>Ga0134121_10000123_pt1 | contig 89331 bp, 69 predicted proteins | sample KB301_FD_96463 | JGI IMG/M metagenome (GOLD analysis project Ga0134121, IMG submission 96463) | Terrestrial soil microbial communities without Nitrogen fertilizer from Kellogg Biological Station, Michigan, USA - KB3-0-1 | ecosystem: Environmental > Terrestrial > Soil > Unclassified ...
CCATCAGGCGGTAATGCCCCGTAACGCCAGCTTCGCGGTTCTCCCCCCTTCCTCCGATCTGGCCCCGCTCGTCGACGACCTGCGGGACGACTCGAAGCTCGCGGCTCAGCTCCTGTACACGGCTTATCTGCCCGGGAGCGAGACGGCTTGGGGCGAGCTGGACCCACCGCTGGCCGAGCCGGTCGCCCGCGCTTTGGCCCAGGGAGGCGTCCACCGGCTGTGGCGGCATCAGGCGGAGGGGATCGCCGCCGTGCGCCGGGGGGAGAACGTGCTGGTGACGACTCCCACGGCGTCCGGCAAGTCGCTCATCTTTCAGGTGCCGCCGCTCGAAGAGGCGGTACGCGGCGGTCCGGGGCACGCCCTGTTCCTGTTTCCCCTGAAGGCCCTGGGACAGGATCAGCGGGGCAAGTTCGCCCGCCTCGCCGAGCTTGCGGGGCTCTCGCCCGAGGTCGCCGGCTGCGAGATCTACGACGGCGACACCCCGACAGCCAAGCGCACGGCCATCCGCAAGAGCTTTCCCCGCGTGGTGATTTCCAATCCGGACATGCTCCACATGGGCATCCTCGGCAACTGGACCGCCTGGGGACCGTTCCTGGCGGACCTGCGCTGGATCGTGCTCGACGAGCTCCACAGTTACCGCGGCATCTTCGGCAGCCACTTCCACCACGTGCTGCAACGTTTCCTCCGCCTCTGCCGCTCGGTGGGCGGCAACCCGGTTATCATCGCCTCTTCGGCCACGGCCGCCAACGCCGGCGAATTCGCGGAGACGCTCACGGGCCGGAAGTTTCACTGGATCACCGAGTCCGGCGCGGCGCGCGAGGGCCGCCACCTCCTCCTCTTCCGGCCGGAGGCGAGCCCCTACACGACGGCCCTTCAACTCTTCGTGCGCCTGATCAACTCAGGGCTGAAGACCATCGTCTTCACCAAGGCCCGCCGCATCACCGAGCTGATGTACTCCTGGCTCCGCCGCCAGGAGCCGGGCATCGCCTCGCGGGTGGCCTCCTACCGCGCCGGCTTCCTCAGCGAGGAGCGGCGGCGCATCGAGCGCGCCCTCTTCGACGGCAAGCTCGACGGCGTCATCTCCACTTCGGCCCTGGAGATGGGGATCGACGTCGGCGGCCTCGACGCCTGCATCCTCGTCGGCTATCCGGGGAGCATGATGGCGACCTGGCAGCGCTCCGGGCGGGTGGGGCGCGGCGGCGGCGAGGGGGGAGTCAGTCGTGAATCGCTCACCGCCATGGTGGCGATGCCCGACGCCCTGGACCAGTACTTCCTCGATCATCCCCAGCAGTTCCTGGAGCGCCCCTGCGAGCGGCTGATCGTGGACCCGGTGAACGATCCGGTCTCCCGCGCCCATCTCGTCTGCGCCGCCTCCGAGATGCCGTTGGGGAGCGAGGACGCCGTCTATACCGAGCGTCACACCGGCCGCATCGACACCCTGCTGCGCCAGGGGCACCTGCTCGCCGCCGCCGAGGGAGATGAGATCTTCTCGCTCCGCCGCCGCCCGCAGCGCTCCGTCAACCTGCGGGGGACGGGGGAGACCTTCGCCATCGTCGCCGACGGCCGGACGATCGGCACGGTCGACGGCATACGGGTGCTCCATGAGTGCCACCCGGGCGCCGTCTATCTCCACGCCGGCCGGCAATATCTGGTGGAGGAGCTGGAGCAGGAAAAGCGGCGGGTGATCGCGACAGCCGCGGACCTCGACTACTTCACGACGCCGCTGACGGAGAAGGAGACGGAGATCCTGGAGGTGTTGGAGGAGAGGATGGACGGCCCCCTCCAGGGCTGGATGGGCCGGGTGAAGGTCACCGAGCGGGTGGTGGGCTTCGAGCGCCGGCGCATCCACGGCCAGGAGTCGCTGGACCAGACGCCGCTCGATCTGCCGCCCGTGATGTTCGAGTCCGTGGGCCTGTGGTGGGCGGCGCCGCGGGCGATCGAGGAGACGCTGCGCCGGAAGGGAGAGCACTTCCTCGGCTCGCTCCACGCTGCGGAGCACACGGGCATCTCCCTCTTCCCGATCCTGGCGCTCTGCGACCGCGGCGACATCGGCGGCATCTCCTACCCCAATCACCCGCAGCTCGGTACCGGCGCCGTCTTCATCTACGACGGCCACCCTGGCGGCGTGGGCATCGCCGCCCGAGGCTTCCAGGATCTGCCGGACCTCTTGGGCCGCGTCCTGCTGCTGCTGGAGACCTGTCCCTGCGAGAAAGGCTGCCCCTCCTGCGTGCAGTCGCCCAAGTGCGGCAACGGCAACCGGCCGCTCGACAAGGGCGGCGCGGCGCGGGTGCTGCGGCTGTTGCTGGGGCGCGAGGAGCCGGTGGTGCCTTGGGGGGAGAAAGTGGTGGTGGCTTTGGCGACGGAGGAGCCGCTGGAGCCGATGGAGGCTTCGCCGCCGCTCGGGCTGCCCCCCGCCCAGGACCCTCACCCAATATCCCGCCAAAAATCCCCCTCTCCCGCCCCGGGCATAGGCGCTGACGTTGCTGCAAGTTCCCCCTCCCAATCCCCTCATCACCCCGGCCCTCTTCTCCCATCGCCCTCCCCCCAACCGGGAGAAGAGGGAGAGCAGCCAGGGACAGAGCCGCCTTTTTTGGCGCTCCTCTCTCTCCCGGTCGGGGGGAGGGCGATGGGAGAGAGGGGTCGGGGGAGTGAGGGGTTCGCCGCGTCGCAGGTGGCGCCCGCGTCTGTCGCCCCGGAGGCGTCTGTCGGCCCGGAAGCGCCTTCTGCCCTGGAGGCGGCTGTCCCCCTCGAAGGCCCCGGTCACCGCCACCCGCACCTCAACACCATCCCGCGCCGCACGGACCACGTGCCCATCGTCGCCGAGCCGGCGATCTTCCAGAACGCGCTCGCTCCCATCCGCCGGCAGAAGTTTCCGGCGCCGGGGGAGGAGGGCTCTCGCACCATCCTCTTCGACATCGAGACCCTGCGCTCGGCGGCCGACGTCGGGGGTTGGGACAAGGCCCACCGCATGGGTGTGGCCATCGGCGTGCTTTGCCACCTGGAGGAGGGGCGTTTCGAGATCTATCCCGAGACCGGCGTGAAGGCCCTGGTGGACGCCCTGCGCGCGGCGACTCTGGTGATCGGGTACAACATCCGGCGCTTCGACTACCGCGTCCTCTCCGGCTACACGGGCGAGGACTTCGCCCGCCTGCTGCCCACTCTCGACCTGCTGGAGGACGTCCATCACCGTCTCGGCTTCCGGGTGGGCATGGGCCATCTGGCGATGGAGACCCTGGGCTGCCCCAAGTCCGCCGACGGCCTCCAGTCCCTCGAATGGGTGCGCGAGGGGCGGCTCGACCTGGTGGAGGCCTACTGTCGGCGGGACGTGGAGATCCTCCGCGACCTCTACCTTCACGGCCGGCGCGAAGGCTTCCTCTTCTATCGCGACAAGAAACGGGACCTGAAGCTGAAGCTGCGGGTGGAGTGGTAACGTAGCAAGCATGAGCCGTCTCCCGCTTCGCTCGTTCTCCCTTCTCGTCCTTTTCGTCCTCGTCTTTCTCACCGGCTGTGCCGTCTACCAGAACCTCGCGCATCCGCCCAAAGTGATCCTCAACGAGGTCCAGCTCTCCGGCGTCTCGCTCGCCGGGGCCGACCTCGTCTTCCACTTCCAGGTGGACAATCCCAACAGTCGCGGCATGATGCTGGACGGTATCGGCTACAAGCTGCGCCTCAACGGCAAGCCCATGCTGGAGGGCCGGCACGACGACCGCGTCGAGATCGCCCCGGGCCCGAGCGCCGTCGAGCTGCCGATGACAGTCGGCTACTCGGACCTCCTGCGCATCGTCAAGGGCCTGGCCTCCAGCTCCAAGCCCATGTACGACATCGACGCCGAGTTCCGCTTCGCCGTACCCGTCCTCGGTGTCGTCAACGTGCCGCTGACCCGTCACGGCGAGATCCCGCTCGACAAGGTGAAGCTGAAGCTGGATCTGGACCTGGGAAAATCGGGAAAGTAGCTACCGGAGTCTCTCCCGGAGCCGGCTCAGCGTCTCGTCGTTCGGATGGTCCTGCAGGGATTTCTCGACGATGAAGACCGCCTCTTCCTTGCGGCCGATGCTGGCCAGAATCATCGAGTAGAGGGTCACCACCTGGGGATCGCCGGGACTGAGCTTGTAGGCGCTCCCGCAGTCCTCGAGCGCCGCCGGAATGTTCCTCAGCGCCATTTGACCCGCGCACCGCTGGCGGTAGAGGAGCGGCTGCCCGGGGCTGTCCTTCAGGGCCAGGGTGGCGAGATCGACGGCGTCTCCCGGCCGCCCGAGCTGGCCGAGGTCCGCCAGGTACTCGACCAGGTAGTTCGACGGAAAATCGTGCAGGAAAACCCGTTGCAACGCCGGCAGGGGAGCCACGAAGCTCGCCGGAGCGACGAAGGGTACTCGCCGTTCTCCCGCCGCCGGGAGATCGAGGTGGATGGTGGGCTGTGCGGGAGCGTCCTTGACGAAGATGACGGCGAGAGGGTCCAGATAGGCGAGACGCCAGCGCGGGTCTTGGAGGAGCGTCTGCCCCAGCGGCGATCTCACCGTCGTCGAGAAGTTTCCCAGAATGACCGTGCGGAAGCCATAGCGGTCGTCCTCCTCCTTCCACCGCGCGGGCGTGCTCTTCATCTCCGTGTAGCGCTCCACGAGATTGGGGTCCAGCACGCGGCTGTCGATGAACAGGCGATATTGGGGAAACAGGCGGTAGGTCAGATACGCGCCCATCTGAAAGTCGTTGAAGATGGGGCCCGGAAGATTGTGATCGAGAATGAAGGACGCGGCTCCGGGGCAGGAGATCGCCGGCTTCATCGTGAAGAAGCCGCTCGATTGCCCGCCGTCGAACCCTGAACGAGCGATCCGCAGACCGAGCACCGCGCCGAGCAGAGCGAGGGCGACGAGGGCGCAGGCCGTCAGGTAAGGCCAGGGGATGGTCTTGCGGGGCGCCTGCCCCTTGCGAAGTTTCTTGGGCAGCGACGCCGGCTTGCGGGCTGGCCGTCCGTGGAGATTGGCGATGACGACCAAAGCGGCGCTCAACGCCAGCCCCGGCAGATGGCGAACGGCGGTGGCGCCGAGCACCGCCATGCCGAGCAGGAAGAGGACGCGCGGCAGGGGCCAACGCTTTGCGGCGATGAAACTGGCGAGGCCGGCGAGGACGGCGAGCACGTAGAGCCAGGGCAGGGCGGGATCGATCGTCGCCGCTTTGAACGGGCTCTGCCACTCCGAGATCAGGAGATTTCCCGCCTCTCCCACCGGCTGGATCGACCGCGATCCCGAGAGGAGGGCGAAAGGCTCCAGGCGTTCCCGGTACAGCCAGGGGTCCGCGACGGCGAGGAGCAGCAGCAGCGCCGGAAACCACAACGGCGGAAAGCGGGAAGGCCCGGCTTCGCCCTTCCTGGCGCCGAATTTCGTTTCGATCCAGCCGCCCACGCTGAAACAGAGCGCCACGGCGATCCCGAGCGGATAGCCGCCGTGGAGGTTCGCCCACAGCACCTGCAACCCGCCGAGAGCGGCGCCGCGCTTCCAGGTGAAGGGTTTTTCTCCATCAAGGAGCCGGTAGAAGACCGCCAGCAGCAGCCAACTGGCCATCTCGGCCTTGCCGCAGGCGCGTTCGCCCAATGTGGCAAGAAAGAGCGTCACCGCGAGAGCGTTCACCAATCCGAAGCGGTCGACCTTACCGGTCGTATAGATCAGAACGCACAGCGCCAGGGCGACGAGACCATGGAACACCACCACGCCGCCGAGCCCCGCCACGCGGTGAACGATGGCGATCAGCACCGTCCAGAGCCAGGAGTGATACACCCAGGCCAGGCCCTTCCCGGCCGTGTAGAGGAAGGGGTCCGCGCTGGGGAAATGCAGGTTCTTGAGGAGGTACTGGCCGGAGGTGAGATACCACCAGAAGTCCTCGTTCCAGAGATAGCTCAGACTGAGCGACGCGGCCACCGCGAGGACGGGCACGAGGAAGAGAAGCCACTCCCGGCCGGCGAGCCAGGATGGGGGCTGGGGCTCTGGAGCGGGGGAGGGGGGTGGGGTCGAGGGTTTAGCGGCGGGCATGGGGTAGGAGGATATAACGAGGCTGCTGGCGCGGGGGCCAGGGGGTGATGAGGGGGCTCGGGGAGGACACCCCCGAAACCCCCGCGCCTCAGGATCGTATAATCCCCGACCTTGTCTTACCGGAGGATCTCCATGCTCAAATCCCGTGCCTCTGTCCTCGCTTTCCTGCTGGCCCTTGTCCTCCTTGCCGTCCTCACCGGCCCGGCCCACGCGGCCTCCCAGGAGACCCGCTACACCTTCTCGTTCTTAGGCAACAAGGCCGGCTCCATGGTGATCCGCACCGAGCCGGAAGGTGAGGTGGTCTCCACCTTCGAGTTCAACGACCGCGGCCGCGGGCCGAAGACCGAGACGCGGTTGAGCCTCGGGCCGGGAGGCATCCCTGTATCGGTGCACACCACCGGCCACGACTATTGGAAGGTGCCGGTGGACGAGCGGTTCGATCTCAAGGAGGGGAAGGCCACCTGGAAGAATGCGGCGGAGGACGCCTCGCGCCAGGTCACCGGCCCGGCCTTCTATCTCGGCCTCAACGGGTCGCCGCTGGAGTTCGAGCTGCTGACGCGCGCCCTCCTCGCCGCTCCCGGCGGCCGGCTTCCCCTGCTGCCGGCCGGCGAGGCCCGCGTCGAGAAGCTCGACTCCCGCAAGGTCCAGGCCGGCGGCAAGGAGCGGACGGCGGTTCTCTACGCCATCTCCGGCCTTGGCTTCAGCCCGGGCTACGAGTGGCTGGACTCCGACCACCACCTGGTCGCCGGCATCCAGGGCTGGGCCGCGATCGTCCCCGAAGGCTGGGAGGGCGTGATCCCCGAGCTCACCAAGGCGCAGGACGCCGCCGAGGCCGCTCGGCTGAAGACGCTGGCGGCGAAGCTGGCGCGCCATCCCAAGGGACCCCTCGTCATTCAACACGCCCGGCTGTTCGATCCCGAGTCCGGCAAGCTCACGCCTGAGACCACCGTCGTCGTCGCCGGCAACCGCATCCAGGCCGTGGGCCACGACGGCGAAGTGGCGACTCCCGCGGGAGCGGAGGTCATCGACGCCAAGGGCAAGGCCCTCCTGCCCGGCCTGTGGGACATGCATACCCACCTGGGCGAGGACGACGGCCTGCTCAACCTGGCGGCCGGCGTCACCACCGTGCGCGACATGGCCAACGACGTCGACAAGCTCCAGGATCTCAAGCGGCGCTGGGAGAACGGCGACGCCGTGGGGCCGCGGGTGCTGATGGCCGGCTTCATGGACGGCCCCGGCCCCTTCGCCGGTCCTACCAAGGTGCTGGTGAGCACGGAGAAGGACGCCCTCGACTGGGTGGACCGCTACGCCTCGATGGGTTACGTGCAGATCAAGCTCTACAGCTCGCTCGATCCCAAGCTGGTGCCGCCGATCATCAAGCGGGCCCATGAGAAAGGCCTCCGCGTCTCGGGCCACATCCCCAACGGCATGATCGCCGAAGAGGCGGTGCGCGCCGGCTTCGACGAGATCCAGCACGTCAACTTCCTCGAGCTCAACTTCCTCGACCGCAAGATCGACACCCGCACTCCGGCCCGCTTCACCGAGGTGGGGGAGCACTCCGTCGAGCTCGACCTGAATTCCGACAAGGTGAAGAATTTCATCGCCCTGCTCAAGGAGCGCGGCACCGACCTGGACGTCACGCTCGCCACCTTCGAGGCGCTCTACATGGCGCCGGCCAACGCGGTGGGACCCACCTACGCCTCGGTGGTCGACCGCTTCCCACCCACGGTGCAGCGCGGCTTCGTGGGCGGCGGCCTCACCGCCCCGGCGGGGCACGAGCAGCGCTACCACGACTCCTACCGCGCCATGGAGAACCTGGTGCTCGCCCTCCACAAAGCCGGTGTGCCCATCGTCGCGGGCACGGACGCCCTCTGCGGCTTCTCCCTCCACCGCGAGCTCGAGCTCTACGTCGACGCCGGCTTCTCGCCGGTCGACGCCCTGCGCGCCGCCACCCTCGTGCCGGCGCGGGTGATGAAGCGGGACCGGGATCTCGGCTCCGTCGCTCCGGGCAAGCTGGCCGATTTCATCCTGGTGGACGGCGATCCCACGGTCCGCATCGGCGACGTCCGCCGTGTAATGCTTACCGTAAAGGACGGTGTGGTATACGATCCCGCGACTTTGTATCAAGCCCTAGCGGTGCAGCCGATCCGGTAAGACTGGAGTCAGCAGGCCGGCGGGACGCTTGGCGTTCCCGGGGGATTGACGCTCAAGAACCCGGAGATCGACCATGCGTACCGCCCGCCTCGCCATCTTCCTGGCCCTCACCTGTAGCAGTCTGGCCGCGGCTGCGCCCTCCCCCGGCATCCACCTGGCGCCGGGAGAGGAGGTGCGGTACACCCTGTTCTTTTCCACCCGCCAGGCCGGCCGCGTCGTCTTCCGCGGCGAAAAGGACGGCGTCCACCGGCTCACCATGGACGTCAGCGACCGCGGCCGCGGCCAGAGCCTCGTCGCCCTGATGAGCCTGGACGACGGCGGGATTCCGGTCGATCTGCACGTCACCGGCGTCGACTACTGGAAGAACCCGGTCGACGACCGCTACGAGCGCAGGAATGGCCGGGCCGTGTGGAACAACGCCTCCGAGCACGGCGAGGCGAGGCCGGCCGGCCCCGCGTTCTACCTCACCACGGAGACCAACCTGGAGACCGGCATCCTGGCCGCGGTGCTGCTGCGCGCCGAAGACCGGCGCCTCCCCCTGCTGCCCGAAGGCGAGGCCCGCATCGAGCCCGAGGGCGAGGCGAAGGTGAAAGTGGGGAAGGAGTCCCAGACGCTTCGTCTCTTCGCCATCTCCGGCCTCGGCTTCAGTCCGGCCTTCGTGTGGATGGACGAGCGCGGCCTCTTCTTCGCGCGCTACGACGGCTTCGTCTCCGCCGTCCGCGAGGGATGGGAAAGCGTCCTGCCGACCCTTCTCGCGGTCCAGGGCAAGGTGGATTCAGGAATGGAGCAGGCCCTCGCCCTCCGTCTGGCCCGGCGGCCCAAGGGGGAGGTCGCCATCCGCGGCGCCCGCCTGTTCGACCCGGAGACGGGCAAGAGCCTGCCGGGCACCACCGTCATCCTCTCGGGCGACCGTATCCGCGCCGTGGGCAAGGACGGCGAGGTGCCCGTGCCGCCGGGCGCCGAAATCGTGGAGGCCCGGGGCAAGGCCCTCCTTCCCGGCCTGTGGGACATGCACCAGCACGTGGTGGCGACCGACGGCCTGCTGGACATCGCGGCCGGCGTCACCACCGCCCGCGACATGGGCAACGACCTCGATCTCGTGCTGGACCTGCGGCGCCGCTGGGACTCCGGGGAAGCCGTGGGCCGCGCCTGCTGATGGCGTGCGTCATCGAGGGTCCCGGGCCCTACGCCGCGCCCACCAAGATGATCGCCGCGACCGACGCCGAGGCCCTGGCCTTCGTGAACCGGTATGCCGCGGCCGGCTGCGTCCAGATCAAGATCTACAGCTCGCTCGACCCGAAGCTGGTGCCGGGGATCGTGGCCCGCGCTCACGCCCTCGGCCTGCGCGTCTCGGGACACATCCCGTACGGCATGAAGGCCGAGCAGGCCGTGCGCGAAGGCTTCGACGAGATCCAGCACGCCAACTTCCTCTTCCTGAACTTCCTCGACGGAGTGGATACCCGTACCCTGGCGCGCCTCACCGCCGTGGGCGAGCACGCGGGCGAGCTGGATCTGAAGTCTCCACCCGTGCTGGCCTTCCTCCGGCTGCTGAAGGAGAAGGGGACGGTGAGCGATCCCACGGTCAACCTCTACGAAGGGATGTTCGCCGCCCGCTCCGGCGAGATCAACCCGGCCCTGGCCCCCGTGGCCGCCCGCCTGCCACTCCCGGTGCGGCGCAGCCTGCTGGTGGGCGACGTGCAGCGCACGGCCCAGATGGACGCGCGCTACCGCGCCTCGTTCACCGCCGTGCTCGCCCTGGTCCGCGCCCTGCACGACGCGGGAATCCCGATCGTGGCGGGCACCGACTTCACCGCCGGCTTCTGCCTTCACCGCGAGCTCGAAGACTACGTCGCCGCCGGCCTCACCGCGCCGGACGCCCTGCGCGCCGCCACCCTGGTTCCCGCCCGCGTCATGCACCGCGAAGCCGACCTCGGCAGCATCGCCCCCGGCAAGCTCGCCGACCTCATCCTGGTCGACGGCGACCCCGCCACCCACATCGCCGACATCCGCCGCGTCGTCCTCACCATCCGCGGTGGAGTGATGTTCGACACCGCGAAGGTGTACGAGGCGATCGGGGTGAAGCCGGTGGAGTGAGGGGCGATTCCGGGAAGTAAGCAGCCATCAGTCGCCAAGCGAGACGGGGAAGGCCCGTCCCGAGTTGGGGAAGACTTATCCCGGGTTGGGCAAGGCCTGCCCGACTTGGGGAAGGCTTCCCCGGGTTGGGCAAGGTCCGTCCCGAGTTGGGGAAAGGCTCTCCCGACTTGGGGAAGAGCTGCCCAAGTCGGGGAAGGGCTATCCCGAGTTGGGCAGCTCTTCCCCAACTCGCCTGAACGCTTTCCCGACTCGGGGTTGGGCTCAGGGCGCCGTTTCGTCCAGCACCCAGACGCCTCCCCAGCCCGTCGTGTACAGGCGATGGGAATCCGCGGGAAAAAAGCCCGGACCGAATCGGCCCGGGCCTTCTGAAGCGTCCTCGGAGGGCGGGAAGCTACTGCTGCTGCCGGCGGCTCTGCCGCTCGCGGGCCGCCTGATCCCTTTCGATCTGGTCGACGGTACGCATCTGCTTGCGCAGGACCGTTTCCGGCTTCTCGTGGATGTAGCCCCGCTCATAGAGGGTCTGGAGCTGATCCAGGAAGGTCTGCTGCACCGGCGTCACCGGCGTCGCGGTCGCGACGCACTGGCTCCGGTATCCGAGATCGCAGGCCGAGACCGTGAAGTGCTGCTCGCACTTGGCCAGCGTCTCACCGGCGCAGGGATCGTGCCACGAGTAGGTGGGCAGGCACTGGTACGGAGCGCTCGTGTTGCACTGGCAGCCGGTGGCGACCTGAGTGGTGGTGGCGGTGGCCTTTTCCACGCCGCCCGTCGGGCGCGGCCGGGAGGAGATCGGCTGGCCATCGGCGAAGGTTACCCTCTCGGAGACCGGAGTGGCGCACTGCGCGGCTACGGAGCCCATGGCGAAGGGCGTGTTGTTGACCGTCGGGAGGAAGACGTCGCGGACCACCGAGAAGACCTTGCCGGAGGCCACGTTGGTGAAATTGATTTGCACCCGCAGCTTGAGCTGGGCGTCGAAGGTGCCGCCGAACTCGAACGTGCGGTGGAAGACCATCGGGCTGTCCGGCTGATCGGCGGTGAGGTTCGCCGTCACGTTGAACAAGCCGCAGGAGGACTTCAGGGGCTCGGTGGAGACCAGGTTGAGCGCACGGCCGCGGATACGCGTCCGGCCGTTGCCCTGGGCGTCGAAGACGGCGTCGTCGAGACGCTCGATGATCGTGTCGGTCCCACCCAGGATGCGGGCCGGGATCGTGTGGACGGGCACGCCCTCGAACATGACGTTGCCGGTGAAGGCCGCCGAACCGGCGCAGAAGAAGCCGGCCGGAATGGGGTTGCTGGCGAAGTTGTAGGCGGTGGCGCCGCCGCTCAGGGTCTGCCAATAGTCGAGGCCGGCGGGAACCCGGTCGATGGGACGCTCGGCCAGAACCGGCAGCGCCACGAGCAACATCAGGGCACAGAGGACCAACAGACGCGATCTCGTCATTCTCCATCTCCTCTTCGAGACCGTGACGCTCCGCCGCGAAAGGCCCGCGGCACGGTCCGATAAGAAAAAAGCTGCTTAGCCTTCTCCCGTCGCCGGCGCGGCGGATGACCTTTGGGGCTGCCGGCGACGAGTGAGAACTCGCGTCTGCCTTCAAGCTCGAGGAGATTCTGGAAGAGACCCTACTAGAGAGAGTGCTCGCCGGAGGAAAAAGGGGACGCGCCCCTGACGGGGCGGCCCTCACTCCCCCAACCCCCTCTCTCCCAGCCTCCCCCCCACCGGCCGAGAGAGAGGGGGCTAGACCCAAGTCGAGCTAATAATCCGGATGCGACGACCGCGGCGGAGCGGCGGCGCCGTCCTGGTGAGGGAGGATCTGGCGCAGGTAGGGCTCGATGCCGCGGCCGGCGTCCCAGTTCTGGGGATAGCCCAGGGAGCTCTCCTCGAAGCGCACGCCGTCACGGTAGTGGGTGGCGCGGATGTGGAGATGGCCGTAGACCACGGCCTCGGCGCGGAAGCGCAGATGCCATTCCGTGGTGAGCCGGGTGCCGCACCAGATGGAGAAGCGGGGAATGCGCGGCAGGATGGCGAGGTCCTGGCGCAGGGGAAAGTGGTTGATGAGGACGAGCGGCCCGCGGCTCGCCGCCTCCGCCAGGCGGGGCTCGGTGAGGCGCACCCGCTCGTGGCACCAGTCGATCTTCGAGGCGAAGGGGTCGGCGTGGAGGAGCACCTCGTCGGAGCACAGGAGGTTCTCCTCGGCCGCCCACTCCAGCGCCTGCTCCACGGGCACGGAGTCCGGCCGGAAGGTGTAGTCATAGAGCACGAAGGTGGGAGCCAGGATGTGCCCCGGACCGTCCGAGGAACCATTCTCGGAACCATCCCCCGGCCAGGTGACGTAGGGGTCCTCGGGCGTCAGCACTCCGTGCTGGCGGCAGAGGGCGACGAGCCGCTCGTACTTGGCCACGCCCCGCAGGTGATCGGGCTCCGTGGGCAGCGTCCACAGGTCGTGGTTGCCGGGCACCCAGAGGACGCGGGCGAAGCGGCGGGTGACGATGCCGAGGGCGAAGCGCAGGTGGGCCTCGGTCTCGCCGACGTCGCCCGCCAGGATGAGCCAGTCCTCGGGATGGGCGGGCATCTCCTGCAGCGCGCGGCGCGTCACTTCGTAGCGGAGGTGCAGATCCCCCAGGGCATAGAGCTTCATCGCGGGATGACTCAAAGATCGAGAGCTCAGTTGACGGGATCGCGGGAGTCGTTCGGATCATCCGGATCGCCCGGGTCATCCGGCTCCTTCGGTCCGCCGGGTTCGCCCAGATCCCGGAGCGCCCGCTGGACGATCTCGTCCTGGGAGAGGATCCGCCGCGGCTCCGCGCCCTCCCCGGGCTCGCCGCTCCCGCCGGGGAAGAGCATGGCCTGGCGCAGCCCGCTCTCCGTCGCCTCCACCTCCGTCAGCGTGTGGCGCACGGGCTCCAACGAGTAGTCCGGATGGTAGAGGGCGCCGCCGCCCGAGGGGATGCCGAAGCCCCGCGCCAGCTCGCCCGCCTTGGGCAGGGCGCGCAGCAGGCCGGACCACGCCGGTTCGTCGTGCACGTCGACGACGAACGGTACCAGCCGGAAGGTGTCGAAGACCTCGTCCTCGCTCCAGCCCTTGAGGCCGAGCTGCACGGCGCCGGCCGAGACGCCGATGAGGACGGCGCCGGCGTAGTAGCGCTCCACGATCTTGTCCTTGAGGCCCGACGCCTCGAACTCCCGCCATCCCCGCTGCACGTCGCCGCCGGCCAGAAGGACGAGGTCGGCGCCCGCGAGGAACTCCAGCTCTTTCGGGCCGGGCCGGGAGGGGATGTGGAGGCAGTCGCCGGAGCGGATGCCGATCTCGGCCATGGCGCCCACGAACAGGTCGTAGAACTCCGGCAGGTCGCCGTTGGAGGCGCCGAGGTACGCGGCCTGCGGCGCGCGGCCGGGGGACTCGGCGTCGAGCATCGCCCGCGCCCGGTCGAGGAAGCGGTGACCCTCCTCGTCGCGCCAGAACAGGAGCTGGCTGTCGGCGAGCAGGAAGATGGGTTTGAGGGAGGACATTTATTTCGCCTTCGCCATTTCAGACTCTCCGAAGTACCACTTCGCCGACGGCTGCCAGACGAGACCGAACTCCTTGGTGGCGGCGGTGAGGATACGCTCCATGGCCTCATCCAGGGAGTCGGTGAACAGCAGCCGGTCGCAGTCCGCCGGCAGGATCGTGGCCTCGCCCACCATGCCGTGGCAGATGAACTCCTGCAGCGGCTTCCAGTAGTCGGTGCCCATCAGGATCAGCGGGAAGTTGCGGATCTTCCCCGTCTGGATGAGTGTCGCGCACTCGAAGATCTCGTCCATGGTGCCGAAGCCGCCGGGGAAGACCACGAAGGCGTAGGAGTACTTGACCAGCATCACCTTGCGGACGAAGAAGTAGCGGAACTCTACCCAGCGGTCGAGGTAGGGGTTCGGCTTCTGCTCCTTGGGCAGGATGATGTTACAGCCGATCGAGCGCGCCGCCACCTCGCGGGCGCCGCGGTTGGCCGCCTCCATGATCCCCGGCCCGCCGCCCGTGAGGATGGTGAAGCCGGCACGGCCCAGCCGGCTGCCCATCTCCCGCGCCATCTCATAGTAGCGGTGGTCCTGCTGGAACCGGGCGGAGCCGAAGACGGTGACGCACGGTCCCACGAAGTGCAGGCCGCGAAAGCCGCGGATGAAGTCGGCGGCGATGCGGAACAGCCGGCGCAGCTCGTACGAGCGGGCATGGGGCCCTTCGAGGAAGTGGCCATCCTCGGCCTGCTCGGTGCCCTTGCCCCACCGAGGCGCCTGGCCCGCTTCCGCCGCCGCCTGCTTCTCCTCGGCTGGCGCGGAGCCAGGGGATTTCTCGGGTCGAATCTCGTCCATGAAGGGGGAGAGTAGCAAAAGATGGGCCGGGGGGCGGACCGGGGGTTCCTGGCGCCAGAGGGTGCCTCCCCACTGTAGAGACGCCCCGTGGCGGGGGGAACCCCCGGTGGGGGCGTCTCCGAAGCGGCGACAACGGTTCAAGCCGGAAGGGCTCGTCCCGGCGGCACCCAGGCAAATTCAGGAGCCCTGTGCCCGCGGACAGACTTCGAGGAGTCAGGTGTTATCGCCGCCTCGGAGACGCCCCCACCGGGGGTTCCCCCCGCCACGGGGCGTCTCTACAGTGGGTTCGCGCACCCGCCCCAGAATGTACTGGTACACGCTCTTGCGGTTCAGCTCGAAGACGTCGCTGACGATGCTCTGCACCTGGCTGGGGGGCAGGCCCTCGGCCAGCAGGCGCTCTATGGCCCTCTCCACGGCCTCGGGCCACGCTTCGCCCTCCGGATCGCCCGCGCCCTCGACGACCAGGGTCAGCTCGCCGGCCACGAACTCCTGGGCCGCGAGGACGGCGCGCACCTCCGAGGCCCGGCCGCGCAGCACCTGCTCGTGCGGCTTGGTGAGGTTGCGCGCCAGCACCACCTGGCGGTCGCCGAGGACGGCCTCCAGGTCCTCCAGCGTTTCGATCATCCGGTGGGGAGCCTCGAAGAGCACCAGGGTCGAGCGCTCGCGGCGCAGCTCCTCGAACGCCGAGCGCCGCCTGGCCGAGCGCCGGTGGAGGAAGCCCAGCACCAGGAAGCGGTCCGTCGGCAGGCCGGAGATCGAGAGCGCCGCGACGACTGCGCTGGGCCCCGGAATGGCGACGACGCGCAGCCCCGCCTCCGCCGCCGCGCGGACGAGGCGGTATCCGGGATCGCTGATCAGCGGCGTTCCGGCGTCGCTGACCAGGGCGACGTCGCGGCCGTCCTGAAGCTTGCGCAGGATCTCTCGCGTGCGCTGCTGCTCGTTGTGGTCGTGGAAGCTCAGCATCGGCTGCTTGCCCAGGCCCCGCTGCGCCAGCAGGCGGCGGGTCACGCGGGTGTCCTCCGCCGCGATGAGGCTCGCTTCGCTCAAGATTCGCTCGGCGTGGGGCGACAGATCCTCCAGGTTGCCGATCGGCGTCGCCACGACGTAGAGCGTGCCGGGGGATTGGGGCTCGCTCTCGGGCTCCCTCATGGATTACTCCCCGCGCTCGCCCCGCTCCCCGCGATAAATGCAGCCGGCGGTGCAGGTCTCCCGCACCACGAGCTGCGAGAGCCCTGGCAGGTTCGGCTTCAGCTCTCCCCAGATCCAGCGGGCGAGGTTCTCGCTGGTGGGGTTTTCGAGCCCTTCGATGTCGTTGAGCACGCGGTGGTCGAGCCGGTCCTCCAGCGGGTCGAGGAAGGCCTTGAGATCGGCGAAGTCCATCACCCAGCCGGTCGCCGGGTCCACCGGTCCCGACACGTACACCTCGACGCGGAAGGAGTGGCCGTGCATGCGGCGGCACTTGTGCGTGGCGGGGACGTTGGGCAGGTAGTGGGCGGCTTCGAAGCCGAAGATCTTGAAAATCTCCAATCGGTCTCCAGTCGGTGACAGGGGGCTACAGCATCGTGCTCGCGAGATTGGCGAGCGCCGAGCGTTCGCCCTTCTCCAGATTGACGTGAGCGTACAGCGGGTTGCCGCGCAGGCGGTCGATCAGGTAGGAGAGGCCGTTGCTGTGGGCGTCGAGATAGGGGGTGTCGATCTGGAAGATGTCGCCCGTCAGCACGATCTTGGTGCGCTCGCCGGCCCGGGTGATGATGGTCTTCACCTCGTGGGGGGTGAGGTTCTGGGCCTCGTCGACGATGAAGATGACGTTGGCGAGGCTGCGCCCGCGGATATAGGCGAGGGGCACGATGTGGAGCTTCTCGGTCTCCACCATCTCGTCCACCTTCTTGTACTCCCGCTCCTTCTCGTCGAACTGGTTCTTGATGATCCCGAGGTTGTCCCACAGCGGCTGCATGAAGGGGTTGATCTTCGAGTTGACGTCCCCCGGCAGGAAACCGATGTCGCGGTTGGAGAGGGGGACGATGGGCCGCGCGAGATAGATCTGGCGGAAGTGCCTTCGCTGCTCCAGCGAGCCGGCGAGGGCGAGGAGCGTCTTGCCGGTGCCGGCGGCCCCCGAGAGCGAGACCAGGGGCACGTCGAGGTTCAGCACCGCGTGCAGCGCGAAGGTCTGCTCGGCGTTGCGCGGCGAGATGCCGTAGGCGATGGGCTTGACCACCCGCTCGATGCGGTCGGTGCGGGGGTTGTAGTAGGCGAGGGCCGACTTCGAGCCGCTGCGCAGGATGAAGTATTGGTTGCCCGGCGGCCGGGCGTCGAGCACCGCCTCCACCGGCAGCCACTCGTCCTGGTAGAGGCGGTCGATGGTCGAGCCATCGGCGATCTCGACCTCGTTCTTCCCCTTGGGGAGGTGGTCGAGATCCTTGATCTTGACCGTCTCGTAGTCCTCGGCCGGCAGGTTGAGGGCCCGCGCCTTGAGGCGGAGGTTGACGTCCTTGGTGACCAGGATGATCCGGCGGTCCGGATGGCTCCGGGTGAGATGGAGGACGGTGTTGAGGATGCGGTGATCGGCCTTGCGCGAGCCGAAGACCTCGCCCGCGTCGACCGAGCCGCTCTCCTCGGTGACCACGCGGAAGTTGCCGTGCGCCGGCCCATCGAGGGGAATCCACTCGTGGAGCATGTTGTGGCTCGACAGCTTGTCGAGCTGGCGGATGAACTCGCGGGCCTGGAGATTGAGCACCGAGTTGCCCTTCTTGAACTGGTCGAGCTCCTCCAGCACCGTGATCGGGATCGCGACGTCGTGCTCCTGGAAGTTCTGAAGGGCGTTGAAGTCGTACAGAACGACGGAGGTATCGAGGACGAAAATTTTGCGCTGCGGCTCAGACATCTCGGCGGCCGGGTCCTTTCCTGAGGTCCAGTGACAGGCTAGCTCAGGAGGGGGGCGAGGGCAAGGCGGGGAGCGAATTGCCGGTCCCCGTCTGCCTCCCAAGCGGCCCCTCACTCCCCCAACCCCCTCTCTCCCATCGCCCTCCCCCCCGGCCGGGAGAGAGGGGGCTCGGCTGAGGCGTTCTTGCCTTTCTCCCTCTTCTCCCGGTTGGGGGGAGGGCGATGGGAGAAGAGGGCCGGGGTGATGAGGGGCCGCTGGGAGGCCGCTCCCCGGCGTTTTGCCGTATTAAGATCCCCCTCCACATGCCCCCTCCCGCCGCCCTCCAGCCCACGCCTCTCTCCGCGCGCCTCAAGGTGCTGGCGGCGGCGGCGTTGTTCTCGTCCGGCGGGGCGGCGATCAAGGCGGTGCGGCTGACGGGCTGGCAGGTGGCTTGTTTCCGGTCCGTGCTCGCGGCGATCGCCCTGCTGGTGCTGGTGCGGGAGGTGCGGCGCCGGCCTCGCCCGCGGGTGCTGGCCGTGGGGCTCGCCTACGCCGCCACCATGATCCTCTTCGTGCTCTCCACCAAGCTGACGACGGCGGCGGCGGCGATCTACCTCCAGTCGACGGCCCCCCTCTACGTGCTGCTGCTGTCGCCGTGGCTGCTCAAGGAGGCGGTGCGGGCGCGCGACCTCGTCTACATGGCGGCGCTCGCCGTGGGGCTCGGGATCGTCTTCGTGAGCTCCGATCCGGTGTCGGTCACGGCGCCCAACCCGCCGCTCGGCAACGTGCTGGCCCTGGCCTCGGGGCTCACCTGGGCGCTCACCGTCATGGGCCTGCGCGATCTGGGGCGGCACGCGGACGCCGAGAGCGGCGGCTCGTGGGCTCCGGCATCGGCGTTCTGGGGCAACGTCTTCGCGGCTCTCATCTGCCTGCCCCTGGCGCTGCCCGTCGTCGCGAGCCGCCCTACGGACTGGATGATCCTGGGCTACCTGGGCATCTTCCAGATCGCCATCGCCTACCTCTTCCTGCTGCGGGGGCTCGAAAAGGTGCGGGCCTTCGAGGCGTCGCTGCTGCTCCTGCTGGAGCCGGTGCTCAACCCGATCTGGGCCTGGCTCGTCCACGGCGAGCGGCCGGGCGCCGGCTCGCTCGCCGGCGGCGGGGTGATCCTTTTCGCCACACTGGTCAAAAGCTGGGTGGACGGCCGGGAGGGCCGGGGGGCCCGGCCGGAGCCCATGCCGGACTGAGATTTCACTTCGCCGCGATCACTTCCTCGCGCAGCGCCTTGCGCTCGATCCACACCGGCGGCTCGTGGGCCAGCGCCTGGGCGACGGTGGCGTCGTGGCCGTAGAGGTCCCGGCGCAGCTCGACGGTGCCGTCGGCGTCCACCCAGGCCGTCCAGTAGAGGATGTAGACGGGAATCGGCTTGGGCAGGGAGACCGTCTTGTGCTCGCCGGTGGCGATGGCGTCCTCGATCGTCTCCGGCGTCCATTTCGGGTCGTCCTTGAGGAGGTAGGCCGCGAGATCCTGCGGCTTCTCCAGGCGCACGCAGCCGTGGCTGAAGCTGCGCACGCTGCGGGCGAAGAGATGCGGGCTCGTGGTGCCGTGCAGGTAGACGTCGAACGGGTTGGGGAACACGAACTTCACCTGCCCCAGGGGGTTGTCCGTTCCGGATCGCTGGCGCAGCCGGTAGGGCGAGCCCTTGCCGAGCTTTGAGAGATCGACGGACGCCGGGCTCACGGCCTCTTCCTTGTCGCCCCAGCCCCGGATCAGCTCCATCTCGTGCCGCGCGAGGTAGCCGGGGTCGGAGGCGAGCTTGGGCGCGATCTCGTTGGCGGCGATGTCGTCCGGCAGGTTCCACTCGGGATTGAGCTGGAGGTACGCCATGCGGCTGCTGAAGATCGGAGTGTGGCTTTTGGCCTTGCCCACGACCACCCGCATGGAGAGGGGCACTTGGCCGTCTTCCACCACGTCGAGCCGGAAATCGGGAACGTTCACCAGGATGTAGCGATCGCCCAGGGAGGCGGGCATTCAGCGCCAGCGCTCCTGGTTGACCTCGATCTGGCGGATGCGGGCCTCGACCGGAACGTTGAGCTCGGCGAGCGTCTCGTCGCCCACCTTGCCCGTCGGCTCCAGGCCGTGCCGGCGCTGGAAGTGGGCGACTGCGGCGGCGACGGCCTCGTTATAGATGTCCACGGCGGGGGAGCCCGGAGTGGCCGGTGCGGCCGCGAGGTCGTTCGAAGCGGCGAGGCGGGCGCGCAACGCGGCGACCCGGGGACCGCCGTCCCCCATCTTCAGCGGCGCGCCGGCCGGCACGGTTCCCCAGCCGCCGCGGGCGGCGATGGCCCGGTAAGTGGCCAGGGCTTGGGTGAGGCGCTGGTAGCCAGCATGGCGCGGGGTCGTGGCGCGCAGGTTCTTAAGCATCTCACCAGGAGTTTTCGCGCTCAGAGCGGCCTCCAGGCTGGGCTCCGCGGATTCTTTTCCGGCGGCCGGCCGCTTGACGGACCACTCGACGCCGAGCTTCTCGGGCTGGAGGCTGCCGGCGGCGAGATCCTCCGTCAGGGAGAGGTAGGTATAGGTCAGCTCCACGTCGAGGTCGGCCAGCCGGCGCTGGGAGTCGGGGTCGTCGAAGGACTTCGCGTTCCGAACCTCCTGGGCCAGCGCCGCCAGGCGATCCGGGGAGTAGCGCCGGGTGTCCAGCCCCTCGGCGGCCAGAGTCGGGATGGCGGCGATCAGCGCCGCGGCCTGCCGGCTGGGGCCGACGTTCGTGGACCACGCGGGACGGTAGTCCCGCTTGCCATAGAAGTCCTGGAGGTTGTGCCACGCTCCGGCGGTCTGCTGGGAATCGTGAAGGGAGGCGAGCTCCGGATGGCTCAGCACCGCGTCGCGCAGGACCTGACGGACCTGCGGCGGCAGCGGCTGCGAGCGGGAAACGAAAAACGTTTCTTTTTCACCCGCGCAACCGATAAGTTCGGCGATTGCCGCCAGAACCAGGAAATAAAAGGTTAACTTTACTCTGCGGCTCATCACGTCCTCCCGGAAGGGGGTAGTGCACAGTCCGCGCCAAGTTTGAAAAACTGGCGCCTTCCGAAGGGAGACACCGTTTTGGGAGGATGTGGTTAGCGGGGCAAAACCCCAGGACTCACACGGACAAACACGGACTGAGGACAACACGGACCTCGCTGATCCGTCCCTGTCAGTCCTCGACTGTCCGTGCAGGTAAGTGTTCTTTACTTCTTCTTCTGGATCGCCGCCATCGCCGAAGTCATCGACTGGCGGACCTTGGCAAAGTCCTCCCAGGGATCCCCGGGGAGGGATTCGAGCCGCTCCGGCAGATTGCGCACCGTGAAGGTGTTGGCCCGCACGTCGCGTTCGAGCTCCTCCCAGAAGAGAGGAGCGGAGACGGGCGCGCCGGAGCGGGCGCGGGTAGAAAAGGGTGCGATCGAGGTGGCGCCGCGGCCGTTTCGCAGATAATCGATGAAAACCTTACCTTTCCGATCGGCTTTGGGCAGCTTGGACGTGTACTTCCTGGGTTCCGCCGCCGCCAGGGCCTCGGCCACGCCTTTGGCGAAGGCCTTCACCTCGTCCCAATCGGCGCGCGGGGTGAGCGGCAGCACGACGTGGAGCCCCTTGCCGCCGGTCGTCTTGAGGAAAGTTTTCAGGCCGAGCTCCGCCAGGAAATCGCGCGTGGTGAGGGCGCCCTCCACCACCTTCTCCCACGCCAGCCCCTCGTCCGGGTCGAGATCGAACACCACGTAATCCGGCTGCTCAATCGTGTCGCGGTGCGATCCCCAAAGATGGATTTCGAGCACGCCCATCTGCGCCAGCGAGAGGATTCCCTCGATGGAGTCCACGGCGCCGTAGAGCACGTCCGAGCCGCCCTCCTCGATCTTCACTCGCTTCACATCTTTGGGGAATTGATCGTTGACGTGCTTCTGAAAGAAGCACTGGCCTGTCTGCCCCTCGGGACAACGCACGAGCGAGAGGGGACGATCGGCTACCAAGGGCAGCATCCAGTCCGCGATCCGGCTGTAGTAGACGCCGAGCTCGCGCTTGGTCACGTCCGGGCCGGGGTAGAGGATCTTGTCGGGATGGGTGAAGCGGACGCCGGAGATCGAAAGATCGGGTTTCCGGCCGCGTCCCGGCGCGGGCGTCTCCTCGGGCGCGGGATGCACGGCGGGCTTGGAGCCCTTCTTGATCTTCACCGCGCCTTTCTTCTTGGCCGCCGGCTTTTTGATCGGTTTTTTCGGTTCCGCTTCCGGAGGGAGCTCCTTGGGGCGCTCGCGCACCACGTCCGCCGGCTTCTTGTCCTCGCGCAGCCCCTGGAAGGCGGAGTGGCGCAGGATTCCCTCCCGGGTCCATTCGCCGAAGGCCACCTCGGCCACGAGCTGCGGCTTCACCCAGTGGCTGCGCCGGGCCTCGGCGCCGCGCGGCGGGTTCTTGAAGGCGGGCTTGTCCACGGCGAGCTTGTCCATCTTGCGGCGCAGGTCGAGCAGAGTGCGCTCGGTGTAGCCGGTGCCCACCTTGCCGGCGTAGACGAGATCCTTGCCTTCGTGCACGGCGAGCAGCAGGGCGCCGAAGCCGGCCCGCGAGCCCTCCGGATCGGTGAAGCCGACGATGACGAACTCCTGCCGCTTCAGGCACTTCACCTTCAGCCAGTCCTTGGTGCGGCCGGCGCGGTAGGGAAGGTCGCCGCGCTTGCAGACGATCCCCTCCAGGCCGAAGTCGCAGGCCTGTTTATAGAAGCCCTCACCGTCGGCCTCCACGTGATCGCCGAAGCGCACGGCTCCGGATTGTCCTGCCATGAGCTTCCCGAGCGCTTCCTTCCGCTCCGCAAGGGGAGCCGGCCGCAGGTCGTAGCCGTCCAGATAGAGGAGGTCGAAGACGAAGTAGACGAGGTCCTTCCCGCGGTTCTCCGACAGGGCGTTCTGGAGAGCCTGGAAGCTGGAAGTGCCGTTCGCTTCCAGCACCACCACCTCGCCGTCGAGCACCGCCTGGCGGACGGGGAGGTCCTCGGCCGCGCTAGCCACTGGAGCGAAGCGGTCCGTCCAGTCATTGCCCTGGCGGGTGATGAGGCGCGCCTCGCCGTCGTCGAGATGGCAAAGGGCGCGGTAGCCGTCGTACTTGATCTCGTGAATCCACTCGTCGCCGGCCGGCACCTCGTCCACCAGAGTCGCGAGCTCCGGCTTGATCGTCGCCGGCATCTTCGCCTTCCTGGCGCCGGGAACGGCCGAGGCGAGTTTCTTCGCTTTATCGGACGGATCGGTACGAGCGGTCGGATCCGTCCGATCTTTTCTTGCGTTCTTCGCCGCTTTGCCGGCCTTTTCGGCTTTGTTCGACTGCCACACCCGGTCCGGCTCGGCGGCGATCTCCTCGATGTCCTTCCCCGAGTCGACGCTCTCCTGCCGTTCCTGAACGATGGCGTCGCCGCTGCCGGCCTGGGCGGTGGCGTCGTTCTCCTTGATGAGGAGCCAGTTCTCGCCGTTCTCCCCGCCCTGGCGGCCATGCATGCGCACCAGGGTCCAGCCGCCCTGGAGCTTCTCGCCGTCGAGCTCGAACTTGAGCTTGCCCTTGCGATAGCCCTCGACCGGATCGCCCTCGCCCTCCTGGGGCGCCCAGGTGCCGCGATCCCAGAGCAGGACGGTGCCGCCGCCGTACTGCCCCTTGGGAATGATCCCCTCGAAGTCGCCGTAGTCGATCGGGTGATCCTCGACGTGCACGGCCAAGCGCTTTTCGCCCGGATCGAGGCTCGGCCCCTTGGGCACCGCCCAGCTCCGCAACACCCCTTCCATCTCCAGCCGGAAGTCATAGTGCAGGCGGGAGGCGGCGTGCTTCTGAATGACGAACGAGAGCGCCTTCGACTTGCCTTTCTTCTTCTTCCCTTGGGCCGCGCCCGAGGGCTCGGGGGTGGCCTTGAAGTCGCGCTTGCGCCGGTACTCTTCGAGGGCCATGGCGGGTTCGTCCTCAGGCGCTCTTGCGCTTGGTCGCGGTCTTCTTCGCCGCCGATTTCTTGGCGGTTTTCTTCGGCGCCTTCGCCGCGGTCTTGGCGGGAGCCTTCTTGGAGGTCCGGGCCGGCGCCTTCTTGGCCGGCTTGCGGGGACCCTCGTCGAGGCTGCGCTTCAGCATGGCCATCAGGTCCACCACCTTGGCGCCGCTCGCCTCGGCCTTGGGGACGGGAGCGGTCGAGCCTTCGAGCTCGCCGGACTCCGCCCGCTCCTCGATCAGCTTCATCAGGTCGCTCCGGTAGTCGTCCTTGTACTGGTCGGGGTCCCAGGCCTCTTCCATGCCTTCCACGAGGCGGATGGCCATCTGCAGCTCCTTCTCCGAGACGCCGGACTTGCCGCGGGGCACGTCGAGATCCTCGGGGTCGCGCAGCTCGTGAGCGTAGCGCATCAGCTCCAGGGTGAGAACCTCGCTCTCGCCGCGGGCGACGACGGCGGCGAGGTACTGGCGGGTGCGGATCACCACCTTGGCGATGCCTACCTTGCCGGTGCGGCGCAGGGTCTCGCGCAGCAGCGCGTAGGCCTTGGTGCCTTTCGAGTCCGGCGCCAGGTAGTAGGGCTTGTCGAAGTACAGGGTGCTGATGTCCTCGAGATCCACGAAACCCTGGATGTCGATCGTCTGTGTGGCCTCGGGCGCCGCCCGTTTCAGATCCTGGTCGGAAAGCACGACGTACTTCCCCTTGGCCACCTCATAGCCGCGGACGGTCTCGTCCCAGGGGACCTCCTTGCCGCTCTCCTCGCTCACCCGCTTGTAGTGGATGGGGGACTTCGTCTTGCGGTCCAGCAATTTGAAGCTGATGTCGTCCCGCGATTCGGCCGAGTAGAGGCCCACCGGGATGTTGACGAGTCCGAAGCTGATGCTGCCTTTCCAGATCGCGCGCGCCATGAGAGACCTCCTCTTCGCCCAACCGGGAACGCAAGATGCATGCCGAATTCTCACCTTATTGTCTATCGAATGAACGCCATCCGCGCCCTCCAATCTTTTTTCGGCCCCGGAGTCCACTCTGTCTTCCTGGGCTTCACCGGCCTGGGGACGAGCGCGGTGCTGTGGACCGTCCTGTTCCTCTACTCCTGGCTGGTCGATCCCCCATTCGGCCGCCGGCTGGCCGTCGTCTTCGCGGCTTCGATCCTCGCCAACCATGCCTTGAAGCTCGCCTTCGGCACCCAGCGCCCCTATGAGATGGACTCCACCCTGGCCACGGACTCGGCGCGGCGCACCGGCGGCGGGGCGGGCTTTCCCAGCGGCCACAGCATGAACGCGGCGACCTTCTATCTGTCGCTCGCCTTCTATTATCGCCACCACTGCCGGGCGATGCTGCTGTGGCTGGCGGCGCTGCTGCTGACGATGGGCGTGGGGCTTTCGCGGCTCTACCTCGGCGTACACCTGCCGGAGGACGTGGGGGGCGGATTCATTTTCGGAGCCCTCTTCGCCTGGGTGACCGGCGTCTGGACGGTGCCCCTGGCAATGCCCCGCCGCCGGCTGTGGGCTCCCTTCGCGATCGTGGCCGGTCTGGGGCTGGCCTTCCTGGGCGCGGACCCGTTGCCCTGCGGCCTCCTGGTCGGCGCGCTCATCGCCCAAGGGGATTTCACGCCGCCTCAAACCGCCAAAGGCCGGGCGCTGATCGTGGCCGGCGGCCTCGTCCTACTGGCGCTCCTGGCCGGCCTGCTGCTCTGGGCTCTCGAACGCCTGTGGCCGGGCTTCACAAAGACGGTGCCGGTGACGTTCTTCAGCTACCTGGCGCTGGCGTGGGTGGGGCTGGAGGGTTGGCCGCGGTGGTTTGGTCGGATGCGATCCGAATCGGAAGGCGCCCCTTCGGGGCAGACCCTCACTCCCCCAACTCCCTCTCTCCCAGCCTCCCCCCCGCCGGCCGGGAGAGAGGGGGCTTAAAAGACGCCTGTCTTTGCTTTTCTTAAGACAAACCACTCCCTCTTCTCCCGGCGGGCGGGGGGGAGGCTGGGAGAAGAGGGCCGGGGTGATGAGGGCTTGCTGCCCCCGCTACGACAAAGTCCGCCCCTCTATGAGAAAGTATCCCCATTATGGGTCCTAATTCAGAGGCTACCCAGGAAGAACGAGAAGACCTACCGCTCTCCAAGGCAGCGGAGCATTTACTCGAGGAATGCCGAATGGTCCTTCCGGGCATTCAGGCTCTGTTCGGGTTTCAACTGATCGTAGTGTTCAATCCATCTTTCGGTCAGCGGCTCACGCCCGCCGAACAGAATTTGCATTTGCTGGCGATCGCCTTCCTGGCGGCAGCGATAGCTCTCGTAATGACTCCCGCCGCTTATCACCGGCAGACCGGCCCCCGCGAGGTGACGGCCCGGTTTATTTCCGTCTCTTCCAATCTGTTGCTCTTCGGGATGCTGCCGCTCGCCATAAGCCTCAGCCTGGATCTCTACTTGGTCGGCCGAATGATGGCCGGACGGCTCGTGGCTATCCTTTTAGCTACCGCGGCATTCGCCTTCTTCGCCTTCCTCTGGTTCGCGTTCCCGCGAATCAACGCCAGGAGGGCGAGCCGGGCCGGCTGAGCAGGAGCTACCCTGAAACCGCTTACGCGCCCGGCCGGCCTCAGCTCTTCGTCCGCCCCTCTGACTTGCGGTGCTTGTTCACTGTGCGAGCGGCTATCTCCTTGGCGCGCTTGGTGGATTTCCCTTCCTTCTTTTCACTCGCCTCGACATGCTTGTATTGGCGTTCGTCTTTTCCGCTCCAGGCTTTGGGCATGGCAACCTTCCTTTGGATTCCGCCGCGATCCGTCCCGCGGGGATTGACTCCAAGAAAAAGCAAGGATTAGGCCAGTTTCGCCAGCGACCGCGGAAAGCTATAAAGTATCCCCATCATGAGACCCCAAGCCGCGAAGCCAAGCCAAACGGGTGCCCAGGTGTGGCGGGTAAAGCCGGACGCGGTGGAGGAGCGGCCGGACCAGTTGGCGACCGAGGAGCCGCTGGAGATCCGGCTGGTGCGGGAAGGGCGCCGGCGGGTGGTGGCGGTGACCATGCGCACGCCCGGCGCGGACGCCGAGCTCGCCCTCGGCTTCCTCTATGCGGAGGGCGTGATCGCTTCGCGCGACCAAGTGCGTCGCGCCGCTCCCTGCCTCGATCCCAAGGAGGGTGAGGCCTGCGACAACATCCTGGAAGTGGAGCTGGCGGAGGGCGTGCCCGATCCGGAGCTCTCCGGGCTCGACCGGCACTTCTTCGCCACCAGCGCCTGCGGCGTCTGCGGCAAGGCGGGGCTCGAAGCTCTTCGCCTTCGGGTCTCCGGGGCGGTCGCCGCCGGGCCGGTGGTGACGCGGGAGCTTCTCGCCGGCTTGCCCGGCAAGCTGCGGGAGGCGCAGGGGATTTTCGACGCCACCGGCGGCCTCCACGCGGCGGGCCTCTTCGACGCGAAGGGAACGCTCCTCGCCGTCCGTGAGGACGTGGGGCGCCACAACGCGCTCGACAAGCTCATGGGCTGGGCCTTCCGGGAGGGCCTGCTCCCCCTCTCCGGCCATATCGTGATGGTGAGCGGCCGCTCCAGCTACGAGCTGCTGCAGAAATGCATGGTGGCGGGCGTTCCCCTCGTCTGCTCCGTCTCCGCCCCGTCGAGCCTCGCCGTAGACCTCGCCGAGCGCTTCGGCATGACCCTCGTGGGCTTCCTCCGCGGCGACCGCTTCAATGTCTACACCGGCTTGGAGAGGATCGCCGGAGCCATTCCGGCCGGAGCGCCCAGGAGGCGGGAGCGGTCGCTGCTGCGCACGGTATGAACGCCTACATCGAAAGCTTCCTGCCGCTCTTCGTGGCCATCAACGCTCCGGGCATCATCCCCATCTACCTGAGCGTCACCGAGAATCTCACCCAGGCCGAGCGCCGCCGCCTGACGCTCCAGGCCATGGTCACCGTGCTGGTGATCGCGGTGCTGATCCTCTTCGCGGGGCAACTGATTTTCTCGCTGCTCGGCATCACCGTCAACGACCTGCGCGTGGGCGGCGGGCTGATCCTCCTGGTGCTCAGCATCTCCAACCTGATCTTCGGCGACTTCCGGCGGCGCGACCCCACGGGTGGCGAAGGCGCCGCGGACGATCCCGCCTCGGTGGGCATCGTCCCCATCGGAATCCCGCTCATCATGGGACCGGCGGCCATCACCTCCATCCTCGTCTCCCGCGAGGCCTTCGGCTACGCGCCGACGCTGGTGTCGCTGGCCGTCAACATGGTCCTGGTCTTCCTGACCCTCTTCGCGAGCCCGCACATCGGCCGCTTCGCCGGTCCCGCCGTCTCCCGCGCCATCGCCAAGGTCGCGAGCCTCTTCCTCGCCGCCATCTCGGTGGCGATGATCCGGGCCGGGGTGATTGGGATGATCAAGGCGGCGGTGGTGAGGTAAGGCTCTCCAGCACCTCTCGCCGCGCCGCCTCCAGATCCTCCAGTCCCTCTTCCATCCGGTCGCGATGCGTGCGGAAGGAGAGCACGCAGATGCGCAGGGCGAAGCGGCCTCCCAGCATCGTGCTCGTGAGGAACACCCGCTGGCGGGCGTTGACCCGCTCCAGAAGCCACCGGTTGAGGCGGTTGAGCTCCTCGGGATCGTCCACACCCGGCGGGGAGAGGCGGAAGGCGAAGAGGGAAAGCTCAGGCTCGGCGAGCATCTCCATCCCCTCCATGGCGCGGATGCGGTCCGCCGCCAGCTTCGTGAGGGCGAGCTTCTCCTCGAGCTGGTCGCGGAAGACGGCGGCGCCATGCATTTTGAGCGGCAGCCACACCCGCAGGCCCCGGAAGGGGCGAGACAGCTCCGGCGAGTAGAGGCAGAAGTCCACCAGATCCGGATCGTCCTGCATCTGGGGTAGATAGTCGGCGGTGAGGGCGTGGGCGCGCTTCAGGGCCAGGCCGTCGCGAACCAGCACGGCGCCCGTGCCGTAGGGAAGGAAGAGGCCCTTGTGGGGATCGAGGACGATGGAATCCGCCCGCTCGATGCCTCGCATCACCCGTTTTCCCTCGTCGGTCAGCAGGAAGAACCCGCCATAGGCGGCATCCACGTGCAGCCAGAGCTTCTCGCGCTCGGCCACATCCGCCAATGCGTACAGCGGATCGACGGCGCCGGTGTTGGTGGTGCCGGCGCTGGCGACGACGAGGAACGGCGTCAGGCCCCGGCGGCGGTCCTCGGCGATGGCCGCTTCCAGGGCGTCGACCCGCATTCGGAAGTGCTCGTCCGTGGGGATGGTACGCAGGTTCCGCTCCGAGAAGCCGGCGAGAAGGGCGCCCTTGGCCGACGCGTAGTGGGCCTGCTCTGTGACGTAGATCACACCGGAGAGGAAATCGTCGGGCAGGCGCTCGCGCCGGGCGGTGAACAGGGCCGTAAAGGTGGCGAGTGAGCCGCCCGACGAGAGCGTCCCCCGGGCCTCCTTCGGATAACCGGCGATCTCGCAGAACCAGTCGATGACGTTGGCCTCCAGGCGGGCTAGGGCGGGGGCCGGGGTGACGATGGACGTGTAGCGGTTGATCGAGTCGGCGATCAAGTCGGCCACGGCGGTCTGAAACAGGCCGCCCCCCGGGATGTAGGCCAGGTATCCCGGGCTCGCCGTGTTGTAGGAGGGCTTCACGGCGTGATCGAAGAGGAGGTCCAGCAGCTCGGAAGCGGGGGTTCCCGTCTCCGGGAGGGGCTCAGCCAGCGACTGGGCCAGCTCCATGCCGCCCCGGGTATTGGAGAGCGCCTGGCGGGGAAGGGAAGAGATATGGGCGACGATCCGCTCCATCGTCGCCTCCACCAGGCCGCGCATCGCCGCCGTGTCCAGCTCCAGAGGGTAATCCCGGCCGTCGGACGTGACGTCGTTGGCAGGCCGGGCGGGGGTGTCGGTCATCGGGAAGGTCTCCTGGGAAGGGCGGGGGAAGGATAGCAGGGACTTTGAATTGTTGGCCGTTGCGCTCTCCTCGTTCGTGTTTGCCCTCGAGCCGAAGTCGCTAATAGTGAAATTAGGTTTTGAGACGAGATCCGCAATGAAAACATTATATTGAGAGATTCCGCGACCTTCGTGCCCCCGCCTCGTAGTAGAGTCCCCGTATCAAAGGAGGAAGCACCCATGAAGAAGAGATTCCAGAAGAAGCTCGAGCTCAGCCGGGAGACTTTGCGGTACCTCGCGGACGCCAGCGTGCGCGAGGCGGCCGGAGGGGTGTCGAACCCTCCCACGTGCGTCATGCAGTGCGGATCGGACGCCAACACCTGCTTCAACACCTGTGGGTGCACGTCGCCGATCTTCTGCGAGTAGGGTGGAAGAGAGACTTCCAAGGGCGGGCCGGAGGCGTAGGCCGCCGGCCCGCGGAGTGGGGAGGGATCTAGGGGCTAGGGCGTGCCGACCGGGGGCGGCGTGCCGCCCGGGTTGGTGCCCTCGGGATCGATCCGGGGACCGGCGACGACACCGCCGCCACTGCCACCACGGGAGGTGGTGACCTTCTCGATGAAGCGACTGATGGCAGTCTGGAAGAAATCCAGAACGCCGAGTTGGGTGGGGGCCTGGACCGCATGTGCCGTCCGAGTCGTGCGCGGGGCCTGGGCAAGGGCCGGGGCGCAAAGCAGGATGGCAAGGGGCAAGGCCGTCAAAATTCGTCTTGCGTTGAGGGAAGACATCAGATCAGGGGCTCCTTTCGGACAGCCTCATCCCATTGGCCGACGCGGCCATGTGCGAGCTGCCCACATGCAAACAGTGCGACATAACCTCGTGGGCCGGACAACGACGAGGTGTGAAATTCTCCTGGCCCCAGGGTAATCCATCCGGGTCGCCACCGGAAGTCCTCAAAGCCGTAGACAGAAACTATTGTTTTGCAGCAAGTGCTGTCTATCTGCGGATTTCCAGCCCCGCCGGCCGCAATCTCCCCTCCACCCAGCCCAATCCCGCGTCGACCAGCAACGCCAGGAGGGCCGCGGGGATTGCCCCGGAGAGGATCATGCCGGTGTTGGCGAGCTGCAGCCCGGTGACGATTGGCTCGCCCAGGCCCCCGGCGCCGATGAAGGCGGCGAGGGTGGCCGTGCCGACGGTGAGGACGGCGGCGGTGCGCAGACCGGCCATCACCACCGGGGCTGCGAGGGGCAGGCGGATCTCGCGCAGGATCTGCCCGGGCGTCATCCCCAGGGCCGTGGCGGCTTCGACGGCCTTGGGATCGGCGTCGCGCACGCCGCTGTAGGTGTTGCGCACGATGGGGAAGAGGGAGTAGATCCAGAGCGCCGCGATGGCGGGGACGGTCCCCACGCCGAGGAACGGGATCATGAAGGCCAGCAGGGCCAGGGAGGGGACGGTCTGGAAGATCCCCAGGATGCGGATCACCGTCTCGGCCCAGGCCCGCCGCCGCTCCAGCCACAGCCCTAGGGGAATGGCCACGAGCGCTCCCAGTGCCAGGGCCGCCGCCGAGAGGCCGAGATGCTGGAGCGTCAGCCGGGCCAGATCCCGGCGCGCTCCCCAGACATAGGCGAGGACTCCGGTGCCCCGGATCTCCGGCCGCGAAGCGCCGGCTTCCTTCTTGGCCAGGCCGAGGGACCGCAGAGCGTCGCGGGCGACGACGACCTCGCTCTCATGACCCTCCTGGAGGCGAAGGTTGTAGGCCCGCATGGTGTCCTCGTCCAGGGAGCCGGCGAGGAGGCCAAGGACGGTTCCGACCTCGGGATGCCGCTTCAGGGTTTCGCCCCGCACCAGGGCCGCCGCTTCGTAGGGCGGGAAGAAGTGGCGATCGTCCCGCAGGACTTTCAGGTTGTAGAGGATGAGCCGGCCGTCCGTGGAGTAGACGTCCAGGGCGTCGATCGTCCGCTGTTTCGCCGCCTGATACTGGAGCGCCTGCTGGAGGTGGTCCACGGACTTCCACTCCAGGCCGTAGACGCGCTGAAGGCCGAGGAGTCCGTCCTCCCGGCCCACGAACTCGTGGCCGAATCCGCCGTGGAGGGTCTTCGAGACGCGGGCGAGGTCCGAGATGGTCTCCAGGTGCTCTCGGTCGGCCAGCTCTTTCGGGACGGCGATCTCCCAGGAGTTCTCGAACCCCAGGGGAGCGAGCCACCAGAGGTTCCAGCGGCCGAGGAACTCGGAGCGCACCCGGTTGAGCGTCTGGGCCGGCGAGCCCGTGACCCTCTCGTTGAGGATGGAGACGAGGCCGGTGCCCGTGTACTCGGGATAAACGTCGATGGCCCCGTTCTTCAGCGCCTCGAAGCACACCTGCGTGCCCGCGAGCCCCAGCCGGCGCTCCACCTGGAGCGACGTGCGGCTCTCCAGGAGTTGGGCGAACATCTCGGCGAGGAGGCGGCTTTCCTCGAAGTTCTTGGAGCCGACGACGATGCGGTCGGCGGCGATGAGGGGAACGGGGAGAAGAAAAAGGAGGATGAGGATAGGGAGCGTCGTCGCGGAGGCGAGGGCCCTCATCACCCCGGCCCTCTTCTCCCAGCCTCCCCCCCGCCCGCCGGGAGAAGAGGGAGAACAGCCAGACCCCTCATCAGCCCGCCGGCCCTCTTCTCCCATCGCCCTTCCCCCGACCGGGAGAAGAGGGGGAACAGTAAGAATAGGGGTGCTGCTGCATTCCCAGCCCTGAAGGGGCGACAGCATGTAGCCTGGGGCGTCAGCCCCAGGATGGCGAAATCCCAAGAACCTCTTTAGCCCTGAAAGGGCGGCAGCGGCGCTCCACGCAAGACTGCTGTCGCCCCTTCGGGGCTCTTGGATTTCTAGGGGGCCGGTATTCCTGGGGCTGACGCCCCAGGCTACATGCTGTCGCCCCTTCGGGGCTGGCTCAAACACGCCGCATCTCCAGCAACGCCTCGACGTACGGGTCCGCCGGGCTCTTCGCCAGCTCTTCCGGCGTGCCGAGTTGGAGGAGGTGTCCGGAGCGCATGACTCCAATGCGGTCGGCGAGGCGGAAGGCTTCGACGAGGTCGTGGGTCACGAGGACGGTCGTCTTCCCCAGCGCCTTCTTCAAGTCCAGGAACTGGCGGTGGAGCTCCAGGCGGGTGAGGGCGTCGAGGGCTCCGAAGGGCTCGTCGAGAAGGATCAGGGGCGGATCGGCGGCGAGGGCGCGGGCGAAGGCGACGCGCTGGCGCTGGCCGCCGGAGAGCTCGGCGGGGTAGCGGCTGGCGTGCGCGGTTTCCAGCCCCACGAGCTCGATCATCTCGCGGGTACGGGCTTGGCGGCGGTCGCGGTCCCAGCCCAGGAGGCGGGGTACGAGATCGACGTTCTTGTCGATCCGCCAGTGAGGGATGAGGCCGCCGTCCTGCGGCACGTAGCCGATGCGGCGGCGCAGGTCGATGGGGTCCAGCCCTGCCACGGGCTGGCCCTCGACCCGCACGTCTCCCGCCGAGGGCTCCACTAGGCGGTTGAAGGTGCGCAGGAGCGTCGTCTTGCCGCTGCCGCTCTCCCCAACCAAGGCCACGGTCTCCCCAGGTTGGACCGTGAGGCTCACGCCGCCCAGGGCCACGGTGCCGCCGGCGTACGTCTTGGCGACGTCGACGGCTTCGAGGAAGGGCACGGCAGGCACGCGGGCAAGTCTACTCTGGAGTGCTACGATCCAGGGATCATGGAAAACGAAAACGTGCAGTCCTCGGAGGTGTCCAGTCCCGCTGTCCCCGTCCTCCCGGATGCCGTCAAGGACGGCGAGGTGACGGTGACCGGCGGTCCCAAGGGGTTCGCCCAGCAGATCGTGGCCGGCCAGCATCATTTCGCGGTGGATGAGCCCACAAGTGTCGGCGGCACCGGCACGGGACCGACGCCCTACGACTTGGTGATGGCCGGGCTGGGGGCCTGCACCTCGATGACCCTGAGGCTCTACGCCGACGCCAAGAAGATCCCGCTGGAAGGGGTGAGCGTCCGGCTGCGTCACGGCAAGATCCACGCCGTGGACTGCGCGAGCTGCGAGGCGAAGGCCGGCAAGATCGACCGCATCGAGAGGGAGATCGAGCTCCACGGCCCGCTGACGGTCGAGCAGCGTCTGCGCCTGATGGAGATCGCCGACCGCTGTCCCGTCCACCGCACGCTGACGGCGGAGATCGAGATCGTCAGCCGGCTGGTTTAGGGGCCTTTCGCGCCGCCACCAGCTTCTCGATCTTCTCCTTCAGCTCCGGCTGGCGTAGCCCCGCCGCTTTAGCCTCGGCGAGCGCCGCCGCCGGAGTCTTTCCCCTTTCCAGTACGAGCCAGGCATACCAAAGGGCGCCCGTTCGACTGCCGGTGCCGCAGTGGATGAGCACCGGCCTCTGGGCCTTCTTCATCGCCGCGAGGAAACGGTCGATCGTCGCCTGGTCCAGGGTGGCGGGGTTGACCGGGAGGTTCACGTAGACGAGGCCGGTCAGGCGGGCGGCCTCGACCTCGTCGAAGCCCCGCGGCTCTTCGGGCATGCGCAGGTCCATGAGCGTCTTGTAACCGTCCTCGGCGGCGAGCTGGACCTGCTCGCCCGTCGGCTGGCCGGCGAGAAGGACTCCGGGCTCAGGTGACGTGGCGTTCGGGCCATAGATATCCGGACGTTCTGCATTCGCATCCACAAGGAGGCAGAGGGCCAGGAGGACGGCTGCGGTCAGGACGTTTTTCCATCGGGATCGCATGCGGTGTACCTTACCGGAGCCTGGGGCGCTTGGGAAACCCATCTGGCAGGGTACAATTCAGGCGAAAGGGGGATAGCATGGCGAGTCGACAACTCGTAATTGACGTACCGGAGGCCGTACTTTTGGCCGAAAAGACAGATGAGACCTCTTTCGCCCGCGAGCTTCGGATGCTGGCTGCCGTCAAGCTCTTTGAGTTGGGCCGGCTGTCGTCCGGTCGGGCCGCGGAGCTGGCTGCCATGTCTCGAGTCGAGTTCCTCCTGAGCCTTGGACGCTACAACGTCTTCCCCCTGGAGGCTGAGCTTCGAGATCTGGAAGCTGGTCGTGGATAAGGCTGTCAGCAACACCTCTCCCCTCCTCTACCTACACCGCATCGGAGCCCTGGGATGGGTTCAGGTGCTGTTTTCTGAGATCTGGATTCCCAAGGCTGTCATTGACGAGCTTCGCGAGGGAGCTCGACGAGGTCATGACGTTCCTCAACCCGAGCACCTGGAATGGCTCGCTGTCGTTGAGCCTGAGTCCGTGCCTTCGCAGTGGCTGGCTCTCGATCTGGGAGCTGGTGAGCTGGCGGCCATGGCACTGGCGCTGGAGAATCCGGATCGGATCGTTCTCCTGGACGATGCTCTCGCGCGGCGGATCGGGCAGGCCGCGGGTCTGACGGTTTGGGGAACGCTCCGGGTCTTGCTCGAAGCCAAAACCAAAGGACTGACAGATTCCCTGGCACCGCATCTTGATGAGCTCGCATCGGCTGGTATGTGGATGTCTCGGGAGATCCGAGAGCGGGTTCTCTCGCTCGCCGGTGAGAGTCCTCAGAATTGATTCTCTGACCTCCCCATCCTCCAATAGTGGCCTCAGTTCCCCCCGACCTTTGAGGAGACCCACCTTGAAATCCCGCCTTCTTTGCCTGTTGATCTTTCTTCTCCCCGGCGCTCTGCGGGCCGAGGAGACGCTCGGTTACTACCGGTTCCCGGCCCTGCACGGCGACACGATCGTATTTTCGGCCGAGGGAGACCTCTGGCGCGTGGGGCGTCAGGGCGGAACGGCGACGCGGCTGACCACGCATCCGGCGGAGGAGACGTACCCCGCCATCTCGCCGGACGGCAAGACGATCGCGTTTTCCGCCTCCTATGAAGGTCCCAACGAGGTCTACACCATGCCGATCGACGGCGGCCTGCCGGTGCGCCGCACGTTCGAGGGGAGCGACGCGCGGGTGGTGGGGTGGACCCCGGGCGGCGAGATCCTCTATACGACCCGGCACTGGTCGGGGCTGCCGTCCAATCAACTGCTGCGCCTCGATGCGGCGACGGGCAAGAGCGTTCTTCTCCCCCTGGCCCAGGCTGCCGACGGCGACTTCACCCCGGACGGCAAGACGCTGTTCTTTACCCGCTTCGCCTTCCAGGGCAGCCACACCAAGCGCTATCAGGGCGGCACGGCGCAGAGTCTCTGGCGCTACCGCGAGGGCGACGCCGAGGCCGTGCCCCTGACCGCCGACTTTCCGGGTACCAGCCGTGAGCCCATGGTCTGGCAAGGGCGGCTCTACTTCGTCTGCGACCGCGACGGCACGCTCAACCTGTGGTCGATGGACGAGAACGGTCACGACCTCAAACAGCTCACTTCCCATCATGGCTGGGACGTGACCTCGCCCAGCCTCTCGGAGGGGCGCATCGTCTATCAGCTCGGCGCCGACCTGCGCCTCTACGACGTCGCGGCGGCCAAGGACGAGCCGCTCCCCATCCGCCTCGTCTCGGATTTCGACCAGATGCGGGAGGCGTGGGTGCAGTCGCCCATGGATTACCTGACCGCCTTCGACCTCTCGGCGAACGGCGACCGGGTCGCGCTCACGGCCCGCGGCGAGGTGTTCGTGGCGCCGGTGAAGAAGGGCCGGCTCGTCGAGGTCACCCGCAAGCCCGGCGTGCGCTATCGCGAGGCCCGCTTCCTGCCGGACGGCAAGAGCGTGGTGGCGCTCTCCGACGAATCGGGCGAGGTGGAGATCTGGAAGCTTCCCGCCAACGGCGTCGGCAAACCCGAGCAGCTCACCTCCGACGCCAAGGTGCTGCGCTGGGAGGCCCTGCCGTCGCCTGACGCCCGGTGGATCGCCCACCGCGACAAGGACCGCCAGCTCTGGCTGCTGAACGTGAAGATCCGCAAGAACAACCGCATCGCCACGTCGGCCGACAGCGACTTCCAGGATCTCGCCTGGTCGCCGGACGGCCGCTGGCTCGCCTGGGCCGTCAGCGGCGCCAACACCTTCCTGCGGGTCTATCTCTATGACACCGCCAGCGGCAAGACGGTACCGGTCACCTCGGACCGCTTCAACAGTTGGAGCCCCACCTGGAGCGCCGACGGCAAGTGGCTCTGGTTCCTCTCGGACCGCGAGCTGCGTACTCTCGTCCCGGGTCCCTGGGGCACGCGCCAGCCCGACCCGTTCCTTACGGCGACCACCAAGATCTTCGGCGTCGCCCTGAAGAAGGAGCTGCGATCCCCCTTCCAGCCGCCGGACGAGCTCCATCCCGAATCGGCGAAGGACGACGACGGCACCGACAAGGCGGAGGTCCAAGAGGAACCGGAAGGAAAGCCGAAAGCAAAGCCGGAGAGTAAACCGAAGAGGAAGGCGGCCGAGAAGAACGAGAAGAAGGGCAAGGAGGCCGAGGACGACGACATTAAAGTAGGAAAAGTGGAGATCGATCTCGACGGCCTAGCGGAGCGGCTCGTCGAGGTGCCGGTCGAGGCCGGCAACTACGACTCCCTCTCGGCCAACGAGGACCGCCTGTACTGGCTGGCCTCCGATCCCTCGTTCGAAGAGGAGCAGGCCTCGTCCCTGATGACGGTGGCGTTCGGCGACGGCACCGAGAAGCCCGAGGCCAAGACGGTCGTCGAGGGGATCGCCGACTACCAGCTTTCGGCCGACGGCAAGAAGCTGGCGGTGCGCAAGGCGAAGGCCCTCTACGTCTTCGCCGCCGGGGAGGATTCACCCGACGATCTCGATAACGCCAAGGTCGACCTCACGGGCTGGACCTTCCCCATCGATCCGAAGGAGCAGTGGCGGCAGATGTTCCGCGAGGCGTGGCGCCTGGAGCGGGACTATTTCTACGATCCCAAAATGCACGGCGTGGACTGGCCCGCCATGCTGGAGAAGTACAGGCCGCTGTCGCTGCGGGTGACGAGCCGGGCCGAGCTCAACGATCTGCTGGGGCAGATGGTGAGCGAGCTTTCGGCTCTGCACACCTTCGTCCACGGCGGCGACCGGCGCAAGGGGGACACCGACGTCGACGTAGCCTCCCTGGGGGCCGTGCTGGCGCGCGACGAGAAGGCCGGCGGCTACCGGGTGGAGCGGCTCTATCGCTCGGATCCGGACCTGCCGGCCGATGCGCCGCCGCTGGCCGCTCCCGGCGTCGGGGTCAAGGTGGGCGACGTCGTGGAATCGATCAACGGCGTTCCCGTGCTCTCGGTGCCCGACGCCGCACTCCTGCTGCGCAACCAGACGGAGAGACAGGTGTTGCTGCGGGTGCACGACGGCAAGACCCGCGCCGCCCGCGACGTGGTGGTGGTTCCGTTCTCCTCGAAGCAGTTGGACGACCTGCGCTACACCGACTGGGAGCTCTCCCGTCGCAAGATGGTGGAGGAGAAGGGGCAGAGCCGGCTCGGCTACCTCCACCTGCGGGCGATGGACAGCGACGACTACACCTCCTGGGCCATGGATTTCTATCCGGTCTTCGACCGCGACGGGTTGATCCTCGACCTGCGCAACAATCGCGGCGGCAATATCGAGAGCTGGCTGCTCGACAAGCTCCAGCGCAAGGCGTGGTTCTGGTGGCAGCCGCGGGTGGGCTCACCCTCCCCGAACATGCAGTACGCCTTCCGCGGCCATCTGGTGGTGCTGGTCAACGAGAACACCAGCTCGGACGGCGAGGCCTTCGCCGAGGGCGTCAAGCGCCTGGGGCTGGGCAAGGTGATCGGCACCCGCACCTGGGGCGGGGAGATCTGGCTGTCCTCCTCCAACTTCCTGGTGGACAAGGGGATCGCCACCGCCGCCGAGTTCGGCGTCTTCGGCCCGGACGGAACCTGGCTGATCGAAGGGCACGGCGTCGATCCCGACGTGACGGTGGACAACCTTCCCCACGCCACCTTCCTGGGCAGCGACGCCCAACTCGACGCCGCCATCGCCTACCTTCAGGACGAGATCCGGAAGCACCCGGTGCCGCCGATCAAGGCCCCGGCCTATCCGAACAAGTCGTTGCGCGATCCCAGGCTCACGGCTCCGCCGGCGCCAGTGCCTTCGCCCGCGCCGCCGCGGCAAAATATGGGTAGTCGAGATTGACGGCCCGGTGCCGGCTCTTCTCATAGAGGGCCGCGGCACCGGCCGTGTCGCCGGCCGCCTCCCGCGCGGCGGCGAGCACGAAGTAGGCGGTGGGTAGCAGGTTGAACCCGGCCTGGCGGGCGCTGGTGATGACGGCCTCGGCGGGGGCCCGTTTCTCGAGATGGCGCACCATGGCGAGGAGGGCCGCGGTTTCGGGATTCTGAGCGGCGCCGGGGGCGAGCGCGGCATCCAGGGCGGCGAGGCGCTGCGCGGCCTTCTCGCCGTCTCCCGACAAGAGAAGGGCACAGGCGGCGAAGAGCCGGCTGGAGGGGGACGCATCCGCCGGCTTCATCGAGTCGACGGCCGCGACCGCGTCGCTCCACTTTCCGGCTCCGAGGGCCCGCTCCTGGCGCAGGACGCCGGCGAGTCCGGCGGTCTCAGGCCGCATCCGGCCCTCGGCGAGGGCGCGGGTCATGCCCGCCTCGTCGCCCCGCATGCGCAGGAGCTGCGTCTTGAGCGCCCAGACTTCCGCGTCGCGCTCGCCGGCCTGCCGGCTGAGAGCCTCGAGCTGCTTGGCGGCGATATCGTACTCGCCGCGGGCGAGCAACAGGAGCCAACGCGCCTGCCAGGCGGCGAAGGACTCGTTCCGGTTTGAAACGGCGGCTTTCAGCACCTCGGCCCCCTTCTCTGCGGTGCCCGCGCCAATGGCGGCCACGGCGTAGAGAACCGCGACCGCCGGGTCGTGATCCGGCAGCCGCAGAGCCTGCTCCAGGGCGTCCGCCGCCTCGGCGTCCCGTTCCAGGCCGAGCAGAGCGTGGCCTTGCGCGGCCAGGGCCCACGCCAGCCCCGGCTCACGGCGGGTCGCCTCCTGATAGAGGGGGAGCGCCCGCTCCGGATCGTTCAGCAACCGGCCATAGAGATAGTGATTGGCTCCCTCCTCGGGGTGAGCGGCGAGGCGTTGCTGGTACTCGGCCAGGACGTCCTCACGGTGGCCGAGGGCGATCTGGGCATCCTGATATTCGCGGTGAGCCGTAACGCCGGGATTCGGGCAGGCCAGCCACTGGTGGGCATCCGCGAGAGACTCCTCGAAGCGCTCGCCGGCCCGCAGGGTACGGAGCCGATTGGCATGGGCCGCCGCCGAGCAGGGCTCGGCGGCGAGGACGCGGCGAAAGGCGTCGTCCGCCTCCTTGATCTTCCCCTCCCCGAACCAGATCAATCCCACCTGGCTGGCGTCGTAGGGAGCGACGTTGAAGGCGACCCGCGTCGTCGTGCCCTTGCCGGAATCGAGCTCGATCTTGTCGGGCGCCTTCTCGAAGACGTAGCGGACGTCGTCCTGCTCGAAAAAGCGCTGGAAGGCGATGAGCTGCCGGCTGTAGGTCTGGTTCATCTCGGCTGCGGCGTAGCCGAGGGTCTCGCGCTGGTAGACGTGGGCCTCGGCGACGTTATAGATGAAGATGCGGTTCGCGGTCAGCGCGTCGAACAGGTCCAGCGTGGGAATGCGGGCGGTGAAGCGCTCGATCTCCGGCCCTTTGCTGGCCACGACGATCGCATGATCGCCCGGGCGGACGGCCTTCTGCACCGGAGAATTCGGCGGCAGGTCGAAGCTCTCGCCGTCCAGCGTGACGCGCACCGTCTTCTTCAGCCCGTTGTCGAACCAGAGATTGGCGTGCTGCTGCTTCCAGAGGGCGGCGCCGGCCGTGGCGAGCACCCCGAGACCCACGACGACGCCGAGGAGCACGGCGACCCGTTTGCCGCTCACACTGCCGGCGCCGGTGGGCGCCGTCCGCCGTCCGCCGCCTCCGAATGGCCACCAGCGCCGGCCCGCCTTGCGCTCGGCGTCGGTCAGGGGGTAGCCCAAGGCTTCCTTGCACTGCTTCATCCGCCTCAGCACGTCGCGGTCCGTGGCCATCGCGGGGTTGCGCATCGAGAGCTGTTGATAGGCATCCAGGGCCTCGCTCCACCGCTTCTCGGCGACGAGGGCTTCGGCCAGGAGGTAGAGGGCCTGCAAGTTGGCGGGGGCGAGCCGCCAGGCCTCGGCGAGCTCGCGCACGGCCTCGGCCCCCTCCTTGCGGGCCAGCAGGTTGCGGCCCAGGGACAGGCGGATGTCCGCGTCCTTCGGCGCCGCGGCCGCGGCTTGGCGAAAGACCGGCGTGGCGCCCGCGAGATCGCCCCGCAGGGCCAGGAACCGGGCCAGCAGATAGTTGAGCTGGGCATGACCGGGGTTGGCGGCAACTCCTTCCCGGGCCACGGCCTCGGCCTGGACGTACATCTGGTAGGCCGCCAGCTCCTGGATCAGCTTGATCCGCGCCTCGGGATCGGCCGGTGCCCGCTCGACCGCGGCTTTCAGGGGACCGATCCCGGCCTCGACCCGCTGCTTGAAATCCGCCAGGGGGATCCGGTGATGCTTGCGGCAGCCGGCGCATTGGTTGAGGATGCGCCATCTCTTGATCGGGATGAGCGGGATGAAGAAGACGCAGATGCACTCCCACGTCTCATAGGAGGAGAGCTTCGTCTGCCGGTTGCAGAACTGGCAGGTGCCGTTGACGACCGACGGATCCCGCCGCCCGTAATAGCCCGTGCCGATACCGTTCACGCTGTAGGGCATCGCTCCCTCCGACCGCTGGCCTCTGGATTGTGTGGGAGAACTATATCGGCTGGGAGAGGACATTGTAAGCTTCCCTTGAAAAGGGGAGGCGTGTCATGTCCCACGAGGTCTTCACTCAGGACTGGGCCGTCGCCTGGGGCGAGGCGATCCGCGCCAGCGAGGGCTACCGGACGGCTGCCCAGCGATGGCAGTGGCCCATGGTCATCACCATGACCTTCGATCCCGCGCTGGACCTGCCGGAGCGTGCGGTGTTCCTCGACCTTTTCGAAGGGGATTGCCGCGAGGCAAGGAGCGCCACTGAAACGGACCGGGCCGCCGTGCCCTTCATCCTCAGCGGCGATTTCGACACCTGGAAACAGGTGTTGGAGCGCGAGCTCGATCCCATCCTCGCGCTCATGACGCTCAAGCTCAAGCTGGCGAAGGGGAGCATTGCCACGTTGCTCCCCTACGTCACCGCCGCCCGCGAGCTGGTCGCCACGGCGGCCCAGGTGCCCTACCGGCTTCCGGAGGGAGTGTGACGGCTATGAGGACGTTTCGCCGAGCCTTTGCAGCAGCGATTTGAGGGACTGAGTGAGAGGGGGGAGATCCTCCGCGACGCGCTTCCAGACCTCCTCCAGATCCACGCCTTCGTACTGATGGATCAGGACGTCCCGGAAACCCGCCAGTCGGCGCCAGGGGATTTCAGGAGCCTGATCCCGGATCTCCTGGGATACGCGTTTCGCCGCCTCTCCCATGACTTCGAAGCTACGGAGGACGGCATCCTGAGTTTTCGGATCACGCAGGAACTCTTCTCGCCCGTTCTCTGTGTAGTCGAAGATTCGATCCGCACGTTCGAGCATCTGGACAAGGTACAGCCGCTCATCCTTCACAGGGGAACCGCCTCCGCGAGGACCCGGTCACGGATGTACCAGTGCAGGGCTCTTTCGGTCACCACATCCACCTTGCGGCCGAGCAGCTCCTGGAGGTCGAGAATAAGACCGGCAGGGAACCACGGAGAGGTCTTCGCCTCGGGCCGCACGAGGAAGTCCACGTCGCTGTCCGCTCTCGCCGCGCCTTGGGCTACGGACCCGAAGACGCGCACGTCCGAGGCTCCGTGCCGCTTGGCGATCTCCAAGATCTCATTCCGTTTGTCTCTAAGGGTCTCTTCGATGTCCATCACGGCTCCCTCGCTGTGCCTATAGTGTAGCCCTCACTCCAGCCCGAGCTGCTTGATCCGCTGCTGCAAACCCTTTCTGGAGACTTCCAACCGCATTCCCATGGCTTCGAGGTCGCCGGCGCACTCCCGCCGGGCTTCCTCGATCTGCTCCGCGGTGAGATCGGAGGCCTTGCGGATGTTGGGCGACTTGTCGATGAGCAGATAGAGCGATGGCCGCGAGATGCCCAGCAGGTGGGCGGCCAGCTTGACCTCCCAGCGGCAGGAGCGCAGGGCTTCGATGATCTCGGCTTCGGTCACCGCGGAGGGAGAACGGTAGTCCTCGACCGTGGGCCGGCGCCGCCGGGCGCCGGACGCTACCTTCGCCGGCTCCCGCACGGCTGCTTCCGGGCTGGAGTCCGCCGCCGGTTGGGAAGTGGGCTCGGGGCTGCGCAGCAGGCGCTCGATCTGCGGGCCGATCTGCACCGTTTCGAAGGAGCGGCTGGCGATGACGAGCTGGCGCACGGCGTTGTGGAGCTGCCGTACGTTGCCCGGCCAGCGGTAGCGCGCCAGGCGCGCCACCACCGTCGACGGCAGCCATGGCTTGTCGTCGTCGCCGGGCGGATCGAGCCGGTGCTCCTCGCCGATGGCCGCCAGCTCTTCCCGCAGAAAATGGAGGAACAGCCGCCCGAAGTCGTCGCGGCGCTCGCGCATGGGAGGCACGAGGATCTCGTAGCCGGCCAGCCGGTGGAGCAGAGGCGCCCGGAATCGCCCTTCCTCGATGGCCTGCTCGAGATCCGCGTCGGTGGCGGCGATCAGGCGCACGTCCACCTTCTGGGGCTCGAGACCGCCGACCCGCTGCACCTCGCCGGTCTCGAGCACGCGCAGCAGCAGCACCTGGACCTCCGGCGGGGCCTCGCCGATCTCGTCGAGAAACAGGGTGCCGCCGTGGGCGCGCTGGAAGTAGCCGGCCTGGTCGCGGACCGAACTGGTGAAAGAGCCCCGGGCCGAGCCGAACAGCTCGGAGACGGCGAGCGAGACCGGAATGGCGGCGACGTTGACGAACAGGCAGGCGCCGTGGCGCCGCTGGCTGGCCTGATGAATGGCGCGGGCCACCAGCTCCTTGCCGGTGCCCGTCTCGCCGCGCAGCAGAATGGGCACGTCGAGATCGGCGACGCGGCGGATCTCGTGGCGGATGCGCACGATCCCCTCGCTCTCGCCGACGAGGCCGAAGCGCTCGGGCGTGGGCATCGGCGTCGCGGAGAGGGTGTGCAGGAGGAGGACGATGCGGTCCGCCAGCTCGAGGACGACGCCGCGCTCCACGTCCTCGGGAGAGAAGACGCACGCCTCGTAGACCGGCGCGCCGTCGGCGAAGGCCCGGGTGCGGCTCTCGCCCAGCGAAAGCTGCAGGGCGCCGTCGCCGCGGATGGGGGTCAGCAGCAGGGGAGAGCGGCTGAGGTGGCGGTCGGACAGGGGCCGCCGGTCCGCCTGGCCCGGCATCGCGAAGCTGGGCTCCAGCCGGGAGAGGTGCACGACCTGCCCCTCCATCAGGGATTCGAGGAGCGCCCGCTCGCCCACCCGCCGGACCTCCGGATGATAGAGGATCGTCAGGACGGGGATGCGCGAACGGGCTCGCTGCCTGCGTTCCCCGCTGGCAGACAGTCCTCCCCAGGAGGGCAACTCGGCAGTCAACCCCGTTTTCGTCTCGGACATTTTGCGTCAGTGTAGCGAGGTCATCGCCGGAGAGGCAAGGAAAATACCCGGCGGGCCGTCCGGCCTCAGCGCGGTTTCCCACCGCCTCGCCGCTTCGCGGGAGGCTTGAGCCTGGCCAGAAGGTTGCGGGCCTGCTCGGCCTGGATGGGATCGCGGACCGTCTCCGCCAGCGGCGTCAGAATGGCCACGGCGCCCTGAACGTCGCCCCGGTTGACGAGCTCGACCGCCTGGTTGTACCCGGCGACGAAGCGGTTGAAGTCCAACGCTTTCTGGATCTCGTCGATGCGCAGCTCCAGTGTGCGCCGCCGCTCGGGCCGGCGGGTCTCGTCGCGCACCCGCTCGAGAAGGGGGAGGGCTTCGGCGGGTTTCTCCTGGTCGATCAGCTTCTCGGCGTGACGGTAGTCCTCGTCGAGCAGGGCTTCGCGGACGTTCAGCACCTCCTCGGGATCGGCGTGAGGCGCCAGCACCTGCTCGATGAGCTGCGCGGCCTGATCCCGGTGGCCGGTGCGGGCGTAGGCGAGGGCGAGGTTGTGGGCGACGTCCATGCGGGAGGGTAGCAGGCGGTGAGCCGTCTCCAGGCTGTGGACGGCGTTCTCGTCCAGCGACTCCTCGGCCTGGTAGGAATAGCCGAGGTGGGCCCAGGCCTCGCCGAAGTCGGGACGCAGGGCCACCACCCGGATGAGGGCGGCGCGGGCCGCACGCAGCGAGTCGGGCCGCGGATCGTCCAGAAGGTTCTCGGCGTAGCGGTACTGCACGAGAAAATCGTCCGGTGCGAGCTTCGCGGCCTTCTCATAGAAGGATCGGGCCTCCTGCGGGCGATGGGCGAGCTCGGCGAGGACCCCGAGCCCGGAGAACGACGGACTGTGATCGGGCTGGACCGCCAGGGCGGCGCGGAAGTGCTCCTCGGCGGCGGCGTAGTGATCCGCGTCGAGGTTGGCGAGGAGATCGCCGAGGCGGAAGAGGACGTCCTGGCGCGCCATGGGCCGCGCCGCCATGGCGAGGTTCGCGTCCGGCTGGATGGGAGTATGGGTGTACTCGAAGGTGTAGACGTTGAGGTAGGCGTGCAGCTCGCGTTCCAGGACCGTGGGATCGGTGCCGAAGACCTTCTCGAACGCCTCCTTGCCGGGGGCTCCCGCTTTCGTCAGCCGGAGCAGCTCTTGGAGCTGGGCGCGGCGCGGCGTCTTGCCGTCGAGGAGGTAGTAGGTGAGCGCCCAGGACTCGGCGTAGAAGGCGCCCCGGCGCGCGGTCTCGTTGTACTCCTTCGAGGTCTGGTCGACGGCGAAGAGCTGGGCGAAGGGAATCCAGGAGTGCTTGCGCAGCCAGCGCAAGTGCTCGTCGATAGGCAGGCCGACGCGGGCCTCGCTCTTCGTCACCTGGAAGGTGCTGTAGTACTCGGCCAGGCCTTCGTGCAGCCATGCCGGCAGGTCGCCATAGTTGTTGCGCGCCACGTAGTGGAAGTACTCGTGGTAGATGGTGGCCGTCGGGTCGCGTCTGGGGCTTGAGTCCACCGCCACGTAGTTCCCCTGCGGCCGGGTCAGGAAGTAGCCGTCGGCGTCGATGGGCTTGCCCTCGTAGAGCCGCTGGTAGGGCTTCAGCGAGTCGGCGTTCTTGAAGACGTAGATCCAGGTCGGCGATGGCGAGTTGAGGATCAGCCCCGGCGAGAGCTTCGACAGCGCATCGCGCAGCCGCTCGAGATCCTCGCCCGCCCGGCGGGTGTCCCGCTCGACGGCGTTGCTGAAGAGGGTGAAATTCGCCGTCTTCAACTCGATCCAGGGCTCGCGCTGGGGCGGCAGGGGCCGCGCGGGGGCGGCGATCAGGAAGGCGGCGATAGCGAGGCAGAGCCGGCGCATCGAGGACAAGGATACCCCGCTTTCTTCAATCCGCCCGCCGCGGATCGCCCCTTTCGCTGGCGGGTACCCTCCAGGTGACTAGATAGGTGGCCTCGCGCCGGTCGAAGGTGAGGTCGCGCCATTCGAAGAGGCGGGCTAGGCGCTCCAGGATGCGGCGGCCGCCGTAGCTCTCGCTGCGGTCGCGGGCGCCGCCGCCGGGCTCAGGGGGGAGTGGGTTCTCTACTTCGAAACACAGCTCGCGGCGCACCCGGTCGAGGGCGAGGCGCACCGCGGGCGTCGAGCCCGGACGGCCGTGGCGGATGGCGTTGATCAGCACCTCGCCGAGGAAGAAGCCGAAGCCGCCCCGCACCGGGCAGGAGAACCACAGCTCCTCCGGCCAGTCCATCTCCAGGGTGAGGACGGGCGCGGCCGGGTCGGGCCGCTCCGAGAGCACGCCGTTGTCCCAATGCAGGCGGGCGCGCAGGTCGGCGTCCCCGGCCGCGAGGCTGAAGACGCTCGCGAGGCGATCGATCGTCGTCCTAGCTTGGGCGGCTTCCACGGAGCTGTCCGGCGGCAGCGGCGGCTGGGCGTCCCAATGGTCCAGCAGCCAGGCGGTGGTGCGCAGGCGGCGGTCGATGTAGCCGGCGAGCCAGGCCACGAATTCAGGCGAGGAAGCCGCTCCCGCCATGCTCCGCAGGCCGTGGGCCAGCACCCGGATGAGCGCGTCCACGCCGTGGGAGAGGAGCCCCGCGAGCTTGCGCCGCTCGTCCTGCCGGGTGTCGTGCTCCAGGTCCTCGGTGAGCAGGGAGATGTCCACCTCCGGCTCCAGAATGAAGAGCACGCCGAGGCGGTGCCGCTCGTCGGCTTTGAGCGCCTCGATGGGCGCGGTGACGGCCACCGAGCGGACGATGGCGTAGCGCTCCTGCTCGCTGCCATCCTCGCCCCGCACCCTTACCGGCACGCCGTAGGCCCGGCGCGGCTCGGGCTTCGCCACCTGCATGCGCTCGTAGTGGGCCCGGGCCCGCGGGTCCGGCGAAACCCGGTCGCCGAAACGGGTGCCCGGCCGCACGCCCAGGTTTTCCGCCGCCTGATTGCCGAAGACCACCTCGTCCGTGTTGGGGTCCACTACCATCAGCGGCACCTGCATGGTGTTGAGCAGATTCTGCTTCTCCGCCAGGGCGCCCTCGGCTTTTTCCTGCGCCCGCTCGGCCCGCCGGCGGTTGAGCTCGAAGCCGGCGAGAAGCGCCACCAGCATCACCGCCGAGAGAAGCACGGGCAGCAGGGGGAGCGGCGAGCGGGTCTTGGGGAAGAGCACCACCAGCCAGGTGGTGGCAGACACCTGGAAGGCCGCCACCGCCCCCTGGCCTTCCACCACGCCGTGCAGCAGGTAGGGCGTGCTCTCGGCCGTGGAGGCTCCAACCGGCTGCGCCGCAAGGCCGGAGACGGCGTTGCGCAGGGCCGCCGGCCTTTTAGGCATCGCGCCCACGAGGTCCGCCCAAGGGTGGTCCGGGACCGGCGCGGCGGCGAGATGGACGACGCCGGCCGTCATCGGCGGCTCGATGCCGCGGGCGAAGGCCTCCCAGTCGATGTCGAACGTCAGGTCCGCGCCCACCAGCCCACGCTCGCCGGCTCCGGTATCGCGCAGGGGCACGGTGATGGTGGCGACGAGCCCCTGGCCTCCCAGATCCAGGTAGAGGCCCGAGTAGAAGGTCTGGTCCTCGGCCGGCGCGCCGTAGTTGAAACGGAAGTAGAACTCGTTGGAGACGAACGTCGGCCGCTCCGGCGAGTTGCGAAAGCCTCTCCCCTCGTTGAGCGCGGCCTGCCGGCTCGCTTGCGGATCGAAGGGTCCGCCTGTCACGGGCAGCGAGACGAGCGTGCCGTCCTCGGAGAGCGCGTAGAGGCGCACCACGCGGGGCGGCCGGCTCCCGGGCAGCGCCGGCAGCGGCTGTCCGGCGAGCACTGTGGGGAGCGCCGCGGAAAGATCGAGGAGGTGCGGCGTGGTGAGGTTGAGAAAACGGTTCGAAGGATTGGTGAGATCCGCGAGATCGCCGGACTCCAGGGCCGCGCGGCGCGTCATCGCGAACCAGTGCCAGTCGAGCTCCAGGAAGCTCTGGACGCGCAGGAAGGAGGGCTTGGGCGGATCGTGCAGCGGGTCCGGGGAGACGAGAACGGGGGATACCGCGGTCGCCGGGCGCTGGACGGGGCGGGCCAGGAGCTGGCGCAGCGGCAGGAAGAACGGCGGCACCGAGCGCGTGTCCTGCCACTCGGCGACCTCGCCGTAGAGCCGGGCCTTGGCGGGATCGGCGATGCGCTCGCGGTAGCGCCGCAGCTCGAAGTTGAGCCACGCCGAAGCCCCCGGCGTTTCGAGGGGTCGGGCCGGAACCTTCCCCTGCACGAGCTGGAAGATGACGTCCGCCCGGCTCTGGCCGATCCTCTGCTGCCACTCCCGGCGGATGGACATGGCGGCCAGCGCCACCAGGACGGCGAAGAGGAAGACGCCAAACAGCAGCAGCCGGGAGCCCCAGCGGGAGCGGAGAGACATCCTCTCAGTATAGTAGCGGGCCATGAGCTGGGTCGGATCGACAGGCTTCGCGCGGCGGCCCCTGGTCGTCGCCGAGGATCATCTGCATCACGTTTCCGAGCTGCTGGCCGTGCTGGCGGAGGCCGACGCGGGGATCCTGGCGCAGACGACCGTGCTCTGCCTGGACCGCCCGGGGCCGGACACCACCCGCCTCGCCGCCGGCTGGCTGGAGCGCCACCCGGGCCTGCAGGTCGCGGCGCGCTTCGAAAGGCCTGAGGGCGACGTGCCGGAGCCTCTCCGTCCCCGCCGCGCGGTGCTGGACGCCGCCCTCTTCGAGAGCACCAACCGTTTCGCCAAGGCCCTGGCCGGGCTGCTGCGGCCCGGCGGCCTCCTGCTTCAGGACATCCAACTCGCGACACTGGCCTTCATTCCGCCGGACCGCTGGTGGGAGTCCATCTTTCTCGCCACGACGGTGCGGGGAATGTTCGCCGAGAACCCTCCGACCTGCCGCTTTCTCTCCAACAAGCGGGGCTACGAGGCCACCTTCGGCCGCGACCTCCTCGACGCCGGCTTCGATCCGCGCGACGTAATGGATAAGAGCGAGCTGCGGGGGATGGTCGTGCCGGTCGTGCGCTCCTTCCTCGACCGCGCCTTTCCCCTCGCCCTCCAGGAGCCCGGGCGTAGCGAGATGTGGGTGGCGAAGACGGAGGAGGACCGGCGCGAGGTGGAGTCCGAGTTGGACCTCGTCGTCTGGCAGGGCTCCGGCTTGGAGATCGGAGGCCGTCTATTGCCGCGCCTTTCCTGCAAGGCGGGGAGCCAGGAAGCCGTCACCTGGATCGAGCTGGTCGAGGACCGTCTCCGCGATGGCGACGGTCTCCCAGTCCTGGACGTGGGAGCGCGAATCGCACCCGAAGGAGCCGGCCGCGCCGAGCTCACCAACCTCGCCGCGCGTCACATCCACGGCCTGCGCGCCCGGCTGCGGGAAGGCGGCGCGATCGTGACCGCGCATCATGCGTACCGGCTGGGAGAGGGTGTGCGAGTGGGGCGGGTGACCCATAGGCGCTAACTTAACGAATCTCAGAGTTCCCCCGCCCAAGCCCCCTCATCTGGTATACACTGACAGTCAATGACACTCAGGAACTATCCATGCCTCAACTCAGCGCCCGATTCACCATAGAGCTTGTCAAGGAGATCGACCGCGCGGCAACGCGGCCGATGCAGGAGCAGAGGAGGGCGGCGTCGGGCGGGTGCTGCGGGGAAGAGCTCGCGAGGAGCTCCGCAGCCGTGCTCGCGAGCGAGGTGTCGTTGCTCATGCTCAGCCGCACCCGGTCTCCGATCTCCAGGTCGCCCCAGAAGGTGACGGCGCCGCAGGGCCGTAGATCGAGCGGGCGATCTCGAGCAACACGCCTTTGAGATCGCCGAACGTCAGTCCTTCCTCGATCCAGATTCCTTCGAACTGGTGGAACATCGCAAGGTGCGTCGCGTCGACTGCCTCGTTGCGGTAGGTGCGGCCCGGCGAGACGACCTTGATTGGCAGCGGCGGTCGCGACTCGAGCACACGCGCCTGCACGGTCGTGGTGTGCGAGCGGAGCAGGAAACTGTTGGGCAGCCAAAAGGTGTCCTGCATCTCGCGCGCGGGGTGGTTCTCCGGAATATTGAGCGCGTCGAAGTTGTAGTATGCCGTCTCGATTTCGGGCCCCTCGGCGAGCACGAAGCCGAGGCGGCGAATGACGTTCATCGCCGTCTGCTGGACCTGCGTCGGCGGATGCACGGCGCCGCTCTCTTGCGCGATGCCGGGCATGCTCAGATCCTGCCACTCGGATGCGATCCGCTTCGCAACAGCGCCTTCCGCGATCCTCATTTCGGCTTCTGCGAGCTGTCGCTCGATCGTGTTCTGTACGTCGTTGACCTCTTTGGCAAACGTACGCCGCTCGTCCGCTGGCATGCCGCCAAGCGACTTCAACACTGTTTTAAGGAAGCTCTTCTTGCCGATGTAACGTGCGCGGACATCTTGTAGGGCTTCCAAGCTATCGGCCGTGCTCAACTCGTTGAGGAAGGCCTCGAGAGTCTCTCGTGCATTCATGTCTAGACGGCGGGCGATTGCAGCATGTTCTGATTACAATATGCACTCGGAAGCGCCGCAACACGCCTGGTCTCAACTTCGGCAATGGATTTAGGAGTGTGTGCGCACCTGTATTCGCGAAGACGATAAAATCGGCCTCGTCGACACCAATGTCCTGCTTTCCGCAACGGCACCCCTCCGTCCTCTTCATCGGAGACTTCAACCGCTTTGCAGCAAACATCGAAGCGATCGATCTGGCTTCGATAGACCCCGCGCTGAGTTGATGGCTCCCGATAGTCCTCATCACCAGGGTCTCCTTCTCCCAGTCTCTCCAATGTCGGCAGGACGTGCAGACGGCGAGGTGATTGTCCGCGGGGACTGCCGGGACAAGGGAGGAGAGTTCGCTCTCAGGCGCCTGGTCCCCTCTACCCTGGACTATACTGAAACCATGGTGGCAACGGAGATGGTCCGTGTTGCGATGGAGCTAGCCTGAGGCTCGCTAGTCTCGAAGAGGTCGAGTGAGAATTCGTGCCCAAGGCCAAGGTCTACATAGAAACCACGGTCGTCAGTTATCTGACCGCTCTGCCAAGTCGCGATGTGGTTCGTGCGGCACACCAGAACCTTACGCTTGAGTGGTGGCAGAGCCGAGAACGGTTTGACCTGTATGCGAGCGAGGCTGTCATCCAGGAGGCTGCCGCCGGACATCCAGAGCCCGCGGCGCGCCGGCTGGCTGCTCTCGAGGGCTGCACCGTCGTCGCGGTCAACGCACAGGTCGCCGAGCTTGCGCCTTGTTGGCGGCGAATGCGCTGCCTGCGAAGGCGATGGTCGACGCTCTCCATGTGGCGGCGGCGGCCGTCCATGGGATCGACTACCTCCTGACGTGGAACTGCAAGCACATCGCCAACGCCGCAACGCGCGGTATCATCGAAGAAACGTGCCGAGACGCCGGTTACGAGCCGCCGACGATCTGCACGCCCGAAGAGCTCACGGAGGACTAGCTATGGCAACTGACCCTATCGTCGACGAGATCCATGCGATTCGCGAGGAGATCGCACGCCAGCACGACTACAACCTGGATGCTATCGTGGAGTCGCTCCAGAAGGCATCCGCGCAGAGAGACAGGCGTGTTGTCACGTTGCCACCGAGGCCGGTCGTGTGGCCTGAGAGATCTCGGAAAGCGAGCTAGACCCCGCGCCGGAGTTGACGGGTTCCCGAAGCCCTCATCAACCCGCTCTTCTCCCTGCCGCTTGGCTTCGCCGCCGCGTGCCGCGAGCACTGGGCAGCCGTAGCCACGCAGCCTTTTCCATCGCGACACAGAGTTAGCTGTCGCAATGTAGTCCTAGACACCGCGACATAGAGTCATCTGTCGCGACGTAATCTTAGCCGCTGCAAGCTAAAACTATCTGGCGCAACGGAGTACTATCCATCGCATCCTAATTTTATCTGGCGCAATGTCGTTCTATTTGCGGCAAGATAGAACTACCAGACGCGACGGAGAGCTTGCTGTCACGATCTCGCGCTATCTGTGGCGATGGACGACTGCCCGCCGCAACGCACGATTAGCAGGGGCGACTCAGCGCTATCTACGCCGCTGGATTTTTTGTTCGTTGCAATATAGTCTTATCTGGCGCAACGCTATTCTATCGGGCGCAACGTAATTTTAACTGGCGCAACGTAGAGCTATCTGTGGCCACATAGTTCCATCTATCGCAACGTAATCATAGTGGTGGCGACGTAAAACTATCTGGCGCATCTTAAGACTATATGTCGCAACGTAGCGTTAGCTGTCGCAACGTAAGATTATCTGTCGCAACGGAGTCTTTGGTACGCCGTCTGGATGTAGGTTGCGACGAGTTGGCCCAAGGTCTCGGGCCTGGATCAAGGGAGAGGCAACCCGGGGGTAGACTCTCGTTGCAAAGTCTATCCGCGGAGGACAGGACGGCCGAGGCCTCGTTGCAATCTGGGAGGAGGGGCCAGAGACGGCGAGGGCAAGGAGAAAGACCGTGAGCCCAGAGCTATCCGTGGCTAAGGTGTTGGCGAACTTGGAGGCGCAGATCACGCTGCGCAGGGAGAGCGAGGCCTATCCCGCGCAACAGGAAGTCTTCCATCGCGATGCCTCGAGGTGGGCGGGCCAGCCGAGCTTGCGCCCCGCAACGAGACGGTTTGACGCGCGCTAAACTAACCCTGTGTCGCCCGCCCGTTCGGATCGCGCCCTCCCTCTTCTCCCGGTCGGGGGGAGGGCGATGGGAGAGAGGGGTCGGGGGAGTGAGGGGTCTTTGGGCGGGGGAACCTCTGAGGCACGTTAAGTTAGCGCCTATAGGGGACAGGGGTGAGGGTCCGTCTCAAGGGGGCGGTTCCTACCCCGCCGACTCATACGCCTGCCGGACCCACCCCAGCAACTCGTCGTCGACCTGATCGCTGGCCGTAACCTTCACCTTGTACTGGCACATCCCTCCGGCCGGCATCGCCGCCAGGCGGTCAGTGGCGGGCACTCCTTTCATGTTCAGGCCGACCTCGACACGGTCCTGGGTGGCGGGCCCGATCATCGCGAACTGCTTCTTGCGCCGCAGGCTGACGTAACCCTTCTTGGGCACCGTCTCGAACGCGCCGAGCTTTTCGATGGCCGCGATGAGCCGCTCGTGGATCGGCCGGAGATGAGCCTTCTTTCCAGAGTACATCTCGCTCACGATGTCGTCGTCCGAGGAGCCGCTCGCCTTGGCGGCGGACTGACCATCGGTATTGAGCGCGTAGTGAACCAGGCCATTGGCGTCCCCATGTCCAAGCCCCAGCTCGGTCTTCAGCATCTGCCGGATCTCTACGTGCTTGGTGAGGCCGCTGTTCTGGATCAGAAGGCGAATCTCCGCGAGGCTCTTGCCGGATTTCGCCTCGATGTTCTTCAGATGCGTTTCTCGCGCCTGGTCCAATGTACTCATGAGGACGCCTCCTGTTCTCGACGTGGTACTTGGGGAGTGTAATGCATCGATCGCGGCCCGAGCCGGTATAGAGTCCACCCCGGATTCCGAGATCTCCATAGGAGGAGCGCCGTGCTTCGATCCGTCCTGTTCCTGATGCTGCTGGTCTGCGCGGTCGTCGGACCGCTTTCGGCGGCGCCGCTGAAGTTTACGGTGCGCCATGACGCCAAGGCCGCTGCCCCTCTCGACGGCCGCCTGCTGCTCATGCTGTCCGCTGCAGAGGGTGAAGAGGAGCCTCGGTTCCAGATCTCCGACGGGCCGGACACGCAGCTCATCTTCGGCATCGACGTGGACGGCTGGAAGGCCGGGCAGGACGCGGTCTTCGACGCGGGCGTGCTGGGCTATCCGCTCGACAGCCTGGGCGACGTGCCCCCCGGCACCTACCGCGTACAGGCGCTGCTCCACAAGTACGAGACCTTCCACCGCGCCGACGGCCACACCGTCAAGCTGCCCATGGACCGCGGCGAAGGGCAGCAGTGGAACCGGGCGCCCGGAAACCTCTACAGCACGCCGCGGACGATCACCATCCCGGCGGCGGGCGGCACGTTTGCCATCCACCTTGACCAGGTCATCCCGCCGATCCCGGACCCTCCGGCCACGAAGTACATCCGCCACGAGACGATCCAGAGCGAGCTGCTGACCCGCTTCTGGGGCCGGCCAATGAGCCTCGGCGCTCACGTGCTCCTTCCCTGGGGATTCGACGAGCATCCGAACGCCCGCTATCCGCTGGTCATCTTCCACAGCCACTTTCCCCACACCTTCGGGGGCTTCCGCGAGGAGCCGCCGGATCCCACGACGAAGCCGGAGCTCAGCAAGCGCTTCAACTGGCCCGCGTACAACCACACCGAGCAGGAGTACGCCTACGAGCTTTACAAACAGTGGACCAGTCCGGGCTTCCCGCGCTTCATCATCATCGAGATCGCGCACGCCAATCCGTATTACGACGACTCCTACGCGGTGAACTCGGCAAATCTCGGGCCGTACGGCGACGCCATCACCCACGAACTGGTTCCCTACCTGGAGAAGAAGTACCGCGGGCTCGGCGCCGGCTGGGCGCGCTTTCTCTATGGCGGCTCGACCGGCGGCTGGGAGGCCCTGGCGGCGCAGGTTTTCTATCCCGACGACTACAACGGGGCCTGGGCCTCGTGCCCTGATCCCATCGATTTCCGCGCCTACACGACGGTCAATATCTATGAGGACAAGAACGCCTACTACCTCGACAGCCGCTGGAAGCGGACGCCGCGCCCCGGCCATCGCAACTACCTGGGTCACGTCAGCACCACGATCGAGGACATGAATCGCCTGGAGCTGGTGCTCGGCACCAACAGCCGCTCGGGCGGCCAGTGGGACATCTGGCAGGCCGTCTTTTCTCCCGCCGGAGCGGACGGTTATCCGAAGCCGATCTGGGACAAGAAGACCGGCGTCATCGACCCCGAAGTGGCCGCGTACTGGCGCCAGCACTACGACCTTTCGGCCATCCTCCAGCGCGACTGGAAGACGTTGGGGCCCAAGCTCGCCGGCAAGATCAATCTGTATGTCGGCGACATGGACAGCTACTACCTGAACAACGCCGTCTATTTGATGGAAGACTTCCTCAAGCAGACCACGGACCCGCCGTATGGCGGCGAAGTGAAGTACGGCGACCGCTTCGAGCACTGCTGGAACGGCGATCCCGATCAGCCGAACGCCATCTCTCGCCTGCGCTATCACCAGATGCACGCGCCGAAGATTCTGGAGCGGATCTTGAAATCCGCGCCGGCCGGAGCGGATTTGACGAGCTGGCGGTATTGACCCTCCGCGCGGGAAGGCGTTAGTCTGCCCATCGCTCTGTCAAGTCGACTCCTCGGGAGGTGTTTGTGCGTTGCAGATCTCTGGTGGCCCGGTTTCGTCCTTTGAGTCTTTTGCTTCTTCTTCTGATCGCGGCCGCCGGCCCAGCCGTTGCCGGAGTCGTCGTGGCGACGCCGGCCGATTTCACGGTCGCCGAGGCCACTGACTACGACGATGTGGTCGCGACGTTCACCGACAGCGACGACTCCACCAAACCCAACTCGTTCACGGCCTCGATCGACTGGGGAGACGGCACGCCGGTGACGCCGGGCACCATCGCCCAGAGCGACACGATCTTCCTGGTCATCGGTGAGCACACCTACGCCGACGAGGGCACTTTTACCGTGACGGTGACGATCAACGAGGTCGCCGGTCCCGGTACCGCCACCGCGTTGACCACCGCGACGGTGACCGAGGCGGACGTCCTCTCGGGCACCCCGACCAGCTTCTCCGTCCCCGCGGGAGTCAGCTTCACGACCACGGTGGCCTCTTTCTCCGACACGCTCACCTCGAACGTCGCGTCGGACTTCGTGGCCACCATCGATTGGGGTGACGCGACGACCTCGGCGGGAACGATCAGCGGCAGCGCGGGTTCGTTCCAGGTCAGCGGCACGCACACCTATGCCGGCTCCGGGACGTTCCCGGTGATCGTGACCTTCAGCGACGACCCGCCCGGAACCGCCACGGCGCAGGTGACCAGCACCGCCCACGTGGCGAGCGGCCTGGCGGTTACCGCGGTCGACTTCTCGACCCCGGAAGGCACGCCTTTCAACGGCACCGTCGCGACCTTCTCCGATGCGGACACCACCAAGACGCCGGCCTCCTTCACGACCACCATCGACTGGGGAGACGGCACGACGACCCCCGGCACCGTCACCGGCGGCTCGGGTTCCTTCACCGTGTCCGGCCAGCACACCTATGCGGACGAGGGGAGCTTCACCTTTACCGTGACGGTCACGGAAACCGGAGCCGGTGGATTGACGGCCAGCGGCACGGGGACCGCCACGGTGAGCGAGGCCGACGTCCTCTCCGGATCGCCGGTCACCTTCGCCGCCCAGGCGAACGTTCCCTTCACAGGAGTCGTGGCCGTCTTCACGGACACCAACACCGCGGGCCTCGCGAGCGACTTCACCGCCACCATCGACTGGGGCGACGGCACCACGACCCCGGGCACCGTGGGGGGCGGAGGCGGCACCTTCACGGTGTCCGGCTCTCATACCTATGCCACCAGCGGGACGTTCAACGTCGTCGTGACGCTGACCGACGACCCACCCGGCACGGCGACGGCGACGACGACCAGCACCGCGAACGTGTCGGCCCCGGTGGCGGCCATCCCGGCGCTCGACCTCCGCGGCCTGCTCCTCCTGGGGATCGGCCTGGCTGCCGCCGGCCTCTACGTCCTGCGCAGGGCCTGACCATGCCGAGGACGCGGCGCATCCACACGCTCGGGGTCTGGATGGGGCTCACGGGAGGGGTCACGCCCGAGCTCACGGAGGGCATGCCCCATATCCTGGATCCGTATTCGAAGCTGGTGGCGCTCCAGGACGAGATGAGCCGGCTGACCCAGGAGCAGGCCTTCTATGACGCGCGCAAGCAGGAAGTCACGCGCCGGATGAACGAGGCGCTCTCCGAAGGCCGCATCGTGGCGACCACGCTCCAAACCGTGCTGAAACAACACTTCGGATCGGACAGCGAGAAGCTCGTCGAGTTCGGGATCAAGCCCTTCCGCGGCTTGAGGCGTGCGCGCGCCGCGAACAAGAAGAGCGCCGCCGCGCCGGAACCTTCCGGCGAGTAGCCGGAAGGTTCGCCGGCCGCCGAGAGCCTGCTCGGGCCGCCGGGAAACACACCGCGTAGCCTTACGTCCTTCCCGCAGCGCCGGTAGGAATCCCGCGTCACCAGCATTCTTTCCCGGAGCGCTGGAGAGCAGGGAACGCCACGTTCCCTCCTCTTCAGCACGCGGGAGAGTAGGGAAGATGACGTTCCCTCCTCTTCTGAAGATGCGAAGTGGGGGGACCGCCGCCTTCCCTCCTCTCCCGGCGAAATAAGAGCGGGGAACGTCGCGTTCCCTGGTCTCCCGCGCGCTGAAGAGGAGGGAAGATCGTGTTCCCTCGTCTCCGGAGAATCTGAGAGTAGGGAACGCCACGTTCCCTCTTCTCCCGCGGCCAGGAGAGCAGGGAAGGCCACGTTCCCTCCTTTCCGGGCTCCTGAGAACTTTCTCTGATCACGACGAGAGCAGGGAACGTCGCGTTCCCTACTCTCCGTTGGCCGGGAGAGGAGGGAAGATGGCGTTCCCTCCTCTCCGGAGCGCGAATAGACCTCCCACGTCAGCCTCCAAGCTTCTGGGAGCCGCGGGTAGTTTGTCGGCAGAGCCGGAGGCTATGCCGGCGAGGCGGGAAATTTCTCGCTGCGGCGAGGACCTTGTCGGGCGTGTGGATGAGTTGCTCAGCGACAGGAGGAGGTCTCGGGATTGGAGGAGAGACTTTGTGGCGGGGCCGGGACGTGCTCGCGCGATCAGGAAACTGCCCAGCCTTCCGACAGAACCTCCGCCTGCTCGAGTACCGTCTGAGTCGCCTTCTCCTGCTTGTCCGGCGGATAGCCGTGCTTCCGGAGGATTCGCTTGACCACGACACGGAGCTGCGCGCGAACGTTCTCCCGGATGGTCCAGTCGATCGTGACCTTCTCGCGAACCGTCTTCACCAACTCGCGGGCTATCGCTTTCAGGGTGGGTTCTCCCAGCACTTTGACGGCACTGTCATTCGTTTCGAGGGCGTCGTAGAAGGCCAACTCGTCGTCGGAAAGCCCGAGCTCCTCGCCGCGTTCGTTGGCCTTTCTCATATCTCTGGCAAGGGCGATGAGTTCTTCGATGACTTGCGCCGTCTCGACCGCCCGGTTCTGATACCGGCGTAGCGCCTGCTCCAGCAGCTCCGAGAAAGAACGGGCCTGGACGACGTTCCGTCGCATCCGGGACTTGATCTCGCCGGCGATTAGCTTGCGCAGCAATTCAACCGCGAGGTTCTTCTGCGGCATGCCGTGCACTTCGGCCAGGAATTCGTCGGAAAGAATGGAGAGGTCCGGCTTCCGGAGACCAGCAGCGGCAAAGATGTCCACGACCTCGCCAGAAACCACCGCCTTCGAAACGATCTGCCGGATTGCGTGGTCCATGTCTACGTCGCTGGTGCGCTCGGCGGGCGAGGACTTGGCCAAGACGCTACGTACGGCTTGGAAGAAACCAACTTCGTCGCGAACGTTCAAGGCCTCTTCACTGGGTACGGCCAGTGCGAAGAGCTGGCTGAGCTCCGTGACAAAGCGAAGCAGCCGTTCCTTCCCTTCTTTCTGCGCAAGGATGTGCTCCTGTGCCGCTGGAAGTAACGAGAGGCGGGCCTGCGGCGTGCCCGTCATCCAGTGCGATGAGTCGAAGCCTTGGAACAGCCCACGGCATACTTCGAGTTTCTCCAGCATGCGGTCCACGGCTTCCGCCTGGTCGAGAGCAGCTTGGCCACGGCCGCCGCTCTCCGTATAGGTGACGAGCGCCTGCCTGAGCTCGTCTGCCAGGCCGAGGTAGTCCACCACCAGGCCACCTGGTTTGTCCTTGAAGACCCGGTTCACCCGCGCGATGGCCTGCATGAGTCCGTGGCCTCGCATCGGCTTGTCAATATACATGGTGTGCAGGCTTGGAGCGTCAAAACCTGTGAGCCACATGTCCCGGACAATCACAATCTTGAACGGATTTTTGGGATCTCTAAAGCGGTTCGCGAGCGCCTCGCGCTCTCCTTTGCTCCGGATGTGCTGCTGCCAATCCACGGGATCGGCCGCAGATCCAGTCATTACGACCTTCAGCCAACCCTTCTGGTCATCCTCGGAGTGCCACGCCGGACGCAGAGCTGTGATGGCGCGGTAGAGCTCAACCGCAATGCGCCGGCTCATACAGACGATCATGGCCTTGCCTTCCAACACGTCCAGACGCTCCTCGAAGTGTCGAACCAGATCGCTTGCAATAAGCTGAATCCGGCTTTCCGATCCGACGATTTTCTCGAGCTGAGACCATTTCGACTTGAGCTTCTCCTTCCTCTCGATCTCCTCTCCCTCGGTGGCCTCCTCGAACGAAGGATCGATCCTGGGGCGCTCGGCCTCGTTGAGCGCCAGCTTTGCCAGCCGGCTTTCGTAATAAATGGGAACCGTGGCACCATCCAGCACGGCGCGCTGGATGTCATAAACGCTGATGTAGTCGCCGAAAACGGCGCGCGTGTTGGCGTCGGTCGTCTCGATGGGAGTTCCCGTGAAACCGATGAACGAGGCGTTCGGCAGGGCGTCGCGCATGTGCCGGGCGAAGCCGTCGATGAAATCGTACTGGCTGCGGTGCGCCTCGTCGGCGATCACTACGATGTTACTCCGCTGCGATAACACCGGGTGCCGGTCTCCCTTTTCATCCGGCAAAAACTTCTGGATCGTCGTGAACACAACGCCTCCGACCTCGACGCTCAGTTTCTCCCGCAGGTCCGCGCGGTTTTCCGCCTGAATCGGAGGTTGGCGCAGGAGATCGCGACAGCGAGCGAAGGTCCCGAACAGTTGGTCGTCGAGATCGTTGCGGTCGGTGATCACCACGACCGTGGGATTCTTCATCTCCGGATGAAGAATGACCCGGCCGGCGTAAAACGCCATGGTGAGGCTCTTGCCCGATCCTTGCGTGTGCCAGACCACGCCAACCCGCCGATCGCCCAACTCGCCCCCCGGCTTCCGGCCTGATTCGTAGCGCCCCATCCCCTCCCGTACCTCTCGTGCGGAAGCCAGAGACCGTTGCTTGGCTCGCAAGGTCTCCTCGATCGCCACGTTCACGGCATGGTACTGGTGGTACCCGGCCATCTTCTTCGCCACCGCCCCACGGCCGGAATCCTCGAAGACGATGAAGTATCGCAGCATGTCGAGGAAGCGGCGCTTCTGGAACACCCCATCCAGGACCACGCGGAGCTCTGGCATGTAAGCCGCCGCGTCCTCGCGGCCAGTGATCGTCCGCCAGAGCTTGAACCATTCCCGCCCGGCGCCCACGGTTCCGATGCGCGCCTGGACTCCGTCCGATATCACGATGGCTGCGTTGTAGGCGAAGAGGGAAGGAATCTCCGCCTGGTAGGTCTGGAGTTGCTGGAAGGCCGACCAGATCGTCGCGTCGGCATCGGCAGCGTTCTTGAGCTCGACGACCGCGAGCGGTAACCCGTTGATGAACACCACCACGTCCGGTCGCCGGCTGCGCTTCCCCTCTACGACGGTGAACTGGTTGACGGTCAGCCAGTGATTGTTCTGCGGGATCTCGAAATCGATCACTCGCGCCTGAGCCCCGCCGATTGAGCCGTCTGCGCGCTCGAACTCGACCTGCACTCCGTCGACCAGCATCCGGTGCACGGCGCGGTTGCGTTCGAGAAGACCGTGCGCCTCGATCCGCGTGAGCTTGCGGGCTGCATCGTCCAGGGCAGCAGCCGGCAGGTCGGGATTGAGCCGGGCTAGAGCCTGGGAGAGGCGGCCTCCCAAGACCACTTCGCGATAGCCTGAGTCACTCCGCTCGGTGTCGATCTCGGCGGGCGCGACTCTCGCGCCGTGGAGTATCTCGTACCCCAACGCCTCAAACCAGGCGAGGGTCGCCTGCTCAATCATCGACTCCTTAAAGGCAGAGCCCTTCACGGTTCTTCTCCTGCGGGTCGCTCCGCCTCCGCGGCGGCGGAAGTCTCTTGCTTGGGGCTGAAGTCGGCAAGAAGATCACGGTAAGCGTCCTTGTCGATACCGAAGAGTACCTCACTGGGCCGGTATTTCAAATCGAAGATCCGCACCACTTCGTTCGCCTCGTCGACGAACGTGTTGAAGGGCGCGTTGTCGGCGAACTGTAGCTTCTCGCCAGTGCGCCGCGCCCGATCTTGGCAGTGAACGCGGTGGAGAAAGCCGACGATCGTATCGGCAGCCTGGGCGGCCAGCAGAGCCTGGACGCTCTCCATCACCGGGCGCGGGCCCTCGGAACCGTGCGATGCGAATCCATAAGAGTTGCGCAGCTCACAGACGCCCAGCAATGCGGTGTGCAAGCCGCCCAGCGTCTGTGCCAACCTCTTGCGAGCTTCGGCCTCGGTGCTCGCAGAGAAGGGCAACAGTGGCAGATTCAGGGTCACGGCCTTGAACAGCTTCGGCAGGTCATCATCTTTGGCGAAGAGGATCTGCCGCTCGCTCAGAATCGTCCGGCAGGTGCTTTCAACTACGATTTTTGCGAAGTCGAAGGCCAAGCCCGGGTTCTCGTTGACAGCCTCCTCGAGTCCGCTGACCTGCGCTTCGATATGGGACAGTCCCTCGGCCATCGCCGCGCGGGCACTAAACATCCTAAACTCTACGACCAACCCGCCCGCCATCAGATCTGGCCTCCAAGGATGCGCTCGGCGTCATGGATACGCAATTCGCCGGAGACAAGTTTGGGAAGGAGCGTATCGCGAAGACTGGCAAGGGTACGCGAGTTTCTGGCGGCACAAAGAATTCTATCTAGCAGCGCGTTGGAGACTTCCCCGAAGCTCTTGAGCACGGCTTGGGGTGGGATTAGGATTCTAAAAGTGTCAATGGCGCTTCCCCACCTTGTGTGGGTAGGCGGGAGGTCGGGAGGGGTTTTCCGACGTGGCCTGAGGCGAGTAGTCTTGGTCCATGCGAGATCGAGAGCTCTATCAGAAGATCCTCGGAATCGAACGCCCCTGGGAGGTTGTGGACGTCGAGTTGGAGGTCGGACGCGAGGTGCGTGTCCACCTGAAGAACACGGAGCCCAAGCCGCCTTGTCCAGTCTGTGGGACCGCCAGCCGCCGGTACGATATGCGGCCGCGCCGATGGCGGCACCTGGACACCTGTCAGTATCCCACCATCTTGGTGGCTGAGGTGCCGCGGGTCGAGTGCGCCGAGCACGGCGTCCATCAAGTCACTGTGGCTTGGGGTGAGGCCGGGTCGCGATTTACGGCCCTGTTCGAGGCGCTGGTGATTGACTGGCTGAAGGAGGCGAGCTTGTCCGCTGTGGCCGAACTACTGAGCTTGTCTTGGCAGGCCGTCAGCGGGATCCAGCAGCGAGCCGTAGCTCGCGGACTTCGCCGACGTAAGCAACGGTTGCCTCGCCGACTCGGTGTCGATGAGACCTCTTACCAGAAGCGCCACGAGTACGTCACTGTGGTGATTGATCAGGAGTCGAGCACCGTCGTCCATGTGGCCGACGGCCGCGGCCGGGAGACTCTGGACACCTTCTTCGACGGCTTCTCGTGGGAACAGCGTGCCCAGGTGGAGTCGGTCGCCATGGACATGTGGCAGGGCTACATTGCTTCGGTCGGATCGAAGGTCCCCGGAGCCCGAGACAAGATCGCTTACGACAAGTTCCACATTGCCCAGCATTTAAGTCAAGCGGTGGACAAGGTGCGGCGGCAAGAGAACCGAGCGTTGCTGGACACGGGTGACGAACAGCTTAAAGGCACCAAGTATCTCTGGCTGCGGCACCCGGATCGCCTCAGCGAAGACACTTGGCAAGACTTCGAGCCCCTGCGGGAAAGCGCACTCAAAACGGCCCGTGCCTGGGCGATCAAAGAACTGGCCATGAGTCTTTGGCACTACCGCTCGCGGGGCTGGGCACGCCGCGCTTGGCTCGCCTGGTTCAATTGGGCGATCCGTTCGCGCCTCGAGCCGATCCGAAAAGTCGCCTGGATGATCAAGCGGCATCTCAACGGTATCCTCAACGCCATCGTCTTGGGTGTCACCAACGCCCGCTCCGAGGGCATCAACGCGAAGATCCAGTGGATCAAGTACACAGCCCGCGGGTTCCGTAACCGTGAACGCTTCCGTACAGCAATCTACTTTCACCTTGGCGGTCTTGATCTCTACCCGGAAGGCTTTCGGTGAGGCCTTCACTACCCACACAAGTTGGAGAAGAGCCGTGTCAATGTCATTCTTGCCAAGATGAATAACGGTTGTTCCGGTCTTTGAGCGTTCGAAAAAACCAAGAAGACGTTCCACGCTGAAACGTATGAAGACTGCCGGTATATCTTGCTTCGGCTTCAAGTACAAAAGTCGCTGGTTTAGCAATGCCTCGGGGCCACACCAAAAATGTGCCCGGAATTCGCCATCCATCCCGACTATCAAATCACCAGGCCTCACGAGTTGAGCCCTGGGATGTTCTTCAGTCGTAAAAATTTGTGGATCCTGGGTTGTAAGATCTCGGATACGGATAAGGGGTTTGCCCTCGCCGCGATCGTTGAAGCAATCTGACTTAAAGGGTGCGCCATAGATAACCTCTGCGATACTATAAATATCACTGATGCCCCAACCTTTGGGCACCAATCCCAGCTCCGATTCCTCAAAAGAATCTGGAAACAGGTTGGCTAGCCGTGATGGAAGCATGGAATCGCCGCCCTCTGACTTGGCGCGAACCGGGTCAAAATCGACAAACCATGACTTGAAGAAAACTCGGGCAACCCCCTCTAGTGTCTCGTTCATCTGGCGGTTAAGCACTATCTTGTCGTTGAGGGCGCCGAGAACGTGAGCTATGGCTACTTGCTCTCTCATGGGAGGCAAGTCCAGCGTGAATGCTTCGATTCGTGCTGGAGCAGTATGTAGGATTTTGGATCCGCTGGCTGTTCTCGTGAGCTCTCGATTGAACTCCCGCCATGAGAAAACCCAATACAAGTAGTCGACGCTAACTTCCTTCAAGTCCTTTATAGATACTCTGCCTAGTCGTTGATTGTGTAGGTAGAGCCTCCCGTCATCAGGAACTCTCGCGGGAATGCCGAGAATTTCTCCTCCGGCAGTTTGACAAGTCATAACCAATAGAATATCGCCGGGCGATAGCTCAAAATCTTTAGGGTAGCTGGCACGGTATTCTTTTGTCGTTGTTGATTCGAATCGGAAGCCGCCTGTATATGTGAAGTTGCCAATGCCGACTACGATTGGGCGCCCTGTAAGCTCAGGATTGAAGAATTCACTCTTAAATGGCCAGCCGTGCTTGATCTCGACTAGGTCTCCTAGGCGCCGCCGTGACCAACCATCAGGAGCCATGCGTGAGTTCCTCGAGATTTCTGCCAATAATTCCATCTAACCGCGCTCCTGTGGCCATCTGCTCCTGTAGTTTGGTTGTCAAACGACGCATCTTTTCCTCAAATGATTCGTCATCCTCCCTTTCGGCTGCAACGCCTACATACCCTGGGGTCAGTATATGAGCGTGCTTCCGGATTTCCTCGACCGTCGCCGTCTTACAGAAGCCCGGCACGTCGGCATACTTCCCAGCACCCTTGTCTCCCCGCCAAGCATGGTAGGTTCCGGCTATCTTCTCGACGTCTGCGTCCGACAACTCGCGATGTACACGGTCTATCAATATTCCCATCTCACGGGCGTCAATGAAGAGAGTCTCCCCCCGCCGATCGCGGAAGCGGCCGTTCTTCTTATTTCGGGCCAGGAACCAAAGACAGACGGGGATCTGTGTCGAGTAAAAGAGCTGTCCGGGCAGCGCCGCCAGGCAGTCCACGAGGTCCGCCTCGATGATTCCCTTACGAATCTCACCCTCTCCCGACTGGTTCGACGACATCGAACCGTTGGAGAGGACGAAGCCTGCAAGCCCGGTGGGCGCCAGGTGATGAATAAAGTGTTGTACCCAGGCGAAGTTGGCGTTACTGGCTGGCGGCTCGCCGTAGATCCATCGCTGATCTTTCCGCAACAAATCACCGCGCCAATCGCTATCGTTGAAAGGTGGGTTGGCGAGAACGTAGTCCGCCTTCAGGTCCGGGTGTCTGTCATTGTGAAAGCTGTCGCCGTGGGCAATCTGTGCGTCGATGCCACGGATCGCCAGGTTCATCTTGGCCAGGCGCCAAGTGGTGTAGTTGGACTCCTGACCATAGATCGAGATGTCATCGATCTTGCCTCTGTGAGCCTCGATGAATTTCTCACTGGAGACGAACATGCCTCCCGAACCGCAGCAGGGGTCGTAGACGCGCCCCTTGTAGGGTGCAAGCATTTCAACCAGAATGCGGACCACGCCGGCCGGCGTATAGAACTGCCCGCCCTTCTTTCCCTCGGCGCTGGCGAATTGAGCGAGGAAGTATTCGTAGACTTGGCCGAGAACGTCTTTGGCGCGGTCGGCTGGGCTGCCGAGGCCGATGTCGCTGACCAGTTTGATGAGCTGGCCGAGGCGCTGTTTATCGAGACCTGGCCGGCCGAAGTCTCTGGGCAAAACGCCTTTCAGCGTTGGATTGTCGCGTTCGATGCCGCCCATTGCGTCGTCGACCAGCCTGCCGATTTTTGGCTGTAGAGCCTGGGCTTTGAGATGAGACCAGCGCGCCTCGGGCGGCACCCAAAAGATGTTGACAGCTCGGTATTCATCGGGATCTTCGGGATCGGCACCCTCTGCCTCCTGTGCCGCCAGCGTTGCATGCTGGGCCTCGAAGGCGTCGGAGATGTACTTGAGGAAGATCAGGCCCAATACAACGTGCTTGTATTCGGCCGCATCCATGTTGTTCCGTAATGCGTCTGCCGCCTGCCAGAGTTTGGCTTCGAGCTTCGCCACCGAGTCGTTGCCGGCGGATGTGGAAGAGCGGCGGACCGCCCGGGCTGGCTGGCTGGGCTCGGCGGGGGCCACAGGTGGCTCCGGAGGAGGCTGTGATGCCGGCTGGCGAAAGAGGGACCGGAGTTTCTCCATCGAGATGGCGCTGGGCTCAGCGATCCCTCGCTCCCACTGGGAGACGATCGGTTGAGTAACTCCGATCTTCTCGGCGAGCTCGATTTGGGTCAGACCAGCAGCCGTTCGGCTCTCTCGAATCCATTTCGGGGTTTTCATCGGCAAATACAGCTCCAGTATCGGCGGCCAGGATGGCCGACTCCAGCAAAGGCAAGGCCCATGCGAGGATGGAGAGTCTATCATCCGGGAGTGGCTGCTGTGGGCAACCGGGGAAGTGCGGAGCATGTCATTTGGCCCCGAACGCCCGACACAGCATTATCGCGGCCCTTCAGGCCGCACGAAATCGGGACGATTTGCCAACCCAGGGCGGTGCCCTGGGCTCAGGGATCTCGACCCGTTGGGCCGAACCTGCCGTGTGGCGCCTGTCGCTTCGCGAGTCGGCGCCGGCGAGCTTCCATCGAGCGGCGATCCGGTTCCCTGTTATGATGTCAGCGATGGACGAGAACTACACGCGCTATAGCCTCAAAGCTCCGGGTCGCGGGGGAGCGAGCCCCGGCCAGCGCCTGCCGGGCCGCGATTCCTTCCCTCGAGTCGACGATCATGTGGTGGAGCCGGAAATCACGCGCGACGAGATCATCGGCGGCCGCCGGGTGGTCGCCATGCCCGCCAATCCGCCTCACGCCGACCGGCATAGCGCCGTCGATCGAGTCGTCGGGTCTTACGTGGGCTCCGGCTATACGGCGGCGGCGGAGCTGCTCACTCGCGTCGACGAGGATTCGGACTTCGCCACCGACGTCTGCGTGCGCCGGGATGGCGTGGATCCCGAGACGGGCACGCGGTACCTGGAAGAGATCGCTTTCGAGGTGGTCTCGGAGCAGGATGACCAGGACGTGACGGAGAAGGCCCAGCGAATGCACCGCCGGGGTGTGCGCCGGATCTTCGCGATCTTCCTCAAGCGTTCGCGAGTCTGCGAGTGGTCTGCCGAAAGCCGGAGCTGGCGGACGCTGGATCCCGGTGCGGAGATCGAGGACCCCTGCCTGGTAGCGCCGCTGCCGGTGGCGGCTTTGATCGATGCCGGAGCAGCAGCCGTCGCGGTGGTGAAGGGCCTGGCTGCCCAGGGCAACCCGGAGCTCCGGAGGCGCGAGGACGCAGCTAGGGACGCAGCGAGGGCCGCGGCAAGAGCGGAGGATGTTCTGGAGATTTTGGAAGCCCGACGTGTCGCCGTGAGCGAGGCGCAACGGCGGGAGATCCTGGCCTGTCGCGACCTGGCTCGCCTGGGTCGTTGGCTCCGGCGAGCCGCCTTGGCTTCTTCCGCGGACGAGGTCGCGTCAGAATCCTGACCGCCAACCACGCCTCACCGCCCAGCCACAGGCACTCCGCAGTTCGGGCAGCCTCTGCCTGCCAAGCCAATTACGATGGCGCCGCAATGGGTGCAGCTCACATCGGCCGGGAGGGTGAGGCTCAGGCCGCACTCCGGGCAGTCGGGGGCTTGAGTCAGCGTGCCGCAAGACGGACACATTCCCTCTTCTGTGGCGACGTTCTCGACCTTAGGGCCCACGGTTTTCCAGATGCGCTCCGCGGCATCGCAATCTTCCGGTCTCAGGTAGAGGCAGCAGTCAGCGGCAGACCTTGGGTGCGGCGCGCTCTCGATGCGATGGCCGATGGCGGCGGCGTCGAGTGCGGGCCAGAGGGCGGCCAGCTCCGACAGGGCACCGCAGCAGAGACAGACGAGATCGTCCGACGCTGGAATCTCGTGGCTGGGAGGAGCCGGCATGATGAACGCGGACTTGATTTCCTCTTCGGTCGGAAGCTCGTCGTAGAACTCCTCCGGCTCTTCCGCAGCCGGCCTCTCCACGGGGACCGTCCTGAGGTCGACGTCACAGTCGGGGCAGCGCAGAATCTCCAGACGGTACTCGCCGCCGCACTTGGGGCAGACCCTGTGATCGGGCTCGGGGGCGACATCCTCAGGCAGTTCCTCGTCGGGCCCGCCATCCTCTTCCAGAGGATCGATTTTCATGCGGGTGGCATCCAGCGCCACGGCCACCTTGAGGTTCTCCCGTTGCACATAAAGACTCAGGAGGCGATCGCTCCGAGCCTTGCGGCGGTCGATCGCGAAGGCCATACCCGCTTGCGCGAGATCGGCGGCCAAGGCGCGTATCCATGGGATGGGAGCGGTGCAGAGGAGGGCCAAGCGGGGACTGAGGGGCAACTCGCGAGCATCCCGCTCCTCAATCTGTTCCGGAAGGACGAGCGGAACCTCGCAGTCGGCGCAGACGCCGACGGTGTCCTGATACTCGCCGCCACACTCGGGGCAGACCTTGTGAGGATCGTAGGGATCGTCGTAGGGGTCGAGATCCATGTCGCCTTCCTGTTTCACGATTGTCTTCGATCTTATACCGCTTGCCGCCGCGGCGCGATTCGCGGCATATCGCCTGGGAGCCTGTCGCAGGGCTGCAACATCCCCGGCGAGACGGCGTCATCCGCGGGCTCTAGCCTGAAGTCCCATGATCGCTTTACTCGAATCCCAGCCGGCTGCGCTGGTCCAACTGTATCCATCTCTCGCCGGTGCCCTGCCGCCGCGCGATCTGCGCGAGGGCGCCTACCGCGTCCGCTTCGCCCGTAATCTCGCCGAGCTCGACGAGGTGCTGCGCCTCCGCTTCGAGGTGTTCAATCTCGAATTGGGGGAAGGGCTCGAATCCTCCTTCGCCACCGGCCGCGACGAGGACGACTTCGATCTCACCTGCCATCACCTCATCGTGGAGGACGAGGCGAGCGGGCGCATCGTCGGCACGTACCGGCTTCAGACGCCGGAGATGGCCGCCGCCGGCCAGGGCCTCTATACCGCCACGGAATACGACCTGTCGCGGCTGCCGGCCGGCGTGCTCGGTCAGGCGGTGGAGGTCGGACGTGCGTGCATTCATCGCGAGCACCGGGGCCGCCAAGTGCTCTATCTGCTCTGGCGCGGGCTCGCGCTCTACATGGCTCACAACGGGCTGCGGTATCTCTTCGGTTGCTGCTCGCTGACCAGCCAGACCCCGGCGGTGGGGCACCGGGCGCTCGTTCAGCTCCGGCGGCGGGAGGCCGTGCATCCGGAGATCTGGCTGCCCGTGCTGCCGGAGTTCGACTGTGGCGCGCCGGGTCCGAACGCCGAGGATGGCAGCGTGGAGATTCCGCTGCCGCCGCTGTTCTCCATCTATCTCCGGTACGGCGGCAAGGTCTGCGGACCTCCGGCTCTGGACCGGCGGTTCAAGACGATCGACTTCCCGGTCCTTCTCGACGTGGCGGCGCTCTCCCCGCGCTCCCACCGGCTGTTCTTCGGCTGACGGCGAATGTCCCCGCCAAGGCCCGCTGTTTGGGGCCGCCTGCTGGGAGTCGGGCTGCTGGTCGCGTGGATCGGCGTCCTGCTCGGCGCGGGCGGCCTCGTTTTCACGCCGGTCCCGAAGGTCCGCCGGCGCTTCCGGATCTGGCTTTTTCAGGCCGGTCCTCGCTGGATCCTCGGTTGGCTGCGGACCGACGTCGACGTCGCGGGGCCGCTGCCAAGCCCGCCGTTCCTGCTGGTGGCCAATCATCTCAGCTATCTCGACGTCCTGGTGCTGGCGAGCCGGCTGCCGGGCTGCGTCTTCGTGGCCAAGGCCGACGTCCGGAGCTGGCCGCTGCTGGGACCGATCTGCAAGGGCTTGGGCACGATCTTCATCGACCGCGAGGACCGGCGCGACATTCCGCGCGCCCTGAGCAGGATCGAGACGGCGATGACCGAAGGCGATGGCGTCGTCCTCTTTCCGGAGGGGACGAGCACCCAGGGTGCCACGGTCGCCTCGTTTCGCTCTCCTCTGCTGGCGCTGCCCGCCCGCTCGGCTTCGCCGGTCCACGCCGCGGCGATCAGATATCGATCTTCCGAGGTCTGCTGGTGGGGAGACGCAGAGCTGTTACCCCACCTGCTGCACCTCTGCGAAATGCCACGGATCGAGGCCCGGGTGCATTTCTGCGATTCGCCCGTCGCAAGCACCGACCGCAAGCGATTGGCGGAGGAGCTGCGCGCCGCGGTGCTGGGCAAAGTCACGCCGATTTAACAAAGCGGTGACAATCGTGAAACAGCCAGGGAAGTTGCCCTGGTTTCGCCGTATCCCTCCATAGACTTGGGCTCCAGCTCCCAGGAGAACGATGAAAATGGATCGAACCCAACGATACGCCCGAGGTGCAGTCTCCCTCATCCTGCTGGCGATGGTCCTGACCTCCTGCGGCGGCAAGAATCCTTCGCCTGCGGGCAACGCAGGGAGCGAAGGCGCCGCTCCAGCCGCGGTTCCGGGAGCTCTCAACCTCCTGTTCACCTATGGATCGGAGAAGGAGGACTGGATCAAGGAGGCGACCCTCCGGTTCAACCAGGGCGATCACCGCACCGCGGCCGGCAAGCGCATCCAGGTCCAGGCGGTGGCGCAGGGGTCGGGCGAGTTGATCGACGATCTGCTCTCCGGAGCGCAGAAGGCGCACCTCACGAGCCCGGCGTCGGCGGCCTTCCTCAAGCTGGGCAACGCCCAATCCCGCGCCCGCACCGGCAAGGATCTCATCGGCGAGAGCCGTAACCTGGTGCTCTCGCCGGTGGTGATCGCCATGTGGCGGCCCATGGCCGAAGCCCTCGGCTGGGGAAGCAAGCCCGTGGGATGGAGCGACATCCTCGCGCTGACCCGGGACCCGGCCGGTTGGGCCGGGCACGGCCACCCCGAGTGGGGTGCCTTCAAGCTTGGCCACACCCATCCGGAGTACAGCAACAGCGGCCTCATCTCCCTGCTGGCCGAGGCCTACGCCGGGGCGGGCAAAGTGGCGGGCCTCTCGCTCGCCGACGTTCGCCGGCCGCAGACGGCGCGCTACGTGGCAGGTATCGAGAGCGCCATCGTGCACTACGGCAGTTCGACGGGCTTCTTCGGCAAGCGCATGTTCGAGGGAGGACCGGGCTACCTCTCGGCGGCCGTCCTCTACGAAAACATGGTCGCCGAGTCCTACGGACCGCAATATCACCTGCCGTTCCCCGTCGTGGCGATCTACCCCAAGGAGGGGACCTTCTGGAGCGATCATCCGGTGGGGATCGTGGAGCGGGAGTGGGTCAGCCCTGAGCACCGGGAGGCGGCCAAGCTCTATATCGATTTCCTTCTCGACCGGCCGCAGCAGGAAGCCGCGTTGCGTTTCGGCTTCCGCCCCGCCGCCGTGGAGGTGCCGTTGGCAGCCCCCATCGACGCCGCTCATGGAGTCGATCCCAAGCAGCCGCAGACGACCCTGGAGGTGCCGGCCGTCGAGGTGATCGACGCCATCCTCAAGCTCTGGCGCGAGAACAAGAAACGCTCGGACGTCACTCTCGTCCTCGACCGCTCGGGCAGCATGCGGCAGGAGTCGAAGATGGAGAACGCCCAGGCGGGCGCCGACGAGTTCCTCAAGCTCATCGATCCGGCCGACAGCTTCTCGTTCCTGACCTTCAACGCCTCGCCGGCCTGGGTGATCCAGGGGGCGCCGCTTGGGCCCTCCCTGCCCCAGGTTTCGCAGGCCCTGCACGGCGTCTTTCCAGATGGCGGCACGGCTCTCTACGATGCCATCGCCCTGGCCTACGATCAAAAGCTGGCGGAGGTCCGCAAGGATCCGGGGAAGATCGCGGCGATCGTCGTCCTTACGGATGGGGCGGACACGGACAGTGCCCTCAGCCTGCGCGAGCTGGTGAAGAAAATCAGCGCGGGAGGCGAGGTGCAGGGCGTGCGCGTCTTCACCATCGGCTACGGCAAAGAGGCCCGCAAGGACGTGCTGAAATCGATCGCGGACGCCACCCAGGCCCGGTATTACGAGGGGACCACCTCGAACATCCGGACCGTTTTCCGGGACATCTCGACGTTCTTTTGACGGGATCAATTTGAAGGGGATCAATCGAGGCAAGCCATGGAACCAACATCCAAGAAACCCGGGCTGACCTTCGCCGGCAAGCTGGTGGTTTTTCTCTTCGTGGCCGGCTGTCTCTACGGCGCCTATACGCTCTTCCTTCGCCGGCCGGTGGGCGGCCAGCGTCCGAGCCAGTCGGCCGCCAACAACTCCGCGGCTCCGGCCACGGCGAGCGACGGGGACGCGGTCGAGATCGGCATCGCCTACGGCACCGAGAAAGAGCGCTGGCTGCAATGGGCGGTCGGAGAGTTCGCGAAGACCGGCGACGGCCGGAGGATCAAGATCAATCTGATCCCCATGGGCTCGCTCGAAGGGGCGCAGGCCGTTTTGCGAAGCGATCAACGGATTCACGTCTGGAGCCCGGCGAGCTCGCTGTATAAAGACGTCTTTCTGCAGGATTGGCAGGTTCAGCACGCCGGCAACAAGCCCATCGCCCGCGAGGAGAACCTGGCCCTTTCGCCCATGGTCGTGGTGATGTGGGCGGAGCGGCACGAGGCGTTCGCGAAAAAGTATGGCGAAGTGTCGTTCAAGACCTTGTCGCAGGCCCTCGCCGAGAGCGGAGGGTGGCAGGCGATCGCCGGCAAGCCCGAGTGGGGGCTGTTCAAGCTGGGACACACGCATCCCAACGAGTCGAACAGCGGCCTCGCGACGCTGCTGCTGATGGCGTATGACTATCACGGCAAGACCCGCGATCTGACCCTCAAGGACATCCTCGATCCGGGCTTTCAGACCTGGGCGCAGGGCATCGAGCGCGGGGTGAGCAGCCTTTCCAACAGCACCGGCAACCTTATGCGGGAGATGGTGCTCAAGGGTCCCTCGGCCTTCGACGCCGTGGTGGTCTACGAGAGCGTGGCGATCGATTACCTCAAGAACGCCGAGGGCCGCTGGGGAGAGCTGCGCGTCGTCTACCCGAAGCGGAACCTGTGGAATGAAAATCCTTATTACGTGCTGAACGCGCCCTGGAGCAGCCCTGAGCAGCAAAAGGCGGCCGGCAAGTTCCTCGACTTCCTGCTGAGCGAGCCCATTCAGAAGCAGTCGCTCGTCCACGGCTTCCGGCCCGGCAATCCGGCGGTCCCCGTGCGCTTCCCGGGCAGCCCCTTCGAGGCCTATAAACGGTTCGGCCTCAACGTCGATCTGGGCGACATGTGCACCGCGCCGAAGGCCGAGGTGATCAACAATCTCCTGCAGTGGTGGCAGCGCTCAGTGGGAACGACGTAAGCTCTCCGCATGCTCGAATATCTCAAGCAGGCTTTCTGGGCCGGGCCGAGCCTTCCGGGCCTGGGGCGGTTGCCCGTCAATGCCCTCGCTGTGCTGGGCTTTGCCATTTTCGGCTTCGTCCATCCGGGTTTCTGGCTGCTGGGGACCGGGCTGGAGGCCGCCTATCTGGCCTCCCTGGTGACCCACCCGCGATTCCAGCGGCTGGTGAACGCCCAGCAGCGGAATCAGGCGGCGGTGGAGGCCGAGCAGGGCCGGCAGGAGCTCATCCGCTCGCTCGACCTGCCATCCCGGCAGCGTCTCATCACCCTGGAGGGGAAGCGGGGGAGGATCCTCGACCTCGCCCGGGAGTCGCAGGCCGGAGACTACGAGCTGGAGAGCGCCCGCGACGCCCTGAACCGTCTGCTCTGGATCTACCTCAAGCTCTTGGTGGCCCGGCGTCAACTGGCGGCCACGAAAGCCCAGACGAACGCGGTGGAGCTCGAGCAGAAGACGGCGGACCTGGAGCGGGTCCTCGCCGCAGGCAGCCTTTCCACCGCGCTGCGCGATTCGCAGACGGCGACCCTCAAGCTGCTGCGGCAGCGGCTGGAGAATCTGGAGCGTTGTGACGACAACCTGAAGCAGGTGGACAGCGATCTCGCCCGCGTCGAAGCCCAGGTTGATCTCGCGGTCGAAAGCGCCGCCCTGCGCGGTGGCAGCGCCGCCGTGACCGCCAATCTGGAGCTGGCAAGCCAGACGCTCGACGGTGGCATCGACTTCGGGGAATCGGAGGCTACGGTCCACGCCCTGGACCAGGCCTACGCCGCGCCGCCGAGGGCGCGCGAGCGGGGGTGACGCTCCCTAGCCCCATAGGTGCCAACTTTGCTCCCGGGGGAAGGCCCTCGTCTTCTGAGCGGTTTTCACCGCCTCGGAGACGCCCACGGGGTAGCTGGCGCTACCCTGCGGGCGTCTCTACATTGGGGTCATACCGTTGTGGAAATTGGAACGCTGAGGCCTTTCCGGAAAGTCACTTGGCCGCCTCCTACGGGCGCCGCCGATTCGAATCACATCGCCGGTTCGTCCCCCACCGTAGAGACGCCCGCAGGGTAGCGCCAGCTACCCCGTGGGGCGTCTCAGGATCGGCAATGACCGGCCCCCCTGAAACCAATCCAACCGCGGCAGATCGAAGGTCTGAAATACCCAAGGCGAGAGCTGTCACCCGCCCGACCGCACGGTCGCCGGTCGGCAACGGCGGCGAAGAGAGTGAGTGCGGCTGGTGCAAGGACAAATGGGGATTGTCCTGGCAGATCACGCCGGTCGCCCTGACGCAAGCGGTCACCGATCCCGATCCCGCCGTCGCCAAGCGCGCGTTCGATGCGATGATGCCGATGAAGAAGATCGACATCGCCACCATCGAGGCGGCGCGCCGCGGTTGAGGTTGTATTTTCGACGCGTGCAGCCTTGCCATCGACTTCGGGGGCTCGGAAGCCAAGGTCCACGCGGCCATCGGCGGCGCCTGCCTCTCGATCGGCCCGTCGTCTTTCCCTCGCTCCCGCGGTGCGCCGCGCCGGGTACGAAACCCTCCCGGTAGGCGGCCAGGCCTCGTGCGAGCGGGTACGTGCCTTCCCCGAGTTGGGGAAGGCTCGGGGCGAGTGGGGGAGCACTTTTTCGAGTTGGGGAAGGCTTCCCCCACTGGGGATTGTCTCTCCCCAACTGGGGACGGCCTTTTTTCCAGTTGGGGAAGGCTTCCCCAACTGGGGATGGAGCTCTCCCCACCCGGGGAAGCTTTCCCCAACTCGGGAAAGCCTTCTCCCTACTCGCCCGAAGCCTTCCCCCGCTCGCCCTGGCGGCAAGTCGCACTCCGGCCTCGGGTCGCGACCTGCTTCTGCGCCCTGGTGGCAGTTCCGCTCCAGGACGAGTTGGTGGGCCTCCGCCTCGGAGTCAGGACGGCCCAAAGGGTCGTGATCCTTAAGCCCAGGGCACCGCCCTGGGTACCAGGCCGGTCCAGGCGATGCGGCCTGAAGGGCCGCGATACCGCGGGGGTATGATCGCCTTGTCTAAGACCAGGTCATTGTGCGACGGTGAAGGAGAGAAACTCTGCGGCACTCCTTCGCGGCCAACATGTTCTTGAACGGCTAAGACATCCGGACCGAGCAGGCCCGCCGAGTAGAGCGTCATCAATACGCCCTTGCGCTTGAGGTTCGAGGCGCGCTCAGCAGGCGAACGACCTCTTGTTGGGTAAGGAACTCCGGGAATTTCTTCTTCCTCTTTGGATAGTGGACCTTGCTGATCTCCCAGGGCCGGTCAAGTACTTGGGTGTAGAAGAACTTCAGAGCGCAGATGGCTTGATGGACGCCGGAGCGTGACCACTGCTTGCCGATGGTGATATGCACCAGATAGGCTCGGATCTCCTCGGCTCCTAACCGCCGGGACGAGCGGTCATGAAACTCGACAAACTTGCGGACGGCTCGGACATAGATCCGGTTTGTGACCTCACTGTAGCCTAGTAGCCTCAGCTCCTCTCCGAAACGCTCGCGCAGCTTGGACATAGGTACCCTCCTTCGGGAATTGGATTCCCGTTGAGAGTACTGGAAGAGAGAACAAAGGACACGAAGACCGCTGGGCTACAACTACACCCGTAGGTCACTCGGGAGGGGGACTACCGCGGAGCGGTTTCGTTCAAGCACTCGTCGGAAGCCTGATCTACCCACTTGCTTATGCAACATTTCGCATGGCATTGACGTGAATAAGGTTCAGCGGTAGGCTATGCCTAAGCTCCACCAAGAGAAGGAGACAGAGATACTAGTCACCGCTCGCCGTGATATCGCCAAGCCCAGAAGGGGGTCTTGGTGATTAGGCGGTGAATCCAGGGTTAGGCGCACGGAATGATGGGCTCGCGCCCATCCGCCGGTGGTCTTACGAGGCGTTCGGCGACACAAACAGACACCTTTAGTAAGTAGGGACGGGGAGTCGCTTGCCGAGTAGAAGGACATCATGATGACGTCGACTACGACACTCGATGGAGGTCCGAATATCATATGCTTCCCTCTCGCGCTCTGCGGCGCAGCCTTTTGCGAACGGTAACCGTTAAATTTTTAGGGTTTTGCGTAGGATTCATCATTCTTGTTTTGGTTTATTGTGGCGGAGCGGCGATCTTCGGGTGGTTGCACGACAGAGACACGTGCCTAGCGAGTCTGTCCGTCGGGGGATATTGCGTCTTGGACTCATTTTTTCTTTCAGGTTTAGCAACTATCGGCGTTGGGCTCGCACCTTTCTTCCTCAAGTTAGTGTGGTCATCGGTGGCAACTTTCTTTGGTCAAGTTCACAGCATCCTAACGTGGCGCGATGACGAACTCACTCAATATGGCCACGAGATCCTTGCCCGGAGTCCAGAGGTTAGGGAGTAGAGCCGTCGTGCTGTGCTCTGTATCATCTCGGCGACTGGCGAGACGAGAAGACTACCTCAGCAGGTGGCCCTTGTGGCAGCCGACAGAAAACCGCCGAACCCCAAGGCTCCAGCGGACGCCAGAGCCATTTTTACCCGTGGCGCCCTGCGACCGCTGGTAGCTTCGAGGACCGCTGGTGGTCTACAATATACGCCGCTGAGTCGCATCACCGTTGGGCGTATGCCATCTCTATAAGCCAAGGATCTATCGTGCCCACTTTGCGCCATCTCGTCACCTTCCTTGCCTTAGTTGCAGGGATAAGCATGATCGTTATCGCAATTGTTTTGCCAACGATCTGGTCGACACCCGCTCCTCAACCGAGTAAACTTGAACTAGTCAAGGTTTCACTTCAGGTGCTTCTTGTTGTGGTGTTTGGGACAGTTGCTTCGGTGCTATTAGCGGAGTTCAACAGAAAGCGTGGTCAGTTGCTCGAGTCGGAAGCTGAAAAGCGTAAAGATCTAGAAACTGAGAACGAACGGCGAAAGAGGCAAATGGAGAATTTGTCTCAATACAGACGAGATCTCATGAAAAGACTAGCAGTCAATTACTCTGGCTGCAAGAAATGTAAGAGACTATTTAGAGCCAGGGCGGTAAGCTCAGCAGGGACAGAGCGCTTAGTGCGGGCGAGTGAATACGATAAGCTAATGCAAGAAGTCAACGATGTCCAGCTTGACTTAGAGGAAATAGGTAGAGAGTTGGAGAGGGCAGATATTGCCCTTCCCGAAGGCGAGACGGTCAGGGGATGTGTCCGAAAAATGGAGCAATATCTCTCTCAGCTTGTAGGAGAGTACGAACAACGGATGCCAGCCTTCCATGGTGATCCATCCTCTTGGAGGCTCTCGGAAATGCCCATATTGTGGGACCTAATCAGACCACACTCGGAGAGCCGCATTGGAGAGGAGTTTACGCAGCCATATTATAATTCTATAGCTGCCCTAAAAGCCGGCAACTTAAACTGTTCTGCAGGAACACAAAAGGTCGAAGGAGCGCCCAACCTAACTGCTCCAGCGGACCAGAAAGCTTCGTTTCCTGGCCGCTGAGCAGCAGAGCCGTTGGGCGCACTCGCGATGCGGGGCTTCTTTCACCGGGGCGCCAGCTCACTCTCCATATGGGTCAAGCCCCCGACCGCACAATCGCCTCGACGTACGACACCAACTCCCCGGCCTCGCCGGCCGGCAGCAGGTTGCGGACGATGAGGGCCTGGAATACCCGCCACTCCTCCAGGGCCTGGGCCACCAGCCGCCGGCGGCGAAGAGCGACAGGCTCGCCCGCGGCTTGGAGGCTCGCCTCTTCGAGTAGCAGGAGGTGGTCGGCGTTGTCGAGGAGTTGCTCGGCCGAGAGGCGGCGCGACGAGCCCAGGACGAGGCCGTTGAAGACGGCCCGGGTGCTGTCCGCGGCGGTCCTCAGGAAGACGTTGAAAACCTTTCCCAGGTCCACCTCCACGGACTTCGCCCGCAGCACGTCGCGCAGCAGCATGAAGGACCGGTTGTAGGTCTCGATGACGCCGCGCAGCTCGGCGGAGGCGGGGTCCTCCCCTTGCGGGGTACGGCTCCGCGGCTCGTCCGCCACCTCCACGACGCCGGCCTTGAGCAGTTTGTAGAGCAGCTTGAAGGTGTTGAACTCCCCCCAGCCGGTGGCCCGCACCAACTCCTCGACGGTGGCCCGGCCGTCCACCAGCCCCAGCACCCGCACCATGCGCTCCGAGAGCTTCGCCTCCGCCTTGCGGCCCGTGGGGCGAAGGATGGTGCCGTGGCCGCGGATGTGCTCGCCGATCAATCCCAACTCGTCCACCCGCTGGTAGCCTTCCATGAGGACGTTGTTGGTGTCGATCGCAACGATCGCGAGATCGTCCTCCACGAAGTTGCCGTCGAAGAGGAAGAAGCTGCCATGGGTGAGCCGGAAGATGGAGTAAATGATTTCCTCCATCTGATATTTGACGCCCCAGAGGAGCGAGGACGAATCGATCAGCTTGCGCTCCAGCAGCATGGCGCCGAAGCGCTGGCCGGGCGTCACATGGCGCTCGGCTTCCGCCAGCCCTTCTCGCGTGAGCTTGCCGGTGCGGTAGAGCACCTGCCCCAGCCGGTCCTCGGGGAGATTGCTGCCGGCGAAGACGATCTCGCCGCGGCGGAAGTAGACGGACTTCTGGGCCTGCTCGGCGATGAGCAGCAGCAGGCCGCTGCGGCGGCTCATGTTGAGCAGCGAGAAGAGGTCTGCGATGCCGAAGCTCTCCAGGTTGCCCTGAAGCGAGATGCTCTCGGCCTTGAGCAGGGCGCCGGAGCCCGCGTCGGCGCGGATCATGTGGACGAACTGCCGCCCCTCGGAGAAGACGAGGAAGGGCTCGGGCCGCAGCAGACGCAGCTCGTGCAGCACGCTGTCGGGCAGGGTGAGCTCGCCGCCGCGGCCGACGGTGGCGACGCGATCCGGCGTGATCGGTTCCGCGACGGCAAGGGGGGCGTGGGCGTTCATGCCAGGGCTCCTTCGTGCAGGGCGAAGCCGCTGCGTCCCAAGGCGGCGGTGACGGTCTTGGCCGTGCGGCGCAGGCCGGCGGCGAGCTGCGAGAAGGCGGCGGGGTGTCGCTCCTCGCCCAGCGCCCGGCTGGAGATGCCCGCCAGGCTGAGGGTGGTGAGCGGCACGCGGAGGAGATTCCCCTTCTCGTCGCGGGCCTCGAAAAAGCCGCGGTCGCGGTCCGCCGGCCGAAACAGGTCGAGCTTGCCGCGATCGAAACGGCCGCAGACCTCGCGCAGGGCGTCCGTCCCCACCGGCTGCGGGCAGACGAGGACGAAGTCGTCACCGCCGTCGTGGCCAAGCCGGGCCTCGGGCCCCATGAGATCGAGGGCGCCGGCCAGGATCTCCGCCGTGCGCCGCACCAGCTCGTCGCCCATCAGCAGGCCGTGGACGTCGTTGTACTCCTTGAAGCGGTCGAGATCGGTGAAGAAGACGGTGAGATCTCCCTGCCGGTCCTCCGCCAGCCGGCGCGCGATCCACTCCTGGATGATGCGTCCGCCGGGGAGCCGGGTGAGGGGATTCGAAAGCTGGGCGATCTGCACCTCCAGCTCCGCCGCCTTGCGCAGGAGCTGCTTGATGGTGACGATCCCCAGGATCATCCCTTCAGCATCCACGACGATCGCCGGATCGTATTGATCGTCCCGCGGCCGGGCGAGAGCGAGGGTCGCGAGGGCGCGCACCGAGACGTCCTCCCCGATCACCAGGGGCGAAGGCTTGGCCACCGTCTCCACCGGCTTTTTTTGATAGAAGGTGAAGCCATAGGGTCCGCCGGTGACGGTGTAATAGTGCTCGCGGGTGACCAGCCGCACGGGGCGGCCGGCGGCGAGGATCACTACGCAGTCGAGCTCGCGGTCGGCCTTGAAGATGCGGTCGAGCTGCTCGGCGAGCGCCGAGCCGGCCTCCAGGGTGACGGTCTCGGTCACCATGGGACCCACCGGCTCATCCATTCCCAGCGGAAGCCCGGAGATGAGGATCTCGGCGGTGTTGGCGGTATCGGCAGACGGGGCAGAAGAAAGGACGGCGCTCGGCATGCCTGGCTCTCCTGTGGAGAGTGCCATTCCACCACCGGCGTGCGGAAACGCCATGACGCCGGCGTGGCTTTTTCGGGGATTCCGCGTGACGGCCGGCGCCCCCCTCCGGCTTCAGGAGCTCGTCAGAGGGGCTTCTTCCAGGACTCCCAGTCCGTTTGGACCTCCGCGAGCATCTCCTCCACGGCGGCAGTCAACCAGCCCTCGGGCCGGGAGACGACGTCGACGAGGAGCGCGGCCGCGGTGGCGCTGCCGAGGTGTATGTTGGCGGTCTCCCAGCCCATGGCGTTCAGGAGGCTGGTGATCTCGAGCTCTTGCGCCAGTTCCGCGAGCTCGATGCGCGAGCAGTCGGGCGCGAGCCGCCGCACGATCCAGCGCCGCTTGATGGAGAGGAAGGGATCCTGGCAGCGGACCGCTTTGTTCAGGATTTCCCGGTAGATGGCGCGGGGCTCCACGTCTCCGCGGTGGGACCAGAGGAACGCGGACTTCGCCGCGGCCTTGGCCTCGCGGGCGATGTTGCCGCCGCGCCAGTCGGCGAGGGCCACGAACCGCTGCCGGCCCAGGCTTCCCGCTCCCGCGGTTCGGTGTACGTAGCGCACGGCCAGGCCCTTGGCGGGGAGCAGCCCGTCGAGAGCCCGGATCGCACTTTCCGGCACGAGGTTGGCCGCGACGGTCGGAAGGGTTTCCAGCTTCCGCCAGAACTTGTCGGGGCTCTCCAGCTTGGCCATGGCGAGCCGCGACAAGGTGCGCCAGCGCTCGGCGAGCACGAAGGGCCGGCCTCCGGCTTCCAACCCTTCCCGGTAGCCGGCGAGGATCGCGGCGTCCGCCTCCCGCGGATCCGCGGCCAACTCCCCCGTGGAGATCGCGAGCCGGGCGCTGGCCGCCAACCGGATGAGGTCGTAGGTGTAGGGGAGCGGGCAGGCCTCGTCGAAATCGTTGATCCCCCACACCAGGCGTCCCTCGGCATCGCGCCAAGTGCCGAAGTTCTCGACGTGCAGGTCGCCCACGGAGAGGACCACTTTCGCGTTGCGCAGGGACTTCTTGACGATGGGCCAGAGCTGCGTCCAGCGGTAGTAGGTGGCCCGCAGGAACAGGAACGGCGAGCTGCGCATGGCCTCGTGCTTGCGTTCGAGGTCTTCCGGCAGGAGCGGAATCTGCTCGCCGAGCCACTTCTCGTAGCTTGCCGTCGCCTTCTGGATCGTCATCTTGCTTGGAGCTTTGACGAGAGCTTTCATCGGGTCCCTCCCTCTGACGGCGAGATCCTAACAACTCGATGTGACAATTCGGCTCTCGCGGAGGCCAGCCGCGGATGATTCTGCCTGTCCAGCTCGGAGACGGCTACGGTCCGGCCGGCCTCCCGCGCTCTGTAGGAGCGAGGGCGGCGTGTCCGGGGTACGAAAGGAAAAAGAAGAGGGCGGCGAGCCCGGCGGCACGCGCCCTCCGCAGTAAGGCTGGGAGGTTCATGGCCCTGGATCGTAGCAATGGCTTGTGACGCCCTGGTCACAAATCTGTGAAGCCGGAGTGAACCTCTCTTTGTGACTTATACCGTCCGCATCGCGCTCTCGTGCCAGCGCGTCGTACGGGCGAGCAGGGAGTCATCCTGGCGTGCCGTTTCCGCATTGCAGAGGACTACCTTGGGAGCTCTCGGTCTTCCAAGTCCCCGAGCTGGGCTTAGCCGATGTCACCGGCTCAAGAACGATGTCGACCTCGTAAAGGTCGTAAGGTTTCTGCTGGTCGTAGGGCTTGAACTCCAGGGCAGTGGCGTGCAGGTCGAGCTCGTGAGTGTGGATCACACCGTTGAGCTCGACGCAACCGTTCTCGTCCGTTTCACCGGCATGACCAAGAACATCGACGTGAGCGCCGCGCACAGGAGCGCCGGAGGGATCCCTGACTCTGGCGGTCACTTCGAGAGCCAGGTCGCACGGAGCAAACCAGCAGCCAATGTTGCAGCCACTGAGCGACAATGAGATGGCCAGAGCCATCGATACCTTCAAAAGCTTGCGTAGAAGGGTTCTCGTTTTGCCAGGCATTTTCTCAAACCTCCGCGATAGTTCAGGTCTGCCTATTTTCTCTCCGCACCGCACTCTCGTGCCAGCGCCGGAGCAGGAGATGCGAGAGCCCCGAGAGCAGGGCGTAGAGGAGCACTCCCGAGCCGGCGAGGAGGGTGAGGGCGGCGAACATGCGGGGGATCTGGAGGGTGTAGCCCGCTTCGAGAATGCGGTAGGCGAGGCCTGAGGCGGCGCCTCCCGTGCCGGCCACGAACTCGGCCACGACGGCGCCGATGAGGGCCAGTCCGCCGCTGATCCTCAAGCCCCCCAGGAAGTAGGGGAGGGCGCTGGGCAGGCGCACGAAACGCAGCACTTTCCACCGCGACGATCCATAGAGGCGCATCAGGTCGAGCAGGTAATGATCGGCGCTCTGGAGGCCCAGGGTCGTGTTCGCCGCCACGGGAAAGAAGGCGACGAGGAAGGCGCAGAGGACGAGCGCGAGACGCACGTCCTTGATCCAGATCAACAGCAGCGGCGCGATGGCGACCAGGGGTGTGACCTGGAGGATCACCGCGAATGGAAAAAGGCTTCGTTCGATCCACTTCGCCTGAATGAGTAGCACGGCGAGGCCCGCTCCCAGGATGGCCGCGGCGAGCAGCGCCTCGCCGGTGATGGCAAGGGTTTGCAGGAGCGACGGGAAGAGCACCGGCCAGTCGTCCCGCAGCGCCGCGGCGATGCGCAGGGGGCCGGGCAGCAAGTACTCGGGAATGTGCCGCAGACGTACCACGGCCTCCCAGGCTGCGAGGGCGAGAACGGCGACGACGGCCGGCGGCAGGGCGTTGGCGAGGTTCCGTTTCATGATTCCCCAAGGGCTTCGGCGAGCTGTGCCGAAACAGCCCGGCAGGTCCGCAGGTACTCCTCGGAGTCCCGGTAGGCCGGGCCGCGTGGAGCCGATGCCTCGACGGCGATCTCGCCCACGATGCGGCCCGGCCGCGCCGAGAGGACGGCGATGCGCGTCGCAAGATAGGCCGATTCGTAAACGCTATGAGTCACGAAGACGACGGCGAGGCCCTCCGCTCGCCAGAGGTCGAGAAGCTCGTCGTTCAGCCGCCAACGGGTGATCTCGTCGAGCGCCGCGAAGGGCTCGTCCAGCAGCAGGAGGCGCGGCTGGGCCGCGAGCGCGCGGGCGATGGACACCCGCATCTTCATGCCGCCGGAAAGCTGCCGCGGATACGCCTGCGCGAAGCCTTCGAGCCCCAGCCGCTCCAGCCTTTCCTCTACGCGGCGGCGGATCTCGGCGCGCGGCAGGCCCAGGAGCTTGAGCGGCAGAGCCACGTTGTCCTCCACCGTGGCCCACGGCATGAGCGTCGGCTCCTGGAAGACGAAGCCCACGGCGTGCGCGTCCGTCAGGTGGCGCTCGACGGAGCCGGTCGTGGGCTCGGCGAGCCCGGCCATCAGGCGCAATGCGGTGCTCTTGCCGCAGCCCGATGGGCCGAGCAGGGCGAGCAGCTCGCCCGGAGCCACGGCGAGGTCGATCCCGGCGAGCGCCTCCGTGCCGCCGGCGAACCGTTTGGTCACCTGGTGAAGCCGGACGACCGGCTTAAGGGGTGGAACGGGGGACATGGGGGTTCTTGAGCTCCATGCCCACTTTTTTGTTGACGAAGCGCAGGGTGTAGGCCTTGGAGAGATCGATCGTGGGAGGGTAGACGCCGGCCCGGATCATCGAGCTTGCGAAGGATTTCCAGCGGGCGTCGGTCATGGCGCCGATGCCGAGCGTCAGGGCGTCTCCGGAATCCACCACCCCGTGCTTGCGCATCGCGGCGATGCCGTAGACGATGAGATCGGCGGTCATCTCCGGATTGTCTCGCCGAATGAGAGCGTTGGCCGGAGCCGGATCGCCGTATAGATAGCTATACCAACCCTTGATGCTGGCGTCGACGAAGCGCTGTACGAGATCGGGACGGGTCTCGGCGAGCTTGCGGGTGCATTCGATCGTCGTCGAGTAGCTGTCGAAGCCATAGTCGGCGAGAACGTGGACGACCGGCTTGACCCCCACTCTTTCGAGCGTGTAGGGCTCGCTCGTCAGGTAGCCTTCCTGAATGGCTTTCTTATCGGCCAGGAAGGGGCCCATGTTGAAGGTGTAGGTGCGGATCTGATCGTCGGTGTAGCCGTAGCGGATGCGCAGGAAGTTCCAGAAGGTGGTGCGGGCGGGCGGAGCGATCAGGATCGGCTTGCCCTTGAGGGCTTCGAGCGTGTCGTTGCCCTGGCCAGGATGGGCGAGGAGCACCTGCGGGTCTTTCTGAAAGATCGCCGCCACGGTAACCACGGGCACGCCGGCCTTGACGTAGTTCAAAGCCGCGAACGAACTGGCGCCGACGTTGAAATCGACCTGTCCCGCCGCCAGGAGCTGGGGATTGTTGACCTGCGGGCCGCCCATCCGTAGCGTGACGTCGAGCCCGTGGCGCCGGTAGATGCCGGTGGCGATCGCCTGATAGAACCCCCCATGCTCCGCCTCCGCCTTCCAGTTCGTGGCAATCGTCACCTTGTCGAGCGCCGCGCCGGGAGCGGCCATGAATACGACGATGAGGAGCGCTATGGAGAGGAGGCTCGGGGATCCAGGCAGGCGCACGGGCGGATGCTACCACGGGGGCATCAAGGGGACGGGGGAAGTAGTTGTCTCACGGAAAGCTCAATCGCGATGGCCAGCTCCGCCCGGGCATAAATGCCGGGGCTATTTAAGGGCGCTGGATGAATCCAGCTTGAAGCCCCCTTCAGGGGGTGCAGCTCATAGCCCTGGCATTTATGCCCGGGCGGAGGCGAAGCGTCGAGTACCCTCCGGGCGACTCATCTGGCCTTCGGCTATCAGTGCCTGTGTCGCTCGGGGTAGCATGCCTTCCAATGACCCTGGCCACGATGCTCGCGCACTTTGTCGACTGGCGCGTTCGCGAGCGCGGCCGGTCCTATTTTCAGGCGGGTAAGGTCGAAATCACCTTGTGGGACCCGGAGAGGGTGGAGGCGGTCGTCACCGGATCGCAGCGGTACGACGTCTGGCTGGCGCGGGAGGACGGCGATTTGCGCGTCTACTGTGTCTGCCCCTACTTCGCCAACGGCGAGCCTTGCAAGCACATCTGGGCGGCGGTGCTGGAAGCCGATCAGCGCAAGGGTCTGCGCGGCCTGGGTGGAGACCTGCCCAACCGGCTCACGACGTTCACCACACCGCGGGAGCGTCCTCGGCCGGAGCTGCCCTCCACGACCTGGCGGGACACCCTGCATCAGCTCGCGGGCCGCGACGTCCCGACTCCTGCTCCCGCTCTGACCCCGAACGGCAAGGAGATCCTCTACCTGCTGGACCTGCCCGCGACTCTCAAGAGCCGACAACTCACGATTCGCGCGATGACCGGCTCGCGGGACGCGGAAGGCTCGTGGCAGGCGCTCAGCCAACTGGCGTTGAGCCGCAGCGCCGTCCCGAATCTGCCGGAGCCCGACCGCACGATCCTCACGCTGCTCAGTCTGGCGGCGGCGGAGACCTTTGGGCTGCGTTCGTACTCCGTCTACTCCAGCCAGGTTCCGGCGGTCAGCCCCGTGCCGCCGGCAGCCGCCGGCATTCTCCTCCCTCTGCTCGGCTCCACGGATAGGTTCAGGACGCGTCCTGAAAAGGATCTCAAAACCGGCGTGCCCATCACCTGGGACGGCGGCCCGCCCTGGACGGTCTGGCTGGAAGTCCGCGAGGAGGCGGACGGCGGTTGCCGGCTGGCTGCCGCGCTACGCCGCGGGGAGGAGCGGCTGGCTGCCGGCGTGACGCCGGTCGTTCTCGGCGCGTCGGGGTACCTCCTGGCCGGTGACCGGCTGGCGCCTCTCGCGGACGCCGGCTCGCGCTGGACGGCGCTGCTCGATCCTGAAAAGGCCCTGAAGATTCCCGCCGCCGAGCGCGACGAGCTGGTGGGGCGCCTTCTGGCCTCGCCTCATCTCCCGCCCCTCGATCTTCCGGCCTCGATGCGCTTTGAGGAGGTGGCGGTGCCCCCGCGGCCCTTCCTCCGCCTCTTCCCGCCGACCTGGGCGCGCAGCGGACCCCGGGCGGCGCTCTCATTCCTTTACGAGGGGCGGGAGCTGCCATCGGATTCGCCCCTCCGGGGCCTCTTTCAGCCCGCGGAGCGGCGATTGCTTCTGCGCGATCCGGAGGCCGAAGCGCGGAGCGCCGCCCGTCTTCGGGAGCTGGGATTCCGCTCCGAGCAGGACAACTTCTCGCCGGCTCCGAAGTTGCAAATTGCCACCCACCGGATTCCCAAGGCGGTGTCCACCCTCCTGGCCGAGGGCTGGGCGGTCGAGGCGGAAGGGCAGCTCTACCGCTCCGCCGGCCGCTTCCGCATGTCCGTCACCTCCGGCGTCGATTGGTTCGACCTCGACGGCGAGGCGGATTTCGAGGGGACGACGGTGCCGTTGCCGGAGGTGCTCCAGGCGATCCGCCGGGGGGCCAAGCACATCGTCCTGGGCGACGGCAGCCTCGGGATGCTCCCCGAGGAATGGGTTCAGAAGTTCGCTCCCATCGCGCGGCTGGGCACCGCCGAAGGGGAGCATCTACGCTTTCGATCCGTGCAGGCGGTGCTGCTGGACGCCTGGCTGGAGGACGAGCCCGAGGTCACCAGCGACGAAACCTTCGAGCGTGCCCGCCGGCGCCTCCAGGAGTTCGCGGGAATCACGCCGGCACCGGAGCCGCCCGGCTTCAAGGGCGAGCTGCGCGGCTACCAGCGTGCCGGGCTCGGCTGGCTCCACTTCCTGCGCGACTTCGGCTTCGGCGGTTGCCTGGCGGACGACATGGGCCTCGGCAAGACCATCCAGGTGCTGGCCCTGTTGGAATCCCGCCGCACCCTGCGAAAGCGCGAGCGGCTGCCCCCGTCCCTGGCGGTGGTGCCGCGCTCGCTGGTGTTCAACTGGCGCGCTGAGGCCGCCCGCTTCACGCCGCGCCTGCGCGTCCTCGACTACACCGGCGCCGACCGATCCCGGGAGAGCAGAGTCTTCGCCGGCTACGATCTCGTGCTCACCACGTACGGCACGCTACGCAAGGACGTGGCGGTGCTGCGCGAGATGGAGTTCGACTACGTCATTCTGGACGAGGCGCAGGCAATCAAGAACGCGGAGAGCCAGACCGCCAAGGCCGCCCGCCTGCTGCGCGGCAGCCACCGCCTGGCGCTCACCGGCACGCCGGTCGAGAACCATCTGGGCGAGCTGTGGAGCCTGCTGGAGTTCCTGAACCCGGGTTTCCTCGGCTCCTCGCCGTCCTTCCGCGGCCTCACCGACGAGCTGCGCGCACCCAGCTCGGAGAGCCGCGGCCTGCTCGTCCGCGCCCTGCGCCCGCTCCTGCTGCGCCGCACCAAAGAGGCCGTGGCCCCGGAGCTGCCCGCCAAGCTGGAGCAGACGCTTTTCTGCGAGCTGCCGGCCAGGCAGCGCCGTTTCTATGACGAGCTGCGGAATCACTACCGCGCCTCGCTGGGGAAACAGATCGGGGAGCAAGGGATGGGGCGCTCCAAGATCCTGGTGCTCGAAGCGCTCCTGCGCCTGCGCCAGGCCGCCTGCCACCCCGGCCTCGTGGCTCCCAATCTTCTCGGCGATCCCTGCGCCAAGCTCGACCTTCTTCTGCCTCAGCTCCGCGAGATCCTCGAGGAGGGGCACAAGGCGCTGGTCTTCTCCCAGTTCACCAGCTTCCTCGCCATCCTGCGCCAGCAGCTCGACGCCGCGGGCCTTCCCTATCTCTATCTCGACGGCCGCACCCGCGACCGCGCCGAGAAAGTGGAGGCGTTCCAATCCGGATCCGGCTACCCGCTGTTCCTGATCAGCCTCAAGGCGGGAGGTCTCGGCCTCAACCTGACCGCCGCCGACTACGTCTACCTGCTCGACCCCTGGTGGAACCCCGCCGTCGAGGCCCAGGCGATCGACCGCGCTCACCGCATCGGCCAGGAGCGGCCCGTCTTCGCCAGCCGGATCGTGGCCCGCGACACGGTGGAGGAGAAGATCCTGGACCTGCAGAAGACCAAGCGCGATCTCGCCGACGCGGTCATCGAAGCGGACAGGAGCCTTCTTGCCGGTCTCAGCAAGGAGGATCTGGAGCTGTTGCTTTCGTGATGGATTCGCCGGGCCATGGCCCAAGCCTTGCAGATTACATCTGCATCAATCAGCCCAGAGAAGGCGTCGTGCAGGGGAGAAGTGGGCGGCACCCGTATGGAAAATGGAAGGAGCCGAAGAATTGAGCTACGCAACAGAAGTTCGGACTGACCAAAATTGGCATCGGGCTAACAAATTTTCCCCTCTCGGGTATTTGAAGGAATTATGCTTCAAGGCGCTGTTCCTGGCCCTGGTCGGCCGGCAAGGCGCTCACCTGCCAAGCTTGTCCGAAGTGCCGAGCGAGCCTCTTCGCCGGACTCGGCGGCCATGATCTGACGGCTGCTCGCCTCGCCAGGCGCGGCGAGCTTCAAGCCCGCAACTTTCCTCCGGCCCTTGCGTAACGTCACGGGTAGATCCCGTGACTGTTTGGATTTCAACCGGAGGATCTCCCTGTGCGCGCACCTCTCACCGCTCTGTGCTGTCTTGCCTTGCTGACCGCGGGGACCGCGGGAATCGCCTCCGCTCAGGAGGCGGCTCGCGAACCGACGCGCCGGGAGAGCTTCGAGCGCGACGGCATCATTTGGGCGACCGCCGCGGCCTGGGTCGTGCCGTTCCAGGAGAATCTCGGCGAGGACACAAAAATCGCCGGGCTCAGCCGGCTGTGGATGGAGGTGAAGCTCAACTTCCCCAATTTCGCTGCGGTGGCCGACCTCGATTGGGACAAGACCTTCATCGACTACATTCCGAAAGTCCGCGCCACGACGAGCACCTACGAATACTACCGGCTCCTTCAGCGCATGGTGGCTCTGCTCAAGGATGGGCATACCGGGGTGTTCCTGCCGAAGGAGTTGGCGGCGCGCATGGAGGCCGATCTTCCCCTCCGCATCGACCTGATCGAAAATCGCGTCTTCGTCACGCGTGTCGACAGCAAGGAGCTGGAGGCGAAAGGGATCGCCGCCGGCTTGGAGATCCTCAAGATCGACGGGGTACCCGTGCACGAGTACGCCGCGAAGAATCGCCGTCCCTACGTCGCGAGCAACTCCCCCCAGCATGTCGAGGTCATGGTCTACTCCTACGGTCTGCTCGCCGGACCCCGGGATCGCCCGGTCATGGTGGAATTCCGCTCGAAGGATGGGCGGGTGTTCGAGAAGACTCTCGCGCGCGGTCCGTATACCGACGTGACGTCTCTTCCGGCCGTCACCTACCGAAAGCTCGCGGGAAACCTTGCCTACGTCGCCATCAATACCTTCAACAGTGAGGACGCGCAAAAGGAATTCGAAAAGCTCCTTCCCGAGATCCGCGGCAGCGAAGGATTGATTCTCGACGTGCGCCAGAACGACGGCGGCAGCGGTGCGATCGGAGCAGGGCCTGATCGGAAAAGGCGTACAGCCCGACATCCCGGCGCCCCGCACGGTCCAGGACCTTCTTGCCGGCCGCGACGCGGCCCTCGAAGCGGCGATCGCCGAGCTGAGGTCGAGCCCTTTGCGATAGGCTTCTCTGCGGAACGGCGAGGGGCTGATCGCCGTGTACAGTAAGGGAGACCTCGTGATCCGGGTACAGCATGTAG
>Ga0134121_10000124_pt1 | contig 88831 bp, 70 predicted proteins | sample KB301_FD_96463 | JGI IMG/M metagenome (GOLD analysis project Ga0134121, IMG submission 96463) | Terrestrial soil microbial communities without Nitrogen fertilizer from Kellogg Biological Station, Michigan, USA - KB3-0-1 | ecosystem: Environmental > Terrestrial > Soil > Unclassified ...
AAAAAAGCAGCTCATTTTTTTGCCGAATATTTTTCACGCCTCATCATGATCATTCGCAGCACGTTGTCTCCCTTTTTGTTTTTATTAAATTTGAAAATCACTTTTTAAGGGACGACTAATTAATGTCTGAGTTCTCACTATTCTTCCTGTCGCGTCCAATAGCCTGATGGAATATGTATCATCGGCAATATCGGGTAACTGAATAGTAAATTCGTCCTGGACCGGATTGGGGAATACTGAAAATGTTTCATCATTCTTTACCGCTTCTATTCCAATTGAATTGCAGAGCGTTTGCACTGATGGAATGATAAAGCTGTTTGGCACACTGACTGAATCAAGCGTGAATGAGCTGCTGCTTATACTCACATTAACATTCGCTCTCGACACGAATGAAGAAGGTGGTGCTATCAGGGTATAATCTGATTCATTACAACTATTTCCTGAAGACAATGCTCCCTTTATAAAATATATTCTTGAACTGTCAGGGTCTTCGGCATAGGTCCATCCTGCCATAACAACAGAACCACCCGGCAGCACCAAAATTTTTGGACTCGTCTCCTGGTACCCGGCATCAAATTGAAAAGAGCCATTCAAGAGGCCAACTGGTGGACTGAATTCCGCAAGTGTAAAATTCCATGTTGGATTTATCTGAAGGCTATCATACGATTGACCGGCTACAAGTACATTTCCATTGCCCTCAAGAGCAATGGAATTGAAATATTGTTCAGCATTGGGATGATAATATACATTGAGATACGGTATACCGACGTTTGAAATAGCTTTTACCAGCACTACTGTATCATCACTTCCATAATAGCCAACAGATGTCAGAGTGAAATAGTAAGAACTATCATTTCCCGTCTCAAATGATGATGCATAACAGTCTTTGCCCTCACTGAAATTATTAGCCCACAACACCTGGCCATTCGAATCAATTTTCATTACTAACCCGTCAAATTGTAATGAGCTATCGGTCACAAATCCGGATATATAATAGCCATCGTCGTTGGCCCGCTCGATTTGATCTCCTACTATAAAACCCAATGCAGATATTCGTTCCTTCCACAAAATGTTGCCTGCATTATCTACCTTCATAATAACTGTAGTAGTAAATCCTTCCTCTCCACAAATCAAAAAATCCCCTGAAGGCATTGCTGCAACTGCTGAAAGAGGAGCACTTGAATAATCAGAATGAGCGATTCTGCTCCAGAGCACATGACCCAATGAATCTAAACGACTAATGAGGCCGAATTCGTGGAGGGAAGAGTCATGGTAACTGCTTATAACGATAAGGCCGTTATCCTGTGTAACATCGAAGCCTCCTTGCACAGCATCATTTGGAAATTGCTGCTCACACGCCCACAAAATATTGAATGATGTATCAAGTTTCAAAATACCGGGAATGAAAACTCCCGCCTGCTGATCAGTAAAGGAGCAGAGAATATTTCCTGAATGATCAGCTTTAAGATCAGAAGTAAAAAGCGGGGAACTATAACTAATCACCCTTTGCACTTCCTGCTGTGCACTGCACGCTGACGATAGTATGAGAAAAATTATTGCAGTAGAAATTTTTGTTTTCATATCAGAGCTCATTTATTAATTCTCTTATTCAATCACTAATTTTCTAATAAGAATTCCTTTTTCGGTCAGGACTTTAATAATGAAAATTCCTTTTCCAAATTGATCGCAGAAAATGTCTGCGTAATTCTGATTGAGATTTTCTTCATCAAAAACTTTTCTTCCTTCCACATTATAAATTTTTATAGCAAGAAAATGTGAAGAAGCATTGGCGAGTTCCAGATGTGCGAGTGTAGCAGCGGGATTAGGAAACAGGTTTACCTGGTCTTTATAAAGTTCCACTTCACCAATGCCTACACCCCAGCAAAGACCAAGGGCCCGGCAAATGCGTTCAGAGAGATAGTATTGAGCCGTGTCAATGTAGCGAAGAGCTTTACTTTTTGACATGTCAGGATTCAAAAGCAAACCAGCCTGGTAAATAGTATCAGCCCATCCTGAACTTAATCCAAAAGCATCCGCAAGAGTCTCAAGATCGGTGGAATCCCACCATGCCCATGGACTCACTTGCCCATGAAAAGGATCTCCGCTTATTAAAAGAGATGGATCGGGTTGCACTATCGGAAATAGTCCTTCATATTCCCAGGGAGTTCCGCCATTGACATCGTTGGCTCTTAAAGAATAAGGATCAGTCCATGTAATGTGAAGCACGTCATTATTCCCCAGCGTGTTGGCATAGCGGATAAAGTCATGACTGCCGGCAACGTTTATTATAAAAGGCATAGATGCAGAATCACTAAGGAAAGGCGACAAAGGATTATTTACATCATGCAATGATGCCATCGGCACGTCGCCTGCCTCCATCCATGTGGAATCACCGAGATCGCCCTCCATGTCAAAAACCATGTTGACGTTACTGGAATAGCCCGGCCAATTGGGATTATTCAAGAGAGGACTTCCTCCGAATCCGTCAAAGTCGCCTATGGAGTCTTGATTGATGTACGATTGCCCTGCAAAGAATCCATAACCCGGGACGTTAACCGGAGAAATGAATTTGGGCAACTGAAGTTCTGCAGGATTGTTCAGTGTTGCATAAGCAGTCGCGATGTATCCTGCTGATCCTTCTCCACCCACAACAATACGGTTCACATCAATTTTGTAAGTGTTTCCCAGCGTGTCAGCATCCATTCTGAAATAGCGCACACATGTTTTTGCATCCTGCAACCCGCGATAAACAGCCTGTAGCAATGTCCCGGTTCTAATCGCCTGTCCGATGCTGTCACCACCTATCGCAACCGGGTTCCAGCCGATGCGGTAATCAATACTTGCGACTACATAGCCGCGAAGTGCAAATTGCTTACACATTTCCACTACAGCACTGTCGTGTAAATCCCCGGTGGGACTACTGTTGAACAGAACAGGAAGAAAATCTCCGGGATGCATATATATAATGAGGGGGCGCGCCGTCAGGCTATCACCCACCGGCTCATATATATCCATAATCAAATTCTGCAGTACAGGGATACCTATGGGGAAGACGGTAAAGTTTTGTCCATAAGTTACATTGGATGTTACCTGAACCTGGTTGAAAACTTCATCAACGTAGCGCTGCTGTGCAAATGAATTTACCAGGCAAGTGATGATGAAGGAAAGAAAAAAGGTAAAGTGTTTCATAACTGTTTTGGGCTTTTGTCATCAAAAGTTGGATTCAAAACATATTGGCAGGGGTAACGACCCACTCCGCTATTTTTCGCTGATGAGTTCTTGTGCAGAAAGATCAATCACGACCTGAAAGTAGACAATTCTTTTTGCCGGGAGTTGTTACAATTCTGATATACGTGGTGCCATCCGGACAGTGATCCGGATGGCATCACTGTTCACTCATTCAATCACTAATTTTCCAACGGCAATTCCTTTTTCGGTTTGTATTTGAATGGTGAACAATCCCTTTCCAAATTGATCACAGGAAATTTCAGCATGATTCTGATTCATGTTCTCCTCACTAAAAACTTTTCTTCCTTCCACATCATAAATGCTCAGTGAGAAAATTTTCGCAGCAGGATCCTGTAGTTGGAGATGCACAAGCTGAGCAGAAGGATTCGGAAACATGCTTACATCTTCTTTAAGCTGATTCACTTCATCAATTCCCACCGTAAACAACGAGCACGCGATTCGTGGACAGAGATAACCTTGCACAGTATCAATGTAAGCCAGCGCTTTGGTCTTTGACATGAGCGGATTCGTGAGCATGGAGTTGTAGCAAGCCGTGTCAACATAACCGGAAGTAAAACCGTAAGCAGCTCCAAGCGCATGAAGTGCTGCGCAATCCCACCATTCCCACGGACCTGTTTGACCATGAAATGGGTCGCCCGGGAGAGTATCGTTCGGATCTGGCTGCACGAAAGGAAACAAACCTTCCCATCCTTCATTCACCTGGTTGGCGCGAATGCTATAAGGATCAGTGTAAGGGCATGCAGCAAAAGTTTGATTGCCGAGTTGATTGGAGATGCGAATGAAGTCATGGCTTCCCGTCACCCATACTACATATAGTATTGTCCCATTGGGCAGAGGAACGAACACAGGTCCGTTAGTATAAGGTGAAAGAGGATTATTCACGTCATGAAAAGAAACTAAGGGCACTTCACCGGCTTCCATCCACGATGAATCACCCAGATCGCCTTCCAGGTTGAAGACCATGTTGATATCGCTTGAGTAGCCAGCCCAGTTCGGATTATTAAATTGAGGTATTCCATTGAGTCCGTCAAAGTCACCCATGTATGCTTGATTAATATAGGGGTATCCGGCAACAAATCCATAGTTCACGACGGTACTTGGAGAAATGAATTTTAGCAACGTCTGCAATTCTGATGGCTTGTTCAAAGTCGCATACGATGTTGCGATGTATCCTGCTGAACCTTGTCCGCCCACTACAATTTTGTTCACATCAATTTTATAAGTATTTCCCTGTGTGGCGGCGTTCATCCTGAAAAACCGCACACAGGTTTTTGCATCCTGCAACCCGCGATAAACGGCTTGCAGCAAGCCACCCGTCCTCATCGCCTGCCCGCTGTCGGGATCATTGGCAATGGGGTTCCAGCCGAGGCGGTAATCAATGTTGGCGACCACATAACCGCGCTTTGCAAACTGACGGCACATTTCTACGACGGCGCTGTCATTTCTGCTGCCGTTGGTGCCACCGTTAAAAAGTATAGGAAGGAAATCTCCCGGATGCATGTACACGATTAGCGGACGCGCACTGGCAGTATCACCCGCCGGCTCATACACGTCCATAGTAAGATCTATAAGTTCAGGCGCGCCGGTGAGCACGCTGATATTTTGTCCATAGACTATATTAGTTGTATCCTGAACCTGGGTGAATACTTCATCAATATATCGCTGCTGTGCGAATGAGTTTGCCATGCAAATGATTATGCAGGAAAAAAACAGGGAAATGTGTTTCATGATTTTTGGGATTTAGTTTTGAAAAAATTTTGAGAATGATTTTTTATTCTTAGAAAAAGAGAATCGCAGCAATTCAATGCGTCGATTCTCTTTTATTGAGTTCACTGTATCGTAATGTTATAAGTTATATCGAGGGAAAATCCATAAGCTGAAATTCCGCCGGTGATATGGAGCACATGTGTTCCCGGAGAAAGTGGCTTTAACATGATCCAGTAACCGTCACCCACACCCTGCTGCTCGCTTCCTGTTATACAGGCATCGAGGCAATTCACTAAATCAGTATTGCCGGTGAAGTTGAAAAGCGGAGAAGTTGCACGGAACTCAAAAGGATTAGTAAGGACATTGCCGTCAATCGTCATTGAAAGAGCGTCAACCTGCGAAATGATCGCTTCGGCGCCGACCGCGAGAAAATCCCGGAGCGACTCACCCTGTGAAGGATGGAAGCTTGTGTCAGGACAAGGATAATCGTTTAGTGTATTTACCAGTGGAAAGAAAATGCCTTTGCCTGCAGGAATGGTAATGTTGCGAATGGCAGTGCCTCCAATATTTCCGGCGAGGAAGTACACGCTGCCACTTTGATTTTGATTTTGAAACGAACCATCAGGATCAAGAATAGGGTTCGATGCACAATCTGATGTAAAATCCCATCTCCACCATGCACCCGCCCAGTATCCATAAGTTTTTCCGAAGGGATGTGCGTTGGTCGGAAATACATAAGAGATTAAATTGTCCCTTTCTGAAATAACACTTTGGGAACTTGATTGAGTGCTTGTATCACTTTTCTTGCAGGAAGAAAGTGAAACAGCAATCAGTATTGTAACTGCAACTGCGAAAAATTTGATGTTTGGTTTCATTATAATTTGGTTTTTTTGAAATGAGAAAAAATCAGGCTTCAAAAATATCGGCAGAGGGTGCGACAATTTTTTGAAAGCTGTCGCTATATTTCAGTGAGGGATTTGGGGGTAGGAGGGTGATACAAAGAGTACTCGCGCATATCAATGTCTGCCCATTAAAAATGAGATGCGGCTTAGGTACAAGTGAGAGGGGTGATTAACGTTTTACTGCTCTTGATTAGAATTTATGAGTTTAATAATAGTTACTTGTTCTGAGCATATTGGTGATTTGAATTTCTTTTTTCCCGGAAGAAGAAAATGAGAGTGTAATTTTATCGGAGGCAGGGTTGGGAAATAGAAACATACTTTTATCAAGATTTTCCATCTCATTATATCCTGTCGCCAATTCCGTATCTAATTTGGCAACAAATATATCAGCATAATTACCGCTATTGTTTGCATTTGTTAAAGTGGTGGAACCAAACGAAATGGAGGCACTGCTAAAATATCCCGTCATATAAACATTACCCAAAGCATCAAGAACTATGGATTGTGCATAATCGTAACTTGTTCCGCCTATTGCTTTTGCCCATACAAAATTGCCTGAGCTGTCAAGTTTGGAAATGAAAATATCATCGTGTCCCGCAAAAGTTAAATTGAAGTTTCCCGATGAATCGGGATCAAAGTCGGCTGTTCCTGAAAAATAACCTGTAGTATAAACATCCCCGCTTCCTGCGGGATCAATCGCGATTGACCAACCCTTTTCAGTATCTGTTCCGCCCATTGCTTTTGCCCATACAAGATTTCCAGAGGTGTCAAATTTGGAAATGAAAATGTCAAAGGCTCCAGCCGAAGTTAAATTAAAGTTTCCCGATGAATCGGGGTCAAAGTCAACTGTTCCCGCGAAAGAACCTGTAGTATAAACATTGCCTGAAACATCAACAGCTATCGATTGACCAGCATCGTAGCTTGTTGCCCCCATCGCTTTTGCCCATACAAAATTGCCCGAGCTGTCAAGTTTGGAAATAAAAATATCATCTTGTCCCGCCGAAGTTAAATTGAAGCTTCCCGATGAATCGGGATCAAAGTCAACTGTTCCCTGGAAAGAACCAGTAGTATAAACATCCTCACTTCCTGCTGGGTCAAGCACTATGAAGTGACCAAAACCCTCACCTGTTCCGCCCATTGCTTTTGCCCAAATAAAATTGCCGGAGTCATTTAATTTGGAAATGAAAATATCATAACTTCCGGATGAAGTTAAATTGAATGTTCCCGATGAATCGGGATCAAAGTCAACTGTTCCCGCGAAAGAACCTGTGGTGTAAACATCTCCGCTTCCTGCAGGGTCAAGAGCTATAGAGTTAGGATGATCATAACTTGTTCCGCCTATTCGTTTTGCCCATACAAAATTGCCAGAGCTGTCAAGTTTGGAAATGAAAATATCATACTGTCCAGCCGAAGTTAAATTAAAGTTTCCCGATGAATCGGGATTAAAGTCAACTGCTCCATAGAAATAACCGGTGATGTAAACGTCCCCATTTCCGGCCGGGTCTATGGCTATGGAGTTACCAGAACACTCACCTGTTCCGCCCATTGCTTTTGCCCAAATAAAATTGCCAGAGGCGTCTAATTTGGAAATGAAAATATCATAGCCTCCAGGCGAAGTTAAATTGAATACTCCCGCGCCGGGGTCAAAGTCAACTGTTCCCGCAAACCGACCTGTGGTGTAAACATCCCCGCTTCCTGCGGGGTCAAGAGCTGTGGAGTAACCATAATCGTAATCTATTCCGCCCATTGCTTTTGCCCAGAGCCAATCTGGGGCTTGTGCGTTTGCTTTTTCGTAAACAGAAAAAAATAGTGAGAGAAGAATGATTGAGAAGTAGCGTTTTGCTTTCATAAGCGATTTTGTTTTTAGTTGATTTATATTTTGCTTATAAGCTGATGGTGCTATGGATTTGCTGCTCGTGATTAGAATTTAATCAGCTTAATGCTCGCTGTTTTATTTTCTTCTAAATAGTTGAACAAATAAAAACCGGGCAATAATTTTTCAGTATTGACTTTTGTTTCTGCATCAAAAGTCTTCTCCCGCAGAATTTCTTTTCCCATCACATCAGAAATTATAATCTCCCCTTTGTCTTTTGTTCCTTTTATTAATAACTCATTGCTGAAAGGGTTGGGAGAAATATGAATGGTATTTACTTCAATGTCATTTTCTGCTATGCCAAGCGGACTATCTCCAATGTATCTCACTATTGCAATGACAACGCTGGGGCCAATGTCACTCTGCCCTGCCACTACAATTTTGCCATTGCTGGTATCTATGGCTACTGATAACCCCCCATAATTGCTTTCTACATCCGTTGTAACTTTTCCATCAAAGTCAAAGGTGACATCCAAACTCCCATCGCTGTTGTAGCGGACTAAAGCAAAATCAGGACTATAGTTATTTATACTATATCCCGCTGCCACAATTTTACCATTGCCCTGTATAGCGACTGAATAGCCACCATCATCATCGCTTCCTATAGCTGTAGTAACTTTTCCATCAGAGTCAAAGGTGTTATCCAATGCGCCATCGCTGTTGTAGCGGGCTAACGCAAAATCATTGTCGGAGCCAATGTAACTTCTTCCAGCCACCACAATTTTGCCATCCGCCTGTATGGCGACTGAATGAGCACCATCATAATCGCTTCCTATAGCTGTAGTTACTTTTCCATCAGAGTCAAAGGTGTTGTCCAAAGTGCCATCGCTGTTGTAGCGGGCTAACGCAAAATCAGAGTTAGAGCCATTGAAGCTCTCTCCTGCCACCACAATTTTGCCATCGCTTTGAATGGTACATGAAATACCAGAATCATCAAAACTTCCGATTGACGTAGTTACTTTTCCGTCTGAGTCAAATGTATTATCCAATACGCCATCGCTGTTGTAGCGAACCAAAGCAAAATCATAGTTAACACCATTGTCACTAAATCCCGCGACCACAATTTTGCCATCACTCTGTATAGCGACTGATACGCCCACATCATCACCGCTTCCGATAGCCATGGTAACTTTGCCATCAGAATCAAAGGTGACGTCCAAACTGCCATCGCTATTATAGCGAACTAAAGCAAAATCATAGTTAGTGCCATTATAAGTATATCCCGCCACCACAATTTTATCATCACTTTGTATGGCGACTGAATAGCCAACATCTTCACCACTTCCGAAATCCGTGCTTACCTCCCCATCCGAGGAAAAGGTGCTATCCACTGTGCCATCGTTATTGTACCGGGCTAAAATAAAATCAGGATCAGTGCCATTGTAACTTTCGCCGGCCACCACGATTTTACCATCGTTTTGTATTGCTACTGAAAAACCAATTTCACCAAGACTTTCGAAATCGGCAGTAACAATTCCACCGGTTCCAAAGGAAGGATCTAAAGATCCCGCCTGGGCGTGGGCTGCATGAATTGCTGCTATGGTCAGACAACTGCTAATAATGAATGCGTAAATTGTTTTTTTCATTTTGTTTTTGATTGTTAGAATTTGAATTAAATGATCTCAATTTATTTTCACCGCCTTGATAGAAAACGTTTGAGTTGCCGTTCGCAATTGCATCAGATAGATACCCGCTGGAAAATTTTCTCCCAATGAAATTTCTTCACGTATACGTAGTTGTTGCTGCAATAGAAGATTTCCTTGTACATCAAAAACTTTCAAGGTTGCTTTTTCAGCAGTTGAATTCTTCAACACAAATGATTCGGAAAATGGATTCGGAAATACCGAAAGTGAAAAGTTATCCGTCTTCACAGGGTTCACTTCTGACCACCCCGGGCTCCCCCATCTGTATATCAAATAAGAATTGGAGACGGAATCAAATTCATTTGAGCCGGACCATCCTGTAGAAGCATTTACAAAATCAAGATTGGTGTGCCCAATGGCATCAATAGTGGTCCAACTATTTCCATCATCAGTGGAAAAAGCACTTCCCCTCGACCCTACAGCAATATCACCCGAAAAAAAATAAGTGCCCGAAGTCCCGGGTAAATATTGCATCGCTAATTTAATTGGAAGAGAATCTCCTGTATCACCAAGGATGGACCAGGTCAATCCACCATCTTCAGTATAAATCACATCTGTTATACCTAAATTATATCCTGTACCTGCTGATCCATGCAATGCATCTTTGAATGCAATACATCCTACAGAAGTTACGTAGTTATCAAAGAATGGTGTGGTAGCAACAATCCAATGTACTCCTCTATCAACAGATTTATAAACTCTTCCCCAATGAGTTCCAAACCAAATAGTGCTGTCGCCATACGTTGCATAGTCATCCTGAAGCCCATATTCGCCTGTGAGCGGAAGGGGAATGTTAGCGGATGGAGTGCGTATCCAATTAGTGCCGCCATTGGTTGTTGTATAAATTTCAAAATACTCCGCCGTAGGATCACCGACACAAACTCCATTTTCACTATCCCAGAAAAAAACAAAATCAGCAAATGCACCTGCACCGGAAAAGTGTGCCGTAGACTGATACACCCAATTTGCGCCGCCATCAGTTGTCTTTAAAATTCTTCCTCCGGCGCTGGATAATTTATACATAGCTACCCATGCAGTATCTGCACTCAATGCATAAATAGATGAAGGACCAAAACCTGCCGCATTGTTTATTGTTCCTGCCTCCCAGGAGAATCCACCATTGGTGGTTTTCGTAAACTCCTGATCTTGTGCAACTGCCCAAACTATGTTTGTATCTACGGCATCAATGAACTGGGGGAAATTATTGGGTGACAGGTGAGAAGGCTGCGGAAACCACTGTGCAAGGCAAAACTTATCGGTTGCGAAAATTAATATTATCCAGAGGACAATGCTGGCAAGTGTAGATCTGTTTTTCATGATTTTGAGTTTGGAATTACTGCTGTTTAAGGGATGTGGTGAATTTGTTTTAGCAATGATTTTTACTGCTTCAAAAATTTCTTTTCAACTTTTTGTGTGAAAGTTTGTGCAATCACTTCGTATATGCCCGCAGGAAATTCACTTACATCAATTTCTTTTTTCGCTGAATTTATTTCTTCAGTAAAAACAATTTGCCCGAGTATATTGATGATTTGAATTTTCTTTTTCTCAGAAGATGAAAATGAAACGGTGATTTTGTCAGAAGCAGGGTTGGGATATTCGGAAATAAAACTATTAGATAATGAGGGGATACTTGTAGCAGTATCGCTTGTTAATTTCACGATCCAGTAATCAAAGATTCCATGATTGTAAGTGACATCGCCATCAGCAGAGCCGGATGACCCTGCAAGAATAAATCCGCCGTCGGTAGTTTGTTGAACGGAAGCTCCGTAATCTTCACCACTTCCTCCCAAATCTCTTTGCCATGCTAAATTTCCATCTGCATCTAATTGCAGGATCCATATATCCCAACTGCCATGATTCCCTGAAACATCACCATCATTGGAATCAGAATATCCGGCAACAAAAAAACCGCCGTCGATGGTTTGCAGAATGAAAGTCCCATCATCCTCGTTACTGCCACCAAAAGATTTTTGCCATAATAAATCTCCGGCTGAATCTAATTTTACGATCCAGTAATCACCATAAATTAATCCGCCATGATTTCCTGAAACGTCACCATCATTTGAAAGAGATGAACCTGCCACAATAAATCCGCCGTCAGAAGTTTGTTGCACATAATTAGAAAGATCAATATCACTTCCTCCCAGCGATTTTTGCCATATTAAATTCCCGGCGGTATCTAATTTCACGATCCAGTAATCAAGACCACCCTGATTTACTGAAACATCACCATCGTTGGAATCGGAATATCCGGCAACTACAAAACCGCCATCGGTTGTTTGTTGAATGGCAATTGCATAATCATTACCACTTCCTCCCAATGATTTTTGCCATACTAAATTTCCGGCAGCATCTAATTTTAAAACCCAGTCATCATTACCACCATGATTTCCTGAAACATCACCATCGCTGGATTGGGAAAATCCTGCAACAATAAAACCGCCATCGGTAGTCTGTTGAACAGATAATGCACCCTCATCTTCACTTCCTCCAAAAGATTTCTGCCATACTAAATTTCCGGAGGTACCTAATTTCACGATCCAGTAGTCATAACCACCATGATTTCCTGAAACATCACCATCGTTGGAATAGGAATATCCTGCAACGACAAAACCGCCATCGGTTGTTTGTTGAACGAAAGTCCCATAATCTTCACTGCTTCCTCCTAAAGATTTCTGCCATGCTAAATTCCCGGCTGCATCTAATTTCACGATCCAGGAATCAAAGCCACCATGATTTCCTGAAACATTACCATTAGTAGAAACAGAAAATCCTGCAACAATAAAACCCCCATCGATAGTTTGTTGAACGGAGGACCCGAAATCCTCATAAGATCCTCCAAAGTTTTTTTGCCATTCGATTGCAGGAGTTTGTGCATTGGCATCAGAGACGAAAAACGTTGCGACTGCAATAAGGATGAAAGCGAAAAGATTTTTGTGATGTTGAGTTTTCATCATGAATTAGTTTTTAGTTTTAGCAAATGAGTTTTTTACTGCCTCAAAAATTTCTCTTATTGCACCCTGCTGCCTTCCTATATCGCCTCCAACCCCGCATTCATTGACGTAGTCACATCCTTATCTATGCGCCGGAAGATCAACTACCGCTTGTATATATGCTAATCTTCCTACCAATGGCCCTCCATAAGCTTCAAAATGTTTTTGACTCAGAAGATTCGACGCGCCGATTTTAACTGTTAGATTAAGTTTAGGAATTTGCTTGTTGACTTGCGCATCCAGGATAGCATAGGAAGGAACAAAGCCCGTGAACTGCGGTGACCCTTCGAAGAGAAACCCCTGCACCCATTTGTAATTAATGCTGAAGCCAAAGTGATTCACCGGAATTACAGGAAGTTTTTTCCAGATGCTGTGAAAGAAAAAGATGGAAGTGACCATGTCTCTTCCACTCAGGCCAATGTTGAATTTATTTTCGGGTGTGTTGTAAGCAGGAATGATGGGATCTGCGGAACCGCGACGGTCCAATTTGTTGTAAGAATAATTTCCCGTAAAGGAATAAAAATTTTTGAAGTAATAATTTATACCAATGGAAAAACCCTGTGCCGTCACCATGTCATTCGTATTTGCCGCCACGCGGTAAACCTGGACTCCTGAAATTTTATTATACATGTTACAACTCACCGCCCCTCCTATCTTATATCCGATGAAGTGATGATACCAACTGTAGTAATACTCAGCGTCAACAAAAAAATGATTGAAGAGTGAGGCGCGATAACCAATCTCAGCCGTTTTCACCTGCTCGGGTTGCAATGGCGCCACATTAAAATGCACGAGCGCATCACAGTTGGAATTTATGGCCTGCAGGATGGATTCAACCGTGGCCAGTGAATCAAAGCCATTGATGTTGCCGACCAGAATTGCCGGACCAACATTATAGTAGAGATATTGATCGGCGAGCGTAGGATTACGAATCGCTGAAGAAAATGAAGCGCGGAACACCTGCTTTTTCACCGTGTAAACCGCAGATGCAGCAGGAGAAAAAAGGTAATCGAAGTTTTGATTCTTGTCCATTCGCACTGTTACATTCAGTTTCAGATGGTCGCTAAGAAATTTCTTTTCCAGTCCTGTATAAATTCCATACTCCGAGTTGGTGATCACCCTTCCTGATGTGTCGCTAAAAATGGTGCCGTGAGAATTGGGGCGATATTGGCGGAAGCTGGAACCGATGGTGATGTCCATAAACTTAGGGGTGAACTTATATTCCCCGTGCACATCATACAGCGCCGAGCGATCATACAAGTGCGTGCCTCCCTGCGCAAATGATTCACGGGATGTGATTGAATTTAAAGCCGTGTCGAAATCATAAGTGCCGGGAATGAACCACGCATGTTCACCCGGGTACAAGCTTGAAGTATCTGCATGACCCCGTGCCTGCTCATGAAGCTGCTCAATGAAATTGCTGTACCGGGCGAGTACCGCAAGAATGCTGTCGCTGTATCCGTGTCCGGGCTGATTATAATTTTTAGGATAACCGGGAAGCTCCATAATCTGCGGCACCGCATTCACAGACCACCAGTTGAAATAATCGTTGCTCCAGCTTCCGCTTGATTTGCTTTCACGTGACAATCGGAGTGCGGTGAAATAAGCATCATAAGATTTGCCTGAATTTTCATTCGTGGCATACGCCCGCAGAAAAAATTTGTCTTCTTTTCTCAATTCAATCCTGTTCTGAAAAAGAAAAACGTCTTTAAGTGCATAGCGATTATCACCCTGGTACACTGTAGTTCCTGTCCCTAAATTGGATGCAAGAATCAATCGCACATCAGGAGTGAGCTTGTAATGGAAAGCGGCAGAGAGCTTTCCATTGTAGGTGTTGTTTTCAACGAGATTCTTTTCAGAAAAGCCGGTTCGATAAATTCTTCCCAATCCCGGTTCAAGCCACAGCAGGCTGGAATAATCATTCACGAAATCATCCCCGTAACGATTCACTGCATCATAGCCGCCGTGATTATCGCTCCCGTCTGGTGCGCCGTAGACCGGGTTGAGATTATCTGCTTCCCAGTCATAAGCCTTCAAATAGTAACCATTAAGCTTGTAAGCAAATTTTTCTTTGCCCTTTTTGTTCTTCAATACCTGCGCCCATCGAATGGCACCTTCAAACAAGCCACGCTCACCTTCTTTAAGTGAAACAGATAATCCGGGCGTAGTAAAAGGATCTTTCGTGGTCATGCTGATTACGCCATTGAATGCATTGGGGCCGTAAAAAGCTGAACTCGCTCCTTCCACCAAATCAACCCGCACTACATCGAGATCAGGAGCGCCCAAAAAATTTCCGAGAGAAAAATTTAAACCCGGCGCCTGGTTGTCTACGCCGTCAATCATCTGCAATGTGCGCACCGGCGAAGTGGAATTAAACCCGCGCGTGTTGATGACTTTAAATGCAAGTGATGCTGAAGTGACGTCAACTCCTTTCAATGCTCCAAGCCCTTCGTAGAAATTGAACGCCGGTGTTTCACGAATGGCAATCAAATCCATTGACTCAACAGTGAGCGGCGATTGCTTTTCTTTTTCATTTAACCGTCCTCCATTCACCTGCACTTCATGCAATGTAACTTTATCAGGCAAAAGTTTAATAGTGAATGATGAAGAAAATTCTTTTACTACCTCCTCTTTATTTAGGTACCCGATGTAAGAGACAAGGAGTGTGATTGGAAATGATTGATCAACCTGCAATTGAAATTTTCCCGCTTTATCAGTAACAGTTCCGGTTGAAGTTCCTTTGATTACAACCGTCGCACCGATTAGCAGTTCATTATTGGAAGCATCTTTCACAGTGCCTGAAATTTTTTGTGCATCAGCATGGAAGAAGGCGATAATAAAAAGGAGGGGCGTGTAAAATTTTTTCAAGTTGGAATGAAGATTAGTGATTCTTTAAAAGTATGGCGGGCTTTTGCGACAATTTTTTGAAAGCTGTCGGAGATTTTACCCCGGTTTATTGGTTGAGGCGTCTGTGGCGCAACAGCTTGCTCTTCTTATATCGCTCCACAGTCCGCTTGCACACCCCCGCCTTTCTGGCGATCTCTTCATCCCGCATTTCATCTTGCAATCCTTCTTCAATTAATTGCTTCACGATTTCGTGACGCAACATCGCAAACGATACGGGCTCGCTGCCCACTACGTTATGCACGTGAAGGATGCTTTGGCGGCTTAGCAGCGGAAGAATGGTTTGAACTATGTCGTTATCCATAAAAATGATTTTTAGAATTCGGGATTTTAAAAATTAGTTAGAAGAATATTTTGATCTGAACTGTTCTATCATCTCTTTGAAACTCTGTTTATCGGAGTGAATCAGGTATGTTTCGTGATGCGGCATGATTAATCCGCCGATGATAGCCCCATTCAGTGCAAGAAAACCTACAGCAAGAGGCATTGATGACTCCTGACTCTCAGTATTATTCGCATCAAGCGCCGTTCCTACCCATCTTCCTGCACGGGCACCTACAACAGCACCGGTTATGATTCCCAGGATAGCGGCATGTAGAAGAGGAGTTTTAACTTTTTCGATCTCACGAAATGAAAAAGTGGTGATCAAAATATGATTGCTGTAAGTACTGCATCCGGCAGCAGAATCTGTTCCTGCCATTGCATTCTTATCGTTGACTGCACCGGATTGTTCTGACTTAATTTTCGAATCAATGCTCAATGAGATAGTAGAATCAGAAATGGAATAAAGAATTCCTGTTACTGTTTTTTGATGAGTGGTTATCACTTTAATTGTGACAGGCTTCAACGGTTTCTGGGCGTATGCAGTAACCGAAGTGATCAGCATCAGAAGAACCCAAATTTTTTTCATGACAGAATATTTAGAGAGCGTGAAATTTTTAGTGATAGAAATTTTATGTTGCTACTTCTCCTTTTTCACATTAAACCCGCACGATAATCCGAAGCTCCAACCCTCCTGCCGCGGGATGGCAAAAACGTTGACCGGAAAATTCATTCTGCCTGACTTGAAAGTTTTGCCTACTGCAATCACTAACCCGGGACTGAATGCAGGCTCACCTTTGGGAGAAGGAAATTTCACTTCGTGATAACCGGTGGAATCAGTGTAGGACGCATCCATTTTCCTCACGATGCTGATGATGGGCCCCACTGCCACCTCAAGTCCGTATTTGTTGTAGCGATAACCGAGAAGCAGCGTAGTGCTCGGAATAAATCTTCCTTTCTCGACCCCTGCAATGTTGAATACATATTCGAAGAGCGCCTGTGAATATCCGGAGTTGACAAACTGCGTTTCAAATTGCCACCCGAAATTCCAAAGCCATGGCTCCATGCCATAGCCACCCTGCTCCTTCGGAATCTGATACGCTTTACCAATATCTCCGGTGAAAAGAGTAAGTCCGGTGCGGGGTCCGCTCAGGTTCACTCTTGATTCATTCGGATTGTTGACTGAATTTTCAAACTGACCGGATTGTGTCAGTGACTTCTCCAATTCTTTGTCTACCGGAAGATTGAGCATGCTTTGAATTGTAACAGCGATCATTTGCCCAATCTCATCAGGCAGCACAAGAAATTCTTTCACGATGCTTTGCTCGATCCCGCCGGTGGCAGCGTCAATGATTCTGAGAGAAATAAAAATCTGGTTGGGGTAGGGTTCAACACTTCCGGTTAAGATTTTATCAGCATGAATGGATTTACCGGCTGCAGCGAGACACTCGCGGCTGCGGCAGTCACTAACCTGTATTCCTGCTTTTCGCAAAGCATCGGCAACGTCATATCTATCCATTACGTGGTACCTGCCTGTTTTTTCAATTTCAATTCCCGTAAGTCCGGCAATGGTGGCAGAATCGAATTTCATTCCGTGCGACTCAATGAACAGAATTGCAATGCTGGGTGAGTTCTGCGCATGGATGTGTTTTGTTCCCATGAGATTGCAGATGATGAATGCGCTGATGATTTTGATCAAAATGTTTTTCATGATTGAAATGTTTTTTTGGTGATTGGTTATGATTGAAATGAATTTTGATTTGACGCGACAAACCTACCGTGAGAGCATAGCGGATGGAAACGGAATGGTGCGGGATGAAATCAGCTTGTGGCGGAATGTGCGGGGAAATGAACGCGATTCATTCAAATCCGGTGACGGTAAGTAAAAATTGAAGAACGTGAAGGTGCTTTAGGATAATTTGCAATAACTTCTTTGTTGTTGTTGCTACATTTGGCAAATAATGCAAAAGATTTCCTCACCCTCTATTGACATTCAAAATGCCTTCTTTGAGCGCCTACGGCAAAGAATGGATTCAAACCTATCGCTGGTTAATGAAATTGCAGAGATTTTGGACGTGAGTAATGACAGTGCTTACCGCCGCCTGCGGGGTGAAACAGCCCTATCACTGAATGAAGCATTTCTGCTTGCCAATCATTTTCAAATTACACTTGAAGAAATTGCACCTGTACAATCAAATGCGGTGGTCTTTGGCAGAAGCACCTTCCGGGATCAACCCCAGGATTTTAAAGTTTACATGGACGAAACGGCTGAATTCTTTACCCGGATTTATAATTGCAAAGAGAAGATGGGTTACTATGCTGCCAAGGACATTCCCGTCTTTTATTTTTTTCAGTTAGAAGAACTGGCCCGCTTCAAACTTTTCCTCTGGATAAAAACTATCAAGTCTGATCATAAAACCGATTCACAAAAATTTTCTTTCGAAGCGGTGCCTGATGAATTTGTGAAACAGGGGAGCGCGATTTCAAAAATTTATTTCCATATTCCATTTGCAGAAATGTGGAATGAAGAAACAATTACTGAGACATTTCATCAAATCAATTACTTCAATGAAGCTGGCTGGTTTTCAAATCAAAATATTGCGATCAAACTTTACGAAAAATTGGAGGAACTCTTACGCATCATTCAAATCCAAGCACAATCCAGAATGATGTATTTCGATGGCAAACCGTCGCATCCGGAAACTCCTTACGATTTATTTTACAATGATCTTGTGTCACTCGATAATTCTATCTATATAAAAACAGATCAGTTCAATATGGCAATGCTGAGTTACAACGCTATGGATTATCTCTTCACGTTTCATCATGGCTTTTGTAAAGACACAGAAGAATTTCACTTAAATCAACAGCGGAAATCACTGCAACTTAGCGGGACCGCGGAAAAAGAACGCAACAAATTTTTCAACCGTATGTTTGAGCGCATCAATGCGCTGAAACAAAGGGTATGAGCTCCTGCCGGGCCCATGTGCACCCTGTAAAAGTCCTGGCAGGACCTCTTTTCTCTTCTTGCTAACTTTGGCAGATATGCAAAAGATTTCCTCCACACACACCGATATTCAAAATGCCTTCTTCGAGCGCGTGCGCCAAAAGATGAATTCTAACCTTTCGCTTGTGAATGAAATTGCCGAAGTGCTGGATGTAAGTAATGATAGTGCCTATCGTCGGCTTCGGGGTGAAACTGCACTCACACTGAATGAAGCATTTCTACTCGCCAGTCATTTTCAGATTGCACTTGAAGAAATCGCTCCGGTAAAATCAGATATGGTTTTGTTTGGCCGAAGCACTTTTCGTGACCAGCCTGATGATTTTAAAATTTTCCTTGAAAAAACTGCTGAATGGTGGGCAAGAATCTCTGCATGCAAAGAGAAGATGGGTTATTATGCTGCCAAGGACATTCCGGTATTTTACTTTTTTCAGTTAGAAGAATTAGCACGCTTTAAAATTTTCTTCTGGACACACACGATTAAAGGCAATCAGAATGTTGGTGGTCAAAAGTTTTCTTTCGACATCGTTTCTGATGAATATGTGAGAAAAGGAAAAGCAATTTCCAAAATGTATTTCCACATTCCGTTTTCAGAAATGTGGAGTGAAGAAACCATTACAGCTGTGCTGCATCAGATTAATTACTTCAACGAGGCAGGGTGGTTTGCAAATAAAAATATTGCAATAAAGCTCTGCGAAAAGGTAGAAGAACTCTTTCATATCATTCAAATGCAGGCACAAACCGGGATGATGCATTTCGACGGGAAGCCATCGCATCCTGAAACTCCTTATGAATTATTTTACAACGACCTTGTTGCGCTCGATAATTCGCTCTACATTAAAACTGATCAGTTCAACATGGCAATGGTGAGTTATAATGCCATGGATTATCTCTTCACGTTTCATCATGGCTTCTGCCGGGAGACAGAAGAATTCCTTCTGAGCCAACAACGGAAATCATTACAACTGAGCGGCGGTGCAGAAAAAGAGCGCAGCAAATTTTTCAACCGCATATACGAGCGCATTCAGGATTTAAAGAAAAAACTGTAATACCTTGAAAATTTATCTTCTCTTTCTTCTACTTTCAGTGATTGGCGCATGCAACACATTAGAAAACCCAAAAAAACAAAAGGATACGATTGCGGTGACAAGAGTGATACCGGATACTCCATATCATACATTGAGACTGATCGATTGGAATGGTGTGAAAGAGTTCGAAGAGCTCGGTGATACAACGATTTCCCATAGCGTGTTTATTAAAATGTGTCAGCAAAAATTCGATTCTACTTACCACGTTGCTCAAATTGTCTGTTGTGATACAATTTGGTTGCAGAATTTTGAAGGAGATAAGATAGGAGATACTGTAATCTACTCAATGGTGATGCCGAAGAAATAGTTTGCCTTCGCATGGCTGATAATTTCTTTACAGCAACTGAATTCATCCCTGTAACTTGCAGAAAAATTCCCCCCATGCTTTTCCTCATTTTCATTTCCGCCATTATGCTGATTGTTGGGTTTGCATTGCAATCACATCAGCAAACAAAAATCGTTTCCCGAATTCTTAAAGTAGTTGCTGTGGTAATTTTCGCGGTAGGAATTCTTACCTCGTGTATTGTTCAAATCGAACCGGGGCAAATCGGGGTGCCCACGCTGTTTGGCAAGGTGAGTGATAATGTAATGAGCAGCGGGTTGCACTTTGTAAATCCATTTGTCGTGGTAAAGCGCCTGGAAGGGAGAACACAGAACTACACGATGTCAGGCGTTCAGGATGAAGGAACCCGCACAGGTGATGATGCCATACGTGTACTCACTTCAGACGGATTGGAACTCACGATGGATGTTTCTATTCTTTATCGGGTGCTGCCGAATAAGGCCTCACAGATCATTCGAACCATTGGTGAAGATTATGAGACTGTAATTGTACGTCCAATCACCCGAACAAAGATTCGGGACAACGCTACGTACTACACGGCTGTTGACCTTTACTCTAAAAAGCGGGAAGAATTTCAGCAAAAAATTTATACGAGCATTGAAAAAGATTTCAGCGAACGCGGTCTTGCATTGGAGCAACTACTCGTGCGCAACATCACGCTCCCTGAATCAGTGAAGCAAGCGATTGAAGAAAAGATACAGGCAGAGCAGGCGGCGCAAAAGATGCAATATGTCTTGCAGCGCGAGCAACAGGAAGCGGAGCGGAAGCGCGTGGAAGCGCAGGGGATCCAGGATTACCAGCGCATCGTGAGTCAAACACTCACAACAAATCAGTTGCAGTATGAAATGATCAAAGCATACAAAGAACTTGCGCTGTCAGCGAATGGGAAGGTTTTGATTATGGGAGATATGAAGGGAGGGGTGCCGATTATTCTTGATAATAAGTAAGCGGAAAAGAAAAGATTATATTCCTGATCTCATTCGTTGATTTCTTTCTGTCATTTTGTTTTCTTGTAGATTACCGGTGGCTCGGAAACCATTTCGGCTTCAACATTAAGCCGGAGATTTTTCTTTGTGTCCAGGCTCCTTGCAGAGGGTGATGATTTACTTGTACTGAGTTTTTTTTGTTCTCCTTTCTTATGTGCTTTGATTGCATCAGAAATGGCGCGCTCATCCGCTTTGGTTAATGGACGAGAGCGGATTTGTTCCAGCAAATCATCCTCAGAAAAAATATGTTTTACTTTCTGAGTTTCCAAAAAAACAGACGGGATATTTAGCTTAAAAGGGACAGGCGGTTTCATCCGGGTTCGTTTCTTATGTTCCCGAATTGCCTCACTGATTTCTTGTGCTTCTTCATTAGTCAAATGATGCGGCACAATCAATTCTCCCAATTCGTCCAGAGTGTAATTTTTAGCTGCTTTCTTCATAGATCAAATTTACTAAACTCTTAGCAGGTTCAGTACTCACATACATCCGCTGTGAATGCCCGAGTTGAATGGCTCCTAAAATCGTTCGGTAGTACGGAATTAGCTTAGTCTTTGCCTCGAATGAAACATATCCTTCAAATCCCAATTCAAATGACTTACGGCAAGTAAAGCCGACTATTGTCTCAACAATAGCAGCGTAAACTTTGAGAGATCTGAAATTAGCTCTTTCAATTTTAGATAACCAAATGAAATCTTCACTGATTGAATAGCTGAAAAGCGCTTGAATAATTTTTGGATTTTCTTCAGTAGTGAGTTTAAATACGTCGTAAGTCTTAAGCTCCTCAAGCCAATTAAATGAATAGTTTTCACGGCAAAAAAGAATTTCCTTTCTGCTGGCTTTGGTAATTTCACACGTCACTTTCTCTCCCGTAAAAAGATTGGTGATTTTCATGAACTAAATATAACAATCCATTTACGATGCGCTTATGTCTCGACCTCACTTTCTTTCCGACTATTTTTACCGTCTAAATTTTTTCAAAGAGAATTTTGTAAGTGAGCCAGATTGATTCTTCTACATTTACTTCGCCGTAACAATTCTCTTTCTTTAGTGAACATCGTTTCCATTCATAACATTTCAAAAAATTTCCGCTCCATCCAGGCGCTTAAAAATGTTTCGTTTGAGGTGCCTGAAGGCTCAGTGTTCGGCGTGCTCGGTCCCAATGGAAGCGGCAAGACTACCTTGCTCAGCATTCTTATGGAAGTGCTGTATCCATCATCAGGTACATTTCAGTTGTTCATGCAGCCGCCTTCCCATGAGCTGCGAAAAAAAATAGGGACGCTGCTCGAAACGCCGAACTTCTATCATTACCTCTCGGGAATTGATAATCTTAAAATTGTCGCAAGCATAAAGGGTAGCGGGTATCAGGATATTGAGCCAGTACTGAAAAAGGTAAACCTCTGGAGTCGTGGTCACTCAAAGTTCAGTACCTATTCACTTGGTATGAAGCAGCGATTAGCCATTGCCTCGGCATTGTTAATTAACCCGTCACTGCTGGTGCTTGATGAGCCCACCAATGGACTTGACCCCGTGGGCATTGCCGAAATCCGTGATCTCATTACTTCCATGGCCAATGAAGGAAAAACAATTCTTCTTGCCAGTCATTTACTTGATGAAGTTGAAAAAGTTTGCACGCACGTCGCAATTCTCAAAGAAGGAAATCTGCTCATGACAGGAAGTGTGAGGGAAGTATTAAGAAGCGATGATGGAATGGAAATCGGGGCGGATGATATGACGCTCCTGAAAGCGATCATAGTAAAATTTCCATCCTTTAAAAGTCTGAATGAAAGTGATCATTTTCTGCAAGTGAGCTTTACCGGTGAAATTTCTGCCACTGATTTGAATCGCTTTTGTTTTGACCAGGGAATCACTCTGAATCACCTTGAGCGAACCAAAAAGAAACTGGAAACAAGATTCCTTGAAATCACTCAATGATTTTTTTGAATTATGATCTCATTACTAAAAACAGAATGGCTGAAGCTGAAATCGTATCGCTCTTTTTGGGTGATGATGGGGATGTTTTCATTGCTGTTTTTATTGGCTAATTATTTTATCGCACAATTTAATCTTGAGATTAAAGGCTCAAACACAGCGACGGAACAGGTAATAAGCGACTACTATGCCTTCCCTTACGTGTGGCAGATGACTGCTTATGTCGGCGGGTATTTTCTTCTTATTCCTGCTATTCTTTTGATCACGCTCATCGCCAATGAATTTACATTTCGTACGCACCGGCAGAATATCATTGATGGATGGAGCCGCAGCCAGTTCATCACTGCCAAGCTAATTATCGTTTTGTTGCTCGCATTGTTTTCAATGTTGATGGTCATGGTCACTGCTATAGTTATCGGTTACGTGCATTATGATGCTTCAGTGCAGCAAAATTTGTTTTCAAAATCCATCTACATTGTTTACTTCTTTGTTCAATCAGTAGCCTATCTGCTCATTGCGTTTGTGATCACCATTTTTTTGAAGCGTAGCGGGGCTTCCATTGTTGCCTACCTGTTGCTTGTTGCAGTGCTGGGCAAAATCATCGGGCTCTTAATGAATAAGTATCTTCATAATACCGGTTATTTTTTTCCTTCTAATGCTGCAGATAATCTCATTCAGAATCCAATGCTTGAGCTGACTAAAGGCAGTGGTTTGTTTGAGGTGCCTTTTGACGCTTCTTCATTTGTGGTAGCCTGCATTGTGTATTCATTACTTCTCGCAGGATTTATTTATTGGAGATTTAACAGAGTTGATTTGTGATCTCTTATCAATGTGATTAATCCTGCAAATCATAGTTCACGCATTTTTACTTCTATTTTTGCCGCCTTTGAATTTTAAAGTGAAATTATTTTTGAGTGATGAAAGGATATTCCATTGAAGAGGTTGCAAAGATTATCCGTGGCAAGTTTCTGCAAAAAACAGAAACACCCCTGATCAAGCATTTGATACTTGACAGCCGCAAGATTAGTTATGCGGATCAATCCATCTTCTTTGCCATCAAAGGTTCACGCCGCGACGGACATCAGTTCATTCCCGAGTTACATGAAAAAGGGGTGAAGAATTTTGTGGTGAGTGATGAAGTGCCATCACTGCCGAATGCGAATGTGATCAAAGTGAAAGATACTGTTGCTGCTTTACAATCACTGGCAGCACATCATCGAAAGCAATTTGAGATCCCGGTGATCGGCATCACTGGTAGCAATGGAAAAACGATTGTGAAGGAATGGTTGTACCAGTTGCTCTCACCTGATCACAACATTGTACGAAGCCCGAAGAGTTACAACTCACAGATCGGTGTGCCTCTTTCCATCTGGCAAATGGATGACTTTCACGACCTCGCCATTTTTGAAGCCGGAATTTCGCAACCCGATGAGATGACCAACCTCGCAAAAGTGATGCAGCCCACCGTTGGCATTTTCACCAACATCGGCAAAGCTCATGGCGAAGGATTTCTGAACATCCGCCAAAAAGTGAATGAGAAGCTGAAGCTGTTTGCGCATGCTGACATCATCATCTTTTGCCGTGATTATTCTGACATCAATGAATGCATCGTTGCCTACCGCGCGCAGATGAAAAAAGCGGATGCCGACTTTGATGGCTTCAAAACTTTTTCATGGTCAAAGGAAAATCCTGACGCAGATGTACAGGTGAAACGCATTGAAAAGAATTCTTCCTTCACGAACATTCAACTCGATCACAAAGGCGAGTCATTTCAGTTCACCATTCCATTCATTGATGATGCCTCCATTGAAAATGCGATCCACTGCTGGATGCTCATGCGATATCTGTCAGAAAGGACTCCGTCAGAACATGTGAATACCGAAGTGATTAGCGAACGCATGCCCGAACTCAATCGCGTGGCAATGCGGCTTGAAATGAACGATGCCATCAATGACAGCTCACTCATCAACGACAGTTACAGTTCTGATTTGAATTCACTCACAATCGCCCTGGATTTTCTCACGCAGCAAAAACAACATGCCAAGAAGACCGTCATCCTCTCCGACATTTTGCAGAGTGGTATGGACGCAGCAAAACTTTACAGCGATGTAAATGAATTGCTGAAATCAAAAGGCGTAGATCGCCTGATTGGAATCGGGAAAGAAATTTCAAAACAGGGATCTCTTTTCGGGAAGAACCAAAGTCTCACCGCTGAGTTCTTTTCTTCAACAGAAAATTTTCTTGATTCTTTTTCTAATGATTGGTTTCACAACGAAACGATTTTGCTGAAGGGCGCGCGCTCATTTGCGTTTGAGCGAATTGGAAAACGGCTGGAACAGAAAGCACACGAAACAATTCTTGAAATTGATTTGAATGCTTTGCTTCACAATTTATCAGTGTATCAATCGCTGCTGAAACCGCAGACAAAAACCATGGTGATGGTAAAGGCATTCAGCTATGGCAGCGGAAGTTTTGAAATTGCCAATGCTCTTCAGTTTCATAAAGTTGATTACCTCGCTGTCGCTTACGCTGATGAAGGCGTGGAACTTCGAAAGTCAGGAATCACGATGCCCATCATGGTGATGAATCCTGAGCAGAAAAGTTTTGAGACCATCATTCATTATCACCTCGAACCGGAACTTTACAGTTTGCGATTGCTGAAACAATTTATCACAAATACCGATGCTATCCCGATGGATCGGGATAACATCAGTAGCACCGGATATCCCATCCATCTCGAACTGGAAACAGGAATGAATCGTCTCGGTTTCGGGAGTGATGATATGAAGGAGTTGCTCCGGATTCTTTCTGAAAGCAAGTCACTTCTGATAAAATCAATCTTCACCCACCTTGCCGCAAGTGAAGATGCTTCGCTCGATGACTATTCTCATAAGCAGATTCATCGCTTCACTATGATGAGCGAACAGATCACCAAACAACTTGATTACCGGGTATTGCGACATGTGGTTAACTCAGCAGGCATCGTTCGTTTTCCTGAAGCACACCTCGATATGGTTCGGCTTGGAATCGGCTTGTATGGATTCGATGCAACAAATCAATTGCAGGAAAAACTCCGGAACGTGAGTACGCTGAAGACCACGATTTCCCAAATCAAAAAAATACAATCGGGTGAAACGATTGGCTATGGAAGAATGGGAATTGCCAACCAGGACATGACAATTGCAACGGTCGGCATTGGTTACGCCGATGGTTTGAATCGAGCACTAAGTCGTGGCAATGGGAAGATGCTGGTGAGAGGAAATCTCGCTTCCATCGTTGGCAACATTTGCATGGACATGACCATGATTGATATTACTCACATTGCCGATGCAGAGGAAGGTGATGAAGTAATGGTGTTCGGAAATGAATTGCCGGTGCAGCAACTCGCTGAATGGGCAAGCACGATTCCGTATGAAGTGATCAGCACGATTTCACGAAGGGTGAAGAGGGTTTATTTTCAGGAGTGAGATGGTGAATGGTCATTAGTCATTGGTCATTGGTGTTCTTTTTCAGAGGTTGAGTGCGAGTCCGATTCTTCCATAAAAATATTGTGAACCAAGATATGGATCATCTTGCCGCCACGTTTTGTCTGCAGCGGAAGGATCAAGATTGTGATAAAATTCTTCGGTGAACCCAAAAAACGTGAGCGGAAAATTTGCTTCTATTGAAAAATGCCGACAGACCGAATAAGAGATTACGGGAGCAACATATAACTCCCCGTTAATAGTGCTGTATCTTATTGGATAGGCAGGCAAATCAAAATATTTGTTGCTCTGGTAATTTCTCAGCAGGTGAGTACCTATTGCAATAAATGTTTTCAATTTTCCATCTTGTGTTTTGAGCAGAGAAATGTTGTAAGAATAACGGAACCCGATTGAAAAATGTGTTGATGGTCCCGGAAAAAAAGCAGGTTGATTACTAACATCGAGTTTCAAATCGCACAATTCTATCTGATGATAATTTCCTTTTCCTCTTGTTATAGCGAGTGCAAATGCAGGGCCGCCAATTTGAAAATTGGTGAAGCCGTAAAAATCCGTATTGCCTGACGGGTTGTTAGATTTAATAAATGTAACATACCCTTTGAAAACAAGATTGTGTTTTGCATCCTGTGCGCCTGCAGAAAAAACAATTGCGAATAGTAGAAAATAAAGAGCAAGATTTTTCATGAGAGTGGGGATTTCCTTTAAAGTTAGGTCATTATCTCCCGGTGAAAATTTCTGAAGCAATCAGACAATTTCCATGAGGGTTCTGAATGCGACAAATTTGCCTTTGTACCGGGCATTGTATTCATCCTGCAAAGCAGGCGCGAAATTTTTTAGATAAAATTCATAGTTCTCGCGGCTTTCACACCGGTATTGGATCACATACGTGGTGTCGTCATCTTCGGGCTGATCCAGCAGCTTGCAGATGTGGGAGCCGGCGAATTGCCCGCTGCTCATCACATCGGGAATATGTTTTTGCTTCATCCATTCCAGCCATTCCTGTTCTGCGTCGCGGTCAATTTTCACTGTAACATTGTAAAGGAGCATGGGAAAAAATTTTCAGAATGAAATTACTCGTTCAATTTCATTTCCTTCAAAGTTGTTAAAATAAATTTTGGTGAAGTATTAAGAATCTGTTTTGATTTATCACTGGTATCTGCTCTCATAGTTTCCGGAAATGACAGAGGAGAATGCCGTAACTTAGCCAACTAAATTTATCATATCATGAAAGGACTTTTTACTTTTTTCCTATCCGTATTCATTTTCAATTTTTCAGCACACTCCACCTGCTCGCTTCCGGCTCCCGGAGGTTTTAACTCACAGAATATTGCTGCCTGCCAATTCGGTATTAAATGGAATGCAGTGAGCGGCGCTTCTTACTATACGGTTCAATACAAGTTGAGTTCAGATATAACCTGGACCATCATCAGTAACGCAGGCGACGTTACTTCTTACATCATCACCGGCGTAGGGGCAAGCTCATCTTACAATGTGAAAGTAGCTGCAGTGTGTCCATCGAATGAGGCGGGTGCCTACACTACTGCCATCACGGTGAGCACACCTTCCTGTTCCCAGCCCACAGGAGTTGCGATTTCAGCCATCACTGCAACATCCGCTGTGGTTTCATGGTCGGTACCTTGCAGCGAGTCGAACTTCAAACTCAACTATCGCCTTGATGGTGGCACCTGGATCATCGTAAACGGGATCAATACGACCTCCTATACCCTCACTAATCTCGCCTCCGATAGTGTATACAACGTGAAAGTAGAATCGAAATGCAGCAATGGCACGCACTCGACATTTTCAACGACGGTATCGTTCACCACATTACCTGTTATTCAAACCAATCCGATACTGGCAGGAAAAAATGTGCTGCTCGTGATCATTGACGATGCACGGTTTGATACTTATGCCGCCAACAATGGTCCTGCTTTTTTTGCCGACACTAACATTTCGCGCATTGCCAATGAAGGAGTAAACTTTAAAATGAGTTTTCCGGCGCAATCGCAATGCGCACCCAGTCGCGCCTGCATCACCACCGGTACCTATCCTCATATAAATGGCATCAAGAACAATCCGTATAAATATATTTCCGACACCATCCTGCTGCCCACTCTTCCCGAAATTCTTCACGACAACGGATATTACACCGGGCTTATCGGCAAGTATCACATCTCGAATTTCCCCCAGCCCGGGTACGACTATTGGATGGAATGCCATCATTCGGATTATATTGATGTCACGTACAACGTAAATGGTGATGACAAGAAAATTTTTGGTCATCAGACCGATGTGGTGACTGATAGCGCCCTCGGATTTTTGCAGCGGGCATCAGAGAAGGGGAAACGGTTCTTTCTCTGGTTAGCATACCGCGCTCCGCACACACCCTATACTCCCCGACCACAGGATGAAGGCTTATTCGATAATGATATCATGCCGCTGCCTAATAATTTTGAACCCTATTCTGAAAACTATCCCGCATTTCTCTATGATTGCCATGACGCTCCTGATTCCGCACACATGGTTGATGACTGGCGGGGATATTTTGAATCGCTGAATGGAGTAAATACAGACATTGGCAAAGTGTGGGATAAGTTAACGACATTGGGATTGATGGACAGCACGCTTATCATTTTCATGAGCGACAATGGATACCTGATGGGCGAACATCACATGCTCGAGAAGATGCTTGCCTATGAGCCATCCATTAAGATTCCCATATTCATGCGCTATCCCAAATTGATTAAACCCGGAAAAGTTGTGAAGAAGCAAATGGCGATGAACATTGACATTGCTCCCACCATTCTTGATTTTGCCGGAATACCGCAAACTTTCGGCATGCAGGGAGTTTCATTATTCAAATTGATGAAAAACTCCGTGAAAAGAACTACCCTCCTATATGAATGGAATCACCAGGATTGTGTTCCTGACATGCGCGCCATTCGCACGTTCAGTGGCAAGTATATCCAATACTACTGCAATGACACCACGGAAGAATTTTTTGATTTGAATGCCGACCCGAAAGAAAACATCAACCAGATTTTCAATGATGCCTACGCTGACTCGGTGCAGTTATACAGGGACAAGATGGTGTACTGGAGAAATTATTACGCCGACTATTCCTATGATTCCATATATACCTGCAATCTGTGGAATATAGTACAGCGCTCTCCACAAGATATAAATGAACCATTCACTTTTATAAATGTATTTCCAAACCCGGCGCATGATCATTTCACTATTCACTTTATGAGTTCGGATCCTGCAGCAACAACGATTCGGATTTTGAATGCTATTGGTATAGTGGTGTATGAAGAAACACTCTGCGATGAGGAAGTAGAAATATCACGCGGCATCTCCACTGAAAATTTTGCTGGCGGAAATTATTTCGCGGTGGTGCAGCACGGTGCGAATACGTATGAGAAGGTTTTTGTTGTGCAATAATTTTTAGAAGGAAGAAAATGAAATGAAATCCGCGCGATGTTCAACGTCTCGTGGATTTTTTTGTATTATTACTATCGCAAGTTTCTAACAGAATATATTGATGGATAGAAGATAAAAGGCACAAGGTCTTGCGCTCACATTATATCTGCGATAAATACTTTACGGCAGTGTGGGAAAGAAAATTAATTTCTGTAGTAACTTTAGAAAGTAATTATGAAACAAAATAGTAGAAAAGATGCAATTCTTCTTTTGGTTTTGCTGGTCATATTTATTACCGATGGATTCGCACAAGCTGGAAATCTGGATAGCACCTTTAATAATGATGGACAAGTAATTACCTATCCTGCTGGTAACGATATAGCAGCAACATATTCGGTGGCCGTTCAATCTGATGAAAAAATTGTAGCAGTTGGATATTATAAAGAGTCTATGAGCGGGTATTATTCTGTTTTTTTAACTCGATATAATTCAGATGGATCCCTGGATAGCAGTTTTGGCTCACTTGGCAAATCCTTTGGCAGCGATGGAGAAGGAAAGTCAATAGCAATACAGCAGGATGGTAAAATTATTGTAGGAGGGACTTCACTTGATGGAGATGCGATTTTAAATCGGTTTAATACTGATGGTTCTTTCGATGATTCCTTTGTTTTAGCATCTTTAATTTCAGGTATTTATGAAATATCTTCGGTATCTATAGAACCAGATGGAAAAATTATTGCTGCAGGAAGTAACTCTGATTTTGCTGTAATAAAATGTATGTTTAACGGAAGTTTAGACAGCACATTCGGCAATAATGGCGAAGTAAATACTTCTATTGGTATTGGTGCTTCTGCTGCAAATTCAGTTGCTCTTCAATCTGATGGTAAAATTCTTGTTGCAGGGTATTCAAACAATGGTGCCGATGATGATTTTACATTAGTACGCTATAATACAAATGGGACACTTGACAGTAGTTTTAACAACGATGGTATTTTAACGACCGATTTCGGTTCTAATGATCAAGCAAACTCTATTGCTATACAGTCGGATGGAAAAATAGTAGTTGCTGGGGTTTCAGATAGCGACTTCGCTGTAATCCGATATAGTCAAGATGGAACACCGGATAGCAGCTTTGGAATAGACAGTAAGTTAACCACTGCCATCGGTATAAGTGATGATGAAGCACATTCGGTGGCCATCCAATCCGATGGAAAAATTGTTGCAGCCGGATTTTCAAATACGAGTTTTACTGTCTATCCACATTACAATTTCGCTTTAGTGAGATATAAAATTGATGGTACTCTGGATAACACATTTGGTTCCGTAGGAATAGGAATAACAGATTTTTATGCTACCTATGGCTCAAAAGCCTATTCGGTAATTATACAATCGGATGGAAAAATTGTAGCTGCAGGGTTGGCTGATAATGCATTTGCTATAGCACGTTATCTTTCAGGATTGAACGTAGGTGTACTTGACCTTTCAAATAAAAATTTTTCAACTCTCGTTTATCCCAATCCAATTTCATCACAAGTTATCTTGCAATATATTCTTAAGACAGGAGAATGTATAAGTATCTCATTGTTCGATATGCAAGGGAATAAGGTACAAACTTTTATTAACAGTGAAACCAGAAATCAAGGCGAGAACAAAGAGGTATTAGATTTAGATGAAGCATTACCTTCGGGTAATTATATTTTATCTATATCAAATGGTGTTCATCAACAAAGCATAAAGGTTACAGTAATGAGGTAGACCAAAACCCATCTCACCGCAATATCGCCAACCGGTCCCCATCCAGCTTCACCAAAATAAAAAGCAAAATCGTAAACGACCACAGCGATGACCCGCCATAGCTGATGAAGGGCAGCGGAATTCCAATCACGGGCATCAGGCCAATCGTCATTCCTATATTTATAAGTACGTGAAAGAAGATGATAGCGGCGACACCATAAGCATAGATCATTGAAAATTTTGATCGCTGCCGTTGGGCGATAAAAAGAATTCGCAGCATCAGTGCGAGGTAGAGCAACAGCAATAAGGCGCTCCCCCAAAAACCAAATTCTTCTCCAATGGTGCAGAAAATAAAATCGGTACTCTGCTCGGGAACAAAATTGTATTTCGTGAGGGTGCCGTTTAAAAATCCCTTCCCCTGCAATCCACCGGAACCAATGGCAATCTTTGACTGGCGCACATTGTAATCGGCATCTTTAACATCCACCTTCTTTCCGAGTAAAACATTCACGCGCTGCTGCTGATGTTTTTCCAGCACGTGATTAAAAACATAATCGGTGGTGAGCACATAGCCGGAAGATAACAAAAGTGCCGTGAGCACAATCAAAACCACGGTCCTGTTTTTCCGCGCTATATAAAACAAGACACCAGCGATGGCAAACAGCACAAGAATCAAAATCATTTTGTCAAACAGCAATGAAAGTACTGAGAGCACAAGCACGTAAACTCCGAGAAGCAAATAAGAACCCGGCAGACCGAAGCGGAATAACACGAGAAAATAAGACAGGAAAACAAGAGCCGATCCCGTATCACCCTGCAGGAGCACGAGCAATGCGGGCAGTCCGAAAATTCCGAGCGCCACAAAACGTGTTTGTAAATTTTTCATGTTCACATTCAATCCGCTGAGAAATTTAGCAAGAGCGAGGTTGGTTGCAAACTTGGAGAACTCCGATGGTTGCAACTGGAATGAGCCGATCTCGATCCAGTTCATGTTGCCATGCTTCGAGGTACCGATAACAAACACAGCAGCAAGAAGAAGCACCACAGTTGCATAAATGCCATAAGCTACCGTAGCATAAAATTTACTGTCAGTAATGAGAATTGCGCCGGCGAGAATGGTGCTGCCTGTGATCCACAGGAATTGCCTGCCATAAGATTTGTCAAGATCAAAAATATCCGGCTGCGATTCATCATACGTGGCAGCAAAAATCGCCATCCACCCGATCAGCACCAACACGGCGAAGAGCAGGATGAGTATCCAGTCAATGCCCTGGTTGATTCGGCGTTGTCCCTCGTAGCTCATGGATGAAGTTCAGTATTCATCATTCGTTCCTCAATGTATTTTCTCGGAGTGGAAATGGTATCGTTAAGATATTTCTCCACCATCAAGCTCGCAATGGGTGCTGCGTAGGCGGCGCCCCATCCTCCATTCTCGATTACAACCGCAATTGCAATTTTCGGACTATCAAGCGGAGCAAAGCAAACAAAGACGGAATGATCTTTTCCGTGAGGGTTTTGTGCAGTCCCTGTTTTTCCCGCCATGGTGATCCCCGGAATTTGTGAGGCTGCTGCCGTTCCCGCCGTCACCACTTGCCGAAGTCCCTGCACTACTACATTGAAGTTAGCTGTGTCAATCGGTATATAATGCTTCACTTTGAATTTGGCTATGGCAGAATCAGCACCTGCAATTTCTTTCACTACATGCGGCGTATAAAACCATCCGCGATTGGCCATGGCAGAAATCACGTTTGCCATTTGCAGCGGGGTTTCGCCAATCTCACCCTGACCAATTCCAAGGGAGACAATCGTGACAGAATTCCAGCGCTTGGCTCCGTATATTTTATCGTAGTAGGCAGAGCCGGGGACAAACCCATACCCTTCATTCGGCAAATCAATTCCTGTCTTCACCCCCAGACCAAAAGTGGCGAGCATCTTCTTCCAGTAATCCAGGCCATCGGCAACAGACCGCTGTGTATCGTAGTCAATCGTCTTTCTGAAATAATTGCAGAAGTACGTGTTGCAGGAATGTTGAATTGCTGCCGGAAGGTTGGGAACGGTGCCATGAACCTCATCGCACTTTACGTGCAAGCTGCCGACAATGTATGCTCCCGGACAGAAGTACGAGCTGTTGGGCAGAATAGCGCCCTCCTGCAAGCCCACGAGAGCCAATGTTGGTTTGTAAGTTGAACCCGGAGGATAGGGTGCTTTAAGCGGACGAACGAAGAGCGGCTTTAAACTATCGGTAAGGAGCTTCGCATAATTTTTTGTTCGCTCCTGTCCGGTCAGCAAATCAGGATCGTACGTAGGGCTGCTAACCATGGCGAGTATTTCCCCTGTGTTCGGTTCAATGGCAACTATACTTCCGATTTTTCCATGCATCAATAGCTCACCGTAGTGTTGCAGGTCAATGTCAATCGAAGCGATCATGTTGTTCCCGGGAATCGCTGCGGTGTCAAATTTTCCTTCGTTAAAGCTTCCCTGCTCACGATTGTGAACATCTACTAATACAAAGCGTGTTCCTTTTACTCCCCGCAATTGCTTCTCATACGATTGCTCGATGCCGCCGGTGCCGAAGTAATCACCGGGTTTGTAATATCCATTGCTCGCATCAATCTGTTTTTGATTCACCTCGCTGATGTAACCCACCACGTGTGCTGCACTCTTGTAAGGATAGGCGCGTACGGTACGCACCTGTCCATAGAATCCGGGAAAGAGATAAAGCTCTTCCTGGATGGCAGCGTACTTCTCCACTGAAATCCCCTTAACAAAAAGTGACGGCTTGTATTTCGAATACGCCGCAGCTTTCTGAAGTGTTTCTCTGAACAGAGTATCACTCATTCCCACCAAGTCACAAAAGCCCGGCGTATCCACATCCTTCACCTGCCCGGGCACTATCCAGAGATCGTACTCCTTTTGATTATCAATGATGAGCTTTCCATTGCGGTCACGTACTAATCCCCGCGCAGGAAACACCGTGATTTGTCGAAGCACATTTGACTTGGCGAGTTGCTGATAATCTTTGTCAATGATTTGCAGATAGAACAGCCGCGCGATGAAGATTGCAATCACGCCGATGATAACGTATTGTAAAACAAAACGACGGTTTGAAAAAATATCGGTCATGGAATTCCTGAGTTCTTGATTTTTGAGGTGGTACCAATCCGGCACCACATCCAATCAATCTCTTTGGGAATGGAGAGCAAAAGTAGAATTCAGTAATTTAAAATTCCGCAGGCGATTACTCTACCTTCCGTTTAAAGATGGCAGCATTCCAATAAACAATTTAAGTGATAGCTCTCGTTTTACGCTTGTAAAAAAGATATTGAAGAATGATCATCAGCGTAATCGAGACAATGCTGCTTACCACAATTTTTTCTATCACAAAGACCAACTGTGTGAAGCTGAATGTCTCAATGATGAAAAGATAGAGATGATGAATGAAAACAAGAATGGAGCAATAGGTTAGAAACCACGTAAATCCCATGGAGGAAATAGTCGGACGATCTTCAGGTAAATAACCACCTGTGGGCTTGAGTAAATTAAGCATGGCAGGCCGAAGAAAAGCTACCAGTACCGATGCTGAGGCATGCAATCCTCCGGTGTGAGAATACCAATCAATTACCCACCCGCTGAAAAAGCCGAGTAAGAGTAAGAGCCATGTGGGGGTTTCGAGAGGAAGCAGTAAAATGAAAAGAGGATAGAGATACGGATTGAACAGGCCATGCAGATGCACGTTATTCAGGATCATCACCTGCGCAAAGGTGAGCAGCACGAAGCGAATGATGATTGAAAAAATGTTACTGAGCATTCTCTGTTTTCTTTAGCAATGAATCCATCTCTTCGTGAAGCATGTTATTCACGACGTATGCATAATCAATTTTTCGGTAATTAGTAGCAAGCTTCACGCGAATCGTATAAAAATTTCCCGGCTCTTTCAATTTGAATTCGTCAACAGTGCCAATGGGAATGTTGTCAGGGAAAATTCTCGAAACGCCGCTTGTAAAAATGGTGTCGCCTTTGTGCAAAGTTTCCTGGCGCGTGATTTCTTCAAGGTTCACAAAATCGGGACTGCCTCCATACCAGCGAATGGTTCCGCGGCTCCCATCTCTTCTCACGCGTGCGCTCACCGTTACCTGTGAATGCAACAGTGAGAAGAGCGAAGAAAAATTCAGTGAGACATTTTTCACAATTCCTACAACACCGTCAGGGCCCACTACCGCCATGCGCGGTTCAATTCCTGCTTTCGATCCTTTGTTGATCACGATGTAATTGTTCACGAGATTGGTAGAAGTTTGAATTACGCGGGCGGGAATGTAGGTGTAGAATTGATGGCGGGATGAGTCCCGCGCTACATACACACGTGAAGTGTCAGTATACGAAACAGAAGGAAGCATGTTATGCAGCCGCGCATTTTCTTCCACTAACTTTTTATTCTCCTCACCGAGTGTGATGTAGCCGGTCACTTCATGGTAGAGAGTCATCGTTCTTCCAACCACTTCATCACTCACATTATAAAATGCAGCGCGTTGGAAGCTGTTATTTTCAATGATAAGATAAAGACAAACTATTTGCAGCAGCAGAAAGAGAAAGAATGCATGATAGCGGTAGAGGAAGAGGAAGAGGTTGCGCATGCATTCACAAAGTAATCACGTTTGCATTTAAGTCAACGCAGAATTTTCTTCCTTCAAAAAAATCGAGACCGAGTAAACCGTGATAATCAGAAGAAATGCCATGTACAAGAAAATCATAGACTTGAATTCTGAAATTATTTCTTACAACTCCAAAAGCAGCGATTTTCTTTATTTCAAATATTTCACTCTCAACAATTCCATTTGCAGTCTCATTAAATACCGTTGCGATTTTATCCTTCAATTCATATCCGGATAATTGAAGAGCGTTATAGTCAATCGTTGTATGAGTTGCACCAGTATCAATAGCCAATTTAAGTTCTTGTTTATTATCAAGCATAACCTCGACAATGATTAGCTCCTCGTCACTATTGCGCCAAAATGGAAAGTGTTTCACTTAACTTGCTTGAATAAACTGGTAATTTTTCTTCTTGCTTCAAATTGTCCGGTGTAAATAAGAGTGAAGCGATCATAATTAGTGACCATATCTTTTCCGCGAAATGCAACTTCTCGTTTGTCCCGGCTATGGTAAATTGGAATTCCGGCTATCACATTAATTCCGTCTGTGTCCTTTTCATGATTACCTAACAGCACCCATTCATCAGGATAAAGTTTTTTGATCTCATCAATGCCAATGGCTTTCATGTTTGGAAGATTTCAGAGTGCAAATTTACGAATTCTCGCTGCAGGAAAGAGGACTACGTCATTAAGAACGGGAACCTATGAATGTTCTTCAGCGCAATGCCTGTACCGCGAACAACAGCCCGCAGCGGATCATCAGCAATGGAAACCGGAAGCTTTGTTTTCAGTGAAAGGCGCTTATCCAATCCGCGGAGCAAGGCGCCCCCTCCTGTGAGATTTAACCCGTTGCGATGAATGTCGGAAGCTAATTCAGGTGGTGTTGTTTCCAGTGCTTTAAGCACAGCTTCTTCCACTTTCGAAATGGATTTGTCGAGTGCATGAGCGATCTCCTGGTAGTTCACGATGATCTGCTTTGGAATTCCTGTCATCAGATCTCTTCCGTGTACTGCATAATCTTCGGGTGGCTCGTCAAGCTCACTCATGGCTGCGCCAACATTGATCTTGATGGCTTCGGCAGTGCGTTCACCAATGAGCATGTTGTGCTGACGCCGAATGTAGTCCACGATATCAGCCGTGAACTCATCACCCGCCACGCGAATAGATTGATCGCAAACAATGCCGGCAAGTGCAATCACCGAGATACCGGTTGTACCGCCTCCTATATCAATGATCATGTGACCCACAGGTTCTTCCACATCAATCCCCATCCCGAGTGCAGCAGCCATGGGCTCATGAATCAGATATACTTCACGCGCACCGGCTTGCTCAGCTGAATCACGCACGGCACGCTTCTCCACTTCAGTAATGGAAGAAGGGATGCAAATGACCATTCTCCATGTGGGAGTGAAAAGAAATCCTTTTGGGTTGATCATCTTGATCATCTCGCGAATCATACTTTCGGCAGCAGCAAAGTCGGCGATCACTCCATCTTTCAATGGACGAATGGTTTTTAGATTGTCGTGTGTCTTCTCATGCATCTGCATGGCTTTCTTTCCTACGGCAACTACCTTTGTAGTGAGCCGGTTGATGGCTACAATAGACGGTTCATCCACCACTACTTTATCATTATGAATGATCACGGTGTTCGCGGTACCGAGATCAATCGCTATTTCCTGAGTTAAAAAATTGAATAACCGCATAGGGTTTCCTCTGTAAGGACTGTTTAGACTTAGATTAAACTGATTCCTGATCGCAGATTCCTACGGAAAGATTAGACCAATTGTTCAGAATACCTGGGATAATTTCATCGGTGTGATCGCTTTTTGCAATTTTGAAAATCGGTGTCATCCGGGTACAAAATTTGGCGCAAAGGTGAGAAAAAGAATGACACGAATTGAAATCCTCAAAGTATGTGCGGTGATTCTTTGTCTTGCACTCTTAATTTTTCAGGCGAAGAATGCTAAGCAATGAGATAATTTGCAGCGCTTTGCGTTAAGGCAAAGAGTCTTAACTTCGAAGGGCGCGCAGGCAGAATGAAGAAAATACTGTTCTCAAAAGTTCTTACATTTTTATTTGGCGTTATCATTTTGCTCATGGCAATTTCAGCGCATGCCCAAATCGCCTTCGATACTTCTTACACCGCAAAACAGCTTGTTGATTCATTTTTAACAGGGCAGGGAATGCGGGTTGGAAATATCACGTTCATCGGACCGCATGCAAGTATTGGTCATTTCAAAGCGGGTAACAATGCGATTGGAGTAGAGAACGGAATTCTTTTGTCAACGGGAAAAGTGATAGAAGCAAATGGTCCGAATAATTCGCCATGGACAACTACGAGTTTCTCTCCCGTGAAATCGAAAACGCGCCCGAAAGGTGATCGCGATTTGAATCGCATAAGCAAGAGCGTGACGTACGATGTGAGTTTTCTCGAATTTGATTTCATTCCGTTCAATAACCGCATTACATTTTCTTATGTGTTCGGCTCCGAAGAATATCCGGAGTACGTTGGCTCGCGTTACAATGATGTGTTTGCCTTTATTGTGGACGGGGAGAAACTTCGCCACGTCAATCTCGCCACCGTACCGAGAACCCTTCTTCCCGTAACCGTTAACAACATCAATTCAAAACAGAACAAAGGATTTTACATCAACAATGATTATTTCAAGAAAGTAGATTTGAAAAAAAACCTTCCCGGGAAAGAAAAAGTGAAAAAAGACAAAACACCATACAGTGATTACTATGAGACGGATAAAAAGAGATTGAAGAAGCTTAACCAAACCCTGGTGCAAACGGTGCAGTTCGATGGAATTACGGTGTTGATGACTGCGTCGTGCTACGTAGTTCCTTTCAAAAAATATCACATGAAAATTGCCATCGGTGATGTGGGTGATCCGCAGTATGACTCAGGGGTTTTTTTGGAAGAAGGATCCTTCCGCAGCGAGCGCGACCCGTCACAAACGAAGTTCAAAGATTACCCTGATCTAAGCAGCAAATTGAATTTCGACAGCATCTTCGGGTTGAAACCTATACTCACAAAAGTGACGAAAGACAGCATTGCAAAAGAACAAGAGGAGTACGAAAGATTCACGTTGACGAACATCAACTTTGAAACGGATAAATACATTATCCCTGATACTTCGAAAAATGAGCTTACGGCGCTCGGCGATTATTTGCTGCATCATAAAAATTTCCGGTGCGAGCTTTATGGATACACGGATAATGTGGGTTCAAAAAAATACAATCAGCACCTCAGTGAAAGCCGCGCATTTGCAGTGATGAATTTTCTGGTCGCTAAAAAAATTGATGCTTCGCGATTGAAGATTGTAGGTTACAATTTTGAAAACCCTATTGCTGATAATACGGATGAGCGGGGAAGGGCGGTGAACCGGAGGGTAGAGATTGTACTGGTGGAGGAGTGATTTTTATCTTCTCTCTTTTATTGTCACTCTGATCCCGATTGAGCGGGAGAAGAATCTAAGTCGAGTCCAAAATAGATGCGTCGTACCTCAGAATGACAGAGTTGTCCGTATCAAATTTTTATCGGTTGTGCTCTTAATGTAAGAAATGTCGCAGCCCTGTTGTAACCATCGCCATCCCCAACTTATTACAAGCATCAATTGATTCCTGATCGCGAACAGAACCACCCGGCTGTATGATTGCAGAAATTTTTTCTTCACCCGCAATCTCCACACAATCACTGAATGGAAAGAAAGCATCGCTTGCCATCACACTTCCCGTCAAATCAAAGCTGAATGATTTTGATTTTGCAATTGCCTGCTTCAACGCATCAACTCTTGAAGTTTGTCCGCAGCCCATACCGATGAGTTGCTTGTTTTTCACGAGCGCGATTGCATTTGACTTCAAATGCTTCACGCATTTTTCTGCAAACATCAGATCACCAATTTGAGAAGCAGAGGGCAAAATATTCGTTACAACTTTCCATGTTGATGGAGATGAAAGCGCGGCATCAATGTCCTGCTCAATAACTCCATTCAGCAAGCTCTTGAATGATTTCGGATTTTGTCCCGATTGATCGGGATCGGGTTTTCGATTTAATATGATTCGATTTTTCTTCTGCTTCAATATCGCTTCTGCTTCTTCATCGTAACCCGGTGCGATGATCACTTCAAAAAATATCTTGTTAATTTTTTCTGCTTCTTCTTTATTGACTGCCCGGTTAAAAACGATGATACCGCCAAATGCCGAAACCGGATCACCGGCAAGCGCAAGTTCCCACGCATGCAATGCACCGTCCGCTTCTGCGCATCCGCATGCATTGGTGTGCTTGATTACGGCGCATGCAGGATTCTCAAATTCATCAATCAAGCTTATTGCTGCATCAATATCTGCAAGGTTGTTGTAAGAAATTTCTTTGCCATGAAGCTGATTGAAGAGTGCATCGAAGTCGCCATAGAATTTTCCCTGCTGATGTGGATTCTCTCCGTAACGAAGTGTTCTGCTCTGCAAAATACTTTGCTTGAATGTGGAAATTTTTTCATCATGATTAAAGTAATGAAAGATCGCTGCGTCGTAATGAGATGTAACATTGAATGCTTTTGTGGCAAACAGTTGACGATCATCTTTGGAGGAGCTTCCCCTTTTGTCTTCCAACAATTTCAAAAGGTCAGCGTAATCATTTCGCGAAGCACAAACCAGGACATCATTAAAATTTTTTGCGGCCGCGCGAATCAGGGAGATGCCGCCGATGTCAATCTTCTCTATGATTTTCTGTTGCGTCTCCTCCTCACCCCGTCCCTCTCCTAAGGAGAGGGAGACCTCTTGCACAGTTTCTTCAAACGGGTACAGGTCAACAATCACCAAATCAATTTCAGGAATGTTGTGTTGCTGCATTTGCTTCACATCTTCATTCAATTCCCTTCTTCCTAAAATGCCTCCGAAAATTTTTGGATGAAGTGTCTTTACTCTTCCTCCCAAAATTTCAGGAAAGGCGGTAAGCGATTCAACGGTAGTTACGGGAATATTGAGTGACTTGATAAAACTTTCAGTTCCTCCTGTAGAAATCAATTGGACATTCAGCTCGTTCAGTTTACGAACGATAAGCTCCAATCCCTCTTTGTAATAAACTGAAATGAGTGCTGCTTTGATTTTTCTTTCGCTCATCGTTCAAAAAAATTTTGGTGCAAAGAAAGAAATGAAAATGCTGAAGTAAAGAAAAGGTTTGGATCAGGGGAAAATGCGGGGGATTTTTTTCAATCCCGCGGATTTGGTGCAAGCAATATGACTAAACTTTCGCAGCTTCAATTTTCTTCTCTCCCAAAATTGCGATCGGCTTTGGCCGTTCCTTTTCAAGAAGTTTGAATTCAAGAATAGCATGCTTGCGCAAATGCTCAGCAGCTTCTTCGATGTCATCGGTTATTTTCAGCAGGTTGAGATCTTCTACGCTGATTGTTCCCTGGTCATCCAGCTCATTGATGAAATTGATCATGGTGCTCCAATATTTTTTACCCATGAGTATGACGGGAAAATTTTCAATCTTCTTTGTTTGAATAAGGGTGATGGTCTCGAACAATTCATCGAGCGTCCCGAAGCCGCCCGGCATCACAATGAAGGCATAAGAATATTTCACCAGCAAAATCTTCCTCACAAAAAAATGATTGAGTATGATCCATTTATCGAGGTAGGGATTAGGTTTTTGCTCAACGGGCAATCGAATGTTGCAGCCGATTGAAATTCCTCCGGCTTCTTTTGCGCCGCGGTTAGCAGCTTCCATAATTCCCGGTCCTCCACCTGTCATCACAGTAAATCCGAGGTCTGCAATCATGCTTCCCACCTTTCTTGTCAACTCATAATATTCATGCCCTTCTTTAAAACGCGCCGAGCCAAAGACCGTAACGCACGGGCCCACAAAATGCAATGTTCGAAATCCTCTGATGAACTGCCCCATCACTTTGAGCAGGAATGAAAATTCTTTACTGCGCGAACGCGGACCTTCGAGAAAGTGACGCTCGGTGCTGGTTGCCGGGGGGGCGGGAGGATGTTGCTTTACAATTTCATTTTCCATCAACTTCATTTGATTTTTGTCCATAGGACTCCTACGGAGAGGGGAGTAAAAGTACCCTTCGCACTTTTTATGCGGCAACTACTCAAGGTTTTTTTATTTTTTTTACCAACCGCACTGCAGACATAAACAGATGCGCTGAACTTTCTACTTATTAAAAAGTGTTGATGGACGCATTATGGAAATAGGCCTCTATTCTTTTGTTGATTTAATTCCCAACCCGGATACTGGGAACAGCATTACTCCGGAACAACGATTTCACAATCTCATTCAAGAAATAGAGCTCGCCGATCAGTTAGGGCTTGACGTGTTTGGTATTGGTGAACACCATCGTAAAGAATACTTGTCTTCTTCACCTGCCGTAGTACTCGCAGCGGCGGCTGCACGAACGAAAAATATCCGCCTGACAAGCGCCGTTTCAGTTCTAAGTTCTGATGATCCCGTGAGAGTATTTCAGCAATTCGCAACACTTGATTTGTTGAGTGGCGGTCGCGCAGAGATCATGGCCGGACGGGGATCATTTATCGAGTCATTTCCTTTGTTCGGGTATGATCTTCATGATTACGATGAGTTGTTCGAAGAAAATCTTGACCTGCTGTTAAAGATTCGGGAGAATGAAGTGGTCACCTGGAAAGGAAAGCATCGTGCTGCCATTGACGGCCTGCCCGTGTATCCGCGCCCGGTTCAAAATCCATTGCCTGTCTGGATAGCAGTTGGGGGAACTACACAATCTGTCATCCGCGCTGCTACTCTTGGCTTGCCGATGGCGCTTGCAATTATTGGCGGGACACCAAAGCCTTTTGTTCCTCTTGTTGATCTCTATCGTGAAACTGCAACGGCTGCCGGTCATGAGCGCTCGGTTATGAAGGTGAGCATTAACTCACACGCTTATGTAGCTGACACTTCACAGCAGGCAGCGAATGAATTTTATCCTGCTTATGCTGATGTGATGACTCGTATTGGTCGCGAGCGCGGATGGCAGGGTATGACGCGCGCGCAGTTTGAAATGATGCGCGCACCACAAGGTGCCTTGCTCGTAGGCAGCGCTCAGGAAGTGATTGATAAAATTCTTTATGAGCATGAACTTTTTGCGCACGATCGGTTTCTTGCACAAATGACAGTCGGCACCATTCCGCACTCACAGATGATGCATGCGATTGAATTGTTCGGGACTAAAGTTGCGCCGGTGGTGAGGCGAGAGACTGCTTCACGTTCTAAAACTTCAGTGTGATTTTTTTAGAATGGAAACAATTGAAATCATTTCACGCAGAGACCACAGAGGTGCAGAGAAAGCAGAGAAAAGAAACTGCGGCCTCCGCTTCCCTGTTTCCTCTGCGTGAAACCGTATCGTTCTTGCTAAGTTCATTACTCTATGTTGCAAAGAGAAATCCCTTCATCAAAAAAATTGATTCCTGTTGTCGGGCTTGGCAGTTGGACAACGCTTCACTCCGAAAGCGAAGCAGGGCGAAACGTCATAAAATTTTTTGCAGAACAAGGTGGCAAGCTGATTGACACTTCTCCGATGTATGGTAATGCAGAACAGGTAATTGGAAATCTAACAACAGACTTAAACATTGCCGACAAACTTTTTTATGCCACCAAAGTTTGGACGCAAGGAAAAGAAGAAGGTGTGAAGCAAATGGAATCATCCATGCGAAAGCTAAAACGCAGTCAGCTTGATCTGATACAGATTCACAATTTAGTTGACTGGCAAACTCATTTAAAAACTTTGCAGCAGTGGAAGGAAGAAGGAAAAGTTCGCTACCTCGGCATCACTCATTACACCACTTCATCGCACGATTTGCTGGAACAAATAATTAAGACGGAGAAAATAGATTTTGTTCAGTTCAATTATTCCATTCGTGTAAGAAATGCAGAGCGAAGTTTACTGCCGGCAGCAAGAGATCGCGGTGTTGCGGTGATTATAAACGAGCCATTGGAAAAAGGTTCGTTGTTCAAAATGGTGAGAGGAAAACCTCTTCCCTCATGGGCTGCAGAAAATGACATGAACAATTGGGCGCAATTTTTTTTGAAGTATGTGACTGCTCATCCTGCTGTGACCTGTGTGATTCCCGCTACTTCCAATCCCAAAAATTTATTGGACAATATGAGTGCAGGTAACGGAAAGCTTCCTGATGAAAGTGTGAGGAGGAGGATGGTGGAGTTTATCGAGGCGCTGTAATCCAGTTGTTCACTTCTCAAGTTTGTCATTTATGATTTCTAAAATTTGTCCTGTCCCCATTACCGTGGAACCTTCTCTAAATTCAAAAGTCATTCCTTCTGTCAAACTGTTTACAAAGAAGTCAGGTGATAGCAATTTGATCTTTGCTTTTACTGTCTCGCCAGGGAGAACAATTTCTTGATCTATGAAAGTTTGTTGTCCTGAAGTTTGCATTTCAGTAAAATCAACTTTTACCTGGGGTCTGTAGCCAGAATGTGCTGGTGTTTTTCTTCCGCCTTCTTCGGTTGTTCTGTATTTAAGTTCTGCTGTAAAATCAACTTTACTAAATTCTTCTCCATAGTAAGTCAGGATGTTCATTAAAATTTTATCAAAGTCACTTTCACCACAAAATGCCGTTGACATTTCAATCATCTCTTCAATATAACATCCAGATTCGTCTCTCCAAGAATTAAATTCAGTCAAGGCCTTTATTTGGTTGGCAATATTTTTTACTGTCAGCGGTGAGCCAAAGTAGTTCTTCAACTCGGTTACAAAGCCAGCGATTTCATCTTGATTTTTGAAGGGTGGCCAGTCGTTCATAGCCTTTAGAAACAACACGGCAAGGTCTTTCACCTTATGAACTTTCGTGTCAAGGTCAACTAACCGATAAAGTGTTTGCTCTGTCGTTACTGTTATGTCCATTGCTGCAATTTAATTTCATTCTCGATTATTTGACTTCAAAACTTTTCTGCAATTGAAAGATGGATAGATTTGTGAAGGGAGGAAAAATGAGAACGCGTGCAGATAAAACGCCCGCCTTATGCGAAAGATTGGAATTTTTATTTTTTGTTTCATGTGGTGCACTACCGGATGGTCGCAGTCAGGTTTAAATGGAGAGTACATTTGTGACTTGCACACGAAAGCATATACGAAGGTATATACGCTGGAAATTTCACAGGATAGTTTGCATTTTACTTATTACGAGAAACGTAAGGCATTGCCTGACGTGTACTTTGAGATAAAAATTCAGCGTGGTCCTTCTCCCTGGAAGATTACGTATTCCAATACCACTTATTTTTTTTCACCCCGGTTATTTAAAGATTCAGAAGAAATTGCGTTGCATATTATTGATTCATCAAGAACTGATAGTGTAACCCTATTTCAATTCAGAAAAGAAAACTCTTCAGGGGCTGTACAATGGGAAATATATTATCCCCTCCAATTGTTTAGAGATACAGGTCAACCTTCCAGTTACACTACATACTACTTTGATACTGTATCGAATTGCCTTACATGGTGTCCAATAGCCGCTATCAAATTCAAGAACGGCTTAGTACCACGGAGAAAAATTCTTCTCTATAGCAAAGATGAAATTAGTGCCTATGAAACTGAGAAAGGCATCTCTAATCGGTTGAGTTCAAGAGGATGTTGCTGGGTCAAACAAAAAACAAAATGGAAGAAGGGAATTAAAGTAAGTAAGAATAAAAATTATCTGCCCGGTGAAAAGTTTAAGTCGTCTTGGTATTAAATGCAGCCTGAACCTTTCTGCAATTGAGAGATAGGTAGATTTGTGAGAGGAGGAAAAAGTCTTTTAATCATGAAACGAACATTAGCGTATATTCTTTTTAGTATTGGACTTCTCTCATACTTTGTTCGCTTAGGTTATCACAGTAGTTTTTATTTGTTGCCGGAAATTTCTTTCGCCATAAGTACTATTTGCATTTTAATTGCTCTTAGACTTTTTGCTACATCACGATCAACTAAAGAAATCAGAAGTGCAAATAGATATAAAGAAATCATTCAGGTTTTAAAAGAAACCGGTGAGAAAATAAAAGTGGATTTTTCACAGTGCGAAGTAAAATCAAATGACTACTCCGAAGAACGCGAGCGCTATGGTCCACGAACTCAATATTGGAATGCTATGGCAGGAGATGCAATAAGAAATACTGAGGTCGTCGATGTGAATCAGAGTGTCTTGATTTTTAAAAATAATGCTAATGGTAAGGAAGAAACTTTTGTAAGTCCGGTTATCTACAAAGATGAGATCACAATAAAGTTTCTGCTATCTGAAAAAAAGGAAACGACCCTGTACATAGATAAGAATGATCGCAGTCGTTATTATTTTGATTTGGAGTTTCTGCAATCAGATTAATGCTTAAAAAACTTTTCTGCAACTGAAAGACGGGTAAATTTGTGAAGAGAGAAATTGCCTTATCCCCGCAAATGAATTTGTGATAGTTCTTTTCCCAACTTTCTTATTCCTGTGAGAATACGCTCGGTCTGTTGTTCTGAAGGTTTTTTGAATCCTGAAACATATTGAGCCAGCAAGCTTTGATTCATTTCAATTCTCTCACTCAACGCTTTTGCATTGATCACCCTGTAGTATTCGAAGAACTGAGGCAGATCAAGAGTAAAAGCAATGTTCTTTTCGCGAACGATTTTTCCTTTGTCTTCAAAATACAAGTTCAAAGCCTCAAGGATATTGGTCTTTATCTTTTCTATTGTTTTGCCTGTCGTTGCCACAGGAAAATCTTCGGCGTACGCTGAATAGCCGGTACGCGTTTTTTCAATGATGACTTTTATCTTTTTCATAGACTAAATCCTTTGTTCATTTCAATTGTGCCTCTTTCAAAATTTTATTCGCCAGTCCTTTACCTACTTCATCATTCCCATGATCCGGTACTACAATCTGTCCTTCTTTCTTCGCATGTTGCATGATGAGATGACTTCCTTTCTGACGAACCTTATACCAGCCATCTCGTTTCAATTTACGAATGAGTTCGCTGGATTTCATTTTCACAAAGGTAATAATTCTATTACTTCACGACAAGGGTGGTTCTGCTAAAAAGATGGAATCCAATTTTTCTGACTTGGCCGGTGACCAACAATGAAGCGAGGTTCTCTGAACATCCTCCGGCTTCCACTACTTTTGTTTCCCTCATGAAACCGAAAGAAGAAATTTCTTCTCCCCAAAAACAAGAAGGCATCCAACTCAACAAATTCCTCTCGACAGCAGGCATTGCTTCGAGGAGAAGTTGTGCAGAGCTGATTAAGGAAGGCAATGTGAAAGTGAACAACAAAGTGATCACCGAGCCGGGATACCGCGTGCAGCCAACCGATGCGGTGTTTTTTAAAGGGAAGAAAATTTCATTCGGCGACAGCGGAAGAAAACATTACATCCTTCTCAACAAACCAAAAGACATTATCACCACCGTGAGCGATGAGCGCGGAAGAACCACAGTGATGGAGCTGATTGCAAAAGCCACTTCCGAAAGAGTTTATCCCGTAGGAAGATTGGACAGAAACACTACCGGAGTTTTACTGCTTACCAACGACGGCGATCTTGCGCAACGATTGAGTCATCCGTCAAGCAGGATAAAAAAAGTGTACCAGGTCACGCTCGACAAGGAGCTTTCAATTGATGACATGAGAAAGGTTGCCGAAGGAATTGAACTCGAAGATGGCGTTGCCGCAGTGGATGAAATTGCGTATGCCCATCCCGATGACAACCGCATCGTCGGCATTGAGCTGCACAGCGGCAAGAACAGGATCGTGCGAAGGATTTTTGAGTACCTCGGTTACCAGGTAACGAAGCTCGATCGCGTCATGTATGCCGGACTAACGAAAAAAAATTTGCAACGCGGAAAATGGCGCTTCCTGAAACCCGATGAAATTAATTTGCTGAAGCGAACCAAATAGTACGGTTAACTCCGGTGGAGTTTTTTTTACTCCGCCGGAGTTTGCGCGAGCGTGAGAGTGCTATTCATTTCCATCTATTTTTGTCACTAACTTCACCTATTCTATAAAATCAATTTGTTCAATTCAACGGCTATGAAAAATGTCTTCACGTTGTTCTTATTCTTGTCCAGTGTTTCCGTTTTAAAAGTTTCAGCACAGCAATTGGTCAGCGCATACAACTACAACCCCAAAGTTTTTATAGAAAACCGGGGGCAGATTGTTGACGAGCATGGCAATCGCAACAACGCTGTTCTGTTTCTTTACCACGATGACTTATTCAACCTTCAACTAAAGCAAGACGGTTTCAGCTATGAAACTTTTGAAATGCAGCGAGAAGGCAATGGTCTTTATGAGTCCGGAAAGCGGGTTGACGAAGACCAAAGTGAACCGCAAGTAAGGATTCAATCACACCGTGTGGATGTAACTTTTGAAGGAACCAATCAAAATGTAATGGCACAAGCCACTGATCCCATTGAAGGATATTTCAATTTCATCTACGCTCCTGTAACATCTAACCGGCAGTTACATGTTCAGGGTTTTCAGAAGATCACTTACCTTAATTTATATGAGGGAATTGATTTGGTGTTTTATGCACCCGCTAATTCAGAGTCACAAAATTTTGTGCCCCTGCGATATGAATTTATCGTGCATCCCGGAGCTGATCTTTCCAAAATAAAATTCCGGTATGAGGGCGCAACCGATTTCTCGCTTACTACAAGCGGAGATTTTCTGCTTCACACTTCCTGCGGATACATCCGGGAAACAAAACCGAAATATTTTATTGAGGGAAATGAAGAGGCAACGAATAGAAACATGACTTCCGCCGTGTCTTCCGCATTCCACCGTGTCCCGCTCTTACCCACAAATCTGCCGGCGGAGACACGGCCGGGGTACGAGATTATTGACGGAAACTTTCTTCTGAAAAAAAACATCAGGTCATTCAGCGCTTTCAACTACGATCACTCAAAGATGCTAATCATTGATCCCAACATCATTTGGGGAACCTACTTTGGCGGAGAGAAGGGCGATGAAATTGCTGAAGTTTCTATAGGCCCCGACTTCAAGCCGGTGATTGACGGGCATACCGTGAGCTTCAATCACATCGCATCATCCGGTGCATATCAGCAGGGTTTTGCCGGGGGACTCTATGATTGGTTCATTGCGAAATTCAACACGGATGGTTCTCTTGACTGGTCAACTTATTTCGGTGGAAACGATAAGGACTATTGCTATGCTTTGACTGTTGACAACGAGAACAACATTATCGCCACCGGAAATTCTGAGAGCCAGGGTCTTGCTACAGAAGGTGCATTTCAGGATACTATCAATGGCTCCAACAGTGATGTTCTGATCGCAAAGTTTGCTGATCAGGGAAATTTGATTTGGGCAACTTACATGGGAGGACCCGGTGCGGAGAACATGAGAAACGTTGTTGCAGATGCAGCCGGAGATCTTTACCTCGCCGGCGTAACGAGCAGTGAGTCTGACATTGCATCGCCGGGAGCATACCAGGATTCACTCGGTGGCTTTGATGATGGGCTGCTTGCAAAGTTCACATCAGGAGGTAACCGGGTTTGGTCAACTTACTACGGCGATTCAGGAGTGGATCGCTTTCATGTGCTCTCACTAGATCTGTATGGGCATGTGTATGCCGGGGGCACCTGCTCCAGCACTGATGGCATTGCCTCACCGGATGCACATCAAACCGGTTATGGCGGCGGAGAAGAAGATGCGTTTCTCGTGAAGTTTGACACTGCAGGAAATTTTAGCTGGGGAACGTACTATGGCGGCTCACGCGATGATCGCACCCGCGGAGTGGAGACAGATTCTGCAGGCAATGTTTATCTCGGTGGCTTCACAAACAGTGAGGACTCGATTGCTACGCCGGATTCATTCCAGGATCAATGGTATCCGGGAAATGATGGCGGAACACCTACTGATGATGCCTACCTGGCGAAGTTCTCGCCTGATGGTGTGCGCGATTGGGCGACCTACTTCGGGGGAGCGCACGATGAAGAGTTATGGGGAATGACACTTGACAAAAAGATCAACGCAATTTATTTCGGGGGATCAACAAACAGCGCTATCAATATTGCTCACGGCCATGCAATGCAGCCAATGAAAAGCGGCGGTACAGATTGCCTGTTCGCAAAATTTTTTACGGACGGTTCCATAGACTGGTCATCATATTTCGGCGGCCTGATTGGTGAACAGTTCGAAGACATAGCTGTTGATGAAAACAGTTTCGTGTATGCTGTTGCCAGGGCCACGGGTAAAGACATGATCACTACTCCACACGTGTATCAAACGATTTTCTATGGCGGCGTAAGCGACGCGATGCTCTATAAATTTTACGGAGGCAATGATTGCTACGATCCATTCGAACCCAATGAAACAATGTCGGATGCCCACACCATTTATCCGTACCTCACCACCGACACTACTGTGTATGGCTATGTTGCAAACATCAGGACCAGCGATGATCATGACTGGTACACATTCACGGTGAGTGACACTGCACCCAACATCATGGCGGTGATCAGCGATTATGCTGTAAACCTTGATCTCAATCTTTATAATGGAGTGGGAATATTGATCTATCAGTCAACAAATATTGATTCCATTCCCGATACTATTTCAGTGAACGGCTTGAGTGCCGGGGATTATTACCTCGAAATTCCTCACGCAACTAATGCCTTCGATTCAATACGTTGCTATCGCTTGCAACTATATGATAGTGATTCGCTTTTCCCGACTATTGGAATCCCTACTCAAATTTCAGAGCACATTCAGGCGCAAACATGTTTGGTTCATCCCAACCCGGTAAGGGACCGGCTTTCATTTTTTATACCTGCTGTTAACAATGAGAGTGCAACCATTGTAATCCGTGATATGCTTGGCAGGATTGTTTCTTCAGATGTAATGGATGTGAATGCGGGGGGAAAGCAAGTGAGAATTCCATTCGAAAGCTTTTCTGCCGGACTCTACTCGTTAGTTATTCAATGTAGCGGTGAGATTATGGTGGGGAAATTTGCGAAGCAATAAATTTTATTGACAAGAAAAAGAATGGGACTGAGTGATTAGCCCCATTTTATTTTTGGTTGAGGAAATTTATTTCGTCACCATCAATTTTTCCGTCTGCGAAAAGTCTGATGATTGAAGTTGAAGAAAATAAATTCCTTCATCCATCGCATTTCCTCCCGATCCATGGGGATTATCCCGCGAATCCCAGGTTAAAGCATATACACCTGCATTCAATGCTCCACTCGCAAGCGTGCGAATCAATCTTCCTTCCACATCAAAAATTCTGATAGAAACATTTTCATCCTTTACTAACTCAAAACTGATAACTGTTGTCTGAGAAAATGGATTAGGGCTTACTGAAAGTTTTTCATTATTCAAAACTTGTCCCGCTTTGCAAGTGATGTTTACTGTTGTCACTTTCGATGTCTTACTGCATCCGGTGTTTGTATTTGTGATGGTTACCTTGTACTTACCGCTTTCTGTAACTATCAACGCAGAATTCGTTGCGCCGGAAATATTTGATCCGTTCTTCTTCCATTGATAAGAATGATTGTTGCCGCTGTTGGCTGACAAGGTTGTAATGCTTCCTGCACACATGCTTACAATACCTGAAGGAGTAATGGTCGCCTTTGGTTTCTTAGAACAAGTTTGTCCTGCAAGGATTAGCTGATCCGGTATTGAGTTGTAGGCGTAATCCATCAAGGTAAAAGATGCATAGCAATAGTTGTAACCACCGTGTCCAACAGAAACGGATAAATGCACCCATCCATAATAAATCTGACCATCTGCAATTAGCTTGAGTCCTAAATATCCGGGTGCTGTCCAATTTCCCGAATAAGAAGAAAACGAAGTACAGTTGCCACTTCCAGCTCGAAGAGTGAGGCTTGGCTGATGATTAGAATATGGAAGACTACCACCAATGGTATCATTTAAATTCATATCAAGCGCACCACCATTTATTGCAACAGAATCACTCAGCGGGTATATTGAGACGTTTGCACCTGTATTATGACATAGACAGGCATAGCCCTGACAGCCCGAGGGCAGCGTGCTGTAAGCTCCTGTGGTCAAAGTGAAATCAATAGTTCCGTCATTATTTAAATCAAGATTATAGCTAGTGTTACTATTGAAGGTTTGATCAGGATTTACATCCGTGTAAACAATCTGCGCCTTTGCAAATTGAACGAAACAACTGAGTGCAACAATCAAAATCATCCCGATGCATCGGGAGAGTAATCGTATTGAGTTTTTCATTGCGTTTGTTTTAGAAATTTTTGAAAAGAAAAAAATTTGCGAAGTGATTTTATTTCACTGCGCAGAGAAGAAATTTTATTTCATCACCGACAACCGAATTGTTTCGGAATGATTCTGTGATTCAATCCGAAGCAAATAAATTCCCGCACTCATTGCATTACCGTTTGCGTCACGTCCATCCCATGTGAGTTCGTGAGTGCCCGCAATCATTGCATCATCTGCAAGCGTGCGAATCAATCTTCCTTCAACATCAAAAATTTGCATGGAAACTTTTTCTGATTGCAGAAGAGAAAATGAAATTGTCGTGAATCCCGATTGATCGGGAGAAAATGGATTAGGATAACTCGTTATTGTCTGCGACTCTTTATAATTAGCTGCACGATTGAATCCGGAACACTCGCCCAGTGAGCCGCCATGATTGAGTAAAGATTTAATGGCTTTGTGAGGAACACAGTAACTGTTTCCGCTGACACACATCTCAGTCATGTTGTTCCCGCAGGAATAACCGAGCGCTGAACCGTTGTATGTAAAAACTCCAGCCTTACCGCTTGCCCTGCTAAATCCTCCGCAAAATCCCGTGTATGAATTCACCATGTCAACAGCGAGATGATCAACACCGGTGTCAATCGTGATCCACGTGTTGCCATCATCCAAACTATATGATGATCCTATTCCGTGAAGCGCGCCATATTCCGAATTGACATCACCGCCGGTGCTAACCCACGTTGATGCTGTTCCGGGAACGTACGAAAGATCATTGGTAAAAAATGTTCCTGATGGTGTGACTTCATTCCATGTAATGCCTCCATCAGTAGTGCGATAAAGCTCATCCACAACTCCCCACAATCCGTTCATCGCATCGCGCATCTTGATGTTGCTGAAATCTATTTCTGTAATATCAGTAGCATTGGCAATCCAGTGCAAGCCCTTGTCTGATGTTTTCCATACACGTCCGTGAGTGCTCACGGTCCAGAACGTATCGCCTGCTGCTGAGCCTGAAAAAATATATCCGTTTTCTTCAGGATCATCTGTCGGCATATTTGCCTCCGGAACTCTCACCCAATGATTTCCACCATCAGCAGTTGTATAAATTGTAAAATATCCGTCCCGTTGATCTCCGTATACTAATCCTTCATTAGCGTTGAAGAACCAGATGTCGTCGAAAAAAATTCCGGTACCATCAGCGGTGGTTTGTTGTGTCCATGTTATTCCTCCGTCTGTAGTTTTCAGAATTCTTCCGTTGAAAGTTTCCCCTTCATCCAATGTATAGAGCGTTGATGCATAAGCAAGGCTTGCGCTTACCGGCGCAAGACCAATCAGGTAATCGTCAGGAAGATTGCTGATTGATCCGCTTGTCCATGTTTGACCACCATCTGTTGTTCGGGTGAATTCATTAATAGGCGTTCCGAAAGCATTAGTGCCATCGTAGGCAATTGCCCACGCCACTTTGCTGTTCACAGCGATCATTTCCATGATTCCCCGGTGAGGACTTGAGAAGCTGCTTGATTTGCTGCTCCATTGTGCATCTGCAAATTGATATGTGCAACTGAATGCAATGATCAAAATCATCCCGATGCATCGGGAGAGTAATTGTGTTGAGCTTTTCATCATTTTTTGAGTTTATTGTTTCAAGAATTTGTCTTCAAATATTCCCGCCCCACTTTTCACCATCACCCAATACATTCCGTCAGGAAATAGATGTGTATCAATTTTGGTTTCTTCAGAGACGATTTCACCTGAATAAACCATCTGTCCGAGTGCATTGATAATTTGCAGTGAGGCATCTTCATCAACCGGCGAGTGAATAATGAGAAGATCACTCACCGGGTTGGGGTAAAGCAAAAGCTTGTCTAACATGGTGGTGAATTCTTCATCGCTCCATCTGCATGGAACAGCAACTGTAATGCCTTGCGATCTTATCTTCCCGCAACTGTTCGTCACTCTGCACTTATAGGTTCCGGATGTAGTGGCAGTATAAGAAGCGTTAGTAGCGCCCGCAATGTCTGCTCCGTTCTTTCTCCAATGATATTTGTGAGCGTTTGTATTTGCTGTTAGCGTGACACTGTCTCCATTACAAAAAGTTAAAGGGCCGTTTGCGCTTAATGTAACTGCCGGTGATACTTCAACTGTGACGTTTAATACTGAGGATACCTTAGTGTTACAATTGTTTGTCACTTTGCACTTATACTTACCCGAAGCATGTGCAACATAGTTCTGCGAAGTTGCTCCTGCAATATCTCCTGCGTCGTTCTTCCATTGATAAGTGATAGCGAACATTCTGCTGGCGGTGAGGATAACGCTGTCCCCCGTACAAAATGTTAAAGAATCGCTGGCAGCTATTGTTGGGGCTTGGTCGCAGGCCTGACTGCAAAGGATAGCGCAACCCATAATACAGCTTTGGTTCCCTCCACAACCATAACCAGGAGTATTACAAGCACATTGGGCAATTGCAGCGTGATTCATCAGGCAGACTGCGATATTGGCTATCGCGATGAAAGCGAAAAAGTTTTTCATGAATTGTGTTTTCGTCGTTAAAGTTTTGGTAGAAAAAAATTAACGCGTCAAAGGTCAAGTGCAGCGTAAGCGATCACAATCGCATAAACATGCTATTTCATGACGCGTCAATGGTTTCTACCTTTGTTTAGAAGTTTCCATCCTCTTCAAGCCATTACGTGCAATTTCGATTGATCATTTTTTGCTCTCTTATTTTTTCGGTCAGTGTATGCCAACCTCAAAGCGTTCCAGTTTCTCATCCGCGTTTTCAGTTGATCACCACTGAAAATGGTTTATCAAACAACAGCGTGGGTGCCATTATGCAGGATAAGAAAGGGTTCATGTGGTTTGCAACCGCCATTGGGCTTGATCGCTTTGACGGATACACCATCAAAAAATTCAGTTACGATCCTGATCAACCTTACTCCGTTAGCTGGGGCGCTTTCAACACGTTACTGGAAGATAAGAGTGGCATCATCTGGATGAGCAGTAACACAGCAGGATTGTACAGTTTTAATCCTGCCACAGAAAAGTATTTTGAATACCGCCATGAAAACGGAAATAAAAATTCTCTTGCCGATGATATTACTTTCGGAATGGCGATTGACAGCAGCGGTACTATTTGGATTGCCACGCACAGCGGGCTGGATGCGTTTGATCCGAAGTCAAATTCATTCAGTCATTTTATTCGCGGCAATTCAGACTCTTCTTCCATCAGCAATAATGTTGTAATGGGCATTTGCCTGGATGATGAAAACAACCTGCTCTTGATTACACAGTCACGGGGAATAGATTGCTTTAGTACGAAGGAAAGAAAAGTGATTCGGCATCTTGATTTCAATTCTATTGACTTTACGTTTGATGACTGGTCAAATTACATCTGCAACATTTCGGTTGGTAGCAACCAGAATGTCTGGGTCAGCAGCGATAGAAACGGCTTCAAAGGATTTAACCTGCAATCAAAAAATACCATTCAGTTGCCGAAGGAAATTGCTGAACGGTTTGCTCTCGGCAAAACTACCGTTAGCGCCATGCTTGAGGATCATTCAGGAAATCTTTGGATTGGTACCACCGGTAAAGAATTAATTTATTTGGATCACGCTTTCGAAAAAAGTTTTTTCAAAGAAACTTTATCAGTGATTCAATTGCCGTCAAATGCTGAAGGCATTGTTGAAGATCGGGAAAAAAATATCTGGGTTGCAACTACCGATGGAGGAGTTGCGATGGTGAATACACAGAGTAAAAAATTTATTTCCTATCAGCACGACTCCACCAACGTAAATTCTATTTCAAGTGACAACGTCCACTCATTCTTTCGCGATCGCGAGGGAGATTTCTTTGTCTGTTTAAACGGAGTTGATCTGTTTGATGAACGATCCGGAAAATTTTCAAAACTTATTATTGAGGAAGGAGGAAAAAATATTCTGGAAGCTGAAAGAGGTGCCGACAATAGCGTTTGGTATGTTTATCAGGATCGCTCCGGCATCCTTTGGTTTCCGACAGAAGTAAACGGGTTGATCTCCTACGATCCCGTGACGAAGAAACATCACTGGTATCCTTACGATCCTGCAGATTCAACTTCATTAGCTGCTTCTTCTTGCACCGGTATTATTGAAGATCGCAAAGGAAGATATTGGGTCACCACTTACGGAGGCGGCTTCGAAGCATTCGACCCGCGCACAGGAAAATTTCGCGCCTTCAAAGTTCATGAAGGTCCCAATTCCATAGGCAGCAATACCGTGGGCGGATTGATGGAAGATTCGAAAGGCAACCTTTACATGGGATCGCTGAATGGAGGACTGATTGCATTTAATCCGGACAGCGAAACATTCAGGATTTACAGGCACGATCCGAAAAATTCTTTTTCCATCGGCAGTGATGTCACTTTCCCTTGCTTTGAATCAACAAAGGGTATTATCTGGGTTGCTGTAATTGGTGGAGGCATCAACGCACTCAATCCTGCCACCGGGAAGTTTCGCGCATTCACTGAAAAGGATGGACTCTGCAGCAATGCTGTTTCCTGTTTGACAGAGGACAGACATGGAAATATCTGGGCAGGAACGTACAATGGAATCAGTTGCTTCACGCCACCTGCAAATCTGTTTGATCATCATTCAAAATTTCAATTCAGGAATTACAACATGAACGACGGACTTCCGGCGAATGAAATAAATTTCTTCGGTGCTTACACTGATACTGACGGAACCGTTTATTTCGGAACATCCTCCGGTGGAATGATTCGATTTCATCCCGATGATTTGAAAGACAATCCATACCTGCCGCCTGTTTACATTACTGATTTCAAACTCTTCAATCAATCAGTAGGAGTAAATGATTCAACACCGCTGTTGACTACTTCAATCGAAGACACGAAAGAAATTAAACTTAGCTATCAACAAAATGTATTTGCCTTTTCGTTTGCTGCACTCAATTATGTTCTTCCTGAAAAAAATCAATACGCCTACAAGCTCGAAGGATTTGACAAAGATTGGATATACACCGATGCAACAAAACGATTTGTAAACTATACCAACCTTGATGCAGGCACTTACATTTTCAGAGTGAAGGGAAGTAACAACGATGGTGTTTGGAATCCGAAGGAAGCAACGATCAAACTCATCATCACGCCGCCATATTGGGAAACGTGGTGGTTTCGAATTCTCGTAGGGGCAACCCTCGCGGTTGCCCTCTATGCAGTATACCGCTATCGCCTCAACCAGGTTTTACGAATGCAACGAATGAGAAATAAAATTGCCAGCGATCTGCACGATGATCTCGGCTCAACACTCAGCAGCATTTCAGTATATAGTGAGATTGCGCGAAAACAGGCGAAAGAAAATATTCCAATGCTCGAAAAGATCGGCGAGAGTTCACGTAAGATGATTGAAGGCATGAGCGACATTGTGTGGACGATTTCCTCTGAAAATGATTCATTTGAAAACCTCATCGAGCGCATGCGATCATTCGCTCATGAACTTCTCAGCGTGAGAAACATCGAATACACATTTGATGTGGATGAAAGCTTGTCGTCAATGAAACTGCGAATGGAAATGAGAAGAAATGTCTATCTCATTTTTAAAGAAGCCATCCACAACCTCGCGAAATATTCTGAAGCAACGAAGGCATCCATCGCACTTTCAATTTCTGATCACACTATCTCACTCTTGATTCGTGACAACGGAAAAGGTTTTGATCAATCGAGTGTTTTGTCCGGCGACCAACCTCGAAAAGGAAACGGATTAAAGAACATGAAGAAGCGCGCTGCAGATTTGAAAGCTGAATTGATTATTGAATCTGAATGCGGCAAAGGAACTGTAGTTGAATTGAAGTTAAACGCTATGAAAAATGGATGAGCAAAAAAGTATCCGGGTGATGATTGTAGAAGACAACGATGAGTTCCGCGACAGTTTAATAAACCTCGTTGAAGAAGCAGAAGGATTTGAATTCGCGGGAGCATTTTCTGACTGCAAAAGAATTGTACAACACCTTTCAGAATTTGAGCCCGATGTTGTGTTGATGGATATTGACTTGCCGGGCATTTCAGGAATCGAAGGAGTATTGCTCATCAAAGAAAAATTTCCTGATGCAAAAATTCTGATGCTAACGGTGTTTGAAGCCAACGATAAAATTTTCAATTCGCTCTGCGCCGGTGCATCCGGCTATCTTCTCAAGAGCACTATTCCATCCCGCATCCTCGAAGCAGTGAAAGAAATCCATGAAGGCGGTGCTCCGATGACACCGTCAGTAGCCGCAAGAGTGCTCAAGATGTTTCGCAGCCAGGCCGAGAAACCCTCGCTTGAATCTTTCACATTGAGTGATCGCGAAAAGGAAGTGCTGAATTGTCTGGTAAAAGGAATGAGTTACAAAATGGTAGCAAGCCATTGCTTCATCAGCGCAGATACCGTGAATGCGCACATTCGCAACATCTATAAAAAAATGCAGGTGCATTCGAAGAGTGAGGCGGTGGCGAAGGCAATCAAGGGGAGGATTGTGTGAAGGCATCTTTATCTAGAATTATTTCGAAGAAAATTTTTTCCCTCATCTTTAATTCGTGATTAAAAAGTTTTCCATCTTAGTTTATCTTCTTGCCACAGTTTTCTTCTTTAAAAACTCTTTTGCCCAGCAACAACCCTATCATCCTCTCCGCATCAACAATACAATCACACTCGATGGAAAACTCAGTGAACCCGAATGGCAACTCGCCCCGGTGATGGATGATTTCATGCAAACCGATCCTTACCCCGGCGACACACCAACAGAAAAAACTGAGGCGCGCATACTGTACAATGATGAATATCTCTATGTGAGTTTTCGCTGTTACGACAGCGAGCCATCAAAAATTCTCCGGCTACGGTTCGAGCGCGACTACAATCTCGGCGATGACGATGGAACAGGATTTATTCTCGACACCTATCACGATAAAAACACAGCCGTTTGTTTTTGCAGCAACACCCTCAATGCGCGCTGGGATTGCCAGATCCTGAATGATGGCAATGACAACAATGATTCTTACAACACTTTTTGGGATGTCGCCACGAATATGGATTCGCTTGGGTACACAACCGAGTATCGTGTGCCGTGGTCCTCGTTACGATTTGAGGCGAAACCGCAGGTGGTCATGGGAATTCGTGTGGCGAGGTTGGTGAGGAGAAAATTCGAGCTTACTACTTATCCCCGAATGGATCCTAAAACTCAAAACGGATGGGAGAATGTTTCATTCGCCAGAGATATTGTTTTTGAAAACCTGGTGGCGCGGAGTCCTTTTTATTTTTCTCCTTACGTAATAGCAAACTATTCGCAGGAGAATGTTTTGAATCCGGATGGAACAGGGTATGATAAGAAGAGTGAATTTCTCGTGAGAAAAAATTATGTTGACGATGAAACGCTTGACAAAATCCTTAGCAACATCGGGGCGGATGCCAAGTATGGCCTTTCTAAAAATTTTACTCTTGATCTCACGCTCAATACTGATTTTGCCCAGGCAGAAGTAGATGACCAGATCATCAATCTCACCAAGTACGAAGTAAATCTTCCTGAGAAAAGAAACTTCTTTCTTGAATCATCAGACAACCTGAGTTATGGTTTCCCCTCGGGAAATGATGTTTTCATTTCACGCAGCATTGGCAATGAGGATGGAGTGATTGTTCCCATCATCGGAGGGGTGCGGGTAACGGGTAAAAGCAATGGCTGGCAAATAGGAACGCTCGATATGCAGACGAAAGGATTTGAAGAAGATTCAATTGCACCTCACAATTTTTTTGTTTTCAGAACGCGGAAAGATATTGATCCACTCGGAAGTTTTGTCGGGGGAATTCTCACAAACAGAATCAATACGGATTCATCGCACTCATCCAATCAATCGTTTGGTGTTGACTTTGTAAAGAGATTTACTCAACAACTTTCCATGGAAGGCGGCATTGCAGCCACACTGCTGAATGCTGATTTCAAACCGGTCGCGAACAGCATCTATTATAATCTTGGAATTTTTCGATCTGCTACCAAGGGATTTGTTTACAGCGGATACGTTGATCTCGTCGGTAAAGATTTTAACCCGGTAATTGGCTACCTCGACGAAAGTGATCACGGTTTAGCAAGTGCCACTGTTGGGTATCAATTATTAGCAGGCGACAAGAGTTCGGTTGAATATTGGACTGCACAATCAAATAACAGCTACCGCTGGCGGATGACTTCCGGCAACCGGGAAACATTTTCATCCGATCTTTCCGGACAAATAGCATTCAAGAGCCAGGCGCTCATCTATTTCACACTGTATGAATACAAGATTGATTCACTCTTTTATGATTGGTACCTTGATGATCATAATGCTATTCCCGCAGGCACTTACAGGATGTTCAACAATTCACTCACGCTTAATTTACCGTCAAAGTCTGTTTACACCGGAGCGCTCACGATATCGTACGGTGATTTTTATGGTGGGAAGAGATTGTTCATTTCTCCCGATGCTTCCTACTCATTCAATAAACATTTTAGTGTTGGAGTTACTTATGAGTACAATCGCATTCCCTTTGATCACTACCTGCAGGCCGATTCATCCACCCTTTATCAAAGTAATTTAGTGCGGCTGAGAGTGGCCTACATTTTCTCAACAAAAGTTTCCTTGAAACTCTACACGCAGTTTGATGACGTCCATCATTCCATAACCAGCAATCTTCGCTTCCGCTACAACCCGCGTGAAGGAACAGACCTCTACATTGTAATCAACCAGGGTCAGAATACCGAGGTTGAACGCTTTGATCCGCACCTGCCTAGAATAAGTAATCAGGAAGTGACGGTGAAATTTGTGAAGACGTTTGGGTTGTGAAAGGGCATGGAGCCGAAATGGACTACTACATTTTGTATCCGTTAAGCTGTTCATTGCTTATGCCGCCCTCCAAATCCAATAAAAAGAACCATTTTGCTCGAAGGCTCATCCCTTTTAAAGGGCTGAGGGGCTGTGCAGGACAAATTTCCGGGATGAGAGACTATCCAGTGTACCTCGCATCACTTCGCAACATTTTCAATCCTTCAACATAATTCTGACTTAGCATAGCCGGGCATATTTTTTTCTGACACACAGTACTTGAAAATTTGCATGATTTCATCTTTTTCTTCTGAATTTCCGGCGAGATAAAATAATTCTTCAATCATCAAATTAAAAAGTGGAAGGAGTTATTCAAAGTACTATCTTAGCCAACTTTTCACATTTAAAAATTCTTTTCTATTCACACTCAAAATTCTCTTCTATGAAAAAACTCGTCACAATTCTCATCACCCTGGTTTTGATCAGTCCTGCCGTTATCCATGCACAATCATGGAATTTACTCGGTAATGCTGGCACTAATGTGAACACCAACTTTCTTGGCACAACCGACGGAAAAGCTCTTGTGATCCGCACAAATAATGTGGAGCGGCTGCGCATTACTTCAGCAGGGAGGTTCGGTTTTGGTACCAATAATCCTTCAACCTCTATTGACATTATCGGAACTTTTAAAGCCGGTGGGATAATCGGATTTTGTAAGATTGATACAACAGGAAATTTATTTCCTTCCGTTTCAAATTCATCAGACCTTGGCTCCTCCGGAGGGGGTTGGAAAAATATTTACATTAACGGAAGTGTTTTCCTTGATAAACAAAAATTCATTGACAACGGCGGGACAGTTAATACCTTCATCGGCCACACAGGCGTCTCCAGTACCAGTGGCAGTTATAACACTTTCGTGGGTGACAGCTGTGGTTTGTCGAATACATTAGGAAGTTCGAATTGTTTTCTGGGAGCACTTGCCGGGTTCAGTAATACCGGCGGCTACAACAATTCTCATTTTGGCGCATACTCCGGTTATAGTAATGGCACCGGCTATGAGAATTCATTTTTTGGAAAACAGTCCGGATACAGTAACACTAAAGGACATGATAATTGTTTTTTCGGATTTGCTGCCGGTAAAGGAAATACCCAGGGAAATAATAATGTAGGCATAGGTGATTCATCACTTATCAGCAATTCACAAGGCTCAAATAATACCTGCGTGGGTTATCGCTCCGATGTCACCTTCGTACTTGCAGGTTCAAATTCTACGGCACTGGGTGCTGGTGCCAAGGCAGATAACAGCAACAAAGTCGCTATTGGCAACACAAGCATTACTGCCATTCAGGGTCAGGTAAGTTTCACAACTTATTCTGATGCCCGGGTGAAAAACACAATACAGGAAAATGTTCCCGGTCTTTCATTCATTACCAGTCTGAGACCAGTCACCTATCATTATGACATTAATAAAGAGAATGAATTGCTTGGTGTAAACGACAAGACAACCTGGACCGGGAAATATGATATTGAAAGGATGCAATTCAGCGGTTTCATAGCACAGGAAGTAGACGCTGCAGCAAAAAAGATCGGCTACGATTTCAGCGGAGTAGATAAAAGCGGAAATATGTGGGGGTTGCGTTACTCAGAATTTGTAGTGCCACTGGTAAAAGCTGTGCAGGAATTAAATGCTGCTCAAGCCGGCAAGGATGCCGTGATTGCACAACAACAAGCTCAGATTGATGCACAACAAAAACAAATTGATGATCTGAAAGCACAAATGCAGCAATTTGATCAATCGCTATCTCAATGCTGCACTTCTTACAAGTCAGCTACAAGTATTCAATCGTCAACCATTGATCTTCCGATGCTGGAACAGAACAATCCTAACCCCTTCATTCAGGGTACCACCATCAAATTCTATCTCCCGCAAACAGCTACAAGTGCTTCGGTAAAAATTTATTCACTTGACGGAGTGGAATTGAAATCCTTCAACCTGAATGAAAAGGGATTCGGAGAAGTTTCTATTGCAGGAAACTCACTGGCCCCGGGCGTGTATGCTTACACACTCATCATTGATGGAAAAGCCATTGATACGAAGCAGATGATTCTGACCAAATAAATTATTGACTTTTAATTTCAATAACAAAAAGTCCAAAGCAGAAATGCTTTGGACTTTTTAATGCCTGTCGTGTAAGAGCAGGCGGTTGTTTTCGGGTAAGGCTCATTGCATCTTCACCCACTTCACTGTCTTCACAAATGCTCCTGCCTTCTCCGTGAGAGTGCTTGTAAAGATTTCCAGAAAATATATTCCAGGAGGAAGATCGGTGACATCAAGTGTTCCTGTATGCGTCCCGCGGCTTAAATTGCCCGAAGAAATTTTTTCCCTGATTCTTCCCAATGCATCCACCAGTTGCAATTGCGCATCAGCAGCGCTGGTAAGATGAATTTGATATGAAATGGTTTGCGATGAAGAATAGGTAATGCGAAAATCATTTTCATCACCTGCCGGAATTTGATTCACTGCAGTTGCAATTCCAAAATCACTCAAGGCCCGCTTCCAAATTGCATCACGGAATAATCCCGTGAACAGCGTGTCGCCTTTCACAGTAAATCCCTGCACGGAATTATTGGGTTTTGCATCCAGCCCTTCGGATGCAGCGGTGAATGAGGCACCGGAATTATCAGAGTAAAAAACTCCGGCGATGTTTCCGACAAAAACATTTTGATTGATCGCCTTGATTGCAAAGCCACCGCTCTGCGGAGGAATCCCATTCTCCGCGACACTCCATGATATACCATCATCAGTGGAGCGATAGACATCGAACAGGGAGCCGGCATAAAAATTTCCGGCATCATCAGCATCCATCGCCACGCCATCTGACACGGTGCCATCAGTGAAAGTAAAATGCACACCATTATCAGTTGAGCGATAAACGCCGCTGTTCCCGTATAATTCCGTAACGCAAATGCACACCACGTTACCATGCACTGCAATGCCTTCCACATAATCATTACTGTTTACACCGAAGCACGCTTGCCAGGTGAGCCCGTCATCAGTGCTGTAATACATTCCGCTGTAAGTGGCGGCGAGTAAATTGTTTCCTGATTTTGCGAGTGACGACACGCACAAATAATTTCCAAAATTCGGGTTGATGCCATTAGTGATGTGCGTCCATGTAGCACCGTAATCAGCAGACCGCCATAAGCCATTGCCATCGCCGCATCCTCCCGCCAGCAAAATGTTGTTGCCGGCATAGAGCATGGATTTAATAATGCTGTTTGGAAAAGTATCTATGGTGATGTTTGTTGCACCGGAGTGATTCCACGTGGTTCCTCCATTGGAAGAAACATATACCCCATCGCTGTGTGTTCCCGACCACATATCACTTCCCGCAGTGATCATGCAGTTATCAATGGTGGAGGCAGGAGGGAACCCATTCTTCGATTCCACCCATACAGCGCCTGTTTCTGAACTGTACACACCAATCTCCTCATACCCGAGCAAGAAATTATTTCCGCTATGGATGAAGGCATTCTGAAGTCGAAGCCCGAAGCGCAATCCGCTTGCAGGAATGTATTGCCACGATTGACCTACATCCGTAGAGCTATAAATTCCTTTCGCACTACCTACATAAAAAATATTTCCAGCATGCGCAATTCCACTGGCGCTGATGGTAGTATCTACCGTAATTGGTCCGCTCCATGAATTGATACCATCAGTGGAAACAAACACTGTGGCTGAAGGAAAGAAACCACCGCCCGTTACTGCCATCACAGTATCACCGCTGGTGTAAAAGTCATTGATAAAATAGTACTGTTCCGGTCCGTAATCATAATACCAGTTATCACCGTCATCTGTGGAATAAAAGACAAGATTATCTGCTGCAACAATCAGCTTTCCTGCAGCATAGCATATATCCTGAATTGATGAAAAGCCAAGAGAGCCCCCGCTTGCATCAACCCATGTATCTCCATGGTCGGCAGAACGAAAAACACCGAAGGCAATCGTTCCCATAAAAAGATAACCGTCGGCTACGACCAAACAGTTTGCAAAGTTTGATTGAATGCCGTTGTTGGCGGGCTCCCATGTGAGTCCATTGTCGGAAGAGCGATATACGCCGGAGTCACTTCCTGCATAGAGGTACGATGCATCCTCGGCAAACGAAAACACTTCAAGATTGGGAATGTTGCCATTCGCCGCGTTCCACGATTGTCCATGATCATCTGAGCGAAATACTCCTTTGGAATCAGTTCCTGCAAAGAGATAAGTTCCATTGTCGAAAAAGGAAAGAACTGTTATGCCGGATGGTCCATTCGTTTGTGTCCACTGTGAAAAAGAAATGTTGGCTGAGAAAATGCAACCGGCGACGATAATTAAAAAGCGATAGGCACCTGAATAAATGTTTTTCATGACATTAATATTTTTGAAGTGCTAAGATTATGCTCCTCAAAGTTGCCGCCAAAAAATTTCGACAGAGGAAAGGAAATCTTCTACTGAACAGGAGTTGTATCCGGCTGTACAGGTTGAATCGTTTTCAAAGGAATGCACATCACGACCGCAAAGCCAATGAAGTAAAATGCAAGTAATGGGATTCCCAACACGGATTCAACAAGAAATTTTGTTTGATCACTCTTGATAAACATGGTGACAAAATGAATTAATACGCTGCGAAAAAGGCTCATCAACTCATAGCTGAATTCATTGAACATCCAGGCTGAAATAAGCAGCACTAAAATGCTTTTTGAGGAAAAAGAAACCCGGTCTTTCCAGGTTCTTTTGCTAACTGCAACAGCAAATGCTACAATGGGGAGATAAATTCTTAATTCCCAAAGTACACCATGAGACCATTTTGCTGCGTCGTTAAAGAAATCGTAGGAATAGAAATCAAGAAAATATATTGCGGGATCAAAAGCACATACGATAACCAGAGTGAAAAAAATAACAGCGCCATCTACGATTGAAAAATTCCTGAGAAAGAAGCCCGGTGAGTATTCTTTTTTATCTCCCTGCATTCTGTAGAATGAAACAGCAAAGCATGCGATGAAGGCAAGGTAAACTGACTTTGACCAATCTACAATACTGTACACGTAGTTGTAACTGTATCGCGAATAGAAGCATCTCAACAAACTATCAATTGAACTGCCTGAAGCAGGACTATAGTTACTGAACCTGAAGAGAAGAGCCACGGCAATAAAAACTATAACGGCAAAAAGCAGGCAGAGAGAAAATGTTTTCCAGAAAAATTTTTTGTACTCGTCAAAAATTTCGATGAGAACTTCTTTTACAGAAGGCGAAGGTGACATTCGTAAGAGGGTTGCAATGAATATAGAAGTTATTGTCTATGGTTAACGGGTCAGAAATGCCTTTCAAAACGTGAAGTCTCTCACGGTTGTAGCGCTTTTAATTCATTCTCCGGAATCGACATTCCCAAACTCATGGCTCTATTAGCATCTTCGAGGGCTTCTTTTTTCTTTCCCAGCTTTTCATACGCCTGCATGCGGAAGTAATAATTGTTCGCATTGGTTGGGGCGTTTTGAATCGCCCGGGTGAGGTCAGCGATGGCCTGCTGGTAATTTCCAAGACGCACATAGCATTTTCCCCGGTTGTTTAGTACGTCTAAAAAATTCGGATCTACCCGGAGTGCTGCATTGTAATAATGAATAGCAGAATCAGGTTGGTTCTGCATCATGAGCAGGTTGCCAAGGTTATTCAGTACGCGTGCGTTGTCAGGCTCGTGTGCAATGACGAATTGAAAATCATGCCTGGCGCTGTCGAGTTTGTTGGCCATGGCGTAGGCGATGCCACGGTTTAGCCGGGCGTCCACGCTTTGAGGGTCAAGGTGAACAGCATGATTGCCATCAATGAGTGCAGAGTCAATTTGATTTTTGGTCCGGTAATAATCGCTGCGATTGGTGAGGGCATTGAGAAAATCGGGTTGAAGCCGGAGCGCTTCATCGAAATGTTTCTTGGCAAGGTCAAGCTGATCGTGTTTCTGATAATAAGAGCCAAGATTGTTTTGAGCGAGGGGAACGCGCGGATATTTTTTGATCACATCCGTCCAGAGAGTTTCACTCGTTTTCCATATGTGACTTCGGCTGTTGCACTGATAGCCAAGGAAAATTAACCACCCCGCTGTAATTAGTGTGAACGGAGTACTGAAATTTTGAAGAGAATAAATTTTCTTTTCCCACACCCGGGTAAAAAGAACTGTTAGCGGAAAAAAGATGCCCGTTGAAGAAAGATATGTGTAGCGGTCTGCCATTACTGCGCCGCCTACAGGAAGCAATTGCAGCACAAGAAAAATATTCACTGTAAAAAATGCCGCACCAAAAAAAAGCGAGGGAATTCTTTTTCTGAATCTAAAAACCAAAAACGCTAAAATGCAAACGATAACCGGTGCAGTGTAGATGTAGAAAGGATATATACCGCCGGCTTTTTCCGCAAAAGGATAATACGCTGATAAATTGATGGGAAGAAATGTTTTGATGACATAGGTAACAAAGGCAAATGCAGCAAACAATAACTGGATTAGAAAGGAGTGATCCTGAATTTCCTGGATGGAGGCAGATTCTTTTTGCGCGATGATTGCGATGATGCCAAAGATGAAGGACAGAATGAAGAATGGAATTTTTTCGACGATGCTTCTGAGATTGATTTTCTGTTCCAAATAAAAATCTATGAACAAAAGAATTACCGGAAGTGTGACGGCCTGCGCTTTGGAAAGATTGGATAAAATGAAAGCAATAAGTGCAGCAATGTAGAATGAGATTTTTTTCCGCTGTCCTGAAATGAACTTCAAATAGAAAATGATTGCTGCGAAATAAAAACCGGTGTAGAGTAAGTCTTTTTGTGCACTCACCCACGCTACGGATTCTACATGAAGGGGATGGATGGCAAATAAGATCGAGCACAGAAACGCGGTGACAGCGTTTTTTGTGAGAAGAAGAATGGCGTAGAATAACAGCAGCGCATTTATGATATGCAACAGCAAACTCACGGTGTGAAACCCTGAAGCGCTGTCGCTGAAGAAATGATACTCAATGGCTTGCATAAGAACAGTGACCGGATGATAGTTTCCCATTTCATACGTTGAGAAGATGGATTTGAGATCGACGGATTTTATGAGTTTGTTCTGCAGCACGTACCCCGGGTCATCCCAGTTGGTCCATTCGTTTTTCAGAGAAGAACCATAAACGAGGATTGTTGCAATGACGATGATGCAGAGAAGAAAAATTTGGCTTGGCTCCCGCTTAAGTTTTTTTTGAGCGACTTCTGCCTTCTTTGTTTTTGAGGGCAAATTTTTCCGCTCAGTCTTCTTTTTGCTCATGGGGTGAAGTTAGGAAAGAGCAGGATTGGTGAGGTGCGATTAGATTATTTCACGCAAAGACGCAGAGGCGCAGAGAAACACAGAACACGGAGAAAAAATCATTTTACTTTTTCCTTCCATTACTGTGCTGAGACTGCACAGATTTTCAAAATACTATTCTCACAAGTAAAGACGATCATTGGTGTAATCGCTTTTTGCACTTTCCACGATCGGTGTCATCCTGGCATAAAAAACAAAACGGATGCATAATGCGCACATCCGCTTTGCTTCCTAATATGAACTTGCAACCAAACGATATTACATCCGGAGTATTTTAAAGCTGATGGCTTCACCTCCTTTTGTGCGAATCTTAAGAAGGAAAATTTGCTGGGAATTTTCAGCGAAAGAAATTTCATTCACAGCATAATTGTATTTGATGATTTGCTCTCCGAGGATGGAATAAGCAGTGACATCTTTGATTTGAGAAAGCAGCTCGCCATAGTCAATAAATAAAAATTGATCAGTGCTTCTGTAAAATACTTTGATCTGCTCTTTAATAACCGGTGATCCGATTCCAAGAAGTGTGTCAACAAAAATGTGCGTAACACCAGAATCAGTAGTGAGAACATTACCATTCTGTGCTACCGGCCAAATGACAACAATGTTATCACCCACTGCATACTGCGGCGGATTTATTACATGGGTTGTATCTATAATCTGAATTAATTGTCCTGAATCAATTTGAACATTGTTAGTGAAGCTGTCGAGTACCTCCTGGTAATTATTATTGACTGAGTAATAAATGGAAATCTGGCCGAAGAAAGACTGATTCCCCGTATTCACAACAGAAAACGAGATCGAGACGGTATCATTGAAGTCCACGGTGCTTGGAGTCACACTGATGCTGTTACTGAAAATGCCCAATGATGGTTGCGCCTGAGTAAATTTCAGGAGTGCAATAAGGAGTGTAAGAAATAGAGCAGTTCTTTTCATATCATGAAAATTGAAGTTCCAAACTTAAAGTAAACTTCTTCTTTTTCTAGTAATTTTTTTAAAATTTCTTACTCATTCAAAAGGGATGATTATTTTTAGCTCATGGATATACTCAATGCCGTGATCTCTGATATGGAGAAGGAAGATGTTCGTTACTACAAGCTCTTTGCCAACCGCATGTATTATTCTCATGACCGGAAGGATATTCAGCTCTTCAATGACATCTACCAGGGCGGCGACCAGTTTGATGAGGAAAGAACGATGAACCGCTTGTATCATCGCGGCGACCGGAATTCTTTTTACAGGCTGAAGCATCGCTTATTGAATCACGTGAACAAAAGCTTACTGCTGCAGTACAGCGACACCGATGAAGCGATAAGCATTCTTTCGCAGGTAAGTTTGTACAAGTTTCATTTTTCAAGAAACAATTACAGGGCGGCGAAATATTTTTTGGAGAAGGCGGAAAAGAAAGCGCTTGCCATCGAGTTCCTGGAACTGCTCGACATCATCTATTCTGAATTCATACGGCTTTCGATTGAGACGATGGATTTTGATCCGAAGCATTTCATCGAGAAGCGAAAAATCAATTTGGAGAAGCTGCAAAGCATCCGAGAAATAGACCAGGTGCTTGCGGCTGTTTCTTACCAGTTGAAAATTTCTCAGAATTATTCTCCCGAAGGAAAATCATTCATCACGATGCTGGAGAGAATGGTGAAAGAACATTCGGCGGATAAAGAATTGCGATCAGGAAAATTGTTGCAGTTGAAGCTGACCGATGCTGTAAGCAGAATCCTGATTCAGAAGCATGATTTCAAAACGCTCGAGAGCTATCTCGCTGCCAAGCTGAAGGAGTTCAGGAAGAAGAAATTGTTTTCGAAGGTGAATCATGAGAGTTATCTGAAGATGCTTACCTACTTAGTGAATGCCACATTCAAGAATAAAAAATTTCCACAGTCACTCGCCTACACGAAACAATTAGAACAAGCGATGGAAGCTTATGACCGGATCTATTTCGACAAGTATTTTGTGTTTTACACGAATGCTCAGGTGATCAATTACTCGGTGATTGATCCTGAAAAGGCAATTCACCTGCTGGAGGATTTGAAGAAAAGCACCATGCGGAGCAAGCTTTCCTTCTATGAAATTTTCATGTATCTCAATCTTGCGCTTTTGTATTTTGAGAGGAAAGATTTTGATCGCTCCATCAGGCAGATGATTGACCTGAACATGCTTGAGAGTTTCAAGAAAGCTGATGAAGTGCTGAAGCTGAAAATTGCGGTGGCAGAATTAATGATTCGCTACGAACTGGAAGATTATGATGTGATCGAATACAGAATCGGGCAGATTCAGCGCAGCTTCAGAGCTCCGCTTCAAAACAAAAATCAGAAAGCGGAAAGTGAAATGCTTTACATTCTTCGTAATCTCATTCAAAATTTCACCCGTCACCGGAAGGAAAAGTTAGAGCAGGCGATGGCACAATTCATTAAAGCATATTCAAAGCCCGTGGCGGAAGACAGTTCGCTCATCAGATATGCGCCTTGGGTAGAGCAGAAATTGAAGGCGGTTTCAGCCTCTTTTCCGGTTTAAGCATTTTTTCCAATTAAATTTGAACAGGTAAGATTTATGAATTTATTGTTTGGCAGGCGCGGCTCCGGCTGATACCTTTGTCGCAACAAAATTTAAAAAACCAAAACTTATGAAACCACATTTTACTTTTTCTGCCATGAAAAAAGTCGGCGTTGTTCAACGTGCACTTGCACTGCTCCTTTTCGCTGCGCTCATTTCCTTTTCAAAAAATTCTTCTGCCTGCAACGCTTCATTTATTGACAGCACTTATGGCACCAGCGTTCAATTTATCAACGTATCTGTAGCAGCGAACTCTGCATACTGGTATTGGACATTTGGTGACGGCACCTGGAGTGACCTGGAAAACCCGGTACACGTCTATAATGCGTACGGACCTTTCCTAGTTTGCCTGACCGTACATGACACTGCAAACAATTGTATTGATACATACTGTGATAGTGTCTATTTCAGTAACGGTGGCTGCCAGGCTTATTTCAATTATAATGACAATGGGCTTAACGTTGATTTCACGAATCTTTCAACAGGAAATTACACCAGCGTAATATGGGACTTGGGAGATAACACTACTTCTTATTTCAATAACCCATCGCACACATACGCCATCGGCGGCTACTATTATGTATGTGTAACCGTTAGTGACACGGGGAATAATTGCAACGACACCTATTGTCAATACATTTATGTAAATGATTCAGCCCAACTGTGCAATGCGGCATTTTCTTATACAGGCAATGGAACTACTATTCAGTTCTTCAATAACTCCTTCACATGCAACTATGCTAACTGGTACTGGACGTTTGGCGATGGCGCATCGTCAACCAGCTTTGATCCCTCGCACCAATATGCTTCAGCCGGATATTATAATGTGTGCCTGAGTATGTACGATTCATATTGCGCATGTGCCGATACAGTGTGCGAAACGGTGTATGCGGGAGGAAACAACCTTCCATGCAACGCTGAGTTTGTATTGTATCCTGATTCATTTCAACAAGGTTTATACTGGGGCTATAATTATTCCACAGGAAATAATCTTGTTTACTATTGGTCATGGGGTGATGGCGGTTATGCTACCGGACCCTATCCTTCGCACGTTTACATTGATTCAGGGTATTATACTATTTGCCTTTCCATCCTCGATACAGTCTCACAATGCTCTGATTCCGTTTGCACCAATTACTACATCCTGAAACAGGAGAAGCTGGATCAAATTCATGAGGTGATCTTTGTGAATGCTACAGCAGTTCCTCCGGTGACCGGCTCTGACAATATTCAATGGAACATCTTCCCCAATCCTGCTTCTACCGACATTCGAATTGAAACGAATGCAGGTAAAATTGACGCGGTCAGAATTACGGATGTGAGCGGAAGAGTGATCAAGCAGATATTCTCGTACACAAACGATTTCATTTCACTCCAATCGCTCCCGCAAGGAGCTTACATTGTACAGACATTGATTGGAGGAACATGGAGATCAAAGCTTCTGATCAGGCAATAAAAATTTGCACAATGAAAAATAAAACGGGCGCAAGTCGAGCGCCCGTTTTAGCTTTCAGCAGGGAACAAATGCCGGTTTTCATTCTCGCGGAGGCACTTAGCTTCTGATTTTAAAAAACAAAACTTATGCAAACACAAAGTGCTTTCCGTGCAGCAATGAGATTTTTTTTCCTCCACCACAAAATAATTCCGTGCCTTTTTTTGTTGCCGTCTTTTTTATTGCTTACCGGAAAATCCGTGGCCTGCACGTCTTCCTTTACTTACACCTATACCGGCAACACTGTGCAATTCACCAACACATCAATTGCACCAATCACAGCTACTTACCAATGGTATTTTGGTGACGGAAGCAGTTCTGCCGATACTAATCCCATTCATGATTATATCTATCCCGGTAACTATTATGCGTGCCTCGTAGTTTCTGACACGGCCAGTGGCTGTTACGAATATTTCTGCGACAGCGTTGAGTTGCCCAATTCATGCACTTCTAATTTCACCGATTCATTGATTGGAAATACTTATTACTTCACTGATAATTCTTCAGGCAGCCCAACACAATGGAATTGGAATTTCGGAGATGGGGCTACGGCGAACACCGCCAACCCTTCTCACTCTTTTGCTGCCATAGGAACTTACTGGGTTTGCCTGACGATTAGTGATTCGGGAAACGCCTGCTACAGTACTTCCTGTCAAATCATTCATGTTCTTATTGATTCAAGCCAGCAATGCATTGCTTGTTTTACGAAGCACACGGGAAGTGATTCAGTATTGTTCTATGATTGCTCTTTAAGTGTGAATCAAATCACGCAATGGTTTTGGGACCTGGGTGATGGATCTTCTTCTACGCTTCAAAATCCGGTGCATACTTATCCCGGTCTTGGAATTTATGACGTATGCCTTACCATTGAAGACACTGCAGGTTGCAGCCATACATATTGCGACACGGTACGCCTCATCTTCACGAACTGTTCAGCAGCATTCACTGATTCATCAAACGGAAGCAGCGTACAATTCACCGATCAATCCAATGCCGGAACTCATACCGACGTGTGGACTTTTGGTGACGGCACTTCTTCCACTCAAACAAATCCATCTCACATTTACACATCGAACGGGAACTACACAGTTTGTCTTACCATTGATGACAGCGCTTTTTGTCACAGCTATTCTTGCCAGCAAATTTCTGTAGGTGGCGGCGGAGTTCTGTGCAATGCAGATTTTGTCCTGGTTCCTGATTCATTTCAGCAAGGGTTGTATCATGGTTACAATCTTGCGACCGGAAATAATCTTACATACTTCTGGAGCTGGGGTGATGGCAGCACGTCAACAGGTCAATATCCTTCTCACCAGTATGCTGATTCAAGTTTTTATTACATCTGCATGGGCATTCATGACAGCATAAGCGGATGCGTTGATTCCTTCTGTGCAAATTATTTAATTCAGAAATTGCAAAGACCAATGGGGATGCACAAAATAATTTTTGTGAATACTACCGGGGTGGCACCTCTGAATCATGATCAGGAAATTCAATGGAGCATTTTTCCGAACCCGGCTTCAAATAATATTCGCATTCAAACCAACGCGAATAAAATTGAAAGGATCAGAATTATGGATGTGAGCGGAAGAGTGATGAAGCAAATTTTTTCATACGACGGAGATTTCATTTCACTCGCAGTATTGCCACAAGGAGCTTACATCGTTCGAATATTGATTGAAGGAGCATGGAGTTCAAAGCTCCTTATCAAGCAGTAGAATTTTTTGGTTGTTTGAAATGAAAACGGGCGTCGAAGTTGAGCGCTCGTTTTCATTTATGGTATCGGGAGGTACATCATTGAACAACAAGCTTTCCGGCTTGGGAAGAGTGATCATTGAAAGTGATTCGGTAGATAAACAATCCTTTTCCCAAGCGATCGCTGTTCACTTTCAGAATAGCATTCTCATTTGTTTCAGAAGCAAAAAGTTTTCTTCCTGCGAGATCAAAAATTTCTACCCGTGAAAAATTCTTTCCTGTCCGGGAGGACTCCTTTGGAGAAAAATTGATGACGGAGGAAGCGGCGACAGGATTTGGAAAAACAGTCGCGGATTGTTGTCTTGATGAAACATTTCTGATTCCACACAGAGAAACATTATTGTCAAAATAGTTTTTTGCGCAACTCGCTACACTGTCAATCGTAGTGAATGATGGACATGGATAAATAGAAGTATTATCCCATACCACTGCTGCGTCAAATGTTTTTGTCTGCCCGGAATGCAATGAGAATGGACCGGAAGAGACAATGATCCTTCTATCTGAAAACGGAGCGTTGGTTGAACACATTGACCAGCCATTTGGATTCGATGGATCACCACTAAAAACATAATTGCTGTTTGTGAGGCCGCCCTGGCCATTTCCTCCATACGTGAGATGAGTACCATCTTTCCAAATTGATTGGAGGTATTGATAATAATCCTGTGCAATTTCAGGATTACCAATTACAGAAAAGTCATTGTAATATATCATGGAATGATCCAGGTAATGAATCACGCCGGCATCATCCATTGGTCCCTCCAGAATTTGGATTGCTATTACAGGACCTATACCGGCAGTATCACCATTATAGAAGACTCCGAGGTGGTTTGCGCTATCAGTACCCATGTAATCATCAAGATAGTTTCCAAAACCGGCATCGGCGAAAAGCCCGATAAAGACGCTGTCATAATCGTTTTGACTTTTATTGATAACGCAATAGTGATAGAAGGTTGTACTGTAAATGCAAGCGGGATCATTTGCGGCGTAAAACAAACATTGTACTTCTATACCCAAAGGGGCGCCGCCGCTTCCATGGATGTTGCCAACATCATTGATTACAAACCACAGCGCCTGATCACCGGGAATGTCCGGATAATCGCCATTAGCAGGATTAAAAACAGAATCACCATTCACATCAACAAAGGGCGCCAAACTCTGGTTAGGCAGGAACGATAAGTTGGGATTTCCCTTCCCCGGCCATTCCTCAATTGTTGCGGGTGGTGTTGCAAACAATCCTGCGGTGAATGAATCAATTGTTGACATGTTCACTTTCCAGATGCGGTCGAAATCACTGCAGGTTTGCTGTGTAACATTTCCACCTGAATCAAGCGGGCCCGGAAAAAAATCATTTCCATTTTGACGAAATGTTTGTGCCGCAACATGTAAATTTCCCTGTGCATCTAACCCGCCAATCCACAGTGCACCTGTGCCGATTGATGAAGCATTTGCAGTTTGGGGAACAAAATATTTTGGGCTATGGATTAAATCACACCACATATCTCCGCCGTTATTGATGCGCGCATTCACATTGTTGATGTCGAGAGAATCATACGCAGCAGGTGGATCGCAGTTTTGTGCATGTAAAATTTTTACAGTGCTGAAGCACAGGATAAGGAAAAATTTTTTCACAGCTGGAAAGTTTTGCGAATCAAACTTACCCTTTAGTGCCGCGAAGTAGTAGCCCTAAACCTTCTTATGACTTAGGACTGACAAAGGAATAAGCACCTCCTTCTTCCAGGTTAAGCAAAAAGTCATCATTGAACAACAAGCTTTCCCGATTGAGAAGAATGATCGTTGAAGGTGATTCGATAAATGAATAACCCTTTCCCCAACCGATCGCTGTTCACTTTCAGAACATCATTCTTCTTTGCTTCAGCATCAAAAAACTTTTTTCCTGCGAGATCAAAAATTTCTACGCGGGAGAAATTCTTTCCTGAAAAATTGATGACGGAAGAAATGGCAACCGGATTTGGAAAGACATTCATCCGATCATTTGCTGAAATGAGATTACCGCTGGAGGTGAAAACGATGTCGCTGTCAAAACTTTCTTTTGCACAGTTCGCCACATCAATAAGTGTTGAATAAGACGGGCAGGGATAAACAGAGGTGTTATCCCACACCACAGCGTAATCCAATGTTTGTTTGCCTCCCGCTTTTAATATCACCGGTCCCGATGAAACAATGATCCTGAAATCCGAAGGCAGTGAATTCTCAGCGCACATTGACCAGCCGTTTACATCAGTCGGGTCAGAAGGAAATGCGTAGTTGGTAATGTCATTGGTGAGAGGGTTAACGAGATGATCTCCCTGCTTGTATACTGATTTAAGATACTGATAATACTGCGCTGCATTTTCCGGATTTCCATATAGTGAAAAGTCATTCAAATATAACATGCAATAATCCATGTAATGAACCACCCCGCTTTCATCCGTAGGGCCTTTTAGCAGTTGAATGCCGAGTATGGGTGGTTGATTTCCATAGTTATCGGGACAACTGTTGGCATCAACCTCTGTGGAATTGTAAATGATACCGAGATTATTAGCACTGTCGCATCCCGCATAATCGTCAGTATAACATCCGAGGTCGGGATCAGTCCATAACCCCATGTAAATGCTGTCATAATCATTATAGCTTTTGTTGATGATCTTGTAATGATAAAAGGTAGTGCTGTACGTGCAGGCTGAAGAGTCTTTGAATCCGTACACCAGGCATTGCACTTCTATTCCGAGAGGGCTGCCGCCGGTTTCAGTGTGCGTGTTTCCCATATCATTCATCACAAACCACAACGCCTGATCGCCGGGTATGGCAGGGTAATCTCCGTCATCAGGATTGTAGAACTCATCGCCATTCATGTCAATGAATGGAGCGAGTTGCTGATCAGCAGAAAAACCAAGATTGGGATTGTTTCTGCCTGGCCATTGAGAGATGGATGGCGGAGGGGAAGCAAACAGTCCCGCCGTGAATGAGTCAATTGTTGACTTGTTCACTTTCCAGATTTGATCGAAATTATTGCACGTTTGAAGATTCACATTTCCTGATACATCGAGCGGGCCGGGGAAAAAATCATTTCCGTTTTGCCGGTACGTTTGTGCAGCAACGTGCAAATTGCCCTGTGCATCCAATCCACCGATCCAAAGAGCTCCGGCGAAGAGCGAAGAAACATTTCCGGTTTTTGGTACAACGTATTTTGCTGTGCCGATCAAATCCCACCACATGTCACCGCCATTATTGATCCGGGCTTTCACGTTGTTGATGTCGAGATAGTCAAAAGCTGTTGCAGGAGTGCAGCTCTGTGCATGTACCAATGAGCAGATGAAAACGGCAAAAAAAAGCAAGGAAAATTTCTTCGCTGAAAAAAATCCCCCCGAATTTTCCCCGGGAAAAGGCGGAGCCAGGCAGGGCTCCACAACTTGTTTTGATTTGCTAGATGTGCTTAACATGGTTGGAAGTTTTGGTGAATCAAATATAATTATTGATTCAGTAAAGAAGCAGCATTGATTTTGTTTGTGACGGATGATTTACAGAGGGAGCCACCGCATATTGTGGAAACAAATTTTTCGGCAACAATTCCTTCGCTGAAAATTGTAGTACATTTCGCAAGGAAAATCTCCAATTCGAAGTGACGAATGAAAATATTGTTTCATCAATCTCCAATTCCAAATTCATTTCCTCACCATAAATTTTCTCATCATGAACTGGAATAAGCAACTCGATTTGTGGGGTGAAAAACAACGCTCTGCATTCATGCTTGGTTTACGAATCCTGCTTGGTTTAATCCTTCTTATCAAAGGCTATCTCTTTATGTTTCGCATCAATGACCTCTCTGAGGTGGTAACAGCAATGAAAATGGGATCGTTTAATGTTACCCTTGCGCTCATCATTGCATGGTCGCACATGCTGGGAGGTTTAGCAATTATATGTGGAATACTCACGCGCATCAGTTGCGTGATTCAGTTTCCAATCCTGGTCGGCGCTGTTTTTTATGTAAACCTCAGGCAGGGATTCATCACGAACACTGATTGGATTTTATCAGTAGTGATCCTGTATTTGCTGGTCTTCTTTTTTGTGTACGGAAGCGGAGAACATTCACTTGCGAATCTGTTTGAAGGAAGAGAGGGTGAGGATGCTATTCCCTCACGGGAAAATAAATAGCGATTGCAATTTTCCTTTCCAATTTATTTGGTGACTTGTTAAACAGAAAACAGGGGCTCTTCTTCGCGATTATTACAAATTCATGTGAACAAGCTGATAGAAGGTTTTTATTTTCTCCGAATGAAAATGAGATTCAAACGGTGATCCGGATGTGCCTTGCATAGCGAGGAATATTTTTTTCTTGTATTGGATAGAAATATGAGAATTACCTTGCCAGGCCTGAATTCTTTTTCAAGTAGCTGGTTTTTAGCGCTGTCGCTTGCTCGTGTGGCCAATAGCTTTAGAGTGGCTAAATTTCTCTTGCCTCAGTCGTCGATAAGCAAACAGCATCAATGGCAACAATTATTCTTTAATTATTTTTCCTGTCAGGATCTTCTTTTCAGTTTCTACTCTTAAAAAATAAACTCCCGGCGGTAATGATTTAAGGGTTACGGTTATTTTTCCGGCATCATTCCCTTTAACTTTTTGTTCTGCAACTTTTTGACCCAGTGTGTTGGTTACACTCAACTCTGATATTTTATCATTTTTATCCTGAAGCTGCAGGTTTAAATCTTCTGAAACCGGATTGGGATAAAGTACAATTCCGGAATTGATTGATAAAATATCCAAATTATTTATTCCCGTTTGTATAGGAGAACAAGTACTATCAATCACTACTGCCTCAGAAAGTACCGGTAAATAATAGACTACTGACTGATTTGCAAAATCAAAATAATCATAAATAACAGAATCTATGTGTTGGGTATTTGTAGTCCCCCAATAGTTGCCATCTGCATAAATATCCGGGGCGCCGTAGGGAATACTATTATAGAGTTCATATTGGGAATTTGGGTCCTGAAAATTGTTAAATTTCATATACACAAAATTCAGATTGGCATTGTTGTTATCACCGACAATATTAATAATTTCATTAGCTTCATTATCGCTAAAATCATTATGGTGAATCTTCAAAAGTTGTTGATCTGTCAAAACGAGATTTGAAAATCTACAAATACCTGACAGCGATAAGTTGTCTTTCAAAATATTATTTATGAAATACATTGGATTGTAGTAGCCCACAGTAATATCAGCAACAAAAAAAGAGGAACTATTTCCGTCAAACAAATTATTAGCTATAATTCCTGAATCATAAGGAAGATACATTTCAATTACAACCCCATTGCCTGTTTGGTTATTTAAAAATTTATTACATTCTATATCAGCTCCTAATAAACCGGAAATGGTGCTGCCAGAATTAGACATAAATTCATTTTCTGTAATTTTAATATTGCCGAGACCGCTTGGAGTAAAAATTGCTCCGCCAGTATTCAAATAGAAATAATTATTCTTTATATAATGCAGACAAGGTTGATGTGGAGAATCAAAGGTTATCCCACAACCATTATGTTCAAAAGTATCTCCTTGAATAACTAAACCGCAACCGTAATAAAAGTAATTGCTAAAATAAAGTCCGGATTCGACACAGTCCTTAATTACGCTTGAATCAATTAAATAGGTAGAACCGCTAAGATATATCCCTGAGGAGGCGCTATTTAGAATATTGCAATGGCTGAAATATGGAAAAGAATTTACTATGTGAATTTCTCCAAAGCCCAAACCACCGCCATAAAGAACATCACAGTATTTCATGATGCACCCGGAAACATAGTTTCCGGACGAATCAAATACTGCACTTACACAAGTGTCGGCGAAATGTACCTTTGCCCAATCTCCGGGAGAAGGGTTTGGTTGATTGGATGTAAACGTAATCCTGTTTACCGGGGTACCGATGGCAATTAATTCCCCGTCAATCTGCAACGCTTTATCGGCATTAAATTTAACTGTTACTCCGGGATCAATTGTCAACGTGTATCCATGGGAAACCAGGGCATTGCCAACAACTATATAAGGGCTTCCTGCTAAATTCCATGTTGTGTTTGCGGAAATAAATCCACTGACATTCGTTTGTCCGTTCGCAATAAAGCAAATAACAGTTAGAAGAAGAACTGTTGGGAGGATCTTGTTTGCAGAGTCTATCATGTAAATATCAGTAAATTTATTGAAAAAGTTTGCAAAAACTTATATTCACTTTTTTCCCCTAAACGTTAAAACAACTCGTTTTTACCTGCTGATGAGAATTTTCCCTCTTTGAGCTATTTTATTTTTGCGGAAGACAGCATAAAAATAAATTCCGGAAGGAACTGCAGTAATTTTAATAATGTTCACTCCTTTTCTCAAATCATATTCAATTATCTGTTCACCCAAACTATTATTCACAACTAGGAAATTAAAGTTATCGTTTTGTTCCGGGGAGATACTAACAAAACAATCTCCGTTTGACGGGTTAGGATAAATGAAAATATCCTGATCTTCTGCAATTGTATTTTCACTGCCGGTACCTAAACAAAAATTCGTAATGACGGGACTGTAATTCGGTGAAGCCATTATTAATGTTGAAGGAATAATGTTATTAAAATTATCCCAGGACGATATTGCAGAATTAGTCACAGCTACATTGATGTTATATACGCTATCTAAACCCGCCGGACGATAGCCCTCGCAAGTATTTCCGTTTGCATCTGTTCTGATAATTGCTGAAAGGAATTGAATAGAACTTAACTTTGTCTCCCCGGTAAATACCAAGTCGCCGGAATTCGTTTCCAGGATTGATCCGGAGTAAAAATATCCATTATGTGCTGCGTCTGTTGAATCGGTTCCATAAGCATGGGTCCATAAGGTATCACCCATGCTGTTTGTTTTAATCAGGAACAGATCGTTAACAGGTGACCCGGCAGAGGAAAGAAAAACAAATCCCGAATCGTTAGTGGGTGTTATACTCACTGCCTGCAATGAAACAGGATTCTTGCTGTATCCTTTACACCAGCTCACAATTCCGGAACTATCTGTCTTAAGCGCGATTATAGAATTGCCGGAGTTGCCTATGATGATACAGCCATTACCCAAAGTTTCCTTTACTTCATATCCATTCGCGAAAACAGGATTGTATTGTCTCCACCATAAAATATTCCCCTGTGAATCTGTTTTACTTAGTATCGCATGAGAATTTGCGGTTCCCGCCATAAGAAAAAAATCATCGTGTGTAATGATTAATCTGCTGACATCTTCATAGTCACTATTTGTTCCGTATTTATTACTCCAAAGAATATCACCCGTATTGTCAGTGTAAATAATAAAGCCATCGTCATAGGTGAATGCACTCGTAGCTCCGCCGCTCAGCACGAAACTACCGCCTGAAGTCTCGGCGATGGAAACATTTTGATAAGTTCCAACCAGCGTATCATCAAATTGTTTATAGAAAGAAAGATTACCGTATTTATCTGTTTTCATTAAGAAGAGAAAAAAGTTACCCTGAAGAAAACCGCATACTGCAAAACCACTATCTTCAGTTTGTATAATTTGCCTTATGATAGGGTTGTCTGAAGGATCAGTAAATATTTTTGTCCAGAGAGTATCGCCGGTTGAATTAAACTTTATCAACTCTATTCCTGCAATGCCATTATTGTTTATGCCTGTCAAATAATTACCATCGGTGGTAGCGATAACATTAGACAGGTGACCGCTTGAAATGGTTTTATGAAAAGTAGTTTGCGAAGCAGCATTGCTTATTATAAAAAGCGCGATTATGGCCAGGAGTTTATTTTTTTTCATCGCTGTTAAAGCTCCCTATTTGAATGAAACCACTTTCTGATTCAGCAATTTATTGAATAAGAACGTTCCTGGTAAAGACTGCATGGGTGCAGTCCGTACTACTGGATAATTAGCTTCCGAATGTAATTCTTTTTCCCATCATGAACCTTTACAAAATAAAGTCCTTTTTCTTGCGCCGATAAATCTATTGCTGTTTTGTTAGCGGCGATTTCTGCATGATAAATAATAGTACCAATAGCATCATAAATTTCTACTTGCGATTTTCCTGATTCATTAGTTTCAAGTTCAAAAGTACCGATGGAAGGATTAGAAAAAACCGAAACACCCGGTAGATTTTCTAAGTCATTTATTCCTACAGCGACGGAGTTCCATTCCCAAAAATCATCGAGGTTCGTGCCATCGAACCCTGTTCCTATATATCCCAATGTACCAATAGAAAAGCCAACGGCGCGATATCTTGCAGTTCCGCTAAAGTCGGCTTGTTGCGTCCACGTATCCGTCCCTTGATCCCATTCCCTGAAATCCTGGTAATTACCCCCATCATATCCGGTTCCTATATATCCTTTTGTGCCGATTGAAAAACCAACAGCGCCCTGCCTTCCTGCTCCGCTAAAGTTAGCTTTTTGAACCCAGGTATTGGTTCCCTGGTCCCATTCCCAGAAGTCCTGTGTGTAGGTTCCATCATATCCTGTCCCGATATATCCTTTTGTACCTATGGAAAAACCAACAGCAAAGTATCTTCCCGTTCCTCCAAAGTCAGCTTTCTGCGTCCACGCGCCTGTGCCCTGGTCCCATTCCCAAAGATCACGGTACATGGTGGCGCCGTCGTATCCGGTTCCTATATAACCCTTAGTCCCGATCGAAAAGCCGGAAGCCAGCCATCTTGCCGATCCGCCAAGATCGGTCTTCTGCGTCCAAAGATTTGTAACCTGATCCCATTCCCAGAAATCCTGTTCGGTAGTGACACCGGTCCCTGTTCCTAAATATCCTTTTGTGCCAATGGAAAAACCAACAGCATATATTCTTGCGGCGCCAACAAAGTCGGATTTCTGTGTCCAGGCATTAGTACCCTGATCCCACTCCCAGAAATCCTGCTTGAAGCCACCATCGAACCCTGTTCCTATATATCCTTTTGTGCCGATAGAAAATCCAACAGCACCCCATCGTCCTGTTCCTCCAAACGTGGCTTTCTGAGTCCATGTTCCTTGTGCATTTATGGCAACTATCGAGGTAACTAAAATTAAAGTTATTGTGTAGGTTTTTTTCATTTTGCTTATATGAAATTTTAGTATTCAAAAGTTTCACAGTGAATTACCGTCTCTTCAAATTCTAACAGGTATTTTTCATCCTCTTTATAATATTTTGCTTTTTCGAAATCTTCCCCGGCAAACTTCTTTATACTTTCAATGCTATCCCACCTTGTTACCGTCCAGAAATGACAAGTATCATTTTGCATTCTCCGTAATATTGTTGCAGATTTATTGCCGGGAGTATCTTTGTATTCCTTAATTCCGGTATCTTCTATATATTTTAAATATTCATCAGCGTGTTCTGCTTTCGTTTTTCCGTGCCAGATTCTTGTTATCATATTTACAGGTTTTGTCTTTTGCCCGGAGCCGATGAATTATTCATCAGTCAGTCTTTCAGGAAACTTCTTCGCGACTGGCTCTGCTCGAATTGTAAGAAGTTTCCTGAATGACTGATTTATTTCTAACCTGGAAAAAAAAGGATTGCTATAATCTTTTCAAGTTTGAACAAGTATTAAAAAAAAAGCAGACAAATTACCACTTAGGTTTGATGAAATAGAGAGAGGTACCGTCAGGATCGCTAAAGTGCAGAAATTGTCCACCCTCCTCGTCCCTTGTTGTTACAGGGATAGCAAGTTTCTGTAAATGAGATTTTGCTTCTTCCAGATCATCCGTGGTAAATCCAATTGAAGTATTGCCTGATCCTCCTGTTAGGTTATTCTCCCTGGTAGGATGCAGTCCGATCACAATTCCCGGTGCTGTCAATTGCGCATAGTAATTTTCCCAGCGATTCTTTACTGCGAAACCGATGGATTGGTAAAATGAAATGGCTTGATCCATATCTTTTACGTTAATGGTGAGGTTAGTGTCTTTGATTGTCATGTTTAGCGGGTTTAAGTTTAGTGTAAGTTTATTGTTAAGACTAAAATCCAATCTTCAGGGTTGCCTTGACCAACCGATTATCACACTGCTGACTTATCCAATGCATCGGTAACCTGTGTAAGTTCAATATTGTCAACACTATCCGGATTGATTCAAATCACTTCTATTTTTTTAACAAATTCCAACAGTAGGTCGCATATTTTGATTCACTTGCTTTATCTGATACAAGTGAAAAATATTCATTCGCTTTTTCCCTGTTCTTATTGTCAAGATAATACTTTCCAATAAAGTAACAGGCTGCACTTTTATATAAGAAATTGTCGGAATTAATAAGTTTATCCCAATTTTGATTGGCTTCGGTTAAATTTCCGTTTTTATAATAAGCCCAGGCGAGATAGAAATAAATGTCTTGCTTCTCTGAGTCGGACAGTTTATCCGTCTCGATTTCCTGAAAAGTTTTAATAGCATCACGATACCTGTGATTGTAGGTCATTGCCTCGGCATAGTTAAAAGCAGGCAGAAATTCTTTTGTATGATTCTTATAATAAGCATGAATGAGAATTCTGTAAGCATCATTTAATTTAGTTTGAATTAATTCTTTATAAGTCTCTATTGAGCTGTCAAACGTTTCGCTTAAAAGCAAGCGGGTCAAATTAAGAGCTGCTGTATCGTTTGATTTTGTCTCAGAATATTTTTTCAAAGTCAATTTCCATTCTTTGCCTTCATTGAGTTCAACCAATCCCTGATAAAATAAGTAATCATCGTTTTTCATTTCCTCGGATTTTTTTCGGATCATTTTTAACGCAGCCGGATAATCCTCCAGAACAGCATAAATAAAAAAAGCATTGCCATAGGTCATGGCGTCAACATCAGGTTTGGTCAAAGCGGCATCTGCATACTCTTTTGCTTTGGCTAAATCACCATTGGAAAAATATTCTCCGGCAATATCACTTAGTAATCCTCCATTCCGGGGAAATAATTCGGAAATCTTCAGGTACACTTTTATTGCATCATCAAATTTACCTCTGTCTTCTAAATTTCTTGCATAGTCTGCAAAGTTGTAAGGTGTATAAGAGTTAATTTCTGTATTGTCTTTTAAGACAGGTAAATAATTAATCAGTTTGTCAGTTTGCAGAGAGATTGAATAGATATGGCAAATTCCTAAATGAATATCTTCTCTTTTTTTATTTATACTCACGGCTTTCAGCCACATTTCTGTAATTTGATCAGCTGTTTCTTTTGGAAGAATTAAAATGGGCTCACTCATAAAGCCAATTGAATTATCATAAATTGATTCATTCGGATTTGCAGCCAAAGAAATGTCGGGTTGTTTAAAAGTATATTGATAATAAATGATATTCCCCTTCATCATTAACGCATCAACATTGTTGGGATCTTTTTGAAGAAAACCGTTTACCTTTTTTTCTGCCTCATCAATGGTCTCCGGTTTCAGAAGTGGTTTTATTTCTTCCACGATGTTTGATTGTCCAAACATCGTCAAAGTCAGGGACGTAAGAAGTAATGTCAAAAATTGCTTCATTATTGATTTAGCATTTTAGATAACAAATCAAAAGAGTCTTGCTCACGCAAGGTTTCTTATTACCTGACCAAATGTAACGTATGTTGGAAACTTCACATCACATCTCTCCCAACATCCCTCCTGAAATATTTCCCCTCAAACTCAATAATCTCCGCATTACGAATCGCCAGCGCCTGCGCATCCTTCAATTCCCTTGAAAAAGAAGTTACCGCGAGCACTCTTCCCCCATTCGTTTCTATATCACCATTCGCGCGCTTGCGTGTTCCTGCATGAAACACAAGACAGTCATGAGTTTGCTGTAAACCGTTAATCAGCTTTCCTTTCTCATAATTCTCAGGATACCCTTTTGACGCAAGCACAATCGTTGCGGCCTTATATGGCAACACTTCAATTTTTTTCTCGTCAAGATTACCTTCATGAACAGCGATAAGCAATTCAACAAGATCACTTTTCAGTCGCGGCAGCACTGCCTGCGTTTCAGGATCACCCATGCGGCAGTTATATTCGATCATATAAGGTTCGCCGTAGCAGATCATCAACCCTAAGTAGATGAAGCCCTTGTAGATAATGTTTTCATTTTGCAATCCTTTAATCGACGGTATCACCATGCGCTCTTCAATTTTTTTCATCAGTCCCGATCCATCGGGATCAGCAAACGGAACAGGCGATACAGCTCCCATGCCTCCCGTATTCAAGCCCGTGTCGCCTTCGCCGATGCGCTTGTAATCTTTTGCGGTCGGGAGAATCCGGTAGTGGATTCCATCCGTGAGCACGAAGCAACTCATTTCAATTCCCGAAAGAAATTCTTCGATCACTACTTTATTTCCCGCTGCTCCGAATTTTCCAGAGAGCATCCCGCGCAATTCTTTTTTCGCCTCTTCCTTCCCGCTACAGATCACGACACCTTTTCCTGCAGCAAGTCCATCGGCTTTCAAAACAATGGGTGTGGAATGCTGATCAATGTATGCCATAGCCTCATCAGCCTGGTCAGCAGTAAAGGTTTCGTACTTCGCAGTAGGAATGTTGTATTTCTTCATGAATTGCTTCGCAAAATCCTTGCTGCCTTCAAGTTGTGCGCCTGCCTGCGAAGGACCGATGACGGCAACATGCTGAAGCGCCGGATTTTTTCCGAAGAAATCATAGATACCTTTCACCAAGGGATCTTCAGGACCGACAACCACCATTTCAATCTCATGCTTCATAACGAAATCACTGAGAGTGTCAAAATCAGTCGCAGCAATGGAAATGTTCTCACCATGTTTTTCCGTTCCTGGATTTCCGGGAGCGATAAAAAGGTCTGAACACAGCGGGCTCTTCGCAATCATGTATGCGAATGCGTGTTCGCGACCACCGCTGCCGAGGAGAAGAATTTTCATTCAGAAAAAATTGAGATGCAAAGATGCTTAATGCGCGATTTTTTGTGAGCAATTTCTGATTGGCAATTTCATCGGCAAAAATGATAATTTGCATTTTTACAGCACACGCATCTTCAGTTATCAAAAATTTCCATGGCCCGCATTTCAAAGCAAGAATGGATTCGCAAGGGATTAAAAGTCTTAAGCGAAGATGGGTATCACGCTATACGCATTGATTTACTCTGTGCAAAATTCAGGATCACGAAAGGTTCCTTCTATCATCACTTCAATAGTCTTGAGGATTATGAAAGAAAACTGCTGAGGTATTGGGAGAAGGAAACGCTGAACGGTTTGACTAAAGTTTTAGAGGAAGTGGAATCGCCGCAGGGCAAGATCAACAGGATGGTTCAGTGGGCTTTCAGCGTTTCGGGAACTCTTGAATTATCATTACGTGCATGGGCGCTGAATAATAAGCTGGTGGAGAAATTGCTGATAAGCATGGAATTGAAACGCATCAAAATGGTCATTGACTTATATGTTGAGGTAGGAGTTCCGCGCAAAGAAGCACGCGAGCTGGCTGAACTCGGTCATGCCGCGTGGATCGGTATTCAAACATGTGGCGTTGAAGGAGTGGTGAACCGGGAAAAAAGTATTCGTCTGATCAACGAGATGATGAAAAATCTGGTGAAGAGTCTTGTGACGAAAAAAGAGAAATAAGAATTCTTAAATTTTTTTCACCCAACTAATAAACTGACCATTCAATAGCAGGTTACCTTGCAATCACCAGCATTTTTGATTTGCTGAAATTATCTGATTCAAATTTGCAGATATATGTACCGGGAAGAAAATCGTCTGCGGAAAAAATTTCTTTATGAAAACCCGGTGAAAGTATCCTTGATGAAACAGGAATCGCAACAATATTTCCCCTCAGATCATAAATTTTAAGAGTCACGTGTGCATCACAAGGAAGAAAGAATGAGAATGCGATTTCCGATGCTGTAGGATTCGGATAACAAGGATAAAATTGCGGAGTGCTTACAACACCATCAATCGGCAGTGAGCCAAGCGCGATGGAACTATCGAGAATGATGTCCTCATCTCCCGGCTCATACTTCACTGCCATATAGAAATAACGAAACATTTCGTCCGTAGAGAATGGCCCATAGCTAACGTCAATCGGGGGATTGTTCGGATTCTTTGGATTGTTAACCGTGTTATCAAATGTTCCTTCAGAATACAGCATGGTTCCATCCTCAAGCTTTTGGAGTGAAGTGAAATTGTAAAAGAGCTGCCAGTCAAAATTCCATTTGGGAACATTCACCAATGGAATCGTATCGCCAAACGGATTTACTGCATACACTTCAAATGACGTGCACAACTGATGTGCATGCGGTGAAATGCCGATCCAGGAAAGATCACCATCATCAAGCTGGTATTCTGAATGAAAAGTGGTTACAGTATTGGCCGGAATAAAAAGCCCTGATGGCTCAATGATTTTATTTTCCGTCACCTTCAGCGGCATTACCAGTCTCGGAGAATCAACATCACTGTAGAAAAGGTTGATGGAAGATGAATCAGTAGTGGCATAAGTGAGTGGTGCATAGTGAATCTGGAAAA
>Ga0134121_10000125_pt1 | contig 88343 bp, 73 predicted proteins | sample KB301_FD_96463 | JGI IMG/M metagenome (GOLD analysis project Ga0134121, IMG submission 96463) | Terrestrial soil microbial communities without Nitrogen fertilizer from Kellogg Biological Station, Michigan, USA - KB3-0-1 | ecosystem: Environmental > Terrestrial > Soil > Unclassified ...
GGTGAGTGGGCTCACAGGCATCACTGCCATTGCAGGAGGAGGAGCGCATTCTCTTGCCCTGAAAAATGACGGCATGGTATGGGCTTGGGGGTGGAATCTCTATGGTCAACTTGGAAATGGAACGAACACCAACAGTAATGTTCCCGTGCAGGTAAGTTCTCTCACAGGTATGACCTCTATTGCAGCAGGAACTTCTCATTCCCTTGCCTTGAAGAATGACAGCACGGTCTGGGCTTGGGGATACAATTTCGTTGGTGCAATTGGCAATGGGACCAACACCGACAGCAATTTTCCCGTGCAGGTAAGTTCGCTCACAGGCATCACTGCCATTGCAGGAGGTGGATCACATTCGCTTGCCCTGAAAAATGACGGCACGGTATGGGCTTGGGGAAGCAATTATTATGGTGAACTTGGAAATGGAAACAACACCGACAGCAATGTTCCAATGCAGGTAAGTTCGCTCACAGGCATCACTGTCATTGCAGGAGGCGAAGATCATTCCCTTGCTCTGAAGAATGACGGCACGGTATGGGCTTGGGGAAGGAATAACGATGGTGAACTTGGAAATGGAACCAACACCGGCAGCAATGTTCCCGTGCAGGTAAGTTCTCTCACTGGCATCACAACCATTGCAGGAGGAGTGTTTCATTCCCTTGCCCTGAAGAATGATGGCACCGTGTTGGCTTGGGGATACAATGGCTATGGTGAACTTGGAAATGGAAACAACACCGACAGCAATATTCCCGTGCAGGTAACGGGGTTGTGCCAGGTTGCAACTTCAGTAAATGAAGTTACAGAACTATTAAGCATTTCTGTTTTTCCCAACCCTGTACAAACCCAACTCAAACTCAACTTAGCAATACCCGCCAATGAAATAAGCATTCGCGTGTATGATTTGCAGGGAAAAATGATTGCACTACCAACAACTTTCACCAGCACACAAGCGCAACTCAACACAACTACTTTGCCTGATGGATTTTACACGCTTCAAATCACCAACAACAAAACAGGTGAGTGTGAGGTGGGGAAGTTTGTGAAGCAACAATAACCAGCAATCAAGACACGCAGAAAAAAATAAAACAAAATGTTGAACACCTTATTATACAAAAACAAAGAAGTGAAATCCCGCATGTCTCGATCATTTCGGGAATTCTTCTCGGGTAAAAAGCAAATTTTTTTTATCACCGCAGTAGTTCTTTTGCAAATGAAGCGAAGCGCAATCCCGGTTTTTATCGGGACTGCATTCTATCTGTTGCCAACTATGTCCAACGCTCAAAAAATTGCATGCGGAGGGTATCATTCCCTTGCTATTTGCAGCGATAGCACATCAATGGCTTGGGGAAACAATGACGATGGTGAACTTGGAAATGGAACCTACACCCCGAGCAATGTTCCCGTGCAGGTAAATTCTCTTACAGGCATCACCGCTATTTCAGCAGGAAATTCTCATTCCCTTGCCCTGAAGAATGACGGCACGGTCTGGGCTTGGGGATACAATTACTATGGTGAACTTGGAAACGGAACCAATACCAACAGCAATGTACCCGTGCAGGTAAGTTCTCTCACAGGCATCACCGCTATTGCAGCAGGATATCATTATTCCCTTGCCTTGAAGAATGACGGCACAGTCTGGGCTTGGGGATGGAATCTTAATGGTCAACTTGGAAATGGAACCAACACCGATAGCAATGTTCCAGTACAGGTGAGCTCACTCACAGGCATCTCTGCCATTGCAGGAGCAGGGCCTTCCCTTGCCCTAAAGAATGACGGTACGGTCTGGGCTTGGGGCGGCAATATCAATGTTCCCGTGCAGGTAAATTCTCTCACAGGCATCACCGCTATTTCATCAGGAAATTCTCTTGCCCTTGCCCTGAAGAATGACGGCACGGTCTGGGCTTGGGGAAGCAATCAATATGGTCAACTTGGAAACGGAACCAACACCGACAGCAATGTTCCCGTGCAGGTAAGTTCTCTCACAGGCATTACTGTCATTGCAGCAGGAAGTGAACATTCCCTTGCTATAAAGAATGACAGCACGGTCTGGGCTTGGGGAGAGAATGGCTATGGTGAACTTGGAAATGGAACTTGGACGGATAGTAATGTTCCCGTGCAGGTAAGTCTGCCCCCAGGCATCACTGCTATTTCAGGAGGATATGATTATTCCTTTGCCCTGAAGAATGACGGCACCCTTTGGGCTTGGGGAAACGGTGGCGTTGGTCAACTTGGAACCGGAAACTATAGCGAAAGCTATGTTCCTGTGCAAGTAACGGGGCTGTGCCAGGTTGCAACTTCAGTAAATGATGCTTTCCCGTCAACAGCGGGACTCAGCATGACAGCTTTTATTTCCCCCAACCCCGTACAAACCCAACTCACTATTAACTTAGCAACACCCGCCAATGAAGTAAACATTCTTGTGTATGATTTACAGGAAAGAATAATTGCAGTGCCAACAACTTTCACAAACACACAAGCGCAACTCAACACCTCTACTTTGCCTGATGGGTTTTATACCGTTCAGATCACTAACAACAAAAGAGGTGAGATTGAAGTGGAGAAGTTTGTGAAGCAATAATAGAGCGGTGTTTTTTTTATCGTTCGGGGCAGAGAAAATAGCTTTCATAACAATCAGCATGGAAGCGGATGTAATCTTCGCATTTTATTTTACCCCCAGCGGCCAAACACGCTTCGATTTTAGTGCAGTGCTAAGAAAAAACTCTAAACTATCCTCCCTTTAATCGCCTTCGCCACTGCTTCACCTTTTCGAATGCACCCGCAGCTTTTGGTAAATGTTTGGTGATGTCACCAGTCATAACCAATCAAAAAATAGTTGAGAAAAAATTTATTCAGTAACTTTAAAGTTACATATCTTTGCGTAACTTTTAAATTACCTATTATGCAACAAGAAATTAAACAGACATGGCATTTTAATCAATCGCCACAAGAGGTTTGGAAATATCTTACCATACCCGAACTATTAGAACAATGGCTGGGGAAAACAGATTTTCAGCCTATAGCAGGACACAAATTTCGTTTCATTGGTCGGCAAGGGAGCGAAATTGATTGCGAAGTGCTGGAAGTAAAACCGTTTACCAAACTTTCCTATTCGTGGCAAAGAACCTCAGCTAAAGACCGTAAGCCATTTACTTCAAAAGTTGTGTGGACACTTGTTCCGAAAGAAAAGGGAACGGAATTACAATTAGTGCATGATGGTTTCACTGCTTTAGAAGATTTTACTGCACACAACAACGGCTGGACAGTAATAGGAAACCGGTTTCTTGAACTCTTAAACACAATTAAAAAATGACAGTACAAACGCTTGATGCATTCCAGGTAATTGCCGACCCAAGCAGACGGCACATTTTACAGTTGCTTTCAAAAGAAAGTTTAACGATAAACGAATTGGCAGAAAATTTCAGCATGAGCCGGCCTGCTGTTTCAAAGCACATAAAAATTCTTTATGGTGCAGGGTTCATTTCCATTACAGGCATTGGCAGAGAAAGGCATTGCATACTCAAACAAGACGGCTTTAATGAGTTGCAGGATTTCATCAATTACTTTGATAAATTCTGGACAACGAAACTCAAAAAATTAGAAGCAATTTTAAATAACAAATCAAAATGAATAATCAGGATTACACGGCAACAATAAAGGTTACAAAATATCCGTCAGCTATTTTCAAACACATCAACGATGTTTCAAAATGGTGGACAAAAGATTTTGAAGGGCAGAGTACAAAACTTAATGATGAATTTATTAATCATGGAGACCCGCATTATTCAAAACAGAAATTGATTGAAATTATTCCTGATAAAAAGATTGTGTGGCTTGTAACCGATAGTAAACTCAACTGGATTGAAAAGGACAAGCATGAATGGACCGGTACAAAAATGATTTTTGAATTAGCCCCCGAAGGCGACAATACTCTGCTCAAGTTTACTCATCAGGGTCTTGTTCCTGAAAAGGAATGTTATGAAAGGTGCGCCCTGGGTTGGAATATGGTTATTAAGGAGCGGCTGTTCAACTTTATCACTGACGATAAAACGATTTAAAATACTTGTATCAAATAAAAAATGGAAAACAAAAATTTTATATCCCCTGGTCGGCGCCCTGGCCGATCAGATGTGTTGAAGAGGTTGGCGAGGAGACCGGTCTTGGACAAAGGATTTTGATACTGGAGTGAATGCGAGGTTGGTGGTGAAGTTGGTGGCGATTTAAAAAAGGGTAAGGATGAGATGAAAGAAAAGCGCTGAGAGATTGGCGCTTTTTGTTTGTTTTGCGTGAGAATAGCTCGCGCTTAAATAAAATGGGACTAATCAGAGAACCAAAAAATGTTGACTTCACTGTTCAATCAAAACCGTGGACAGAAGAAGAACTTCGTGACTTCAGAAAGTTGATGACTGAACTTAAAGCAAAAAATGCGAAACGAAGATTGCATTTTAAAAAATTTAAAATGTCAACCCGGGAAACGTCTTTGGTTTCAGAACCACAGACACGCTACAGGAAATCAAAGTGCGGGCCGCGCCAGAAGTGAGAGACTGTGTAACGTTGTGACGATTTATGGGATGGAGTGAACGAATGAAAAAAGCACTGAGAGATCGGCGTTTTTGTTTGCTTTGTGTGATAATTGCTCGCGCATCAGTTGTTGATCAGGGAACGCAACAACGGCTGCGCACCAACAGCTGCAGAAATTTGAGAACTAAATTCGGCGTGCGGGATGCCCGCCGATTAAAAAAAATAAAAAATTTATTTGACATGAAAAATAAAATCTTTCTGGGTGTGTTCCTATTCCTCATAAGCATTAGTAAACTTGTCCATGCTCAATACGTAAATTATGGAATTGACAAACCGGCTTTTGAAAGATTTGAAGCTGCTCCTACTTTATATGTAGTGCTAACAGGGCACAATGTATTCGATGAAGCATTACGTGATGCCATAAGCAGGTATTGGAAAATAAAGCCCTATCTTTTTATTGATTCAAGTGAGGCCAAGAAAAAGCTTATTGATCCTACTTTTTGTTTTCTTAAAATAGAGACTAAAAAGATAATTGTTGCCTATAATTCCGACATAGGAGGAGGCAGCACTGATACATATTGGGGAACCAACATGGGTATTTTTATTGGTGGGCCTGGAAGTATTGAAATTGATAAGGGGGCACTTGCGCGAGGCTATACAGCACCAGGTTGTGAGTTTGTACTTGCCGAGGCTCCTTTTGACGCCCATGGTCTTAATAAAAATTTAGACGGTACTGATAAAAATATTGAAGATGCTATTTATAAACTTCCTCTTATGGTTAAAGGGTTTAATGATGTTTTGTCATTTGTTAAAACTAATTCGTTAAAAGGATACGGAGGTATATTTCGAAGAAAATATTGTGGGCAAATATCTGCCAATGCAAGTATTTTAAAAAATAAAACACTTTTAGTTCTTGATAGCCTAAATGTAATTACAGGAAAAATGGAGCGGCTACACACAACAACTGTTACAAAAGAAATTATGCAAAAATATCCATACAAATACAGATACGTGACAAAAGCGGAGTTAGACGATTTAATTAAGCAAAGATCCAAAGATTATTGTTTTTTTGATCCTTGCCTTTCCTTCAATCGTCATATTATTGTTTACGATTTAGAATCGCTTTCGCTTATATATATAAAGCTTGAAACTTATTTGGTCAAAAAAGGGCTTACCTCATTTGAATCTTTTGTGTATGAAGATGAAATAGCTGATCTTGTTAGTGCGATTAATGGGAAATATAAGGCCGATTGAACCCTACTGGCGCAAGAAAAATTTACAAAGTCAACACGAGAACGAACTAAATCTTCACGTTCTATGAAAACCGGAACCTCTAATCAGATCATGAAAGTCAGCCACGAGCTGCATTTTAGCCATAGAATTTTTTTAGGACTGGTACTGTGCTGCTCATGTTTCATGTCAGGTTGTAAAGGGCCGGTAACATTTCCAACGCATGTCGTGTTTCAGTCAGACCGTGATGGAGTAAATCAGATTTACATCATGAATCCCGACGGGTCGGATCAGAAACGGTTGACGAATGATGCTTTCAATAATGAAATGCCGGCTATAAGTGAATTAGGATTAAAGATCGCTTTCCGCTCCGACAAAAGCGGAGCAAACGAAATTTGGGTTATCCTTAGCGACGGCACGCTTCTGACCCAGGTAACGCATTTAGGCGGCGCCAGCACACCGCGCTGGGGAAGAAATGCGCGAATTGTTTTCAGTGCGTTTGGACCCGGTAATTCAGAGCCCGATGTCTATTCGATGCTCAGCGATGGCAGCGATCTTAAACATCTCACTACAGACCCTGCTTCTGATATTGAGGCATTCTATAGCCCCGACAGTAAACACATCGTATTCACTTCCACCCGAAACGGAGAATCGGATATTTACATTATGAATGCAGACGGTTCCGGTCAAACGCCCCTTGTCACCAATCCTGCCAATGATGCTGAAGCATCCTTTAATTCTGACGGAACAAAAATCGCCTTCTGGAGTAACCGCGATGGCAACGGTGAAATTTATGTGATGAATGCAGACGGAAGCGCTCAAACCAATATCTCAAATAATCCTGCACTGGATTTTGAACCCACCTTCTCTCCAAATACCAATGAGATCACTTTCTCCTCCATGCGGGATGGTAATTGGGAAATCTACATCATGAACGCAGACGGTTCTAACGTAAGGCGCCTGACTAACAACGCTGCCATAGACCGCGCTCCGGATTGGAAGTAAAGGGAGCTTAAAAGAAATTTACAAAGAAAAACTTTGCGTGGTTAATGAATGGAAGTGCAAGTAATAAACAATTATTAAAATCATTTGAAGCAATACTAAGAATACAGCAGAATTTCGTTTTTGTTATTCCACACCTCTCTATTTAGAAACTGTATCCTTTTATAAAAATACACTTCAATGGGAAGAATTCTGTTCCTGGGATAGAGGACATTGCGAAAAAGGTACAATTTTTAAATCACCTAATGGTGCGGGTCTTATTGAAATTGAAGAAGGAACTGAAGTTCCAACTATACAAGGAGAACTTTATATTGAGGTAGAGGATGTAGATTTTTGGTATGAGATGCTTGTTAATAAGAAAATCAAAATCATTACTCCTGTTTCGAATACATCTTATGGACATCGTTCTTTTAAATTTACAGATCCTAATAATTTAATTATTGGGCTATTTAAATACAATCCTAAATAAAAAAATATATGCAGGAAGAAACTGTAGGCTTTGCGGTAATTTATCGCTGGAAGTTAAAACCGGGTTTGGAAAGTCAATTTATTGAAAATTGGAGCACTGCTACGCAAATGCTTATAAAATTGCGTGGTGCACTGGGTTCAAGACTTCATCAGGCGGAAGATGGTACCTGGATTTCTTATGCTCAGTGGCCTACTAAAGCTATTTGGGAACATCATCAAAGTCTGCCTTCTATCAATCCGGAGGTTTCCAGGCTAATGACAGATGCTGAAGAAGCAACCTTTCCTCCAATACTGCTGACACCCATTGCTGATTATTTAGGTGGAAAACCGATTATTGGTTCTGAGAAAAAGAAATGAGTAAATTACCGATAGCAGTAAGATTGTACTCCCGTCGTGTCTCCCTTGCGCAGCTAGGGACGACGGAACGCGTGATTACCCTGCGTCCTCGAAAGAGAGACACGGAGGGGTATAAAGAGCTTAAGGATTAATATGTGAGGAGAGGAAATTATGATTTCTGGTTTTTCGGAACAAGTAAAATACTGGTCAGTAACCATACCAGCCACGAAGTAGTCATAAGCACCATAGCGGTAGTTGGAAACCAGAAGGAAAGAATGCATATAAAGAGATAAATAAAAAAAGCATAGCGTGAATTTTTTATGAGGGCATCAGTCAGCTGCCGCTGGCCGTGAGCATCACGGGTAAGCGGAACGGGATGCATAATCGTCCATCCCAAAATAATCCAGCTAATATTGTGAAGTAAAATACCAAAGCAATAAAAACTGATAGCCGGCTGGGCGAAATCTGTTTTAATATATTCCGCCATTAGCCCTGTGGAGAAAGGAAGAATCACCACGGTGAGAAGCAGGAAGCCATTTGCATAAATAAACTGCGGATTTGATTTATCAATAAATTTAAAAGTACCGTGATGATTAACCCAGGCAATCAGAATGATATAAAAGCTCAGGAAAAAACCAAACCACGATGGCCAATCTTTCAAAAGCGTTAACCAAAAACCTCTTATAGAATGAATCGATTCTATTGAAGGAATTTTAATTTCCAGAATCAGCAGGGTAATGGCAATGGCAAACACGCCATCACAAAAAGCTTCTATGCGGGCATTCTCGCTTCTATCTGACATGTTATTGGTTTATACGGTTGATGAACGGCAATGTAAAAAGTGATTTTAACTATCTGCAACTTCTATGCAGGGACTTTCCCACGTGGTCGTGTCTTCAATTCCTCACAGCCACCTCTGGAGCGCGAAGTGGATACCGGGTGCATTCATAAATCTCAGCATGTATACACTTGCTGCCCGGTTGTAAGCGAAGATCGTTGTGATAGATTCTTCATTTTATTTATCGGTCGGTGTCTTCACTGACAGAATCAAATGATAAATATTTCGGCGGTAAGGATACCCAATAAAATCTTTAAATCCTAAAGAATCTTTCCCTTAATCGCTTTGGCCACCGCTTCCGATTTGGAATGCACATGCAGCTTTTCATAGATGTTTCTTATGTGACCACGAACAGTGTCAATGCTGATGAAGCAATGCTCACCGATAAGTTTGTAGCTCATCCCTTTCATAAGGCAGGAAAGAACTTCTTTCTCCCGCTCGCTCAGGTCGAAGGAAGAATTCCTTGATCCATTCTGCTCCTGAACCATCTTCAAAACTTTTTTGGCAACGGACGGACTCATAGGCGCACCGCCTTCATAGGTTTCTTTTATCGCTTCCAGAATTCTCGCCGGAGAAGTGTTCTTTAGTATGTAACCAGAAGCACCTGCGCATATGGACTGAAAAATCTTTTCGTTTTCTCCGAAGATCGTTTGCATCAGAATTTTTATTTCGGGTTTCTTTTCACTTAGTATCCGTACCGCTTCAATTCCATTCATGCCCGGCATCTCGATGTCCATCAGCACCACGTGCGGTTTGCTCTTTTCAATATTCTCAATAAGATTGTTGCAATCAGGAAAAGCACCTACACAACTGAAACTGTCACTACCATCAATGAGTTGGTAGAGTCCGTGTCGCAAACTATTGTTGTCTTCAAATATGGTAACGCGTATTGTCATGCTGTTATGCTACATTGAGTAAAAGTTGAATAGTGGTTCCAATGTCAGGTCCCGATTCAATCAAAAGTTTTCCTTTGATTTCTTCAGCTCTCCGGTTCATATTCCTGATTCCGTTTCCCAGTGAATGTTGATGAACATCGAATCCTTTTCCATTGTCGCGGATCAGCATCATTAAATTATTTTTTGTTCCTGAAATGGTGAACGATGCTTTGTCGGCACCGGAATATTTTACCATGTTGTTCATGGCTTCTTTAAAGATGAGATAAAGATTTTTGCGCACATCCATCGGCAGTTTCAATTTGCTCACCGCTTCATCTGCTTCAAATTCGAAATGAATATTTTTTGCTCCGAGTAACTCATATGCGAACGATTGCATGCGCTCAATGATTTTTTCGAACTGATCATTCTCGGGATGAATGGTCCACACAATGTCAGCCATGGCATCGAGCATCTTGCGCGAGCTGTCACCGATTTGCTCGAGCATGGGCGCGACTTCACTGTTTTGTTGTCGCGCGATCTCTGAAAAAATTGAGATGCTGCTGAGTGTGCTTCCGACGTCATCGTGTAAGTCGCTCGCGATTTTGTTGCGCAGGGTTTGAAGCTTGAGTGCATTGCGCGTGCTGTAAATTCGGTAGCCAAGAAAAATCAGAATGGTCATCAGAACCAATCCGCCAATAAAAGAATTCTTCAGTAGCGTTTGCTTTTTGATCTGTCCGGCTTTTATCTCCTGATCCTTGGTGAGCAATGCAATTTGGTTATCTTTTTTTTCGGTCTCATAGGCAGTCTTCATTTCGGTGATCTGCTTGCTCTTCTCATCATTAAAAACGGAATCATGCAATTGAAAGAAAAGCTTCTGGTAGGTGTATGCATTCGCATAATCGTGTTGCAGGGAATATGCCTCTGCCAAATTTCTGTAAGCGTCTGCAATACTTTCTGTCGCGCCAATTTGCTTTCCTGCTTCAATGGCTTTGTTGAGGTACCCGATTGCTTCCGGAATCTGGTTAAGATCAACATAGACCGAAGCAACATTGCCATAAACAATAGCGAGATGTTGTATATCGTGCACCTCCTCCATTCCTTTAATTGCACGTAAATACATGTCGAGCGCTTCCGGATATTTCTTTTGAAGCTCATAAACTTCGGCAATGTCAGACTGCGTTGCTGAAATCGTGTATAAGTCATCGATTTGTTCGGCGATAGGTAGGGCGGAGTTTAAGTTCCTGAGACCTTCGTCGTAATTTTTCAGCTCCACGTAAACAGTTCCTATGTTCATGTAACAGTTAGCAATATCCTTTTTTGCTCCGAGCTGCAGGAAAATCTCAAGGGCATTCGTGAAGCTTTTTAATGCCTCAGCATAATTATCTTGCTCCAGGTAGACATTGCCGAGATTGGTGTTACTCGAGCCAATGCCTCGCTTGTAATCTATTTCTTCATAGAGTTTTAGTGCGGAAAGAAAATTCTTCACGGCTTCAGGATAGTTGCCCTGGAAATGGTAGACAGAAGCAATACTCATTTCTGCGTCTCCAACTCCTCTCTTGTTTTTGATCTGCTCATTTAGTTTTTTGGATTTGAAAAAATAATTCAACGCCGAATCATAGTTTCCCTGGAGGATGTAACTCACACCGATGTTCGTTAATGCTGCTCCGATTGCAAGAGTATCTTTGATTTGCTCCCTCAGCTTTAGCGAAGACAAATGATTCTGCAGCGCTTCTTTGTAGCTGCCCTGCATTCTGAAACAATTACCGGTATTGCTGTAGGCATTGGATAATCCTTTCTTAAACTTTTTCAGGTCATCAGGAGATTTTGCCTGCGGAATATTCTTTTCACACAACGCCTTCAATTCGTTCGCATACTTCATTGACTCACCGAAATCGGAAGTAAGCATGAGATCATATGAAAGTGCTGAAAGAATTTTTACTCTCGCTGTATCATCTTTAGAAGTTGGAAGCACAGTGAGCAGTGAATCAATTTGCTTCTGAGTCTGGGCCAAACAATAAGATGTAACAGAGATGAGGAGCAGAACGAAACAAAATCTCGCAGGCAGTTGACTGAGATTCGTCGTGTTCTTCATGGTTTATTGCATTTGAATTTTCAGGAGAAAATCTGACATCTAACTTAAGAGTTATTTCTCACTGCAAAGAAAGCCTCTCGTTCAAACCAGTGAAATAGCATGAGCATGCTGTTTCAAAGTCAACGCTCACTAAAATTCAGCATGTCCATGCTATTGATGAACGCTTGTTGATCAACTCACCTTTGTGACTGATTCTCATCCAAAATTTTTTCACAATTAAAATCAAGCCACATGAAAAGCCTTACGACAAAAAAGTTCTTCTTTTCCATTCTGCTTTTGAGCGGGATGTTTTCATTCACCGTTGCTAACGCACAAACCTGTAGCGGCAATAAAGTTTGGACATGCCGAACTTGCACAGGTCCATATGGCACTACTTACCAGGAATGTGATTGTGTGAGTCCTAACAAAGTTGCCGCCTGGCAGGCAACACCATGCAGTTATTATGATACCGGCAACAATGGTAATCATGGCAATGGCAACAACGGAAATGGTCACGACGATGGTGGTGCATGTATTTGTCGGCTGAATGAATCAGGAGCAGCTTCTGAAAGCATTTATCCTAATCCGCTTTCCAATTCAACAACCATCTACTTCACACTTAATGAACCTCAAAAAGTTTCTCTGAAAATCTTTGACCTGAATGGAAGATTGATTCAAACACTTGCCGATGATGAGTTTGACTCCGGCGAGCATCAGGTGGAATGGAATGCTTCAAATCTTGAAGCAGGAATTTATTTTCTGCGAATGGAAACTGCTACCAATTCTATGAACCGAAAATTAATTGGAGTGAAATAAAAACGATGTTAGTCAGAGATGATTTACATCTGGCTTGTCATTTCAACAATTCAATGCACAATTCAAAATCAAAATAAAATGAAAAACCTACTAAACAAAGTCTTCGCTATAGCAATTACTTCTTCACTTTTTTCAATAACAATCCATGCACAAATAACCACAGCCCTCGATGATTATATCCTTGATAAAATGAAAAATGCGCGGTTGCCCGGTGTTGCTGTAGCCATAATTAAAGACGGAAAAGCGGCGCTTACAAAAGGTTATGGTCTTGCTAATGTTGATAAAGACATACCCTATACTCCCAACACTATCCAGCAAATTGCCAGCATTTCAAAACCCGTTACCGCAACTGCTGTTATGAAATTATGGGAAGACGGATTGTTTGAATTAGATGATCCAATCAATAACTATCTTCCTTTCCCCGTAACTAATCCATTTTACCCGGGAGTACCCATAACTTTTCGCATGTTATTATCCCATACATCATCCCTGATTTTAAATGATGTTTCTGCAAATAATCCTCTATTCTCTGCGATAGTGCATGTTGCTCCAGGTACAGCGGAAGAATTAGGTCCTTTTTTACAGAGCGTTTTTGTTCCGGGAGGAAGCCGATATGTTGATTCAATAAGCTATAACCATTTTGCACCCGGCTCACAGTATGTTTACTCCAACTTCGGATATGCGCTACTTGCTTATCTGGTCGAACAGATTTCAGGAATGCCTTTTAATGAGTATTGTAATCAAAATATTTTCCAGCCACTATGCATGAACAATACCGCATGGTATTACAGCGAGTTGGATACCAACCTTGTCGCCCGTCCATATCAATTACACGGCAATCAATTAGTAGATTATAATTTATATGAATGTCCGGACTATCCGGGCCGCCAGTTAAAAAGCACAGCGATTGATTTGTCTAAGTTTATTCTAATGCATCTGAATTACGGCATACTCGATGGCGCTCGCATTATTGATAGTACCACGGAAGTGATGATGAGAACAACTCAGATCGTGGCGATTCCCAATGGAAGTTTGATGCACGATAATCAAATTGTCAATCTTCAAGTAGGTGAATGCCTTGGATGGCAGCATCTAACACTCCAGTATGGCAATAATAGCAAGGAATTCTTTGGACACGAGGGTAATGACATTGGCATCAGGACTGAAGGTTGGATTAATGTTGGTAACAATACTATAGTGACCGTTCTATCTAATCCCGATAATACTTTTTCAGCGCAATTTGCATTAGAGGATATTCATATCGAACTCGATGCAACTACAGATACTATTTCAACTGCCGGAGCGCCTTCTTTAAATTGTTCCTATACTTTCAATCCATGCGAGCATAGCACTGCGCATTGGAAGAATAATACAACAGCTTGGCCGATCGGCTCTGTACCCATGAAAATCGGAACCAAGCATTACTACACACAACAACAAGTGCTCGATGTACTGAACAATGCTTCAACGACTGATGCAAGCATTGTGTTAGCAAAAGCATTGATTGGTGCAAAGCTCAATGTGGCGCAGGGTTCAGAGCTTGCCCCGATTGTGTTAACCATTAATTCAGCAATGGATTTAATCGGTTCAAAGCGGCTTCCTTACAAAAATCCAATTTCATTCTCCTCTTCAACGGGAATTCAAATGCTTGCCTTAGCAGCAACTTTGAATTCATATAATTCAGGGGCAATGAACACGACTGCCTGCTCAGGCAGCTCTGACAGAGAAAGCGCAGACGCAGATATTCCTCTTGAATATTCGATGGCTTCTTTTCCTAATCCATTTTCAAACGTGACAAGCATTTCATTTTCTCTTCCCCAAACAGAAAATATTTCCGTAAAGATTTTTGATGTCAATGGAAGATTACTGAGAACACTTGTTGACGGCGAATCAATTGCAGGAACACATCAGTTGGAATGGAACGCTTCAGATGTTGAAGCAGGAATTTATTTTCTGCGGATGGAAACTGCAACCCATTCTGAGAACCGGAAACTGATTGTGGTGAAATAAAAACGATGTCAGTCAGAGACGATTTACGTCTGACTTTTCATTTCAACAAAACAACTCACGATTCTAAAATCAAAACAAAATGTTGAACTCAACAAAAGGATCAAAACAGATTAGTACAATTCCTGCAAAGCCGGGAAAAACTCTCCGCTTAAAAAGACTTCTCGCTTTGCTAATCATGACTTCTCTCTTTTCAATAACAACTCAGGCGCAAACAACTCCGCTTGATGATTACGTGCTCACAAAAATGAATGACAGCAAAATTCCCGGGCTTGCTTTCACGATTGTCAAAGACGGAAAAGTAGTATTAGCAAAGGGATACGGTTATGCTGATGTTGATAAGGATATTCCCTTTACACCTAATACCATTCATCATGAAATAATCAGCGAGTCAAAAATCGTAACGGCAACAGCGGTGCTTAAGCTCTGGGAGCTGGGTCAATTACAGCTCGATAGTCCAATCAATAATTATCTGCCATTTGCTGTATCCAATCCGTTTTATCCTGATGTGGCCATCACTGCACGAATGCTATTTGCGCACAAAGCTTCAATCGCTGATATTTCAAATGACGAAAGCTTTCATGTGCCTCCCGGCACAGCACAGGACTTGGGCGGTTATCTGCATGATTATCTTGTCCCTGGCGGAGCTTTATATAATGCTTCAACCAACTTCTACAATTATGCCCCCGGTACACAATACACTTTCTCAAATACTGATTATGCATTGCTTGGATACCTGGTGCAAGTGATTTCAGGAGTACCGTTTGACCAGTTTTGCAACGAGAATATTTTTCAGCCCTTGTGTATGAATCACACGGCGTGGTATCACTGTCAATCAGATACCAACATTACCAGCCGTCCTTATTATTACATGAAGAATTCTATTAACCACCCTATTGATTTCGGATTATATGAAGTTCCATGGTACCCTTCAGCACAGTTAAAAACAACTGAGTTCGATTGGTCGAGGTTTATGATTATGCACATGAATTACGGAGAGCTTGATGGAGTGAGAATCATCGATAGCACAACTGAAGTTTTAATGCGTGAAAACCAGGTTGTGATTGATTCAAATTCTACTGTTCAGCTTGATGTCGCTTCAATCAATTTCAGGCGAGAAGAATGTCTTGGCTGGTATCATGTAATTGAATACAGCAATGATAACAAAGAATATTTTGGTAGAAACGGGAATGATATCGGAACCGTTGTGCAAAGCTGGTTTAACACGAGTGACAAAACAATCATCACAGTTTATTGTAACGGATTCAGTACTGGTGAAACGGTTTTGAGTGTCTTCGCTATTTACGAATACCTGAATCTGATGATCGTCGATTCAATTTCTTCGTCAGGCATGCCGGATCTGAATTGCGAATATTCCTTCAATCCCTGCCAGCATGACGATTCATACTGGAGGAACAATTCATTGCTGTGGGCACTTAACTACATTCCTATGAAACTCGGAACAAAGCACTATTATTCTAAAAACCAAATTCTTTCACTTCTTGATAAACCAGTTAATGGGGATGCAAGCATTTCACTCGCCAAATCATTAATCGCCGCTAAGTTGAATGCAGCGCAAGGCTCTGAACTTTCAGTGATCATTTCAACGATCAATTCGGCTATGGATATAATTGGATCAAAGCGTTTGCCTTATGATGTTCCGGTTTCATTCTCCTCTTCCAAAGGAATTAAAATGCTTGCATTAGCGGCAACATTGGATTCGTATAATTCCGGAGCGCTGAATACCACAGCTTGTTCAGGCAGTTCCGAAAGAGAAAACACTGACGCAGATATTCCTGTTGAGTATTCAATAGCTTGTTCTCCTAATCCATTCTCGAGCACAACAAGTATTTCCTTTTCACTTCCTCAAACAGAAAATGTTTCTCTAAAGATTTTTGATGTGAATGGAAGATTACTGAGAACACTTGTTGCCGGTGAATCAACTGCAGGAGCACATCAGGTTGAATGGAGCGCTTCAGATGTTGAAGCAGGAATTTATTTTCTGTGGATGGAAACTGCTACACATTCTGAGAACCGGAAATTAATTGTAGTAAAATAAACTACGTGAATCGACTTCAATTCAGAAACTGATTGTGCAGTAATGAACTTTTCTACCTACTGAAAAACACCCTGTTTATGGTATTGACAGAGAATGCTGATCACACAACCTTTACAAAATCATTTCTTATCACCTAAAAAACAAAATCAAATGAAACAGTTACTCAAAGTTCCGAAAGCGCCACTGATGATCCTGGTTCTTTTAGCATTGTCAATCTCTTGTCAGAAAGAGGATCGAAGTGTTACTCCGCTTTCATCAGGAAGCGAACTAAAGCTCATTGAGAATTCTAAAGATGTACCTGTTGAAGACGTTTTCTTTAATGAATGCTGCGGTGAAGAAGTCCACGTAACGGGCACAGCGCATTTCCTAATGACAGATAACATTATACACATTGTTGTCAAAGACATTTCCGGAGATGGCTTATCAACCGGATATAATTACACGGGTATCGGCTCCTCAGTGAACAACATTCCTTTCTACAACAATCAGTACGATGGTCAGCTGACTTTTAATCTCAACATGAGTAATGAAAATGGCTGCAGCTTTATGCTGCATGTTACACTGCATATTACTCTCAATGCAAATAATGAGGTGACGGCGGAGCTTGAACGAATTGAAACCACGTGTCATTGATTTTTGAATCAGAAAAATTTTTCATCATGAAAACAATTTTCCTTTTCTCAATTGTAATCATCGCGGCCTCGCTCGTCAATAATCTCCTTGCTCAGCCTTCAGCAAGTCAGTTTTGTGAAAGAATAAAATCTTCCGGGAAAGCTCTTAAACCATTGTTATATGAAAACACAGTTGCTCATTCTCACTATCACATTTCTTGCACTCTCAAATTCGGAAGCGCAAATAACTTTTCAAAAAACTTACGGCGGATCATCATACGAGGTTTTAGGCGCTGCGCAGCCAACTGTTGACGGAGGCGCCATACTTGCCGGCATGTCTGCAAGCTATGGCGGTAGTGATGATATCTACCTGGTCAAAACTGATGGTGATGGAACGCTTCAATGGGCAAAAATCTACGGAGGAAATGATAACGACTTTAGTGAATGTGTTCAGCAAACAAGTGATGGTGGTTATATTGTCGGAGGTGATTCTTATAACCCGAATCTATATACTATAGATGCCTATCTTATCAGAATGGACAGCGACGGAAACCTGGTCTGGTATAGAAAGTTTGGCGGGTCAGGTGATGATTATATATACTCAGTTAAGCAAACCAATGATGGAGGATTTATTGCGGCCGGCTCTTACAACACCGGGGCTCATTCTGTTGATCAAACTCGATGAAAGCGGCGGGCTTGTTTGGTCAAAAACATTCGACATTGATTCTTACCAGGAAGGAAGAGGTGTTGTGCAAACACCGGATGGTCGATATTGTATTGCAGGATATGTATCCAGTTCCAATAACAACAATAAGGGGTATCTGATAAAAACTGATAGCAGTGGAAATTTAGTTTGGACAAAGACCTATCAAGCACAAGGATTTCTTTCATCATATTTTGGATGCATTCAAAACACCAGTGATGATGGATTTGTTGTTTGCTCAGATGCAGGTGATCATTTGATACATGACACTGAGATTTATGTTGTAAGAACGGATTCAGAGGGAAATGTGATCTGGTCAAATACTTATGGCGCAGGAGGTATTTGGAATTGGGCACGCGGAATAAAGCAGACCAAGGATAATGGATTTATTATCAACGGCAACAGAGATTACAACAGCAACTCCCGCGACCTATATGCCATAAGAATTGATAGTGCAGGAAATCTTTTGTGGTCGAAAACTTATGGTGGCACGAGTTCTGAAGTTGCGTGGGAATCAGCAGTTTGGGAAACCAGCGATGGGGGATTTGTTTTTGCAGGCAATGAAGCAAGCTTTGGTTCCCAGGATTTATATTTAGTGAAAACGGATGTCAATGGCAATAGTGGATGCAATGAAGGAAATCCAAATACCACAGTATCAAATGTAACAACTACTGTTTCTGCAGTGACGCCATCTTCAGGCACAGGGGGAACATTGACTAATCTAACAACTGCCGTAAACACCGGAGCAACAGAAACAACACTTTGTCTTGCAACATCAACAAACCAACTTGTTAAGGGCGAAAATTTGATTTCAATTTTTCCGAATCCTGCTTCTCATCAAATCACATTAGCGGGACTCAATACGCTCGCAGAGCCCCGTGGACAAAGCTCATTACTCATCTTCAACCTCCTTAGTCAGCAAGTTTTTTCTTCAGAAATAAAAATGAATGGCGAAAAAGCTTTCACTATCAATATTGAATCACTACGTGCAGGCATTTATAAAATGATAGTGATTGGTGATGATCAAATAAGCGAAGCAAGTTTTGTAAAACTCTAAACAATCCTCCCCTTAATCGCCTTCGCCACCGCTTCCCCTTTCGAATGCACATGAAGTTTCTCGTAGATGTTGCGAAGGTGTCCGCGTACAGTGTGTACGCTGATGAAGCATGATTCAGCAATGAGCTTGTAGCTCATGCCTTTCACCAGGCATTCAAGAACTTCTTTCTCGCGCTCGGTGAGGTTGAATGAATTTGGTGCTCTTGATCCCGCCGGCGGTTGAACCATCTGCAAAACTTTTCTTGCTATAGGAGGACTCATGGGCGCACCACCTTCGTATGTTTCCTTTATCGCCTCAAGGATTCTTACGGGTGAAGCATTCTTTAAAATGTATCCGGAAGCGCCGGCGCAAATGGATTGAAAAATGTTTTCATTGTCACCGAAGACGGTCTGCATGAGAATTTGTACTTCGGGAAATTTATCAGTGATCATTCTTACCGCTTCAATGCCACTGATGCCGGGTAACTCAATATCCATCAGCACCACATCGGGTTTGCTTTGCTCAATGCGGCGGATGAGTTGTGTGCAATCAGGAAATGCACCCACGCAACTGTATCCTTCGCTCCCGTTGATCAATTGATAGAGCCCGTCACGTAAGCCGTCGTTATCCTCGAATATGGCGACCCGTATGTTCATGCTGCGTTAAGAATTAGTTGAATAGTGGTTCCCGTTCCCGGCTCAGATTCCAGAAGCAGGCGGGCACCAATTTCCTCTGCGCGCTTCTTCATATTCCTCAATCCATTACCGTGTGATTCATGGTTCACATCAAAGCCCTTCCCGTTGTCGCGAATCATCAGCATCAAATTACCACTTGTCCTGCGGATAGAGAACGAAGCCTTGTTCGCTTCAGAATATTTGACCATGTTGTTGGTGGCTTCTTTGAAAATCAGGTAAACATTTTTTCTGACGTTCATCGGCAGCTTCATTTTTGCGATGGCATCGTCTGCCTGAAATTCGAAATCAATTTTTTTAGCGCCGAGCAGTTCGAAAGCAAACAATCGCATCCGGTCAATAATTTTTTCAAACTGATCATTCTCGGGATTTATGGTCCAAACGATGTCAGCCATTGCCTCAAGCATCTTTCGCGAGCTGTCACCGATTTGCCGGAGCATTGGAGTTACTTCATTGCTCTGTTGTTGTGCAATCTCTGAAAAAATAGAAATGCTGCTGAGTGTTGAACCAACATCATCGTGCAAGTCGCTTGCAATTTTGTTGCGCAACGTTTGCAGCTTGAGCAATTGTCGCGCATGATAAGTTCTGTACATGAAGAAAACGAGAATAGACATCAGCACCAATCCGGCAACGAAAGAATTCCTGAGCCAGGTCTGCTTTTTTATTTCGAGTGCTGCGATCTGTTTGTCTTTGGTGAGAAGAGAAATCTCTTTGTCCTTTTTCTCAGTGTTGTATTTGCTGTTCAGTTCTTGAATCTTACTTTGATTCTCGGTATTGTGAATGGAATCGTTAAGCTTTGTATAAAGCAAATGGTTTTCATAAGCGTTTTTGTAGTCATTTAAATGCGAATAAATTTCCGAGAGCATTTCATAGCATGAACTTTCAATGTCAGTTGCTCCAACTTGCTTTGAAACCATAAGTGACCGTACAATGAACGGCAGCGCTTCCTTATATTTCTTTTGTGCTGTCATTATTTCTCCGCGATAATAACATGAGACAGCAATACCTTGCTGGTCGCCAACTTGTTCCTCGATGGAAAGAGCTTGCTGTGAATAATTCAATGCCTGACTATAATTTTTTTCTGCCAGTGCTACTTTTCTCAATCCATCAAGCGCAGAAGAGGTCATTGGGAGATCTCCATTTTGTTTGGCAGCATCAAATGATTGAGAGTAATAGCTATTTGCTTCACCCAAATTATTTTCGTCTAAAGCAATTCCGCCGAGACGATAGTAAGAACTGATCATCTGTCCGGTGTCGCCGATTTTATTGCTGAGATCAAGAGCAAGAAGATGATATTTTTTTGATTTCGCGTTGTCTTTCATCTCGCGGTAAACATCTCCTATGGTTCCATAGCTATTCGCCATGCCGGATGAATCATTTTTATTTTCGCGAAGCTTTAATGCCATGAAGTAGTAGTTGAGTGCCTCAACATAGTCTCCCTTGCTCTCGTAATTTATTCCCAGGTTGCTGTAACATGCAGAAAGATGAATACTGTCACGCCTTTGCCGGCATAACTCCAGCGTCTTCAAGCGATAAGGAGTTGCAAGCTTAAACTGTCCCTCACCGTCATAGATGCTTCCGATGGTATTGTTTGCTATGAATAATCCACCCGAATCTTTTTTCTCCTCCGATAATTTCAGACATCGAAATGAATAGTCGAGTGCTTTCTTAAAATCGGCAGTTAAATAGTAGTAACTCCCGAGTACGTTAAGACTTTTGATCTCGCCATGCGAAAAGTTTATTTTCTGAGAAAGATCCAGAGCCTGCTGCGCATAATCTTTCATGGGTTCAGGATTTACATTCATGTATTGCTTGCAAAGCGTGATGAGCAAATTCACCTTGTTACTGTCTTCTCTGGAATTTTTCAAAGCGCTTGTAAGTGAATCAATCTTGTGTTGGTTCTGGGAGAATGAATTTGCCGCCTGGAAGGTGAGAAGAAAAAAAAGGAGTGGAAGTGATCTCATGATGCCGTTGGCAAGATAAGGTGTATGCCGGGAAGTTTGCCGATCCGCCATCTAATGTAAGTTCAATTTCAGCAGCAAAGAAACAGGGCTCACATTACTTCCGGAATAGCACGAATGTGCTGTTTTGAAAAGCGATGCAAACTGAAATCAGTACAAATGTGCTATTGACTGCCGCCGGGTGATGATGCCACCTTTGAGCAGTGAAAATTTTTCTCAACCAAAAACAAAAAAAATGACGAACACAAACAAAAGTTTCAAAAATTATGTGAGATCCCGCACACTTGCTGGAAAAAACATGAAACGATTACTCAGCAACATTTCACTCATCACCATCGTGATGATTCAATTTGTTAATGCTCAAACGCCGGCCATCGGGTGGCAGAAAACTTTTGGTGGCAGCGGCGATGAGTACTACGGCTACATCCTTAAGCTACACGACGGTAACTACCTTCAGTATGGAAACACCGCTTCTGACGACGGTGACTTCAGTTCCAATCAAGGGCGTGATGATGCTTACATGATTAAGACTGATGCTTCAGGAAATGTTCTGTGGTCAAAAACTTATGGCGGAAAAAAAGATGATGGCTTCAACCAGGTGGTCGAAACAGCGAACGGAAATTTAGTGGCTGCTGGCTACACTGAGTCCAAAAGCGGCGATGTGAGCGGCAATCACGGTGGAAGGGATGGATGGCTGGTAATGTTCAATGCAGATGGAAATATTCTTTCACAGCATTGTTATGGCGGCAAAGGCGATGATGAATTCGATGGTGTTGTAAAAGGCAACCCTGGTGGATTCATACTATGCGGAATAGCCGGCTCAACAGATGGTGATCTATCAGGAGTTGCATATCACGGGGGCGATGGTGATGGGTGGGTAATGACTGTGAATAACAAAGCACAAATTGTTTGGCAGAAGTGTATTGGTGGCAGCGACTTCGAGCAGTTCACTTCCATTGTCACCATGGAGAATAAGATTTATGTTAGCGGGCTTACCTGGTCTTTCGATGGTGATGCAGCACAAAATCACAGCGCTCCCGGTTCATTTGATCATTTCCTGACCAAGTTTAAATTAAACGGTGATGTTGTATGGACTGCTTGCCATGGTGGCAGCGGTGATGACTATTGCTTTGTTCAATCACTGGTTGCAACAGCTGATGGCAATCTTATTAATGTAGGCACTACACTTTCCAATGATGGCGACGTGAGCGGCCACAGCACCAATGTTGCTGATGCATGGGCTCCGAAGATCAACTCAGCAACAGGAGAACTGATTTCGCAACGTTGCTATGGATCAGTCACGCGCATGCAGGGATTGTATAGCGCTTATGCTGATGAGGATGGCGGATACCTTTTACTCGGTGCTGATGCTTCCGATTTTGATGTTGCCACATCATGGGATGCAATGGTGATAAAAACTGACGCTGACGGAAATGAAGTCTGGAAAAAAACTTTTGGTGGCAGTGATATGGACATGGTTGATGGTCTGGCTGAGACAGATGATGGCGGATATCTCTTAGCATGCTATGCGCGATCGGGTGATGGAGATGTAACCAATCAGCATGGTGGAGGAGATTCATGGCTGGTGAAGCTAACAGATGATGGCGACCGAATAGCAAATCAGACTGCGAGCGAATCGCTGCCGGAACTCAGAAATTATCCGAATCCATTCTCAACATCAACTACCATTTCATTTTCTCTTTCGCGGGCAGAAAATATTTCTCTGAAAATTTTTGATGTGGAAGGAAGATTGATTCGCACGCTTGTGAATGAACCGATGAGTGCAGGAACACATGAGCTAACATGGGATTCTCAAAATAGTCCCGATGGATCGGGAGGGAATGAAGTGAATTCAGGAATTTATTTCATAGAACTAAAAACAGAGTGGGATCTAAAGGTGATTAAATTGAGTGTGATCAGATGACACAATAGAAAAAACACTTCCTTTTATATATCGTGGACTTCCAAAAACCTCATCTTTTTCTTCCTCACCCCGCCCCCTCTCTCCGCCAGGAGTCGCGGAGTCCCAACGGACCTGCATGAGAGGGGTGCAGTGGAAGGTTTTTGGAAGTCCCCTTTCATTCGTTAACCACTAAAAACTAAAAATCATAAAAAAAAAATTAAAGGGTTTACTCACTCTTATCGTTATAATGTTTTCCATTTCTTATTTACATGCACAATGCCCGGGTAACAAGGTGCAGATGTTTAAACCAACTCATTCGGGCTGCATTTCCAAGTGCGTTCCGCCAAACAAAGTAGATCATTATGCGAGTATGGGCTGGTTACTTTTTTGTCCTAACTCAGGCGGCTGGGAGTTTCCGTCTCCCGACCTGTCCCGATTTTCTCGGGAAGAGGACATGGCGATTTCAAGTGCGCCATGCTTAAAGGTGACTGTGCAGAGACCGGATAATTCTTTTGTACCCAATGTACAGGTAACAATACAGAGTGGAGCAGGAACACTGATTACTGTAAACACAGATGCAAATGGTGTTGCACAGTTTGATTCGATTGACCCTGATCAATATTCTGTGAAGTTGAATGTATCAACGTTTCAACCTGTTGATGTAGAAAAGGATGTTGATACAGGAGTGAATGCGAGGTTGGTGGTGAAGTTGGTGGGGATTTAAAAACGTTGGTAAGGAAGAGATGAACAAAAGCGCTGAGAGATTGGCGCTTTTTGTTTGTTTTGTAGTGCGGTTCAGCGAGGACACGACCGCGGACAAAAAAGAATTATGGATAGCGCAAAAGTACCTTTCGATTTACTTCAAGCAGTTAGAAACGTACTCGAAAGAAACAAGCACTTAATAAAAGTTGAACAGGAAATTGATTCATACTTTACAATTTCCTCAAATGACTTTTCTGATTTCACATTTAAAATATGGAACAAAATACCTTCTAATATTCAAGCAAGAGTTACTTATCCAACGGATTATTGGATAAGCAGAAAGCCAAGCAGTTCTAATCATGTCAGAGTTACAACTGAACATCTACCGATAACAGGGTTGATAAAACAACTTGAAGCATGGTTTTCTTTAATTAATGGTTATTTAGAAATTAGAAATATGTCAAACGAGGAAGTAGAAAATCAGAATAAAATTGAAACTCAAAAACAAGATAATTCGGACGTAAGGGTATTGTATATTTTTATTGATATTGTAAGGTATTCTACTGAAAGAACAACTGAGGCTCAAGCTGATATTATTATGAAGCTTAACGATATTGTAAGTAATATTTTAAAAGAGAATAAAATAAAAGTTGCTAAAACAATTTTAATCCAAACTGGTGACGGATTATGCATTTCTATATTGGACGAGACCATTCTCCCCGATACCCAACTTTCAATAGCATTAGGTATTTTGAAGAAAATCGAATCACATAATCGACTTACTGAGGATAAAATGTTTCAATTCCAAGTGCGTATCGGATTGAATGAAAACATAGATAAGCTGTATTTGGATATTAATTCTAATAAAAATTTAGCTGGCAGCGGAATTAATTTTGCGCAGAGAATAATGGATCAGGGTGACGCTTCTCAAATAATGGTGGCCGAAACTATTTACCAAAAATTGAAACCGAGAGCAATGTATTTTAAAAGTTTTAGGAGCTTAAAAGCAAAAGATAAACACAATGAAAAATTTATCGTTTACCAGTTTATCGATGAACTAGAGGAACTTAATACTGACTATCCGGAGAAATTTGTTCAGCATCCCTTAAATACCTTAATAAGAAAGATACTGACTGAAGATGAAAGAAAAAACAAACTGGAGATTCTGTTTGCGGCATATGGATCAGATAAAAAACTTGAGGAGGTTACCCAAGATTTACTGGAAAAAACAGTAAATAATAGTTTGGAAATTGAAGCAAATAATGAGATCAAATGTGATCCGGATTCAGGCAATCCGGATAAATGTTTATATGTGTGTTATACCTTTGAAGGGAAGATACATTTAAAATACGCTCAGCAATATCAGACGATAAAAATTCCTTAAAAGCTCCTCTTGATTAATCAACAGAAAGGCATATTAAAAATAGTGTCCATAATATTTTTGGTAATTACAGTTTACTTTTTTGTGGTAAACATAATCGGATACTTTCAGGCGAAACATCAGTTAGCAAGTCCTTTGATACCTAAAAGTATGATGGAAGAAGTTTCGAGAGCCCATTTGTATATGGCTAGTACTCTATTGTTTTGTTTCATAATCGCCATACTTTTTCATAATCGCAGGAAATATATCATGTCGCTATGTCTGTGCATTATTGCAGTTTTGCTAATAAACTATTTCCCTGAATTGTTTGTGTAAAAAGTGAAGTGCTAACAGTAGTCACACAATTCTCCCTTTAATCGCCTTCGCCACCGCTTCACCTTTCGAATGCACTTGCAATTTCCTGTAAATATTTTTTACGTGAGTACTGATGGTATCTATACTAACAAAGCACCTGTCAGCAATCAGCTTGTAACTCATTCCATCCACCAGTAATTTTAAGACTTCCAATTCACGGTCAGTAAGATTCTAGGATTCATCTTTAGAATAGGAGGCTCCTGATTTAAACATCGCCAGCACTTTGCTTGCAATGCTTGGTGTCATGGGTGCTCCACCTTCATGAATTTCTTTGATGGATTCAAGTATTTGTGACGGCGGGGTATTTTTCAAAATATATCCTTCAGCTCCGTTGCATATTGAATGAAAATACTTTGTCATCATCTTTAAAAATGGTTTCCATCAGAATTTTTTTTGCCGTTGGTCTTTGCGTGGAATTTGTGCAGAGGAAGACCAGCAGCATGTGAGGTCTCTTGGCTTCAGTTGTTGGTTGCCTTCGCATATGGCTATGCAAAGACCAACAACGGCATTAATTTTTTTACATTTAGAGAAAATTTATCCCAATGAAAAAATTCCTGTCAGCCACATTTGCTTTGCTCTTCACCATCCCCGCCTTTTCAGTAACTGTTTACATCACTACTAACAATGCTTTCTGTACGTATTCAAACGGCAGCATGTATGCAACTCCTTCTGGTGGCAGCGTACCTTATTCTGTAATATGGTCAAATGGCGCAACTACATGGGGAGTGACCGGTCTTGCAGCAGCAACCACTCTAACGGCAACAGTAACCGATGGATTGGGTGCCACTGCCTCTGCCACCGCCACCATTCAAGGTCAGCCGCATCTGAATGAGCTCGGGATAAGTTTTGCAGGAAGCGAGCCCTGTGAGGGAATGTGCAACGGAGTCGGTGGCACGTCCCTGGTTGATCTTGGAGGGGTGCCTCCCTATTGGGGAACCTATGATGGAGAACCTATGTATCCGGAGGTGTATAATCCCGGGCTTCGTATCTCGAATGTTTGCTGGAATGCAACCGGGAATCTTTACATCGAAGATGCCAATGGATGCAACGTAAGCTACGTGTTCCCGCCCCTCTATTATACTCCCATACCGGTAATAGATGATGTGGTAGTAACAAATGCATGCTATGGAAATAACGGAACAGCTACCGTAATCAGTAATGCCTGGTACTATTATATCTTCCATTATATAAATAGCAATGGGGAAGTAGTTGATTCTACTTCCGGTTCCCAGGTTGGAAACCTTGCGCCGGGAACGTATACTGTTCAGGTAACTTCCTTCACGTCGCATTACGAATATTTTTATGGATTGATTACAGAATATTGCAGTTCTGACACCCAACAGTTCACTATTGCCGGATGTTCCAAACCAACCAATCCAACTACCACGAATATTACTTCTGCCAAAGCCAAATTAAATTGGAATACAAACAGTAATTGCGCCGTGGGCTACAGGATTCATTATAAGCAAACCGGCAATACCTGGAAGACAGCAAATGTTAGCAGCAATATTGGTTATAAGACCATCAAAAATCTTTTGCCAAATACATCTTATACCTGGAAAGTGAGAACTAAATGCAATATTGATCCTGTGGTGTTCTCTCCATGGAGTCCGGCTGTTTCATTTAACACTGCAATGAAGTTAGCACCAATTGAAGAAGCAGAAGAAGCCACGCTAAACATTTTTCCTAATCCAACTTCAGGCAACGTACGGATGGAGATGGACAATTCAACTGCCATTCATGCTATCATGATTCAAAATGTTGTCGGTCAGGTTTTATTTTATGAGAATTTTTCTGAGGAAAGGAATACTCCCATTGAATTGGATTTGAGTATTCTTCCGGCGGGAAGTTATCTTCTCACAGTTATTACGAATGAAGGGAAGAAGGTGAAACTGTTTATAAAAAAATAGTTTTCTCCCCTATGTTGGCGCACGCGTGTCGCGCGTGCCATATAGGAATAAACACTCCGATTGAAGTGCAGTGCTATAAATAGTCAAACAATCCTCCCCTTAATCGCCTTCGCAACAGCTTCACCTTTCGAATGCACCTGCAGCTTTCTGTAAATATTTTTTACATGAGTACTGATGGTATCTATACTTACAAAGCATCTGTCAGCAATCAGCTTATAACTCATTCCATCCACCAGTAATTTTAAGACTTCTAATTCACGGTCAGTAAGATTGTAAGATTCACTCCTTCCTCCACTCTAAACTATCCTCCCTTTAATCGCCTTCGCCACCGCCTCGCCTTTCGAATGCACTTCAAGCTTTTTGTAAATATTTTTAATGTGCCCGTTAACCGTGTCAGTGGATATAAAGCATGTATCAGCAATAAGCTTGTAGCTCATTCCTTCTACAAGACATTTCAGAATTTCTTTTTCACGCACAGAAAGATTAAAACTATCATCCGCTTCTGCTGTAAGGTTGCTTTTAAACATTTTCAAAACCTTGGTTGCCACTATAGGAGACATGGGCGCACCGCCTTCATGAATTTCCCTGATGGAAGAAAGTATTTCCTCAGGAGGCATGCTCTTTAAAATATAACCTTCGGCGCCATTGCATATTGACTGAAATATTTTTTCATCATCTTCAAAAATGGTTTCCATCAGGATTTTGATTTCGGGAAAATTTGCCTTCACCAAGCGCACTGCATCAATTCCGTTCACCACCGGCATTTCAATATCCATCAGAATCACATCCGGTTGCACAGCAGACGTTACGCGTACTATATCTTCTCCGTTTGCAAACGCCCCGACACAGGTGAACCCGCTGCTTGCCTCTATCAGTTTAAACAAGCCATCACGAAGCTGTGTATTATCTTCAAATATTGCAACTCGAATATCTTTCATACATTCATTATTAGTTCTATGTTGGTTCCGTTCCCTTTTTTCGATTCAATATTCAACCGTGCATCCATTTCATTTGCCCGTCTCCTGATATTATTTAATCCGTTGCCGTTGAATTTTGCCATGGCATCAAAACCGATTCCGTCATCATGAATGACACAGGTTATCTCGCGGTTGCTGCGGGTGAGTAATACAGAAGCACGCTGCGCACGGGAATATTTTACAAGGTTATTCATTGCCTCTTTGAAGATGAGATAAAAATTTCTGCGCATTTCCATCGGCAATTTTATTTCGTGCAATGTTTCATCTGTGCGGAAAGTGAATTCTATTTTTTTTGCTTTCATCATGTTGTAACTCAGCGAGCGCATGCGCAAAATTATTTTATCAAACCCGTCATTCTCAGGATTGATGGACCACACAATATCACTCATGCTCTCGATTACTTTTCGTGAACTCTCTCCAATCATATCCAATGCAAAATGTTGCTGTGACGGGTCTTTTTTTGCTACTTCGCTGTAAACAGAAATGCTGTTGAGCGTTGAGCCGATGTCATCGTGCAGGTCAGCAGCAATTTTATTCCTGATTTTCTGAAGGAGAAGAATCTGGTTAATGCGGTTGCGGTAATAACCGTACGCACCAGCTACAACTGCCAACACTAATAAAACTCTGAACCACCATGTCTTCCAAAAAGGAGGAGTAATAATTAATTTGATAGTGGAAGGGATATCATTCCACACACCATCATTATTGCTTCCTTTTACTTTGAAAGTATATTCTCCCGGATCAAGGTTGGTATAATCTGCAAATCGCTTTGAGGCATCCGTATAAATCCAGTCTTTGTCATAATCTTCGAGCATGTAAGCATATTGGTTTCTTTCAGGATGAAAAAAATTAAGCGCAGCAAACTCAAATGAAATTACATTCTGATTGTAAGCAAGTTTAATTTCCTTAGTCAGCTCAATCGGTAATTTAAGGATTGAATCTTTTGCGTTCGGCTCAACGGCTTTGTTAAAGAGTTTGAAGCCGGTAATATAAACGGGGGGAATGAAACTGTTATCAACTAATTCTTCGGGATGAAAAGAAAAAAATCCTGCTCTCTCTGTTCCGAAAAAAATTGCTCCGTCCTTATCTTTGAATGCATTCCATCCGATAGTTTCTCTTTCAGGCAGACCATCGCTTTGTGTGTAATTGCGGAAGCGGATGTTGATTTTTTCATCAAACGGATTTTCAGGAGGAGTGAAACGAGTAATGCCGTTGTCAGTGCCAAGCCAGTAATTTCCATTACCATCTTCAACAATACTGCTCACGGCATTGCTTATTAATCCATCGCTGACGCTGAAGGTGCGAAACTTTTGTGTGACCGGGTCAAACGCATTTATTCCTCCTGCCATTGTCGCAACCCATATAGCTCCGTTTTTGCTTTCTGCAAAGTCATTGACAATATCGTCACTGATGGAAAAAATATTTTTATCATCATGTTTGTAAACTCTAAATGTTTCGCTGTCAGGATTAAAGGTAATCATTCCTCCATCCCAGCTTCCCATGTAAATAGTTCCGTGTGAGTCCTCAAATAAACTTGTAAGGGTGTTGGTGCTGATAGAGTTTTCACTCTCGTTTTTTTTGAATGAATGGAATTTGCCGCTCTCAGGATTAAATGAATTGAATCCACCTCCCCATGTAGTACACCAGAACCTTCCTCTACTATCCTCAATAATTCCATTTACCGATTGTGCGCTTATTGTTGATGAATCACGCGGGTCATACTGATACCACTTTGTTTCTTGCATAACAGGATTATAACATGCCAAACCTTTGATGGTCGAAAACCATATATTTTTCTTACTGTCCTCACGTATCTGCCACACCCGGTTATTTTCTAAAATATTCTTTCCATTAACCATTAGGCGCAGATGACTAAACTTTTCAAAATTATTATCCACTATATCAACTCCGGTTGAACCTACATAAAACACTCCGCGGCTGTCGCGAAAAAATGAAAATACATAATTGTCGCCAACAGAATTTTTGTCGGCAGGGTCATGTTGATAATGCTGAAACTTTTTGGACTTCGTATCTGCCATGAACACACCCTTATCAGTTCCGAACCAGAGCGCACCGCTTTTATCTTCGCAAAATGATGTTAAGCCTAAGATGTTTTCCGCGCCAAAAGAATTGAAATGAAAAAATTTTTCCTGCTCCTTGTCGTAATAATCAATGCCGCCATCATTCGATGCAGCCCAAAGATTATTTTTGCTGTCCTCAAATACGTAAAGTAGTGCGTTGCCTCCATTTGCAAAAGGCAGTTGTTGCGGATGCAGATGCTCAGTAATTTTTTTTGCTCTCGTATTGTAGCACATTATTCCGTTGTCGCTGCTGTTAATCCATATATTGCCGTTGCGCCCACGGCTCACTCCGTAAATTCCGGAGCTGGCATCGCTTGTCATGGCTTTCTTTGTGCCATAATCAAAATGCCTCATTACTTTTCCGGTAGCAGGATTAAAATAATCAACACCCGGAGATGCAGTGGCTATCCAGAGATTTCCATCTTCATCGCTGCAAGCGCTTATAACAAAATTATTGCTGATGGTAGTTGAGTCTCCGTTGCGATGTTTGAAATGAGAAAATTTCCCGGAGCGCGTATCGAGCTTATCCAACCCATTGTATGTTGGAATCCATACCACACCATTGGTGCCGGTAACCGTCCCGAAATTCTGGTCATCGCTCAAAGAATTAGTATCGGAAGGAATGTGATTGTAAAAAATAAATTTTTCAGTAACGGGATTGAAAGAATAAACTCCCGCGCCACTGTTGTTAATCCAGATGGTGCCGCTACTGTCCTGCGTCATTGGAGTGAACCAACCCGGACGGATGTAATCTGTGTGCTCAGGACTGTAACGGTAGGTTTTAAAAGTGTTTCCGTCATACCTGTCCAGTCCGGTCCAGGTGAGAAACCACATAAACCCTTTTTGGTCCTGCAGAATTCCGTAAACACTATTGTTTGAAAGCCCCTCCCCGGTGGTGATTTGCTGAATATATTTTTGATGAAAGGGAAACTCCTGTGCTCTGAGGAACACGACGGAAAAAAGAAATATCGGAAACAGAATGAAGACGGCATCCCTGCTTTTCATACTGCAAAGGAAAACAGAATAAGTGTTTTCAACAGCCCCCTTAAATAAGGGGTTTTGCAAAAATAAAATCACCCTGTTTCAGCTATTGACGCGACTTGCTATTCGGATCACCTTTGTCCCGTCAAAAAAATTTTCTCGCATCTAAAAACAAAAATCAAAATGAAAAACTTTTTTACACTAATGACCTTGCTTGCAATTTGCAGCACGTCATTACAAGCACAATGGGTGAGCAAAGCCAGCGGCTTTTCAACACCTCAAAGAGGAATTAACGAATTGATTGCAGTCAACAGCAATGTTGCTTGGGCAGCGGATTATGATGCAGTTAATCCAATAAGTGCGCCCATCACTGAATTTACAATAACAACAGATGGCGGCAAACACTGGATGGCAGGAAGTATCAGTGAATTTCCTGATTATTATTTGTTAGGTATTGCACCTTTGAGTGCCACACTTTGTTATGCGAGCATCTCGAATTTAGACAACGGCAACGCAAAAGTTGTGAAGACAAGCGATGGAGGAGCAACCTGGACGGCACAACTGAATTATGATTTCCTGCCAGGAAATTTCAACTTCTTCTCTGACATTTATTTCTTCAATGCAAATGAAGGACTCGCCTATGGTGACCAGAGCGATGGTTACTTTACCATTTTTACTACCAGCGATGGCGGCAATAATTGGACGAGAGTACCCCAAGCAAACATGCCTGCTTCAATTGCTCCTGATGAAGCAAGTTATACTTTATCTGCGGAGGGAATAGGCAATACGTTCTGGACAGTAAGTACAGCCGGACGAATTTGGAAAACCACCGACAAAGGATTGCATTGGAATGCCTATCAATCTTCCGAAACATCAATAGATTTCAGCAATTTGAAAATGCGTGATGCCCAGCATGGCTTATGGGGAGTGCATGATGAATTGTACAGAACAAATGATGGAGGTATTACCTGGAATGAAATAACTCCAACAGGCAATTGGTTTACTGATGACCTTGCTTATGTTCCCGGAACAGCAGCTACATTCGTAAGCACAGGCGGAAATGATTTTACGGGTTATGGCGTGCTTCATGGAACCGGTTCCTCATATAGTCTTGATGATGGTGATACATGGATTACTTTAGATACAGGTGTTGAGCATCTTTCGCTTGCAATGGTAAATTCATTCACCGGCTTTACGGGTGGTATAAATACCAATAGTTCGATAGGCGGAATTTATGTGTACAACGGACCGGCACTCGGTTATGCATGTGAAAATAACAAGACAAAAATTTGCTACCACGGTCAATCACTATGTGTTGCTCACGGTGCAATCAAGAGTCTCCTGAATCATGGAGGTACTCTCGGAGATTGCGATGGAGAAAAGGTTTCACAAACTCAGGAAGGAAATGCGATGACAGTTTCTCCGAATCCAATGAGTGAGTTGTCGGTGATCAATTTTGACCTGGCAGCGGAGGAGAATGTACTACTGCAAATTTTTGATGTGAGTGGAAGATTGATTGCAACACTTGCTGATGAAGCCATGAGCGCAGGTGATCATAATCTGCAATGGAATGCAGCCGATGTAAACTCAGGCATTTATTTTTTGAAAATGGAAGCAGGAGAATATTCTGCCACAGAAAAAATTTCAATAATCAAATAATTTAAAAACAAAAAAAAATGAAAAATCAAACAACAAAAAAGTGCGGTGTCAGCACTATAATCACTGACAAAATTAACATGAAAAAAGTAATTTTTGCCTCATCACCAAAATGGTTAATGATCGCTATCATTTTTAATTTAATGGCAACTTCCTGTCAGAAAGAAATTTCAAACACTCCGCAAAAGCAGGAAGAATTATCTTCTGCAGCATTCGCTAAAAATGGAAAAGTTAGTTCCGAAATGGTCTTGATCTGGAATGAAGCAGGTACGCAAGTTATTGCTAATATGACGCCTCTTACCGGCAGTGGTCCTCTTCCACCCATGCCCGAATCAAGAATATATGCTATGATCAATGTGGCCATGCACGATGCATTAAATAATATTGTGCCGAAGTACCAAACCTATGCATTGAATAATGCGAGAGATAAAGATGCCGATCCGGATGCAGCAGTGGCACAGGCGGCACATGATGTTATTGTTGCGCAGTTGCCACCGCAACAGGGATTTGCTGATAGTTTATTAAACACTTCTCTTGCATCCATTGCTGATGGTGAAGCAAAAACAAAAGGTATTGCCTTAGGTAAAGCAGCGGCAGCAGCAATCCTGCTTAAAAGAACAAATGACGGATCGGACAATGCACAAATCCCGTACACGCAGGGAACTTTGCCGGGAGAATATAGATCAACACCGCCATTTGATGGACCTCCGTTCAATGGCTTTGTCGCTGTGCCTGGATGGGGAAATATAACACCGTTTTGCCTGACAAGCGGCTCACAATTTCGCCCCGTTCCTCCTTATGCCATTAACAGTCCTGAATATACCAATGATTATAATGATGTAAAAAATTTAGGCGCAGCAGTTGGCAGTACAAGAACAGCAGATCAAACTGAGATCGCCATATTCTGGCTTGAAAATGCACCGTTGTCATTTAACCGCATTGCCCGTACAATGATTGCAACGCACAATCTCGATGCATGGAAGAGTGCAAGATTGCTGGCGCTGCTTCAACTTGCAGAAGCTGATGCAAACATCGCCTGCTTTGAAGCAAAATTTTATTATAACTACTGGCGCCCGATCACTGCCATTAGTTTAGGGGATGCAGATGGCAATGCTAATACAGTTGGAGATGCTTCATGGGATGTGCTTGCACCGCCTACACCGCCTGTCCCTGATTATCCGTCCAATCATTCTACCAATGGTGGCGCTGGTGCAGAAATCCTGAGAGATTTTTTTGGTACAGATAATATCAATTATTCTCAAACGAGCAGTTCGTTGCCTGGTGTTACAAGAAACCTCAACAGTTTTTCACAGGCAGCTTTGGAAAATGCTTTATCACGGGTGTATGTGGGTTATCATTTTCGTAATGCATGTATGAAGGGTGTGGATCAGGGAAACAAAGTAGGTCAATATGTTTTTGAAAATTATTTGAAAGAGAATTAAAAAACGGAAATGAGAAATCAATGCATAGAGTTATTTGATTTTCTCTTCCATTGTTTTTGTTCTTGTACATAAAAATGAATCGACATGAAAAAGATCATTCAATCAGAAAATGTTTCACTGAATGTTTTTGATGCAAGCGGAAGATTGGTTTCAACTCTTGCCAATAAAGTTTTTAATGCAGGAGAAAATGAATTGGTGTGGAATGCTGCTGATGTAAATGCAGGATTATATTTTCTGAAAATGGAATCCGAAAATTATTCGGAAACGATAAAGTTATCTTTGGTGAAATAATAATTTGAAGTTAGAAGTCATCCCGAAATTTCAGGATGACTTCTGGCATCTTATTAATAAAAAACAATTCTGTAACTCATACTATTATGAAAAAACAACTGTCCCTTATTATTATGCTTATGCTGGTAAGCACCCTACAAACCATAGCACAATCACCTAATTGGGTATGGGCAAAAAGTGCGGGGGGAACAAATCCGGAATGGGCAACTACAATGACCACCGACCCATCCGGAAATGTTTACCTGGTTGGAAATTTTCAAAGTGACTCTATAACTTTTGGTTCCACAACTTTGTTTTCGTCAAATTATCTGGGGATATTTCTTGTGAAATATGACGGAAGCGGCAATGTGCTTTGGGCTGCCGATGCCGTGGCATTTGATAATGTAGGGGTAACTTCGGTTACTACTGATCTTATCGGAAATATTTATATAGCAGGATATTTTAATGATACTATTATTTTCGGATCTTTTACCTTAACTAATGAGGGAATGTTCATTGCGAAATATGATAGCAATGGTAATGTTCTTTGGGCGAAAAGTTCAGATGGGAGTGATAGTTATATAAACGGTGCGAATTCAATTACGACCGATGCGGCAGGATTTGTTTATGTGGCTGGATTTTATAATGGCAGCTTCATCACTTTTGGTTCAATAACGTTGAACAATCCTAACGGCTTTGGTTTCTCATCAGATATGTTTCTTGTTAAATACGACCAAACAGGTAATGTGTTATGGGCAACCAGCGCCGGAGGAATTTCTGATGATGGAACAAACTCTGTTGCCACTGATCTTAATGGAAATATTTATGTATCGGGTTGGTTCAATTATAGTATCACTTTTGGAGCTACGACTCTTTTCAGTGTTAACACTTCCTGGAAGGACATATTTCTTGTGAAATACGATGCCTCCGGAAATCCTGTTTGGGCTTTAGGAGCAGGCGGTGGGGATTGGGAAGAGGCTTATTCTGTTATCACTGATGTATCTGGCAATATTTATATGGCTGGACAATTTTATAGCGATTCAATTTCTTTTAACTCTGTGACCTTGTTAAATGATGGCTATTATGATCTGTTTCTTACCAAATTTGATTCTAACGGTAATGTGATTTGGGTAAAAAGTGACGGAGGAAGCGGTGGCGGCAGTGCCGGTTCTATCATTTCAGATGCTTCTTCGAATATTTATATGGCAGGAAGCTTTGGCGACTCTACCATCATATTTGGCTCAGACACTCTGATGAATGTAAGTTCATCTGCATTTGGAGCCTTATATACTGATGGGTTTCTTGCAAAATACGATTCAGCAGGAAATGTTCTTTGGGCAAAGTCCGCAGGGGCACTTTATCATGATGGGATGATCGTGACTGCAGATGTTTCCGGAAATATTTATGTGGGAGGAAACTTTGATGGTCCTGAAATAATATTTGATACTGATACTTTAATTAATCATGGATGGAATGATGTTTTCATTGCTAAATTGGATACTGCTTCATTTACGAGTATTAATTCATTTGAAATTTTCGGCAAAGAGATTTCCATTTTTCCAAATCCCTTTTACAACAGTGCAACCATTTCATTTTCTCTTCCTCAATCTGAAAAAGTTTCTGTTAAGATTTTTGATATGACAGGACGAATTGTGAAAACACTCGCTGATGTGGAAATGCAGGAAGGCGCACAGCAAATAAATTGGAATGCAACGGATGAAAAAGGAAATGCAGTTGATGCGGGAATTTATTTTTTGAAGCTTGATATTGGAAATTATTCGGAAACCAAAAAATTATTGGTGGTAAAATAAATGATGTCCGGAGGTTGTCCCGATAACTATGGGGATGATTTCCGGTTTCTGATTTCTGATTTCTGATTTCTTCAATGATTAAACAAGAAACCATGAAAAAAAACACCACGCCTGCAATTTCAATCAGCAGAAAATTCTTTAAATAAAAAATTAATTGTCGCGAAATGGTTTTCGATCGTTTTAGAAATTTAAATCAAATCAAAATTTAATAAAAATGAAAACAAAAATTCTGTTCGTTCTCAGTTTATCTGCCTGTTTAATTTCTGAAAAAAATTTTGCACAAAGCCCCGGTTGGTCATGGGCAAAAGGCATTGGTGGAAATGGTGACGACTTCCCCGATGCAATAGCAACCGATGCTTCCGGAAATGTTTACATGGCCGGAGAATTTAAGAGTGCTACAATGGTTATTGGTTCCACCATCTTAACAAATCAGGGAGGTCCTGACATGTTTATTGCAAAATATGATAGCATGGGCAACGCATTGTGGGCAAAAAGTGCCGGAGGATGGTATTATGATTTTATAAGTTCCCTGGCTTGCGACGGTTTGGGAAATATTTATGCCGCGGGAACATTTGCAAGCCCTTCGATCACCTTTGGTTCTTTTACCTTGGTGAATCAGGGAAGCTCAAATGCTTTCCTGGTAAAATATGACAGCACCGGAAATGTAATTTGGGCTGTAAGTCAGGCAAGCGTTGATGAGGACCAAGGAAGTTCTGTTTGCATAGATGCTTTCGGCAATATTTATGTTGGAGGCTGGACGGGAAGCGCTCAGGGTGGTTATGACATATTTATTCTGAAATATGATTCAGCGGGAAACCAGTTATGGTCTAAAAGCGGCACAGGCAATAGTTGGGATTATGCCACTTCAATTGCAGCCGATGGCTCCGGTAATATATACCTGGCGGGTGATTTCTATAGTAATTCCCTTTCATTTGGCCCTTTAGTTTTGATAAATAGTAATGTTAATGGCTACGCGGCATTTATAGTAAAGCTGGATAGCAGCGGAACTGCATTATGGGGTAAAGCATTAGCGGGAAGCTCTGATGTGTATGGAAACAGTGTTACAACAGACACGAATGGTAATGCATATATAGTGGGACAATTTTTTGACTCTTTTATTGTATGGGGTCAGGATACTTTAACGGACACTATTGGGGTTGGGGGGTCAGTGTTCATTGCAAAATATGATAGCATGGGAAATGAACTTTGGGCTCAAGGTACAATGGAAAGTTATGCACAGGCTTACTCGGCAGCTACAGATATGGCAGGCAATGTCTATGTATCCGGTGATTGTGAAGGAGATTCAATACTCTTTGGTAATGTCTGGCTATATTTAGATACATATGAAGGAAACTTGTTCATCGTAAAGTATGATGCAAACGGGAACGCTTTGTGGGCAATTAACGCAGTCGATAGTTCTTATACTCCTTATTGGGGCCAATTCGCCCATGTAGCCGTAGCTGCTTCAGGCTCTGTTTATGCAACCGGAGAATTTGCAGGTACCATCAAATTCGCATCCTCCGTATTGATTAACAGTGGTGGTTGGTGTGGTAATCACGTTTGTGACGATATTTTTCTCGCCAAGCTATTATCATCTTCCACTGTCAGTGTTGAGTCCTTTACCAATAGTACGCCCTTTACCATTTATCCCAATCCTTCTTCTGGACATTTTAATATTCGCAGTTCATCGGTAATAGATAAAATTGAAATAAGAAATATGCTTGGAGAAACTATTTTTTCTAAAAAAATAAACGTAACGGAAGAAACAGTTAATCTTACACTACCCTCAGGATTTTATTTGCTGCAAATTACGGAAGGTAAAAAGCAATATCTCCACAAACTAATCATACAGTAATAATTAAATACATGGGTACCGACATATATAATCTGACATCAGCGGGAAATGAAGATATTTATTTGGTTAAAACTGATTCGCTTGGCAACAGCGCCTGCAACGAAAGCAATCCGGCAACACTCATCTATTCATCTTTTATATCTGTAACACAACAGCCGGATTCTGTCAGTGCTCATGTCCCAACGGACATTCCTGTTATTACAACAATTGGTGGCGGAGGTATTGAAACAACTCTTTGCATTGCTACAGGAACGGATGAGGTACGTGCAAATACACCCAATAATGATGTCTCAATTTTTCCAAATCCTTTTTCAAATTCCACTACCATTTCATTTTCTCTTTCTCAAGTACAAAATGTATCTCTGAAAATTTATGATGTGACGGGAAGATTAGTAAAGACCCTTATAGATGGAATATTTGAAGAAGGAGAAAATAAAATTGAATGGAAAGCAACGGATGAAAATGCTGGAATCTATTTTTTGAAAATGGAGACGGAAAGTCATTCGGAAACAATGAAGGTATCTTTAATGAAATAATAATTGAAGTCGGAAGTCATCCCGATAACTATTGGGATGACTTCCGGTTTCTGATTTCTTATTTCTTTTACTATGATTAAACAAGAACCCATGAAAAAAACCACCATGTTTGGTGATTTTAGTGATTGAAATATTTTGATTTTGCAGGCGCAAAGTCTGCGGCAGGACAACGTTCGCGCGAATACCGTTAGCCTTTAAGTGTAGCGTTAGAGAGCGCTAACATAATCATTTATCGGTCGTTGACTCACTGATCGAAATCGCCGGTCTCACCTGATGGCGAATGTCAGAGAGATAAATGTGTAGCCTTCACGTGCCATGCACAACTTTATCATTCATTTCCCTCCACTCTAAACAATCCTCCCTTTAATCGCCTTCGCCACTGCTTCACCTTTAGAATGCACCTGAAGTTTTTTATAGATGCTTCGAATATGATTATTCACAGTCTCAATACTAATGAAGCAATTCTCTGCAATCATCTTGTAACTCATTCCTTCAACCAGGCAAGAAAGGATTTCTTTTTCGCGCGATGTAAGTTCTTCCGACTGACTCTTTACGGAAGTGTTTTGTGACTTGAACATCTTCAAAACCTTACTTGCAATGCTCGGTGTCATTGGGGCGCCGCCTTCGTGTACTTCCTGGATGGCTTCGAGAATTCGTGAGGGAGATGTGTTCTTCAAAATGTAGCCTTCAGCCCCATTACAGATGGAGGCAAAAACTTTTTCATCTTCTTCGAAAATGGTTTCCATCAGAATTTTTACTTCAGGAAAATTTTCTTTGATCTCGAGTACGGCGTCGATGCCGCTCATGCAGGCATTTCAATGTCCATGAGCGCAACATCCGGTTTTGATTTGCGGATATCATCGAGCAGCTCATTGCAATTGGGAAAAGCGCCGACACAAATAAACCCGGACGAACCATTGATCAGTTGAAACAAACTGTCGCGAAGATTTTTGTTGTCTTCGAAAATGGAAACGCGAATGTTCATGACGAAAAATTTTTCAGAAGCGTTAATTGAATGAGTGTTCCTTCGCCCGCAGATGGAACGTATGTAGTCGAGGTGATAGTCGCCGGTCAGGTATATACCAGTCAGATTAGTTATCAGAAGTAATAGTATCCCGGTGAAGTCGAGTCAGTTCGGATTTGTAACCCGGACTTTTGAGTCATCAAATTTTAATCTGATTTCTTAACGGATCGAGATTACAAATCCTCTGTTGGCGCACTCGTGTCGCGTATGCCTTTTACGAAATAAACACTCCGGTTGAAGTGTACAGCTATAAATAGTCACACTATCCTCCCTTTGATCGCCTTCGCCACTGCTTCACCTTTCGAGTGCACCTGCAGCTTCTCATAAATTTTTTTTATGTGCCCGCGCACCGTTTCAATACTGATGAAGCAAGTATCGGCGATCATCTTGTAGCTCATCCCTTCAACCAACAATTTCAGAACTTCTTTCTCGCGCGTTGAAAGGTTGAATGATTCGTCTTTCGTTGCGAGTTCATTTTTAAATATTCGCAAGACTTTTCTGGCGATAGCCGGCGTCATGGGAGCGCCTCCCTCAAACACTTCTGTTATCGCGTGCAGAATTTCTTTCGGGGGTGTGCTTTTGAGAATGTATCCTTCTGCGCCGTTGCAGATTGAAGCAAACACTTTGTCATCGTCTTCAAAAATTGTTTCCATCAGAATTTTTATTTCAGGAAATTTTTTCTTGATCAGCCCGACCGCATCAATGCCACTCATTACCGGCATTTCAATGTCCATCAGGATTACATCAGGTTGGGTGTCTTCAATATTCTGAAGGACATTTTCGCAATTAGCAAATGCACCGGCACATGTAAATCCTTCACCGCTGTCAACAAGGTCGAAAAGGCTTTGCCGCAGTTGCGTATTGTCCTCGAAGATCACGACTCTGATGCTCTTCATAACTTCAGGCTTAGTTCGATGCTCGTACCGTTTCCTGGAGAAGATTCAATGAACAAACTCGCGTTGATTTCCTGTGCCCTTCTTTTCATGTTGATCAAACCGTTTCCATTATAAGACAATGAACTATCAAAGCCGACACCATTATCGCGGACAATGAAAGTCACATTTTGATTTCCCTGCGAGACGAGAACTGATGCGCGCGTTGCATTGGAATACTTCACCAGGTTGTTCAGTGCTTCCTTAAAGATCAGGTAAAAGTTTCTTCTTTTCTCCATTGGAAGAGTGATCTCATTTAAGCTTTCGTCTGACTTGAAAGAGCACTCGATCTTTTTTGCAGAAAGCAGATTGTGTGCGAGTGAGCTCATTCGAAAAATGATCTTGTCGAAAGTATCATTCTCAGGATTGATCGTCCATACAATATCACTCATTGATTCGATAATTTTTCTGGAGCTTTCTCCGATCATGTTCAATGCGCGATCTTGCTTGGAAGGATCTCGCGCCACTTCGCTGTAAACTGAAATGCTGTTCAATGTAGAACCAATGTCATCGTGTAAGTCAGCGGCGATCTTGTTTCTGATTCTTTGCAGCAGAAGAATTTGTCCGATGCGGTAACGATAGAAACCATACACAGCAGAGAGTAATGCAAGCCCAACAAGAATTTTGAACCATGTGGTTTGCCAGAACGGAGGAGTAATCGTGATCTTCAATTCAGTTGGAGTTTCATTCCACACTCCATCGTTGTTACTAGCTTTCACTTTGAAAACATATTCGCCGGGATTAAGGTTGGTGTAGGTTGCAAATCGTTTTGAGGCATCAGTATAAATCCAATCATGATCCAATCCTTCGAGCTTGTATGCGTACTGATTTTTCTCAGGATGAATAAAATTCAGCGAAGCGAATGTGAGTGAAAACGTGTTCTGTTTGTAGTTGAGCAAAAGTTCCCTGGTGAATTCAATGGTTGATTTCAGAATGCTGTTCGAATCATTCACACTTACAATCTTGTTCATCAAACTAAGGTCAGTGATATAAACCGGCGGAATAAAATCATTGTCTTTTAAATCATCCGGATTAAAATAAATTAATCCGCCTCCTTGGGTTCCGAAGTACAGCGTTCCATCCGGACCACACACAGCCGAGTTGTTGCTGCAGATATTAGAAGATAAACCATCACTTACATTATAATTGCGGAAATCTATTTTGAAAGAGTCAGCAAAAGGATTATCCGGCGGGCGAAACTCACTGATTCCTCCATGAGTTCCCAACCAATAATTGCCTCTTTTATCTTCGGTAATACTTGCAACAAAGTTCTGCGGCAATCCATCAGCAGTGGTGAATGATCTGAACTTACCGGTAGCTGGATTGAAGACACCAAGTCCGGCATTCAGAGTACCAAACCAGATAAGTTCATTTTTCCCATCATGAAAAACTGTTGCCGTTTCAGAACTGACAGTAGATGGGTTTTTTGCGTCATGATGATATATCGTGAAAGTCTCACTGTCGGGATTGAAAGTAATGAAACCATTTTCCCGCCGGCTCAAATAGATAATACCTTTTGAATCTCTGAAGATGGTTTCAAAATAATCATTGCTACTGAACAATGCCTCGTCTTCTATCTTGAATTTGTTCAGGCTTTTTTTCAAGGTGTCAATTTCATATAGACCATTGAGAATATTGGCGGCCCAATATCTTCCTTTCAAATCCTCGACAACTCCTGAGAACCATTCTTCAGTGACCGGATCCGGATGATGAAATTCATATTGCTGAGTTCTTCGTGTTGATGGATTGTAAGAGACGATGCCGAAATCTCCTGTCAGCCAAAAGTTCCCTTTGCTGTCTTTGTAAATTGATTCAGGAGGAACATGTTGTCCATAAATTGTAGTTGGCAGTGACGGAAATATTTTGGCTGTGTTTCCTGTGAATATATTTACGGCATTATCATAAAAGGATGATGGCTCGCGATTCAGCTTCTGAATATCCATAACACAATTTTCAGGAAGCGAAAATGACACATTGTAGTACTCGTTGTGATGGTAGAACTGCTTCTGCTTTGTATCAATCGTAAGCAATCCGTTTTGTGTGCCAAGCCAAATGGTGCCGCCTTTATCTTCAAAAAAGTCAGAAGTGTAATTCACGAACGATGCCATCTGCCTGTCTATTCTGTAATAATAAAATTTTTCAACAGCGCGGTCATAATAGATCAGATCGTTGAGATCATTCATCGTCCACAGATTACCGTTGTGATCTTCGAGGACGGGATAAAAGCCATTTACGTGAAGAGAATTATTGCAATCAAATTCGGTTTTGATATGGATGAATTGTTCAGTGAGAATATTGAAACCGTAGATGCCATTGTCATTGCTTCCAATCCATATAACATTTCCGTTGATGCGAGTCACATTCAATGACGGATTGCCACCCCAGCGGTATTCAGATTTCGGAAATGGAAAGTCAAAATGTTTCAGCACTTTTCCTGATTTTGTGCTGAAACAATCTATGCCGAGCTTCTTGTTGATGAGAAATAAGTTTGCCTTCTCTGCGCTATTATTTTTTTCATCCAGCACTATGCAAAAGATTTCATCATCACTCAGTGTTACAGAGTCGCCATCTCGATGTACAAAGTGTGTAAACGTTTTTGCACCGGGCCCATATTTGTCAAGCCCACCGACAGTTCCTATCCAGATAGTGCCGTCACTTTCTGAAGCAAGTGCCCAGGTGTAGTCATTAGTGAGAGAGTTGGAATTACCTGGTTGGTGCAGGTAATGCGTAAATTTTTCACGCAACAAATCGAATGAATACAACCCTTTCACTGCGCTGCCAATCCACAATGTTCCATTCTTGCCTTCTTTCATTCCCCAGTAAGATCCTGGCACGAGAGCATCGGGGTCTTTCGGATCGTAAGACCATGAACGGAAAGTATATCCATCATAGCGATTCAGTGCATTGTCAGTCATAAACCACATGAAGCCATGACTGTCCTGCATGATCATGTCGACCTCTCGTCCATTGAGCCCTTGTTCTGAGTTGATGAATTGCACGTTGTGAAATGGAAATGAGTTCTGAGCAGTGTCGCTCTCACTGAAAAGTGTTAGCGAAATGAAACTCAAAGTCAGCTTAAAGATTCTTGATGAAAGAAACCCTCTCATGCTAATACAAAAGTATCTCTCTCGAATTTTGAATGCAACCCCATAAACATGTCGTAGATGAAGAGAAGAAACACATCATTGTGGTATTGACGATGGGGTATTGCTGACTGCACCTTTGCGGTAAGAAATTTTTCTCCTCACTAAATCATCAACAAAATGTTGAACTCAACTAAAAAATCATCCCGGGTACCCGGGAGTGAAATCCCGACACAGTCGGGGAAAACGACATTGACAAAAAAGATCTACACTTTCATTCTGATCGCTGTCGGAATGTTTTCTTTTTCTGTTGCGCGTGCACAATGCTCTATATGCGTGCCGTCATGGCCCACCCCAACCTGCCCTTCAGGTGAGGTATGGGCCTCACGATGGATTGAAGGATGCCAGGTTGAATGCGCTTGTGTGAACGAGCATCAGGTGAAGCAATGGAGAAAGAAGGGTTGCGGAAACCATTCTTGCGGTTGTGGCTGTGCGGGCCGAATCGCAAATGAAGAAGATGAGGCAACCGGTTTAGAAATTGCTCCCAACCCTGTTTCAGGTTCTGCTACTATTTCATTCTATCTGCTGCAGCAGGAAAATATCTCCATCAGAATTTTGGATATGGCAGGAAGATGCATAGCAGTCGTTGCGAATGCTTCTCTCGACAAAGGTGACCACGAAATTGAATGGACAGCAGGTAACGACGTACTTGCAGGTGTTTATTTATTAAGAATTGAAGTAGGAAGTTTTTCAAAGACAGAACTCATCTCAATAGTAAGATAATGGTACAGGAAAGGATGGTTTGAAAAGATGTTGCTAAACCTTTTAAACGTAATGTCATGAAAAAACAATTACAAATTCTGTCTCTTATCCTATTCTCTTCCTGTATAACGAATGCTCAAATTACATTTCAAAAAACCTATGATGGAGAAGGAGATGAATGGGGGACGCTTATTTGTTCAACGACTAATGGTGGATACTTTGTTACGGGATCTACCACCAGCTTAGGTTCCGGTGATTGGAACGTCTACGTAATTAAGTTGGATTTGCATGGAGATGTGATTTGGAGTGAGACAATTAATGTACTGCAAAGCGAGTATGAAGTTGGTGAGGTCGCGCGTCAAACTTCTGATGGCGGCTACATCCTACTGGGAAGAAGTTACGTCTGTCTCCCGGGATCAAATGGAGATGATATTCTATTGGTTAAGCTTGACAGCAGCGGCGATGTTGAGTGGTCACATTGTTACGGTTACGCTTCTCATTCGGAGGGCAGTATGGACGTATTTCTGTCTTCGGATGGGGGTTACGTGATAACAGCCTACAGTTATTTGCCCGGCACAGGTGCTGATGTTCATATCATAAAAACAGATTCAAACGGAACAGTGATTTGGTCAAAAGTGTATGGAGGAACAAAAGATGACATTCCTTATTCACTTACAGAAACGGCAAATGGAGGATTCGTTTTTTGCGGATGGACTTACAGCTTCGACTCGTTTTATTTTGAACAGAAAGATATCTGGCTGACGAAAATTGACGAGAATGGTGAACTTATTTGGTCGAAAAAGTACGGATATGGATTAGAGTGGGCTCAATCATTTCTTCAAACTACAGACGGTGGTTTTATCATTGCCGGAGGAGGAACAAACTCGTCAACAGCAGGAGAAGATGACATTTTTGTTTTACGGACAGACAGTGATGGGAATGTACTTTGGGCAAAGACTTATGGCGACACCAGCTGCGACGAGGCATGGGGAATTGCTTACACGGGCGATGGATATATCATTAGCGGAGAAAAAGGTTGTTATCCTGCAAATGATTACAACATGTACCTGGTAAAAATTTCGGACGGTGGTGAATTGCTCTGGGCAAAAACCTTTGGGAGTAACCAGGCAGATCGTGGCGGCAGAGTACTTTATTCTACAGACGGTGGCTTCTTACTTTCAGGATACCGATACGGTTATGACTCAACCATGTCCGATTTATATTTGATAAAAACTGACAGTTACGGAAACAGTGGTTGCTATGAAAATGATGTTATACTTACCGTTGATAGCCCTGCGGTGATTGTAATATCTGTTGTCCCTGCTGTTTCGTCAGGTAGCAATACTGAGTCAGATCCTGATTTAAGTATTGGAAGCGGTGCAGCGGAGACAACACTTTGTCTTGCAACCGGAATAAATAAAACAGTTATCAATTCGGATTCAATCCTAATTTTCCCCAATCCTTCTTCCGGCGAAGTCACGATTTCACTTTCGAAAAATCATTTCACTCAAATCATGATCAGTGATCTCTTGGGGAAGGCGGTGAGGCAATTTTCTTCGCCTTATTTTCAAAAAGAAATGACCATTTCACTTGCTGATTTAGCGAAAGGAATTTATTTTTTGCAATTGATATCTGATGAAGGAATCCCCGTGAGGAAAATCATCAAAGAATGAAAATTCAATTCCAAATTATACTCACACAATTTTTCCTTTAATCGCCTTCGCTACTGCCTCGCCTTTGGAATGCACCTGCAGTTTCCTGTAGATATTTTTTACGTGCGTACTGATGGTATCTATACTAACAAAGCATCTGTCAGCAATCAGCTTGTAACTCATTCCATCCACTAATAATTTTAAGACTTCTAATTCACGGTCGGTAAGATTGTAGGATTCGTCTTTAGAATAGGAGGCCCCTGATTTAAACATCGCCAGCACTTTGCTTGCAATGCTTGGTGTCATGGGTGCTCCTCCCTCATGAATTTCTTTGATGGATTCAAGGATTTGTGAAGGCGGGGTATTTTTCAAAATATATCCTTCAGCTCCGTTGCATATTGAATGAAACACTTTATCATCGTCTTCAAAAATTGTTTCCATCAGAATTTTTATTTCCGGGAATTGAAGCTTCAATAATTTTACTGCTTCAATTCCATCCATGCCGGGCATTTCAATGTCCATCAATACCACATCGGGCTTTGTGTCGAGGATATTTTTAATGAGGTTGTCGCAGTTGCCGAATGCTCCGGCACATTCAAAACCATCACTTCCATTGATTAATGTGGTGAGACCGCGCCTGAGATTGGTGTTGTCTTCAAAGATTACAACTTTTATATTATTCATGCTTTCTGGTTTAATTCTATTTGCGTTTGCTTTATTTGATTCTATTTTAATTGAGGTAGGCGAGAAGGCCAACCCCGGACAAAAAAACCGAGGGTCATTCAAATGTCTTTATTGGAAAAACTGTCGTAAACATTATTCCAACCACTTCATCAGACTTCATCCGGGGAAGTTTTAAATCGCCCATTTTATCTTCTTGTATTATGTAAATTTCTTTATCCTTAAATTGCGGAAATTTTTTTCGTAAATAAAATATAATTTTTTCCGCTCTTTTAAACCCAATTTTGCTTTTATTCTGTTCACAACTATTTTGCTGAATTGAAATAGCCAATACAACCTTTTGACTTTCACTTTCGGTATAGAATGCTTCAATAAATTTATCCAAACTATCTATACATCTTTGACTTGGTTTGGAACTATTGCATGGATAATAAATTAAACCAACATTAAAGCCAAGGTTTTTCTGGGCAGTCGCTAATTCCGCCAGAGAAAAGCAAAGTATCAATAAGGTTAATTTCATTTGTGTATTCTATTTACCCTTTCGATTATTTCTTCTTTTGTATAAGGTTGCTTTGGCGAGGCGTCAACCTCTGACGAACTCTTATATTATTCATGCTTTCAGTATTAATTCTATTTGAGTTCCGTTCCTTTAGTCGATTCTATTTTATTATTAGAATCAAAAATGATCATTATGACCAACGCTTATCCACGTTTCTTTTTCTCTCTTCATCACCTTTCCGTTGTTAGCGTTGAGAAGTAAAATCCTATGTATTATTTTATTTGGTTTACCTCTCGGAACAGGGGCTTCCTCAACCTCAATTCTCCAAACAAAGCAATTCCTTCTGTCCATATATTCCAAAGAAGTACTTTCATACTCAGCGTTGAATGCTTTTCCATGTTCAGCAATTTTATTTGCATCACAAACGCTTATTATTTCATTGAAGCGCTTGTTCTTTCTGACACTTGGTAATTGATCTTTGGAAATTATTCTTCCATCTTTATCAAAGACAAGAGAAAGGTAGTATCTCAAGCTATCTTGAATTACGAAATAATATTGAATCGCATATTTCACTCTTTTGTCCGATAAATTTTCATCTATCCAACCTTTCTCTTGCTTAATCTCATCAAACCTTTGAAAGTCCACAATTTGGCATTGGTAATAGTTTAATTTCAGATAAAATTGTTGACCAACCCTTGTGGTTAAATATCTTCTTGCATTATCACGAACTACGGAAGGAAGTTTGGTGGTATCGGTCTCTTCGTATGGACAATGTTCAACCATCTCAAAGTGGTCTAAGTTGCCGTTGTTGCAACCAATTTCTGAGTCACCGCATTTCATAGTCAAGTCTTGCGAAAATAATTTCACTATGAAGGTCACGAAGGTTAATATCAGAACTATAGTTTTTGCCATCAAAGAATTTTTATTTCTGTCGGTGGTCGGCGTCCTCGCCGGTCACCAATTTGCGCCGGTGAGGGTCCTTTATTTATTCCTGATATCAATGTATCTATTACTTATCATGGACCATTTGCCAGTCAATGAATCACATCTATAAACTGTTTCAGTAACTGTTATGGTCGTTGCCCGGCAAATTGTTGTCAGCGTTTTTTTAGTTTTATTAAAGTGATTGGGAAAACAACTCAATGTATTGCTAAGGAATTTATCAATAATAAATGTACTGTCAGAATTTTGGATGTAATAATCGTAAACGGGTCCGCCATTGCCACCCTCTGCCTTTTTTATTGCAAAGTCTTCTCTATCATCAAAATTGAAGTCAGCTACAATTATGTCTCCGTAGTCCCAATCTAAAACTTGCATATTCCTGTTTATTTCAGTTGTATAAGAACGCGCATTCCCGCAATGAATATAAGAACTGTCAAAAAGAAATCGTGTGCTGAAGCGAATTGTGCAAACTGTTTTTGAATTGATCTTATCTTTGACCTTAATAACAACTGCACTAGAATCCAACTCACCTATAGTTTTAATTTTCTTAATAGTTGTCACGAAATTATACGTTTTCGAAAGTTCTGAATGAGTACAAGTTTGTCCATAATCGGGCAATACTGTTGAAGCGAGCAACAGGGTCAATATGAAAAGTTGTCTTGTCATTTTTTTTCCTTGTCCCAATTGAGGTTGGCAGACGCCAACCCCGGATAAACTTTTATATTATTCAACCGGTGATTATCAATTTTTTTACGGCAATTATTTTACTCTCCTCCGTCAGGAGGATGAAATAAATTCCGCAAGGCAAACCTTCTCTTTGCAGGATGAATCTTTGTCCGTTGAGGTTGTTGGCTTCTTTAATCCTTTGCCCGAAAATGTCTTCTATAATTAGTGAGGCGTTATGCAACACTCCGGTGCTTTGCAATACAGTTTGCGAAGAAAAGGGATTGGGGAAAATTTGCAGTGTCTCTTTGTCAGTCTGCATTTCTTCGATGCCTGTAGCAAGCCCGCTCAACTTCGCAATAAAAATATCAGCAAAGCTATTGTTGGTTAATGTAGTGGAACCGAAAGTGATGCCGTTTGAAAAATCACCTGTCACATAGCTGTTGCCGTCGCCATCGGCGGCAATGCCAAAGCACCTGTCACCAAAGCTTCCTGTTGCGCTTTTGGCCCATATCACAGTGCCCGCCAAGTCATATTTGGCCACGAAAATATTAGTGCTGCCATAGTTGGTTAAGCTGGAAGAGTCGAAAGTGATGATATCACTGGCAAAATAACCTGTCACATAAATATTGCTGCTGCCATCCATTGCTATACCTGTCCCGTATTCAGTGGAGTTTCCTCCTGCTCTCTTTGCCCAAACCACGGTGCCCGATGTGTCAAATTTGACTACGAAAATATCAGCACTGCTATCACTGGTTAAAGTGATAGCGCCGAAAGTGGTGCTGTCGCCGTTAAAATCGCCTGATACATAACAATTGCCGCTATCATCGGCTGCGATGCCGTTGCCCTCATCATAAAGGCCTCCTTGCGTACTCCTTGCCCATACTACGTTACCGGGTGCGTCATACTTGACTACGAAAAGATGATTACCGCTACTATTGGTTAAAGTATCAGTGCCGAAAATAATGCTGTTGCTGCTGAAGTGACCTGTTAAGTAACTGTTGCCCGTAGCGTCTGCTGCGATAGCGTGACCCCAATCGCTGCTGCTTCCGCCAGCTCTCCTTGCCCAAAGCACATTGCCTAAAGGGTCATATTTGACTACGAAAATATTATCAACACCACCATTGGTTAAAGTGAAAGAGCCGAATGTGACGCTGTTACTACTGAAGTAACCAGTTACATAACAGTTTCCGAGGCCATCCGCTGCAATGCCAAGGGCGCCCCCATCATCACCGGTTCCAACTGAGTTCTTTGCCCAGAGAACATTGCCTGAAGGATCATATTTGACAATGAAAATATTATTACTGCCGTTGTTGGTTAAAGTGATAGAGCCGAACGTAATAGTACTGCTCCCAAAATATCCTGTTGCATAACAATTGCCGTAGGCATCCAATGCAACACTGTGTCCCGCCTCACTCGCGTTTCCGCCGGCGCTTTGTGCCCATACCACATTGCCTGATGAGGTATATTTGGCTATAAAAATATCGAAGCTTCCGTTGTTTGATAAGTAGTAAGGGTCGAATTCGATACTGCCGGTTCCAAAATGGCCTGTTATATAACTGTTACCGCTACCATCCACTGCTATACCGCTACCGGTATCAATATCAAAATTACTTCCTCCCGCGCCGTCGGCCCAGAGCCAGTTGGGAGCTTGCGCATTTGCAATTTCACAAAAAGGGATAATTATGAGTAGAATGATTTCAATCCGGTTCAAAATTCTGGAGAGTGTTTTCATATTGTTTCGTTTTGCGCAAGATAAAAATTTGCTGGCCTCCCTCCCGCATTTTGCTTTCTGTCCGTCGTCGGTGTCTCGCCGATCACCAATTGAAGTTGGCGAGTGCGTCAACCTCGGACATGTCAGACTATCCTCCCTTTAAGCGCCTTCGCCACGGCCTCCCCTTTTGAGTGCACCTGCAGCTTTCTGTAAATGTTTTTTACGTGAGTACTGATGGTATCTATACTAACAAAGCATCTGTCAGCAATCAGCTTGTAACTCATTCCATCCACCAGTAATTTTAAGACTTCTAATTCACGGTCAGTAAGATTGTAGGATTCATCTTTAGAATAGGAGGTTCCTGATTTAAACATAGCCAATACTTTGCTTGCAATACTTGGTGTCATGGGTGCTCCTCCTTCATAAATTTCTTTGATGGATTCAAGAATTAGTGAAGGCGGGGTATTTTTCAAAATATATCCTTCAGCTCCGCTGCATATTGAATGAAACACTTTGTCATCATCTTCAAAAATTGTTTCCATCAGGATTTTTATTTCCGGGAATTGAAGCTTCAATAATTTTACCGCTTCAATGCCATCCATACCGGGCATTTCAATGTCCATCAACACCACATCCGGCTTGGTGTCAAGAATATTTTTAATGAGGTTGTCGCAGTTGCCGAATGCCCCGGCGCATTCAAAACCATCGCTACCATTGATCAATGTGGTGAGACCTCGCCTGAGATTGGTGTTGTCTTCAAAGATTACAACTTTTATATTGTTCATGCTTTCAGGTTTAATTCTATTTGAGTTCCGTTTCCTTTAGTTGATTCTATTTTAAATTCTGCTTTCTGTCCGTGGTCGGCGGCCTCGCCGATCACCAATTAAGTTTGGAAAGAGGCCAACCTCGGAAAAAAGAGAAATAATGCTAATTAGTTGTTGGTTGATGGCCCCATTCAGATGGTAATTTATTTTCAGTATCAAACATCCTATAGACTTCATTAACTTCATACAAATTTATTTGGTCGGTTCCTTCCTGTCTCAAATATTTCAAATATTCACTTTCTTCTATAAAGGCTTTCTCAGTTTTTTTATTGACATCAATTACAAACCAGGCTTGATTCATTGAATCAAAAATGTAAGTACTGGGTGTATAAATAACTATGATTGATTTATTAATTCCAACTTTTTCTATCTCACCTCCGATTTCTTCCATTCCATTGATTTGGTTATATGGTAGTTTACCTATCCATGTAACCTTATCACTTGAATATATTTCTATTGGTTCTATTAGTGGAATACGATATGAATCGAATTCCTTCGAATAATCATAAAATCCTTCATTTTTCTTATTTCCCAAGCCACATGAGTTTAGTATTAGCAAGGTTAATGCGGTTAATGTGACTTCGACCAAATACTTGACGGTCGCGTTTCTTAACATCCAAGTGAGCGTATCCAGTCCGTGGGCAGCATCATCACCGATCACCAATTGAGTTTGGGCAGACGCCAACCTCGGACAATCTTTTATATTATTCATGCTTTCAGGATTAATTCTATTTGAGTTCCGTTTCCTTTAGTTGATTCTATTTTGAATTGTGCTTTCATCTCATCCGCCCTTCGCTTCATGTTTTTGAGCCCGTTTCCTATGTTATCCTGCGATGTGTCGAAGCCAACACCATCATCCTGGATGCGGAGCTTTATAAACTCATTCTGATTTACCAGGGTAATTGCAACACGCGTTGCGTTGGAATATTTCACAAGATTGTTCACTGCTTCTTTAAAAATGAGATAAAAATTTCTGCGCTCCTCCAATGAAAGCTTTTTCTCATTCAGGATTTCATCGGAATGAAAAGTGAATTCAATCTTTTTTGCGCGGAACAAATTATAAGCAAGCGACTTCATCCTGAAAATTATTTTGGCAAAGCTGTCATTCTCCGGGTTAATTGTCCAGACAATATCGCTCATGGCATCAATAATTTTTCTGGATGCCTCACCAATCATTTCAAGCGCTTCATCCTGCTGCTCATCTTTTTTCCTTGCCACCTCGCTGTAAATAGAAATGCTGTTGAGCGTAGAACCAATGTCATCATGCAGGTCACCGGAAATTTTGTTACGTATGCTTTGCAGGCGCAGCACCTGCTGTGCCCGGTAAGCGCGGTATCCGAATAGCAACAATATAATCACCAACCCCAAACCGCCTATGAAAGAAAACTTCAGCAGCTTTTGCTTTTTGATTTCTACATCCCGGACCTCTTTGTCTTTGTTGAGCAGGGCAATATCATTGTCTTTCTTTTCACTTTCATACTTGGTTTTCATTTCTGCTGTTTGCTTGCTTTTTGTTTCATTGAGTATCGAATCGTTAAGCGCGAAGTAAAGCGTGTGATTTAAGTAGGCATTTTTATAATCATGCTTCTCCGCATAAGTCCTCGATATAGCGCCATATAGGTACGCAACATTGGATTTAGCATTAACAGCTTTTGCCATTTCAAGGCCGGTGTTGAAATTTTTCAGTGCTTCGTCATATTGTCCTTTCTTGTAGTACATATCTCCAATCCCCTTGTAAGCAGAGGAGATGTTGATCGTGTCACCGAGTTCAATAAACAGATTTAAGGATTCAGAAAAATCATGAAGCGCCTGCGAATAATTACCGAGCTCTGAATTAATTTGAGCAATTAAACATTTTGCCTGTGCCGCATTCACCCTGTTGCCGACCTCTTCAAACAATTCAAAAGCCTGCCGGCTGTAATTCATAGCGAGCTTCTGGCTGTCGAGTGAATGGTACATATCTCCCATGGTCAGGTAACAAATTGCAATTCCTTGTTTGTAGCCCACTTCCTGGTAAACCTTTAAAGCAGGTGCATAATTTTTTAATGCATCAGCAAAATTCTCCTGTAATCCATACACATTCCCGATGTTGACGTAGGCATCGGCAATCGCTCTTTTATCTCCTGTTGCATCTGCTATTCTCAACATGCTCATATAGGATTTAAGCGCTTCCGTATAATTGCCCTGGTCTTCATAAATAATACCGAGGTTGTTATAAGACATTGCCATTCCTGACGAATCAAAAGTTTCCTGCTCGTATTTCAACGCTTCCTGGTGCAGCTTAATCGCTTCTGAATATTTACGCTGGTAAGAATAAAGCAGCCCGATATTGCTGTAACAAGCAAGGACTCCCTTTTTGAAATTTATTTTTTTACAGAGGGCCAGTGCGGCATTGTAATTTTCAAGCGCCTTTGGATAATTATCCTCATAAAAATAAGGGATTCCTGTAAGGAGATATGCCCTCACTTTACCCATCGTGAAATTTGTCTTTTCAGCGAGTTGGAGCGCCTCTGCGCTATATTTTCTTGCTGAGTCGTACTCACCTATAAAACAGTATCCATTGCTCAGTTCGTTCAGCACCTTCACCTTGTTGGTGTCTTCCTTTGACGTTTTCAGAACATGGAGCAATGAATCAATGTTGGCTTGGCTCTGTGCATTGCACACCTGATTAATGCCGATGGAAGCAATCAACAAGAAGAATAAAGTTCTTCTTTTCATGTTTTGAATTATTACTGATGTTTTGAAAGCTAGACTGTTTCTGAATAAGCCGCGACAAAGGTAAATGTACCTTTTCCTTATTGCATATCACCTGTTCAGGTGATATTTTCCAAAATCGGTTTCAAATCTCACGTGTTTAGGTGAAGGATGGCTGTCGATAAAAATTTGGGGGTTCCCATTTGACGTCGAAAAAAAAATCCGTAGAGTTTTATTCAACTACTATTTGCTTCGTGATAGTTTGCTGTCCGTTTATTAATTGTATAAAATAAACCCCTTTATTCAGTTTTAAGTTTATCGGCATCTGATTATTGTTATAATTGGAGATATTCTGTGAATAAATTTTTTCTCCTGTCACATTATAAATGGCCATCGTGCAGCCAACTTTAAGCGATGAACTATAAACCGTAAACTGACCGGTGGATGGGTTTGGAAAAACGCTGCAGGATGCCTGTGAGTAATTTTCTTCTATGCCTGTATAGCTACCTAATTTTGCTAAAAAGATATCATAACTTCCGTTATTGATAAGCGTTATATTTCCGAAGTTGACGGAGTAGCTTCCAAAGTAGCCCGTTACATAAACATCTCCGCTTGTACTGGCGCAAATGCCCATTCCATAATCATAATCCGGCCCGCCTACACCGGTGGCCCAAAGCGCATTGCCGCTTCCGTCATATTCCGCTACGAAAATATCATTGTAACCAACATTAGCATTAAGTACAGGAATGCCTCCGAAGTTGAGAAAGGAACTTGCAAAATAACCCGTCACAAAAACATTACCGTAGGCATCGGCAGAAATGCTAGTGCCATAATCCAAGTTTGTTCCTCCGGGGCTTCTTCCCCATAGGGCATTGCCGCTGGTATCATATTTCGCTGTAAAAATGGAATAGCCGCTATTGCCCAAAGTATCGCTTCCGAAAATTACAGAGTATGCAAAATAACCCGTTATATAAACCTTACCACCTTGATCTGCTGTAATACCGTAGCCAATTCCGATACTATAAGCTGGTCCGGTCGCGCTTTTTGCCCAAAGATTATTGCCATGGGTATCATATTTTGCTAAGAATACATTGACATTGCCATTACCATGTATGGTATCACTTCCAAAGATAGCCTGATACTGAAAATAACCTGTGACATAAACATTCCCACTTGCGTCGGCACAGATGGCTTGACCACCATCAGCCTGGGTTCCGCCCGCGTTTTTCGCCCAGAGAACATTGCCATCTGAATCATATTTTGCTATAAACAAATCATAATACCCTCGGGTGATTAAAGTATAGTTTCCGAATATAAAGTTTGTTTGATAGCCAAACGCACCCGTTATATAAACATCACCGTTCGAATCTGTGCAAATGCCATAGCACAATTCCGATCCTGGATTGGGCTCGCTCTTAGCCCAAAGCAGATTGCCAGCGGAGTCATATTTCGCCGTAAAAATATCAAAGTTGAATCCCGTACTATCTGCATTGGTTAAAGTGATTGTTCCTAAGGTAAGGGAGGGAGGGCGAAAAAAACCTGTTATAAAAACATTCTCGTTTGCATCTGCGCAAATGCCATAAGCATAATCATCACCTGTCCCACCACCACTTTTAGCCCAAAGGACATTTCCGCTTGCATCATACTTAACTACAAAAATATCAAGATGTCCTGTGCCGGCATTATATAAAGTGTAGTTTCCAAAAGTGATTGATGAGGCCTGAAACGTGCCTGTAGCATAAACATTGCCGCTGGCATCTGTGCAAACGGCATTGCTGTAATCATTACTTATATCACCTGCGCCTTCCGCCCAAATCCAGTCATTCGCCTGAGCAGAAATATCTGTAACTATTAAAATGAAGATCACAACAAGTAAAAGTTTTTTCATAACGTTTTAATTTCAGAGTGTAATATACCATTTCTCTCTCGTTGGAAAGAATGTTTTTCTACCGCTGTTGTTGCTAAATCTCAAAAAAATCCCCGTACTGTAGTCTCACGGATTTTTATTTCTGCCTGCAGTGTCCTACCATCCGCTTTCCTTATTGCCTCTCACCTGTTCAGGTGATATTTTCCAAAAACAGTCTCCAATCTCACATGTTTAGGCGATTGCCGGAGGTGATCAATCGTTTCACCTTTGTCCCGTTCAAAAAAAACAAAAATCATTCTAACCAAAAACAAAAGCACATGAAAAATCAAACAACAAAAAAACTTTGCGCCTTCATTCTGCTCCTGAGTGGGCTGTTTTCCACTTCATTCTTAAATGCACAAAACTGTTCTGGTAACAAGGTATGGGCTTGCCGCTATGATTCATGCGGTATCCAGGAATGTAAATGCATCAGTGCAAACCAGGTTGCGAGCTGGACGGCAACAGTTCCAAAATGTAGTTGGAAGTGGCACTGCCCCCACTGCTTCTTTCGCATCAATCAAAATGAATCAGGCATGGGAGTCAATACTTCATTGCAAGTGTATCCGAATCCTGTTTCCAGTTCAGCCATCCTTTCATTTTCTCTTGAGCAATCAGAAAATGTTTCCCTGATGATTTTTGATATTGCAGGCAGATATGTCGCCACCGTTGCTAATGAATTTTTTGAAGATGGAAATAATGAATTAACCTGGGATGCAAGCGATATAAACCAGGGAATTTATTTTCTCAAATTGAATGCGGGCAGTTACAGTGCAGTGAAAAGAATATCTATAATAAAGTGATAGTTACTATAAAATTCCTTTAACAACCAGATTCATAAATGAAAGCAAATTTGCAAGAGAGGATATGACCGATGGCTGCTTTCTTACCGTTCACTTTTAAAAAACATCTCATCATGAAAAAAAAATTAAGCTTACTCATTTTGCTGACATTAACAACGACTGCCAATTCATTCGGGCAAACCTGGTCCTGGGCAAAATCAGCCGGTGGAACTCCTTTTGATTGGGCATCATCAGTAACTTCCGATGCTTCGGGAGATATTATTGCAGTGGGTTCTTATCTCAGTCCGACTATCACCTTCGGCTCCATCACTTTGCTCAATACTAACGGTTTTGCTGATATGTTTATTTTAAAATACGATTCAGCAGGAAATGTGCTTTGGGCGAAAACTTATGGAGGAAGTTACTATGATTATCCATTTTGTGTTACTGCCGATGCCTCAGGAAATATAATTGTAGCGGGAGATTTTGACAGCCCTACGATCACTTTCGGTTCCACAACATTGACAAGTGTCGGTTCTGGTGATATGTTTATTGTAAAATATGATGCTGCGGGAAATGTGCTCTGGGCCAAATCAGCAGGTGGAGCAGATGATTATGATCATGCAAGATCAGTTACTACCGATTCATTGGGAAATATAATTGCAGTGGGATATTTTAAAAGTGCTGACATCACTTTTGGCTCCACTACTTTGCTCAATGTCAGCAATAATAATCTGGAAGATATATTTATTGTAAAATACGATGCGGCAGGAAATGTGCTCTGGGCAAAATCAGCCGGTGGAAATTATGGTGACGCTGCATATTCTGTTACTGCTGATGCTGCAGGAAATATTATTGCAGCCGGAATTTTTTACAGTACCACCCTCACCTTCGGCTCTACCACTTTGACAAATGCTAATGCCGGTAATTACGATGATATTTTTATTGTAAAATACGATTCAGCAGGAAATGTGCTCTGGGCGAAATCAGCCGGTGGAATTGCTAATGATGTGGCTTATGCAGTTACAACGGATCCTTCGGGAAATATTATTGCAGCAGGATATTTTCTAAGTGCCAGCATTACGTTCGACTCCTCCACTTTTCTTAATGCCGGTGGTTCTGATATGTTTATTGTAAAATATGATACTGCGGGAAATGTGCTTTGGGCTAAATCAGCAGGTGGAACTTCTAATGATGGGGCAATTGCCATTACTACCGATGCTTCTGGAAATATTATTGCAACGGGCTCCTTTTATGGTACCATCACTTTCGGCTCTACTACTTTGTCCAGTGCCGGTGAAGCGGATATATTTATTGTAAAATATGATACGGCAGGAAATGTAACCTGGGCGAATTCAGCCGGTGGCATTGGCTATGATTCTCCATCTTCCATTACTGCCGATGCATCAGGGAATATTATTGCCGCAGGGGACTTTGCCAGTTCCACACTCACCTTTGGCTCCACCACACTGACCAATGCCGGTGGTTACGATATGTTTGTTGCCAAATTAGGTACGATACTATCAACAGGAATTAATGATATTCCGGCTTCGCGCAGCACAACAGGTATTTTTCCAAATCCATTTTCAGGTTCAACTACCATTTCATTTTCTCTTGAGCAATCACAAAATGTTTCTCTCAGGATTTTTGATATGAACGGAAGATTGGTAACCACGCTTGCCGATGCTTACTTTGAAGAAGGCGACCATGAGATTGTATGGAACACTGAGAACCTTAACCCGGGAATCTATTTCCTCCGGTTTCAATCAGCAGAAAATTCAGAAACAGTAAGACTTGCTGTGACTAACTAAAACTAAATACTCTAACAAACAAAACAAACAAAAATGAAAACAATTACAATCATCGTTATGATACTTTCACTAAGCGTGATGTATCATTTCGCAGAAGCACAAAACCCCTGTCAGGGTAACAAAGTCCGGATGTCTAAAGGTGTTTATGGATGTGGATGCCATTGTCAATCAAAATGCGTAGCGCCCAGCCAGGTTCAAACATACCTTGACAACGGCTATCATTATGGCGAATGTATTGGTAACTGCTGCTGGGTTCGTACAGGAGAAGATCTTCCTGCCAGTGAAAACTCGCTCAGAGATATTTATCCTAACCCTGTTTCCGGTTCAGCAACTGTTTTCTTCTCCCTGTCGCAAACTCAGGAAGTTTCTTTCAAGCTTTTTGACATGACAGGAAGATTAGTAATGACTCTCGAAGAAGAAGTTTTTGAAGACGGAGAAAATGAATTTGTCTTGAATACTTCAGATATAAATGCAGGATTTTACTTCCTGAAAATGGAAACAGGATCGTATAGTGAAACTAAAAAGGTATCAGTTATAAAGTGATAGTTGCTGTCCAATTCATTTTCTTCAATTTCAGTCACAAGATCATTCAGAAACAATAAAGCTTTTTGTAACTCATCAATTAACTAACTCATCAATTAACTAACAACTAAAACTAAACCAACATGAAAAAAATTTTAACCATTGCTTTAGCAATCATCGTCATCTCTGCATGCAACAAAAGCGCGAATGAAATCAACCCGGGTTCAAAGGCAACTACCTATGCGGAAAAACAAACGCAGACCCGTCCTTTTGAAATTAACCTTTATACTACAGCGGATATAAACTCTACCCCAACACCCTGTACAGGGGATTTGCCGGGCTTTGCAATAGGAGGTCTTTTTCTGCATGGTACTGCAACTCACCTGGGGCTAATTAACCCATCACAAAGCACGCTGCAACATGTAGGCTGCGATCTCAGCTTCGCTACCGCTCTGCTCACCACCAGTATCGCAGGTCAGATAGCTGCAGCCGACGGAGACCTGATATTTTATACCGGCAACGATGAAATAAATGTGTTCAATTTATTGACAGGCGCAGGGTCAACAGGAACCATCACCGGTGTCTGGACTATCACAGGTGGCACCGGAAAATTTGCTGGAGCAACGGGATCACTTAGTATGAACGGTACTGTTGATTTTATAACCAGCACGTTTAGCGGTACAGGAGTGGGTACAATAACTTACTAATGTCAACTGAGCAACTGATCCTCGCTGTGTCGCCTCTGAAGGAGTCCGATGGACAAGCTTCGCAAGGCAAACACGGCGAGGTTACAGTCATGTTCTCATAGTACATGAAACTTAAGTCTATCTTTGATTAGGATTTTGATTTCCTCTCTGTAAATTTTACCACCGATTCCCTGAGGCGACCTGACCAAAGGAAAACTTTCTGAGGCCCCATTCATCACGTTACATCAGATTATTTTCCGGCGATAGCACGAAAAGAGAGGGCGGCTTACTACAATTTTTACCAGTTAAAAAGATTATGAAAACACTTCACAAACGTATCACCCAATGAAAAAATCATAATTCAAGAATAAATAAAAATGAAACAGAACATTACTCTTATTGCAACAGTGCTGGTTATAAGCATCTTTTTCGCATTACCTCTTACTTCATTGGCTCAGGACGGTTCTTTAGATCCAACCTTTGGTACCAACGGAGTTGTTACTACACCTATTGGGTTTACTGATGAATCAGCACATTCAATAGCCATACAACCTAATGGCAAAATTGTAGTGGCTGGTTCCAGTGAAAATGGTCCACAGGATGATTTTGCTTTAGTTCGTTACAACACCGACGGCAGCTTGGATAACACTTTTAGCACTGATGGAAAAGTGACTACACCTATTGGAACCTATGAAGATTACGGGAATTCCGTAGCCATACAAAGTGATGGCAAAATTGTAGTGGCCGGGTCGAGCTATAATAGCAACTATTATCTTGATTTTGCTGTAGTGCGTTACAACACCAATGGCGTCTTGGATACCTCCTTCGATACCGATGGAATTGTTATTACAAATATTGGAACTCACGATGACAGGGCAAACTCCATGGCCATACAAAATGATGGCAAAATTGTGGTGGCAGGATATAGCTACAATGGCGCTGATGGTTATTTTGCTGTAGTCCGTTACAATACCAATGGCAGCTTAGATAGCACCTTTGATACTGATGGAAAAGTGACTACAGCTTTTGGAAGTATTATTAATTGGGGCTATGCAGTCGCCATACAGAATGATGGAAAAATTGTAGTGGTAGGGCTTGCTGGCAATTTTTTTAATTCTCATTTTGCTTTAGTACGCTATAACACTGATGGCAGTTTGGATAGCAGCTTTGATGCCGATGGAAAAGTTACAACTGCTGTCGGAGTTAATTATGATGGGGGATACGCTATAGCCATACAAAGTGATGGCAAAATTGTGGCTGCCGGATATAGTTCCAGCCCCGATGGCTCTGATGATGATTTTGCTTTAGTCCGTTACAACAATGATGGTAGCTTAGATACCACTCTTGATAACGATGGAAAAGTTTCCACCCCTTTTGGGCCTTTTGCTGATACGGGAAACTCTGTAGCCATACAAAGTGATGGCAAAATTGTGGTGGCAGGATACAGTGTCGTTGGTGGCACGAATTATTATTTTGCATTAGTCCGTTACAACGACAATGGCAGCTTAGATGCCACCTTTGATGCCGATGGAAAAGTGACTACACTATTTGGGCCTGACTCTGATACAGGATATGGTGTTGCCATACAAAGTGATGGTAAAATTGTGATGGTGGGAGATAGCTGGAATGGCAGCAGCACTGATTTTGCTATAGTAAGGTATAATAATTCGATCGCTACCGGAATAAACGAGTCCGGTAATCAAACCAGAGAAATATCCATTTACCCCAATCCTGTTTCCCCTGATCAATCAGGATCAACAACCATTTCCATTTCTCTTTCCGAATCCCAAAAAGTTTCTCTCAGGATTTTTGATATGAACGGAAGGTTAATAACAACTCTTGCTAACGCTCCCTTTGAACAAGGCAACCATGAGATTGTATGGAATGCCGCTGATGTGAATGCAGGAATTTATTTCCTTCAACTACTGACGGAAGAAAATTCGGAGACAGTAAAATTGGTGGTAGCTAAATAATGCTAAGGCAGAAAGAATGGCTATGTATAGATAGTATTGGTACAAGTCTGCCTTGCGCACAGGGCTTGCGATAAGGCTTGCACCAGTTAGGGGCATTGACTCCTGTTTTTTTTTACCAGTAAAAAAAAAGATTATGAAAACACTTCACAAACTCATCACCGCATCCTTTTTAATTCTTCCTCCAATGAAACTTCTAAGCAGTTGGACTCTCATTGCAACAGTTCTTTTTGCAGCTTCTGCACTGCTTCTGCCACCCACTATTTCCTGCGCTCAAAAAATTTCAGGAGGCGGTCAGCATTCATTCTCCATTTGCATCGATAGTACTGCAATGTCTTGGGGAGATAACTATAATGGTGTGCTTGGAAATGGAAACAACACTGACAGCAATGTTCCCGTGCAGGTAAGTTCTCTCACAGGCGCCACAGCCGTTGCAGGGGGGCAATATCATGCCCTTGCAGTGAAGAATGACGGGACTGCCTGGGCTTGGGGATACAATGCTGTTGGTCAACTTGGAAATGGAACCAATACCGCCAGCAATGTTCCCGTGGAAGTAAGTGGGCTTACAGGAATCACAGCCATTGCAGGAGGAAATGAGCATTCCCTTGCTCTGAAGAATGACGGCACGGTCTGGGCTTGGGGAGAAAATTTCTCGGGTGAACTTGGAAATGGAAATAACACTAATAGCAATGTTCCCGTGCAGGTAAGTGGGCTTACAGGCATCACCGCCATCGCAGCAGCATACCTTAATTCTCTTGCCCTGAAGGATGACGGCACGGTCTGGGCGTGGGGAGCCGGTTCCGCCGGTCAACTTGGGAACGGAACCAACATCGATGTCAATATTCCCGTTCAGGTAAGTTCGCTCACAGGAATCATTGACATTGCAGCAGGAAATGATCTTTCCCTTGCTCTGAAAAATGACGGCACGGTCTGGGCTTGGGGAACCAATCAATATGGTACACTTGGAAATGGAAACAACACCGACAGCAATGTTCCCGTGCAGGTAAATTCTCTCACAGATATGATTGCCATCGGAGGAGGTTCCTATCATTGCCTTGCGTTGAAAAATGATGGCACGGTCTGGGCTTGGGGGTTCAATTCTTCCGGTCAACTTGGAAATGGAAACAACATCAGCAGCAATGTTCCCTGGCAGGTATATTCTCTCACAGGCGTAATTGAAATTGCAGGAGGCGATCAACATTCCCTTGCACTGAAGAGTGACGGCACGGTCTGGACGTGGGGATGGAATTTGTATGGTCAGCTTGGAAACGGAAACAACACCGCAAGCAATATTCCCGTAGAGGTAACAGGATTGTGCCAGGGTGCAACTTCAGTAAATGAAATTGCAGAACCATTAAGCATTTCTGTTTTTCCCAATCCTGCAACCAATCATTTCTCCATCGCTTTTGCAAGCAGCAATAAAAAAGTCGAAGTCACCATTACTGACATTACCGGAAAAATAATTTACACAACCACTGCAAGTGAAACAGAAATGCTCGAAGTGAACCTAAAGGATTTTACAGAGGGAGTTTATGTAGTGAGAATTCAAACTTCGGATTTTGTAAGGTCGGTAAGACTCATTGTCACTAAATAAAGTTTATGCCCCGCCCCTTCTCTCTTCCGAAGGTTGGGGACAGGGCGGCAGTTCAAGTGTAATTTTTTATATCGCTACCAATTTCACAGTCAATCTCGCATTCGTTAACGTATCCACATCCTTAGCAACATTCTCTCGGGGAAATTTATGTAAGCTATCTGATTAATGAAACATTCCCGCATTTGACTTTCTCTTTTTTTATGTTGTTACAATCGCTGATGTATGATACCACATACACATAAACACCCATTGCTGCAGCTATGCCTTTGTTAGTTCCGTCCCATCCCTTTGAGGAGTCGGTTGTTTCAAAAATCAATTCGCCCCAGCGGCTGAAAATTGAAAAATGGTAAGCAGATATATTTTGTGATATGGGAAGTAACTTTTCATTTACTCCGTCACCATTCGGTGAAAATGCATTCGGAATATAGACGGTGGAACCCCCATCACCTAAGATTTCAACCGTATCAGCTAACAAGCAACTTTTGAAGAATACATTTACCCAATAAGTCCCCGGTTGATTAATTGTTATTGACTGTGATAATTCACCTGTTGACCAGTTGTAAGAAGCACCGGGATAATTTCCTGCTGAAAGAATTATTTCTTCTCCATCACACAAAGAATAATTATTCCCAAGTTGAATTTCCGCAGGAATAGTAATTACAATGGAATCTGTATCGCTGCATAAAAGAGATAGTGCTATGAGCCAATACATACCAGGTTGAGTAACGGAAATTGATTGCGTTGTCTCACCGGTTGACCAGAGAAAAGAAGTGGCAGAAATATTTGCTGAAAGTTGTAATGCTGAAGATTGGCAAAGCACTGTATCATTTCCTATGTTAAGCGCAAGACTATTAGAAACGCCAACGGAAACTGAATCTATAACAGTGCATCCATTGGTATCTGTCACGGTAACCGTGTAAGTGCCGGGAGAAAGGGAACTGATGGATGATGCCATCGAAGAAACGGGACTCCACTGAAAATTAAATGGTGCCGAACCACCCATTGTAGTTACTGACACTTGCCCTGTGGGCGCAAAACAAGATGATGAGACAGTGCTGAATGAAATATTAAATCCCGGATTGACAATAACGCTTTTTGTAATGCTTCCTGTGCATCCTGCAGTAGAAGTAATTGTCAGCGTAACATTATAATTACCTGCTGTGCTATAAGTATGCTGAGGGTTATGCATGGTATCTATAGAACCGTCACCAAAGTTCCACAGCCATGAAATGGTATCACCGGGAGCATAAGTGGTTTGGTCTGTAAATATGGTCGTACTTCCGGCGCATGCACTGCTTGCGGAAAAGAGTGCAGCCATGCTATCAGTAGAATGAACCGTGATGGTGTCATCAATGGTCGGTTTGCAGTTTGCAAATATTCTTACAGTATAAGTTCCCGGACATAATCCCGTTGCTGTCTGAGTGGTTTGATTTCCCGGTGTCCACAAATAAGTGAAATTGGTATTGCTGCTGCATGATGCGACATTTACCGTTGTTGTTCCGTTGCATCCGGAGCATGTTGCGGGTGTTGAAGACAACGTCATCTGCAACATGGGTGTGCCTGCAAGATCAATGGATGTAACAAATGTATTTCCGCATGCATACAGTTTGTCTCCTGAAATCCGTAAATCGTAAACCGTATCAGGAAGCGTGAATGTATTTATAAGCGCGTGCAGAGAATCGAACACCTGAACAGACGACTGAACACCTACATATAAATTTTCACACTCATCAACTGCCAGTCCGCCAAAGTCGAACAAAGAATTTGAAACACTTAGACTGCTGTCAACAAAAGCGCCATTGCTTTTGCTCCATTTTTTTATTCGTCTTCCATCGTAAGTGTAAACAAAATTTGGGCTCACGGCTATTCCGTTGAAGCCATTAGTAAGTCCGCCCGTTAAACCAATGTAATTAGCGTTCAATCCTTCCCTGAACAAATGGTTTGTCTGCGTGCCCCATGCTGTTGGAATCAAAGACGGCATAGGACATTTCACTAAAAGATTATTTGACGGAAGATTGGTTGCCTGCACTTCGGAAAAAAGCATAAAACAATTATGGGTATATGGGTCGGTTGACAGTAAGGCAACATCAACACAGCATGACGTAGCATTGGCAACATCAACCAGCGTGATATTAGTCATGGTCGTATCAAGAATAAATGCCTGGCTCAAGGGGAATACCGTTCCGCCGCCTCCGCAAATAATAGTGCCGTTGCAATAGTTGTAATCCATTCTCCATATTTCAGTCATGGTGGTAGAGCCGGACCAGATACCCGATTGGACTCCGCTGGAATTCACCTTAAGAACTCTTGCAGCCGGAAAAAAAATGGCCTCTCCGATATAGCAGGTTCCGGTGACAGCGTCAACGGTAAAATCACCATAATAATCTAAAAAGAAAAAGATGCTCGTATTAAATATCCATTGAAGCGAACCTGACGAATTAAACTTTGCAAGCTTTAACGGGTTGCTTCCTCCGTACACATATACATTTCCATTGAAGTCATAATTTATATCGTATGCTTTATTATCATCAGTTAGGTTCGGATTGATTACCCACGGGTCAATAATTATTTCTCTGCTCTTGTCATATTTCCCAAGAGAAAATGATATGGTGTTTTCCCGTATCGCAAAAGAAGATGCTATCGGGTCACCATCAGAATAAAAACTGTCCGGAGAATGGTCTGTGAAATTTCCCATCGCACTTCCGATAATGACATTCCCCGAAGCATCCTGCGATAAATCTTTTCCGTCCCACAACATTTTAACCGCGCGTACATCAGCACCCGGATGAATGATGAGAGAATATTCTATTCCCTCCTTATCCTCGGGCATGATGTATTCCACATCAATGCCCGGATATAGATTTTGGTAAATAATCTTTTTGTAAGCATTGGCTGTTACACCTTGCTGCTGGTTTTTAGAATCATACGAATAGGTATAGTAAAATGAAACCTGCTCCTGAGCAATCACTTCAACCGATGGATTGCTGCCCACCCACTGCATGGTAAGCGACAGGGGTTTCATGTTTATTTTTCTTGCCTCCTTTTCTTCACTATCCTCTTCTGAATTCTCCGTTACTTCATCATAACGGTAAACAATTCCCTGACGGCTGAAATAAATATTGATGCCTCCCGATTGTGCCTGAAATAATATGGGCTGCGAAACTCCTGTTGAAGCATCGAACTGTCCTTTGTTCTCTACAAATACTCTTTGCTCAAACGGATTTGCCGTCCAGGAATTAACAGATTGTTGCGCTTGTCCATTAACATTTAATAAAATAATAAATGCAAGTGCGACCCGGGAAATTGTTTCCACTTTGTTTGCAGTTATTAAATAACAGCACAAAAATGTCTCCTGCACGGACTATTATCGTAGTCCGGATTAGGTATACTAAATAGTCCGGTCATGCTTGCTCCTATTCCTTGCTTTATTCCGCAGGGTTACAAATCCTGCGGAACAGCCGGTTTTTTTGTTTTTCCCGCCTGCACCCATCCTGGTGTAATTTTTTTTAAAATTTTTCTTGTACAGTTCAAAAATTTGTTTTTACTTTTCGTTTCAAAGTACTTTCCAAATCAAACTTACACGAAAAACTGACCGCAAGAAATGAACATACTAGCTAACATTGACAATCCCAGGGAGTTTGAAAAATTGTACCGGGACAATAAGGCGGCTTTTAAAAAGGAGTTCAATTTACTTTACCCTGAACTACTGGAACAAGAAACTTGCAGACTATTGGAATGAAAGACTGAATTACGAAAGCTCCGAAATATCCTGGGGAAGCAGCAAAGAGTTGATCTTTGTAATAATTGCTTCTTTAGTAGCGGGCGTTATTGCAAAGCTTCCCTTCTTACTTAATACCGAGCCTGAATCTTTTTACCAGAGAAATATAGGGTTTATCATTTTTCCAATATTGACAACTTACTTCATTTGGAGAAAAAGTCTTTGGGTGCCGTTGTTGGTCTTTGCGCAGCCCAAGTGGACCAGACCAACAGCAGGAGAGACCCGCTTGAGTGCCGTTGTTAGTCTTTGCACAGCTCAAGTGGAGCCAGACCAACAACAGAGGGGAGACCAGCCTAACCTGAGTTGTTGTCTTCCAGCGCATAAGCATTCTGAATTTGGTATCGGGAAAATTGTAAGGGAAAAAGTTATTAAACTCAGCAAGTAAGGAATCAGGAAAAAAATGTCTTTTTAAGCAGGAAAACAAACCATATTTTGTTGCCTGAAATTTTTGATTGCATTGTAATCCAGCCAAGATCCTGAGTGCCTAAACAGTAACAGAGATGTTACTTAACAAATCTGACAAACTTTTATCCCCTAAAACAACTAACAATGAAAACGGTCATTCTAAGAATGTTGAACTCAATCATTCTCTTTCAAAGAAGTTACAGCATGGTTGGACTTTTCACAACCTTGTTTGCAACGGGTTTAAACACCATCCAGGCACAAAATACATGGACACAGCGGACCGATTTCGGCGGTGGGACCCGAACGGCAGCTACAGGTTTCAACATAGGTAATAAAGGATATGTTGGGCTTGGTGGGAGGAATGGAGTTAGCAGGAAAGATTTCTGGGAATATGATCCTGGTGCAAATACCTGGACACAGAAAGCTAATTTCGGAGGAGGCCCGCGAGCTTTTGCAACAGGTTTTAGCATTGGCGAAAAAGGATATATAGGAATTGGCATATCAAGTTTGGGTTATTGCGGAGATTTCTGGGAATATGATCCGGTTTCTAATATTTGGTCACAGAAGGCTGACTTTGGAGGTGGTCCTCGTGACATTGCCACTGGCTTTAGTATCGGTAACAAGGGGTATATAGGAACAGGTGGCGCCTATGGAGATTCTAAAGATGATTTTTGGGAATTCGATCCATCAACCAATACATGGACTCAGAAAGCTGATTTTGGTGGTGGTATAAGAACAACTGCAATAGGCTTCGCTATCAACAGCAAAGGATATATAGGAACAGGCAATAATTTTGGAGTTTTGCAAAATGATTTCTGGGAATATGATCCAACTACTAATACCTGGAGTCAGAAGGCGGATTTCGCTGGTGTGGCCCGATCTGAAGCCGTTGGCTTTAGCATTGCAGACAAGGGATATATAGGAACGGGTTTGAACAGTAATGTGCATTATAATGACTTCTGGGAATATGACCCAATAGCGAATACATGGACACAAAAAACAAATTTTGGAGGAATAGGGAGATTTGAAGATATTGGATTTTCGATTGGCAGCAAAGGATATATTGGAACTGGCTGGGATCAGGCTGAATTAAAAGATTTTTGGGAATATAGCCCTGATATTAGCAACATTTGCGACTCATGTCCTCTGCCACAGTCTGTTTATATATCTGATATTACCACCTCAACTGCAATAGTACATTGGACCGGTAATAGTTGTGCATACAGTTATAAGGTTCGCAAACGTCCTCTGGGTACCTATAATTGGATTAAATCCAGTGTAAATGCCCCTGCCACTTCGAAAAAAATAGTGAACAACATACCTAACACTACCTATGAAGTACAAGTGCAAACCTATTGTGATTCTTTAAGAACCGATTCTTCCGGTTACACAGCATCTGTTTATTTCAATTCATCCGGGGCGCAAAATACGTGGACACAGAAAGCTGACTTTGGAGGAATAGCAAGATCGTACGCAGCTGGATTTTCTATCGGGAGCAAAGGGTATGTAGGAACCGGCTCAAGCAACAACCCTTATACAGTTTATTCTGATTTCTGGAAGTATGATCCTGCAACTGACGTTTGGACCCAGGTTGCCGACTTCGGGGGAACAGCAAGAGATTGGGCAGTCGGATTTTCGATTGGCAGCAAGGGGTATGTTGGTACCGGCGGGAACACTTATCAGCAACATATTGGTACAAACGATTTCTGGGAATACGATCCTTCAGCCAACACATGGACTCAAAAAGCTCCTGTCGGTGGTGTTGCAAGATTTGCTGCAACGGGATTTTCCATCGGTGGTAAAGGTTATATCGGGACAGGTACTGATGGCTACAGCTATGAAAATGATTTCTGGGAATTTGATCCTATTGCAAATTCGTGGACAAAGAAAGGGGACATTTTAGGAACAGCAAGATTCGGAGCAGTAGGATTTTCCATCGGCAGCAAAGGTTATATAGGCACCGGCGATCATGGCGTCGCCAAAAATGATTTCTGGGAGTATGATCCTGCGACCGATGGCTGGACACAAAAAGCTGATTTTGGAGGAACGGCGAGATCGATCGCAGTTGGATTTTCTATTGGTAGTAAAGGTTATATTGGTACAGGGTATAATTTTGATGGGAGCTATCATTATTATAATGACTTATGGGAGTACGATCCCTCCGGTAATACCTGGACCCAGAGAGCGAACTTCGGTGGAGCAGCAAGGCTTGGTGCAACCGGAATTTCTGTTGGCAATAAAGGCTATATTGGTACCGGTTCGGTTGTAAATGGCAGCTATTACAATGATTTCTGGGAATATACTCCTGTATGCAACGGCCTGACCGTTTATGCAGACGCCGATGGCGATGGTTATGGCAATGCTTCTACCAGCATATCTGCAGGAGATTGTATTGCACCGAATGGTTACGCTTATAATAATACGGATTGTAACGATGGAAATGCTTCCATTCATCCCGGAGCGGTTGATATCTGTAATAGTATTGACGATAACTGCAATGGAGTTATCGATGAAAGTTGCGGCAACACAATCACAACCAATGCTGTTTCAGGTTCACCATTTTGCCCGGAAGAAATCATCAATGTATCATTCACCTCAACGGGAACGTTTGTCAGTGGTAATGTGTACACGGCTCAACTTTCGAATTATAAAGGGAATTTCAATACGCCAACCGCTACTGATACTTTCATCAATACTGCCAATTCAGGAACTCTTACATTATCCATTCCCTCTAAGCCTAAAGCCGGAACTAAGTATCGTGTTCGGGTAATCAGCAGTATCCCTGCAGTGACGGGCACTAACAACGGCTCGAACCTGCAAGTGCTTACCTGTGCTAAAGTGACAGCTTTGTCTGTATCATCTGTCTCCTCTGCTTCTGCGACGCTGAACTGGACCGGCGTTTCCTGCACTAACAAATATAAAATTCAATATCGTGTACAAGGCACAACGCATTGGACTTCTGTATATTCCACCACCAATTCATATACAATAACAGGCTTAACGGCAAACACCATATATGAATATCGTATAGAAACTTATTGCTCGGAAAGCGGTTCAGCAAATTCCGGATACACCGCTATTCAAACATTCACCACTACCATGCGAATAGGCTCTGGTTTTGCAGCAACAAAGCAAATGATGAATATATATCCTAATCCTGCTGAAAATGGTGCAACTATTCAATTCACTCTCATACAGCGATCGCGTGTATACATAGGGGTGTACGAATTGAGCGGAAAAGCTATTGTGATATTGCTGAATGATGATATGGAGCAAGGTGAACATTCAGTGCTGATTAACACCAATCAGTTTTCAAAAGGAATCTACATGGTGAAAATGATTTCTGATTCCGGAATTGAAAATCAGAAATTGATTGTACAATAGTTTATTGTGATTTCGATCTTCGCCGTGTCCTTCGCCCGGGGCCAGTGCGTAGGCGCGAGACCACGGCTACAGATATAACTTCATCAATATCTCTGTTCTTTCAAGCGGACTATATTTTATTGACATAAAGACCCGCGGAGGGAAAGCGATGAGGGACAAGTTTGTGAAAGAATAGGCATCTGTGAAATTGTCCGAAGGACTCCTACGGAGCAAGACAGTAAGAATGTAATAAATTTAACTCCAATGAAAACCAAACTACTTTCCCCGTTTCATGATCCCCTCACTACTTTTCTTATTGCCTGCGCAATGAGTTTGATGTCGCTTCAGGTACATTCTCAGGACTGGAATAATTGCGGAGGCAATTCCATGAGGAACGGGCTCTCTCCCATCACCGGCCCGGATGCACCTCTGATTTTATGGCAGGGGTCCGAAATAAGCCTCTTTGGACTTCCCGTTCTCATCGAAGGAAATATACTCGTGACATCACGTTATATTTCCGGGACTAATTCCCCGGTGTTCTGTTATGATTTAACAACAGGGCAGCTATTATGGACTGCCGATGTTACTGACGGGACCGGAAGATCGTGGCCCATAGGAATAAGGGACGGTCGCGTGTATGTTCTGCGAACACTCGAGGCAGTTGGCGGGGATTCATTGGTAGCATTAGATGCTTCCACCGGTGATCATCTTTGGACAGCGGAGCAGACAACAAGTACTAATTATGTAGTAGGATGCACTTTTGCTGACAATGGTGATCTGATCGTGGAAGGATATTTATGCCTGCTGAGAATAGATGCAACTGACGGCAGTACGGTTTGGTCAGCACCAATATTCCCAGGAGTGTTGGGCTGGCTTTGCCCCACTATTTTTGGAAACACTGTCTACGCGCAGCAAAACAGTTCTGAGCCGTTGGTGGCTTTGGATATTGCCACAGGTGATATAAAATATACAAAAGCAGTTTCCCCCAATGCCCAGGGTGAAATTATGGTGGGAGCTGACGGGACCATTTATGTTGAAAGCTATGATGCAGGACAGCACCTTACCGCACTGGAAGATACAGGAGATTCATTACACGTCTTATGGACAACTCCTGTTACCGGTTACACTGTGTTTTATTATATGGCGGAAAGTCCGGATAGTACCATTTATGCCCCTTCAAACGGCAAGATCATGCGGTTCTTAAAAACAACGGGAGCGATCATTGATTCTACAGACTTTCTCGGAGACCCTGACTTCTTTTATAGCCCAATGGTTTCTGTAGGAGCCGATGGAAAAGTTTATATCGCTGCCGGAAGCACTGTACTCTGTACGGAGCCTGACCTCACTACTATATTTAGTGAGACCGTTCCTAACTTAAACGAAAGCGGCTGTGCCCTGGGTCCTAATCATGTAATGGCCGTAGCGGGTGCAGGTACTGAATTAAGAGTGTACCGCCCGATTGCTGATGGGGCTGAAAATGCAGCTCCAGAGAAACTTCATATAACGCTGTATCCAAACCCCTCGAAGGACATTTTATTTATTGAATGCAGTGAAATCATAGACCACATGCAGTGCTTAAATTATCTCGGACAAACGGTGAATGTTGTTTTGGATAATAACTTCATCAATATATCTGCTCTTTCAAGCGGACTATATTTTATTGACATAAAGACTCGCGGAGGGAAAGCGATGAGGGACAAGTTTGTGAAAGAATAGGCACAAGAAGACGATGATTTTCATTTACACTTTATCGTAATCGGTCAATTTGTTTTGCGCCATTAGTTGCTTCAAAAGTCCAGCGTAATTATCTCCGGTTGCATATCCTGCTTTCGCAACTTCCTCAGCGAATTTTGGTCCGTCGTTGCTAAAGTTGAAACAGTTTTTGTAACGACTGTTGTCGGTTAAAAATTTTGCGTGGTCTTCAAAACTTTCGGCAACGCTGTCGTAGTCACGAAACCAGTCTTTCACGTGATACAAAAATTTTCCGTCGGTGCGCGGAGTTATAGAAATTATTTCGGGATATTTTTGATTCGCATCGCTGTGCACTTCAGTTGTTGCAACCAATTGTTTTTTGCCCGCCCATCCTGCATTTGCTTTTATGCCGAACAAATTATTTCCAATAGCCGCCTTTCCCCAACCTGTTTCCAATATTGCCTGCGCCATTGAAACACTTGCGGGCACTTTTGTTTTCTTCATTGCTTCCACCGCGAATGGCGCATACTTTTCTACAAAAAGTTGTGCTGCTGTTTTAACAGGAGAGACCGGCAAAGGAGCAGCATGCGCATTTAATATTTCCCACGTATGCGGTCCAACAATCCCATCAGAAGTTAAGTGATTGTTCGTCTGAAATTGTTTAACAGCAATATCAGTTGCGGGACCAAACGAACCATCCAATCCAATTGTAAATCCGTTTACATGAAGCAGCCGTTGCAATTCACTTACATCAGCACCATTATCGCCTAGCTTTAAATTTCTGGTTAAGTTCATAGGTAAAATTTGTTTTTGTCTCGATGCAAAGTAATATTTATTTCGAAAAGAAATTTGAACGCTGATGATTACTGCTTGCTACTTCTCAAACCCCCATTATACCCTCGCTGTGTCTCCCTTGCGCAGTTTGGGGACCACAGCGGAAATGAGCGTGCAAGTCCGCCTTAGTGTCCTCGAAAAGAGGACACGGAGGGAGTACAAATGTTGTTTTGGAGAATAACTTCATCAATATCTCTGTTCTTTCAAGCGGACTATATTTTATTGACATAAAGATTCGCGGAGGGAAAGCGATGAAGTACAAGTTTGTGAAAGAATAGGCACAAGAAGACGCTACAGCAGTGAGGGTACATCATTATTTATTCTCATCAACCGGATTAAGATACCGATAATATATCCTTATACATTTTGCTTCCCTTAACAAAGTAGTTAGTATCAATTTTTTCAATAACTTCTAAGGCGGCATTTTTAATATCTTCATACAAAACAGGAGCATGAAGTTGGATTCGTTTATGTCCTGGAAAAACTACATGAGGATGATCGGTATGAGAAAGTCCGATTGACCACCCGTCTTTACCTCTTTTTGGAATTAAAGAATGACACATTCCATTTCGTAAGCTATTGTAGAGAAAATCACGGACTACTATTTTAGATATCTTCCTGTATTTTTTCAATGCCTCCAATTCATCGATGGCTTTATTAAAATCGTCACGCATTTTCCCCTTATGCCATCCTTTTTGTCCTTGGTCTAAACACTTGCCAAGAAATTCAATAGAAATTGCCATCAATGGAAATGAAAGATAAGCAGATGCGGTAGATACATTTTTTAGGTCGTATATTATTACAGCATTAATAAATTCTTTTGGTGTCATATCATTAAGAATTTAGTCCTTTCTGCCACGGTTGGTGCGCCCGCCGTTATTGTGTCGCTGACCAACAACCGAAGCTCGAGCAATTTTTTCAGGCATGAAGGTAAGAAAATATTATTGAGATTTGCTGTGTTGGCAGGGAAATTAACCTCGGGTAAGAATCCGCACTTCAGTTTTGGGGTTTACCTTGTGCATGGTCCAACAACGGCATTAAGCGTCGCAGACGACCACCATCTTTAATATTTGCTATGTGGTGAAGTATAATTTTTTTGCTGACCTCGCTGCTATGCTTCCGCCGGAATTTGGAAGTGCTGCTACCGTACCGCAACAAAAGATTGCTACGCTGGAGAAGGAGAATGAGATGCTGCGGGGGCAGGTGGAGTTGTTGAAAGAGGTAGTGAGGGGAATGTGAAGATTGCTGGTTGCTGTATTGCTTCTATCTCCCAGTCTTGAAAATTTTTCTATATACAAAGTTCCGAATAATGCTACTTTCGTGTATGAATTCGGAACTTTTCAGAATGAAAGTTCCGATATTTAAGTGTTAGCATCAACCTTGCTTCGCCTGCAAGACGATAGTTGTGGTTTTCCATTGGGACTTTTTCAGAGGAGATAGAACAAAAAATATAATTAATAAAAGCATGAGTAAAACTAAATTGACACCAGAACAATCAAAGATTTATCTTGAACGATGGAACTTAGTTGCATTTTATCGCGGACTTGTTTTGAATAGATACACAGAGATAGAATTCTTAATTGAGATGATAATATCACATCATTTCTGCGCTGACTTAGAGAAAGCAAATGAACTCAGACATCGGCTGATTTGTGATGGGCGCTTAATGACATTTGAAACCAAGTGGAAATTATTACGCGCGATTATTAACACTCATTATACAGACTTCAAAGACAAATATCCAGACCTCCTAAACAAAGTTAAAAAGTTACAAGAGATACGAAATATTGTCGGACACAGAAAAGTTTTAACTAATGACAACTATCTGCAAGAATTTGACGGAAACAATGTTGCATTTGAAAACTTTGAAATAGATAAGGACACACTTGAAATTGAATTACTGAGTGAGCCATTCAATAAAAATAAATCAGCAGAAATAGAATCTATGGCAGCAAGTTTAGTATTTCCGTTAGAGGAATTGCTAAATATTGTTTTTCCTCAAAAGGCAAAATCGGAGTAGGGCAAATATAGGGACTAACGAAGAATCATCTTTGGTCTACCTTCACACAAGCCACGCAAAGACCAACAATGGCTTGAAAAGATATGGTGAATTTCAAGAACCGCTTCAGCTTTACGCCCATAGGAAAAACACACTCTTGCAAGCAACTTGAGCCAACGCTTGAAACTCTTCTCAGAACATTTTTATCTTTGAGAAAAATAGTTCCAATGAAAAAAATATTCTTTACCTTTTTTATTATTTGTGTCATGTTGGGTTTATCGAAGCGTTCGGATGCACAGGCACCTGTAAAAAAAGTTTTGCTTGAAGAATTTACAACAGCCTCATGTGGCAATTGCCCCATGATGTCGAAATATGTAAATGAATGGCATCTTGCAAACGAAGCGAACACCATATTAATTTCCATTCATGAAGGAAGCGGCGTTGACGCCATGAGCAACACCACAACGGCAACTATTTTTAATTTGATGCACCCAACCGGTGGATGGTTTGCACCGGCAATGATGATTAACAGAGGAATTTATGATAGCACCGGTGGCGAAGCGTATTTAAGCTGTTACCAAAGCTGGGGAAGCGGAGCCGGTCCGGGGGTTGATTCCATTGCGTCGCGATTAATTACTGAACCTGCTCTTGCAGGAGTAAATATTGCCGGCACTTATAATTCTGCTACAAGATATTTGGATGCAACTGTTCATTGTGTTTTTGTTGACACTATAAGCAGCGGACCATGGAGCATCAGTTTATTTTTGGTTGAAGACAGTGTTGTCGGTTATCCTAACCTTGGACCTTTTGATGGATGGGACCAGCATTGTTACGATGCAACATGGGCAAACACCAATTACCCGGGGATGTTTGACGGCACATCAATAATTGGCTATCCTCATCGTCATGTTATGCGTGATGCGCTGCTTGGTTCATGGGGTGCAGCTTACATTATTCCTTCAGTTCCGGTTGTTGGAACAGATTATTCGGCTCATGCAACTATTACAGTTGACACCGCTTATCATGACAATCATCTTTCGCTTGTTGCGTTTGTGTCAGCTAACGGAGCAACCAAAGCACAGAAATTTCTTTTGAATGCAAACGATGTAAAACTTTCTTCTGCATTTACAACAGGTGTTACAAATCTATCCGTGGTAAATGATGAAATAATTATTTTTCCAAACCCGGCAACAGATGAAATTTTTATAAAAGGATTTTCCTTCTTTGGAAAAACTTCTGTTTCTGTTTTTGATATGGAGGGAAGAGAAATTATTTCAAACGAAAATTACAGAGGAGAAACAATAAATATTTCTTCGCTGGAAAATGGAATTTATCTTGTGAAAATAAAATCTGCCAAAGGACCTGCTGTAAACAAGTTGGTAAAAAATTAATTTCTCCCAACTCACCCGCGAATGCAGCCGTGATTTAGCCGGAAGGATTCCCCTACTGGAGCAAAAGCGTTTGGCGCAAGCCTGAAGTAGAGCAATAAGCAAAGAGGACTTGTGCCATTTTGTTTAGTTGGGTCTAAGCTCGCTTATCATCGAAGCGATTTTTTCAAAAGCACTTTCATCTTTGTTTTTCAGCGCGTGTTTCCTTTAGTACATCTTTCAACAAATCATGAAACCATGGTTTTTCAGAAGCTGTCTTTGTACCCCCGCCGTGTCTTCCGCCCACCGTGTCCCGCGCCCACGCACAAATCTCTTGGCGGAGACACGGCGGAGGAATGAAGTGTTATCTGCAACCCGTTGGCCACATAGTGAAGAAACACGCACATTGTACCGCCATCGTGTCTCCCTTGCGCAGCTTGAGGACGCGGAGGGAGTACAACACGGCGGGCGGAAGACACGGCAGGGGTAGAACCGCAGGAGAAAAAATATTCTTCATTTTATTTTTTTTCTGCTACATTAGTTGCCCCAAAATTTTTTTCACAACTAAAACAAAAAAATCCTATGGCAACACAAGCTCAACAAGCTGTTTGCATCTTTCATGGAAATGATGCCGACATGATCTCTAACAGTATATAAGGATTGATACAATGATTATCCAGATTGGTAGCACTGTTCATAAATTATCAGACCAAGAAGTTGATATGGTAATGCCTAAACGCAGAATGAAAAGACAACTTAAAAAGAAGGTTTACCCTCGCCGTGTCTCCCTTGCGCAGCTTGTCCGTCGGGACTCCGCGACTCCTGGCGGAGGGGACACGGCGGAAATGAACGCACAAGCCCGCCTCCGTGTCCTCGAAAAGGACACGGAGGGAGTACAGAAGTGTGTGCAAGTAATCCCTTTTTAAAAAAACTTCTTTAATCCCTTCTTCGTTATGCGTCATGCTTGGGCTGCACTGCTAACCTGGAACATTGTGCAAGTAATTAACTTTGACAAACTAAATATTATAAACGGTGTAGCTGAAAAACCGAATAGAGTAAGCACAACTAAAAAACCAAAAAATAAAATGAAAAAAACATTACTCTTCCTCATTCTTAATTGTCAGTTTCTAATTCAAAATTCTTTTGCCCAAACCATTGCAGGAGGATATTATCATTCCCTGGCTATTTGCTGTGACAGTACTGCCCGGGCTTGGGGAAGCAATTATTTTGGTGAGTTAGGCAATGGGAATAATACCGACAGCAATGTTCCCGTGCAGGTGAGCGGCTTAACGGGTGATGCTGCCCTTGCGACTGGATACGCACATTCTCTTGCTTTGAAAAATGACGGAACGGTCCGGGCTTGGGGACGCAATAATATTGGTCAGCTTGGAAACGGAACCTACACAGACAGCAATGTCCCGGTGCAGGTGAGCTCTCTTACAGGTATAACAGCAATTGCGGGAGGAAGTTCTCATTCCCTCGCCCTGCTGAATGACGGAACGGTCCGGACTTGGGGATGGAATATTGCTGGTCAGCTTGGAAACGGAAACAACACCGACAGCAATGTTCCTGTGCAGGTGAGCGCTCTTTCAGGCATAACGGCAATTGCGGGAGGAAATTCTCATTCCCTCGCCCTGAAGAATGACGGAACGGTTTGGGCTTGGGGAGACAATAATTATGGTCAGCTTGGAAACGGAAACAACACCGGCAGCAATGCTCCGGTGCAGGTAAGCGCTCTTTCAGGTATAATAGCAATTGCGGGAGGTGGTTTTCATTCCCTCGCCCTGAAGAATGACGGAACGGTCTGGGCTTGGGGAGACAATAATTATGGTCAGCTTGGAAACGGAACCAACACCGGCAGCAATGTTCCGGTGCAGGTAAGCGCTCTTTCAGGTATAACAGCCATTGCGAGAGGAAATGAACATTCCCTCGCCCTGAAGAATGACGGAACGGTTTGGGCTTGGGGACGCAATAATTTTGGTCAACTTGGAAACGGAACCACCACCGACAGCAATGTTCCGGTGCAGGTTAGTGCTCTTTCAGGTATCACCGCAATTGCGGGAGGAGGGCTACATTCCCTCGCCCTGAAGAATGACGGAACGGTCCGGGCTTGGGGAGCAAATAATCTTGGTCAGCTTGGAAACGGAACCAACATCAACAGCAATGTTCCGGTGCAGGTAACAGGGCAATGCCAGATGCCAATTGCCGTCATTACAGCAGGTGGACCGACAGCATTTTGTGCATCGGGTTCAGTAACGCTTAATGCGAATACCGGCACAGGGCTTACTTACCAGTGGCGATTGAACGGAAACAATATCTCAGGAGCAACTACTACTACTTACGTTGCAACTTCAGCAGGAAGTTATACGGTTATTGTAACTAACTCCTGCGGGTCAGTAACCTCTAACCAAATTGATGTTATAGTCAACCCTCTTCCAAGTGTTTCTTTTTCAGGATTAGCCGCAAGCTATTCTGTTACTTCACCTTCTGTAACGCTTACCGGTTCTCCAACAGGAGGAACTTTCAGTGGACCGGGTATTTCAGGAAATACATTTGATCCTGCTGCTGCGGGGTTGGGTGGTCCTTATACCATTGCTTATTCCTACACAGACGGAAACGGCTGCAGCAATTCTTCTGCGCAGCAAACAACTGTTACAAGTTGCACTGTTCCTGCAAAACCCGGAAGCATTTCTACTATTGGCGGAACAGCGAAAGTCTGCCCGGGTGATACCAAATCGTATAAAATTACTGCTGTGAGCGGAGCAACTTCCTATACATGGACACCTCCTGCCGGAGGAGTAATTACTAACGGGCAGGGCACTGTGCAGGTGACTGTTAATTATACGGCATCATTTACTGCATCAGATACTTTAAGAGTTGTTGCAAATAACAGTTGCGGAAGCAGTGCGCAGCGAACATTAAAGATTACACGCAATACTCCTGCTACGCCAAGTGTAATCACAGGGCAGAGTTACGGAGTGTGTAATCTTACAGGAGTTCCTTATTCAGTGACCAGTGTTGCCGGAATAACTTATAACTGGACGATCAATGTTACCACTGCAAACATTACAACAGGGCAGGGAACAAATACCATTACTGCGGATTTCAATGCAGGCTATGTTACAGGATCGCTGAAAGTTTCAGCATCCAATGCCTGCGGCACAAGTGCACTGCGTTCACTAACGGTGAAGACTACGCCCGCAACACCTGCTTCCATAACAGGAGCAACTTCTGTTTGCGTAAACCAACAGAATGTCTCTTACTCTATTTCAGTAATTCCTTTTGTTACAAACTATACTTGGGTAGGACCATCCGGATCGCATATATCGGACGGAGTAACTACATCAGCGGGAGCAACATTAATAACCACTGCAACATCGGTAACTGTAAATTATGGCAGCACAGCAGGAACCTTAAAAGCAAGAGGAAACAACTCCTGCGGCTCGGGAAGTTATAAAAGTATTACGATTACTTTTGGTTGCAAGGAAAGTGAAAGTGAAAGCGAAAGTGAAATGGCGTTTGATGCACAAGTTTATCCAAATCCATCCTCAGGTAATTTTATAATCACGTTAACTAACGTTATTAATAAAGGAGAAGTAGAAATCTTTAATGTTTATGGAGCAAAAGTATTTAGTGAAAACATCAGCCACACTTCAAATGCAAAAATCCATCTTAAAAATATTCCGAAAGGAATTTATTTTGTGAGAGTATTTGATGGCGAAAAGTATTACTGCAAGAAAATTATTATTGAACAAGATTGAAACGATACAGTTTTGTACCCCCGCCGTGTCTTCCGCCCACCGTGTCCCGCGCCCACGCACAAATCTCTTGGCGGAGACACGGCGGAGGAATGAAGTGTTATCTGCAACCGGTTGGCCACAATAGTAATGAAACACGCACATTGTACCGCCATCGTGTCTCCCTTGCGCAACTTGGGGACGCGGCGGAAATGAAAGCACAAGCCCGCCTCCGTACCCTCGAAAAGAGAGACACGGAGGGAGTACAAAAAGCGCGGAATGTTCCGCGTTTTTTGTTTGCTTTGTCTTCGATTGCTCGCGCTTGGGTTGTTGGTTAGGGGACGCAACAACGGCTGCATTGCAACTTTGAACAAGCAATTTAAATACTAACCTAAATTAAGTCTAATTTCAAAACAATGACAGAATGAATAAACAAATTACATTAATTGCAACAATGCTTCTGCTTATTGCTAACTTCCTATTCTGTACTCCTGCATCCGCACAGCGCATTGCTGCCGGGCATTCTTTTGGAATTGCTTTATGCAACGATAGCATTGCAAATAGCTGGGGTGAAAACACCAATGGTCAATTGGGTGATAGCACTCTAATTAACCGACCTGATCCAGTGCCGGTATATGGGATTACCGGGATAATTGCCATTGCCGGCGGTGCAAGCCATACTGTTGCATTGAGGAGTGATAGTACTGTATGGGCTTGGGGAAGCAATGCTCATGGACAATTAGGAGATAGTACCACCACGCAAAGATTATCAGCAGTACAGGTAACCGGCCTCTCAGGAATCATCGCAATTAGTTCAGGAGGTCAACATTCACTTGCTCTTAAAAGTGATGGTACAGTTTGGGCTTGGGGATATAACTGGAAAGGCCAGTTAGGCGATAACACCATCACCGACAGATTGACCCCGGTGCAGGTACATGACTCAAGTAATACCGCTTTTTTATCCGGTATAGTTGCTATTGCAGGGGGTGATAACCATTCTATAGCATTACAAAATGATGGCACTATATGGGCTTGGGGCCATAACCAATACGGTAAATTGGGAGATGGAACAAATAATGACAGATGGCTGCCTGTTCATGTGCATGACTCTGCTGATGTGGGTTTTCTTTTCAATGTCATTGCCATTGCAACATCAGAATATGCGAACCATACTCTTGCATTGAAAAGTGACAGTACTGTGTGGGCATGGGGATATAACCTGAAAGGTCAATTAGGAAATGGTACAGCCAATAACAATATTAATCCGCTTCCCATGCCCATAGATACTGTTGGCATTGGGGGCGGTTTCATTGCTATTGCATGCGGAGGAAACCATTCTCTTGCTTTGAAGAATGATGGCATGGTATGGGCTTGGGGATGGAATAATAATGGACAATTAGGTGATAGCAGTACTCTCGATAAACATAGTGCCGTAAAAGTAAAACCCAATTTTGGAGGAGGCATCATTTCCATAGCAGCTGGCTATTATCATTCTCTTGCACTAAAAAATGACAATACTGTATGGGCATGGGGAGAAGATGCTTTAGGACAGTTAGGCAATGGTGCAGGTGGAAATAGTACTACTCCCATACTGACGAATTCCTGTTTATCTACTGCGATAGAAGAAATATCCGGAAACCTATCCTTAACAGTTATTCCAAATCCATCAAATGGAAATTTTATTGTGGAGAATCATAAAAAATATCAATCAATGCGTTTGAATATTTGCAATATAATGGGAGAAAAAATTTATCAATCTGAAATAACAAATGCAAAATCAGAAATAAATATATCCGGACAACCTAACGGGATTTATTTTCTTACTCTTTCAAATTCACAAACACTAGTTACCTGGAAAATTGTTATACAGCATTAACAAACATTGTAACGAAAATATAAGAGTACAGCTTCGTGGCAAAAGTAGCATGAACGCTTCTGTCTGCAGTTGGTGACCCTCCCAACTATCGCAAGTCTTCGAAGAGTTTTTTTTTGCCGTTGTCGGTGTTCCCCAATGAGCGTGTGCGAGCGCCCTTGTTGCTGTTTGTCAACCAACAACTGAAGGGCAGCAATTCAACTAATTCTAACGATGGCGCGCGAACGTCGCAGTGCTAAATGCATAGCGTTCGCCTGCCCTACGCAGTCTGGGCAATGTGGAACCCCATTTTTATTTTCAGGAAGCTATTGTAACAATTAAAATCCTTATCTACGTTTACATGCTCAACTCAAAAGCGTGACCACACGTGGAGGCACGGCGCAGGCGCAAAGACAATGAGATACTTCACAACATTTATTTTTACTCTTACCGTTTGTTTAACTTTTGGACAAACTATCCCCCACAGGGCAGCTAATAAAAAGTGTAAAATCGAAATTTATTTGATAGAAAAAATTAAGACTGACACAACTAAACAATGCAGATATTGCTTCTTGCCGGCAGTAATAGACCTGGCAGATTCTGCATTTATAAAGGATGGTGAAATAGCAGGATATGAAGTAGCAGACAGCCAGTACTACTTAATACTAAGCGAGGAATGTCAAAAGAGATTGTACAACCTGACAAAAACAACTGGTAATTTCCCTGTTCGATGTGCTTTTGCAGTAGTATTAAATGGACAACCAATCTATGGAGGCTGGTTTTTAAATCAATATGTATCTAATTTCTATGCGTGTGACTGGGTCTATATATTTACACCTTTTGGTGAAGATAGTCCGGGGAAATTACGCATTGATTTACGATACCCGCGTCATCAGGCACCGGCTCAGTTTGAAGAAGATCCCCGTAACAATAAATTGATCATTGATTGTCTGTAAGAGTACCACTGCAGCGGGCGGACCCCGAATGGTCGGGGCAGGCAGTGCGAATATTGAACAGTAAAGCAATTAATAAACAATAATGATAGCTTGACAGGTTGGTGCTTCCCCGCCTTCGGCAAGCTGCTAACACATAGCCGAAATGCTTTTGCACTTTTTAATTTTTATACACCGCCCTGTCTCCCTTCCGAAGGTTGGGGACAGGGCGGAGATCAAAGGTAAATTTTTTTAAATCGCCACCAACTTCACCGTCAACCTATAATACTCGCTCTAAGACATAGCGCCAGAGAGAGAAGGCGAGGCAATTATCGCACAATTACCGCGGTAATTTTATCCAGTGGATTTGCAATCAAATCCTTGTTATAAATTGTATGATAAAATATTTCCCCGATAAAAAACTTACCTTTTAAAGAGTCAATAGGGCTGCAAGTATAGGATAAGATTATCATGTTGTTACCAATCAGCCTGTAAAGATTGTAATGCATAACCTCCCTTTCTTTTTCTTTATGCCTGACCAAAAATTTATCCCAGAAGAAATTCTCACTATCTGATTTAACGAATGTAGATGAGGATAAAGCACAAAGTCTGGCGATCGAATAGTACCCGCGCTAAGACCTTGAACCAGTGGGTGGAAATCAGAATTATTTCATTGCCTCACAAACTTACCCATCTTAATCTCACCGGTTTTTTTATAGGTGATTTGAACTGTATAAAACCCATCAGGCAAAGCAGATGTATTGATTTGCGCTTGTTTGTTTACAAAAGTGATGGGCAGTGTAATCATTCGTTCTTGTAAATCATAAACGAGAATGACAGCATTTGATTCTTGTATTAAATCAATAGTAAGAACATTTTGCACAGGATTAGGAAAAAGCGAAATAAAATTAGGTGGTGATAGAGAAATGCCCGTAGCAATATCCGGCGCTAATTTCACTATCCAGTAATCAGCCATACCATGGTTGAATGTAACGTCACTATCGGAGGATCCAGAACGCCCGGCAATAATATACCCACTGTCTGCCGTTTGTTGAATTGAGAAAGCTCCCTCGGTACTACTGCCGCCTAAACATTTTTGCCAAACTAAATTTCCCTCCATATCCAATTTCACAATCCAATAATCAAGGTCTCCCTGATTTCCTGAGACATCACCATCATTAGAATCCGAACTTCCGGCAACAATAAACCCATTGTCAAATGTTTGCTGAATTGAACCCGCCACATCATTATCACTCCCACCTAAAGATTTTTGCCATACTATATTTCCGACAATATCGAGTTTTACTATCCAATCATCTCCTCCTCCATGATTGCCTGTAACATCACTGTCATTAGACGAAGATGACCCTGCAACGATAAACCCGCCATCATTTGTTTGCTGAATGGAATGTGCGAAATCATCAATGCTTCCTCCCAGACATTTTTGCCACATTATTTCACCTGCAGTATCCAATCTCACGATCCAATAATCATCGTTGCCATGATTTCCTGAAACGTTGCCATCATTTGAGAAAGTGTTGCCTGCAACAATAAATCCGCCATCGGTAGTTTGCTGAATTGATTGTAAGTACTCGTTGGAACTGCCTCCCAAAGCTTTTTGCCATACTAAGCTTCCATCACCATCTAATTTTACAACCCAATAATCTTCGAGTCCATGATTTCCTGAAACGTCGCCATCATTAGAGTCAGAATATCCTGCAACAATATATCCGCCATCGGTTGTTTGCTCAATTGATTGTCCCCTGTCATCACCAAATCCACCCAAACATTTTTGCCAAATTAAATTACCATCAGCATCGAGTTTCACCACCCAATAATCAACGGTGGGAGCATAAACTACAGTATGATTTCCCGAACATCCCCATCGTTTGATTGAGTTGATCCTGCTACAATAAAGCCACCATCCGTTGTTTGTTGAATTGAATATGCCTGTTCGCCGCCGCTTCCCCCCAAACATTTTTGCCAGATTAAATTTCCACCACCATCTAATTTCACAATCCAGAAAGCACCAGGACCGTTGTTTCCTGATACATCTCCATCATTAGAAGAAGTTGAGCCGGCAACAATATATCCGCCATCGGTTGTTTGCTGAATCGAATTCCCATAATCATTTGCGCTTCCTCCAAGCGATTTTTGCCATTCAATGGCTGGTGCAATTTGTCCATACGTTGCATGCACTACAATGAAAGATGCAAGGAAAAGTAACTGAGTTAGTTTGTCTTTCATTTGAAAGAAATTTATTATTAGCGAAGATAACATTTTGTACCGTCGCCATCCCTCACCTGCGCTCAAACCTTGGGACGGAGGACACCGCGAGGGTACAGGGCGCACAAATAAACAGTTCAGTACAGACGCAACCAATAGAGATTCTACTACAAAAATTACTTAACTATTTTCATATTGTTTGGAATTAATTCTTCGTCAATAGAATATATTAATTGCAATATTGCATGCCCTTCAAAAACACGATGTACCCAACCCATAACCCCATTCCATTTTTTTATAAAATCGAATCCTGGATTTTCCTGGTTTTTTACCAAATAAGTTGCTTCTTCTAATGCTTCATGTATTGTATAAAGCATTTCAAAATTTTTAGCTCCCTGTTTTTCCGCTGAGGCAATCATATCATTAAGAATACTTTTGGATTGGGTGATTTTTGAAATCAATTCAATTGTGTACCGCATTATATTAATTGTTCAATGGTATTACTGTGGTATTTGAATTTTTTTATACCCGAACTGGCACTCGTTTGCAGCCAAGCTGTTTGCGCGCTGCGGATGGAGCGGCTCTAAAGAAAAGTATGACTACTTAAAATTTGTTTTGTGCTGCATAAATGTATGCCAACTCATTTCCGGGAGCATTAAGTTCAACGCTCATCAAATCTATATCCCCTTGACTTATTTTAAATAAATCCGTCGCGATAGTCGAAAGCTTTAATTTGAGCGCATTTTCCAATAATTCCAATGAACTAACAACGATTGTCTGAAAAATACCCTTATGATATGTTATTTTATGTATTTCTAAACTCTTTCTATAGCGATAGAGTAAATCATCAATTTCATCCCTTATTTCAGAAGGGTTTTTATTTGAACTAATTGTCTTATTCACCCAATTTCTCAATGCCGCTAATCTACCTTGATTATCGGGATCACTTTTAAACTCTAAAATAGCTTCCCAAGCTGTTAGTTCAGAAGGTATGGGAATATTTTCAATTAAGATATTAATAACTTCTGATTTTTGAGTAGGGATTTGGCTATTCACAGTTAAATCACTAATTAATGGAATAGATTCTATTTCTTTGCTTAATGAAGAATTATTAACAACCCAATTGAAAAGTCGAGCGGAAGTTTCGAACACTGGTTGGGATTTATTGCTTGCTAATGCGCTACCTAATTCTTTTCCATATTGATTAAAAATTTCTAAATTTTTACTATCTGATATTACTTCGCCTAATAAATGCATTGGATCAAAAATTAGCTGTTTTTTAATTAGAAATTCCAATTGCCGAAACAGGTAGTTTTCTTCAAATTGGCTGTCTACCCATGCAATCATAGTGCATTCCGGCACCCCTATAGTATCAAATAAAAACATTGCCTGCTTTATTTGTTTGAAATTGGAATTGTCCCCCATTATCGACGAAGTTGGAATTATTGCAGCCCTTTTTCTCATAATTTTATTCTAAGTTTAAACTAATCGCTGATGTTATTCTTTTTTCATAGTTATTATTCTGTTGATCTCTGTCCTTCCTATCTTATTTGCTTTTTCTCCGTTGTTGGATTTTTAGAATTCTTTGTACACTCGCCGTGTCTCCGCTGCAAGCTTTGTGGGCTGGTGCGGGACACGGCGAAGAATTTGTAGTATGCTCTCATTGTGTTGCATTTTCTCCGTACAAAACTTTTGTATAGTTTGTTAAAGGAAAACAAGCCGGCGTGCCCAACTCATAAAAGGCAGCACTGGAATGCGGATACTGTAAATAATCCTTCGCCAGATTCCATTTCTTACTTACGCAGTTGTGATGTATATAATTGATCTTCTGAATCAACATCTGTTCACTATATATCCTTCTGCCGTCAAAAGATGGCTTGAATACCTGGTGCAGCTTTCCGCGCTTTCTGTCACTCGGAGTAACTGCTTCTTCCAGATGTTTGAGAATGGCGGTCTCATTTTGTTGCTTCAGCCGCTCCACAATCTCATACGCTATAAACCGCTTTCCATTACTCACTAACTTATCCAATGTTACATTCTGCTTTAGCGTATTGATGATGAAATGAAGATGGTTGGGAATGATAGTAAAAGCAACGATGTGATATCCTTTCTCATGAACAATACGGAACCATTTATATACCTCGTCATAAGTATTCGTGATCTCAAATAGATTAAGCCAATCGGTACAGGTGAAAGTGCAGAAGTAAAGTTGATCGCAGAGGGAGTGAGCGGTTTTTACTGACATGGCAATAAAGGTAAAAAAATTATTCGGAGCATAGCACTATCTTCGCCGTGTCCCGCACCTGCCCACGAAGCTTGCAGCGGAGACACGGCGAGGGTACAA
>Ga0134121_10000126_pt1 | contig 87806 bp, 66 predicted proteins | sample KB301_FD_96463 | JGI IMG/M metagenome (GOLD analysis project Ga0134121, IMG submission 96463) | Terrestrial soil microbial communities without Nitrogen fertilizer from Kellogg Biological Station, Michigan, USA - KB3-0-1 | ecosystem: Environmental > Terrestrial > Soil > Unclassified ...
GGAGATCCTCGTCCAGGTGGTGCGGGACGCCTTCGCCAACAAGCCCCCGACGCTGAGCACCTACTACTCGCTGCCGGGGCGCTACCTGGTCCTGATGCCCGGGGCCGACGCCGCCGGCATCTCACGCAAGATCGAGGACGACGAGCAGCGGGCGCGCCTGCGCAACGTGCTCGAGTCGCTGCAGATCCCCGAAGGCTACGGCGTCATCGTGCGCACCGCCGGGCTCGAGACGAGCCCGCGCGAGCTGCAGGCCGACCTCGACGCCCTGCTCGAGCTGTGGCGCAACATCGAGCGGGCCGGCGCGGACGCCAAGGCCCCTTCCCTCATCTACCAGGAGCGGGACCTCGTCATCCGCACCGCGCGCGACCACTTCACGACCGACATGAGCGAGGTGCTCATCGACGACGAGGCGACGTTCCGGCGCCTGCGCAAGTTCTTCGAGGCGCACATGCCGGAGAAGGCCGACCTCGTGCGCCTCTACACCGGAGACCGGCCGATCTTCTCGAAGTACAACGTCGAGGATCAGATCGAGCAGATCTACAAGCGCGAGGTCAATCTCAAGAGCGGCGGGTCGATCTCCATCGACACCACCGAGGCGCTGACGGCGGTCGACGTCAACTCCGCGCGGTCGTCGCGCGGCGGGTCGAGCGAGGAGACCGCCACCCGCACCAACCTCGAGGCGGCCGAGGAGATCGCCCGGCAGCTGCGGCTGCGGGACATCGGCGGCCTCATCGTCATCGACTTCATCGACATGCAGTCGAGCCGGCACATCCGGCAGGTGGAGCGGGCCTTCGCACAGTCGATGACCCGCGACAAGGCGCGCTACGACGTCACCCGCATCTCCAAGCTGGGGCTGCTCGAGGTGTCGCGGCAGCGCATGAAGACGACCAAGAGCGCGTCGTCGTTCAAGCCCTGCCCGCAGTGCTCCGGCGACGGCATGGTGCGCACGCCCGAATCGGCGGCGCGCGCCGCGTTCCGGAAGATCCAGGCGCGCGTGGCGCGCGGCGGGCTGGCCGGCGTCAAGGTGTACCTGCCCAACGAGGTCGCGGTCTACCTGCTCAACGAGAAGCGCGACGACCTGTTCCGCCTCGAGAGCCGGCAGCGCATGCGCATCGAGGTGGTGCCGCAGGACAAGATGCGGGTGGAGCAGTTCGAGATCGAGGAGCTGCGCCGCGAAGAACAGGAAGCGGTACCGATGGTCACCGCCGACATCGTGGACCAGGCGATGGCCGAAGGGACGATGGCCACGCCGGTCGTCGGCGAGGTCCCGCCGATGCTGTCGGAGGCCGAGGCCGCCGAGCGCGCCGGCGAGCGGGCGGTGGAGCGGGCCCACGAGCGCGGTCCCGACTCCGGCCGGATGGTCGAGCGCCGGGCCGGACACCCGCCGGACGAGGAGTCGCGCGGGCGACGGGATCAAGGCCGCCGCGAAGGCAGCCGCGACCAAAGCCGGCGGGAAGGTGGCCGGGACGATAGCCGGCGCGAAGCCGGCCGAGACGACAGCCGGCGCGAGGGGCATCGCGACGACCGTGGGGAACACAGCGACCGTGGACGCCGGCGCAGACGCCGGGGCCGCGGACGCGGCGAGCGCGGCGCGGAGCCGCAGGGCCAGCGCGTCGATCGCGGCGCGGAATCCCAGGGGCAGCGCCAGGAAGGTGGCTCCGGGGAGCGTTCCCAGCCGCGCGGCGGGGATCGCGGCGGACGGCCGCATCGCGAACACCGGCCTCACGAGAGACATCAGCGCGACGAGCGCCCGGCCGCGGCCCAGAGCTCCGGTCCCGATTTCGCGGAAGGGCCGGAGGGCTACGAAGCTCCCCTGGGTCAGGGCGAGGCCCCATCGGCCGGCGCCAACGGCGATGCTGCCGGGTCCGAAAGCGGGGCCCAGCAGACCGCGGGCGGCGGCCAGGGAGAACAGCGCCGCGACGGCCAACCGCCAGGCCGGCGCCGCCGGCGGCGTCGTGGTCGCGGCCGTGGCCGCGGCACGCGTCCCGAGAACGGCGCGAGCGCCGGAGCGCCGGGAGCAGGTGTGCCCGGGACGGGCGGTTCGTGGCCCGAGGATCGCCAGGCCTCCGAGCCGCGCACCGAACGGGCCGACCACTGGAGTCCCCGTTCGTCCGAAGCGCCGTCCGAGCCCCGTTACGCCGAGCGCATGGCCGCCCCCGAGCCCGGGGTGGAGCGCTCCGCCCCGTCGGATTCCTCGTCCGGTGGCAGCGGCGGCGACGCGGGCGATGCCAAACCGAAGCGCCGCTGGTGGCGGCGCGGCCTGCGCGGCTGAATCTCCCGAAACCCCGGGTCAGGAAGGCGCGGCCGAGGTCAGCGGCCGCCGGGAAGCTCCAGGTCGTCGTCCCGCAGGGCGGGTCGTGAGGTGTCGCCGGGCGGCTTGCCGGCCCGGCGCTGCGCCTCCAGGAGTTCCTGGAAGTCCTTCCGATCGCGAAGCGGGGCGAGATCGTCGTCCGAGGCGGCGTGCTTCGCATCGGAGAAACCCCGATCGAAAGCTTCGCGCAGCCACTTCATCGCCTTGCCCGAGTGCCCTCCGATCGACTCGGCGCACGCCAGGTTGTAGGCGGAGATCGCGTCGGTCGGATCCAGCGCGACCGCCTGCTTGAGCGCCGCCGCCGCCTCCTCGTGCTTCGACTGGCCGAGCAGTTTCAGCCCGTCGCGCCGCGTCTTGCTCGCCAGGATCGGATCGCGCGCGTATCCCGTCGCCAGCCGCGCGCCCCACTGTTCGGTTTCGGCGGGAAGGATGCGCTCGGCCGCGGGCACCGCCGCCTCGTAGGCGGACAGGAACGCCAGGGGGCCGGTCCTGACCGTGGCGACGAGGGCGGGCCGGCCGGAACGGGTCTCGATCTCCCGCGCCATGAGATGCCCGAGCGCGTACAAAGGACCGCCCGACTGGAACCCCTGCCCCGCCAGGACCCGGGCCCGATCGCGGTTCCCCGCGTCGATCGCCGCCAGGATGTCGGCGAAGAGCCGCGCGTGGTCCGGGGCGCGCCTGAGGCCGTCCCCGTACATCTGGAGGTGCGCATCGTCGAGCGCCGCCGGCACCTCGCGCGCCTGCAGCCACTGGTACTCGATGTGGCGCGCGATGCCCTCCTGCTGCATGCGCAACAGGACGGAGAAGAGCGCGCTCTGCCGCGACGACCAGTCCTCCACCCCCGGGTAGAGGACGCCGTGGGCGCGATGGAAAATCTCGTGCACCAGGAGCGCGTCGAGGGCGGGCAGGTTCTCCAGGCCGCGCTTGTTGTACAGGCCGAGGTTGAGGTAGACGGCGTCGGTCGTGCGGCCGTCCCACGTCCCGCCCAGGTGGAACCTCACGATGAGCGGCGGAAGCGAGGCCCCCGCCGGGATGTAAGGGGCGACCGCCGCCTCCGCCGCGGCCGCCATGGCCGGCTCGCGCCGCTTCACCTCGGTGAACAGGACGCGCAGGTCGGCCGGGTTCCACGCCTCGAGCGTTCCGAGCACGGCGGGGCCGGGGAAGTCGTGGCCGTGCACCGTGACGCGCGCCGCCTCCTCGAGGAGGTCCGGCGTCAGCCCGCCTTCGGTCCTCCCCTGCCGCAGCAGCTCGAGGTTCCCCGGAAGCCTGACCCAGCGCTTCAGCTCGTCGGCGCTGGCATCCCCGCGCTCGCGGAAGACCAGGTACTGCTCCAGGACCTGCTCGTCGAAGCGGATGTCGAAGGGACGCGCCGCCTGGGTTTCGGAGGACGGGCCCTGGCGGCGCTCCGGCGCCGCGGAGCCATGGCGCTCCGCCGCGAAGAGCACCGGGCCGCCGGCGATGACGGCCGTGGCAAAAGCGATGGCAACGATGACGAGGGTCCCCGGCGCGGCGGCGGGCGCCGGCGCCGCGATCGCCCTGCGCAGCATCACGCCGTCTGCGCGGTCAGGGCGAGGGCGGGCGCGCCCGTCCCGGACACCAGCGGCGACCCCGCGGTATCCGCCGGGGTCGCGATCGCCTCGGCGAAGAACTGCTCGAGCGCGTCCATGAAGTGGGCCGTGGACGGCAGGCTGTTGATCTTCTGCCGCAGCGCCCGACCGTTCGGCAGGCCGTGCGTGTACCAGCCGGTGAAGGTGCGGATCTTGTGGAGGGCGAACTCCTCCGTCTCGCGCTCACGCAGCAGGCCGAAGTGCCAGGCGATCAGGTCGCGCCGCTCTTCGAGGGTCGGCTGGTGCGCCGGGCGTCCCGCCCGGCGCTGCGCGATCTGCCGGAAGATCCACGGGTTCTTGATGGCGGCGCGACCGATCATCACACCGTCGCAGCCGGTATCGCGCCACAGGGCCACGGCGTCCTCCGGGGTCTCGATGTCGCCGTTGCCGCTCACGGGAATGCGGAGCGCGTCCTTGAGCAGCCGGATGCGCTCCCGATCCGGCTGGCCGCTGAACATCTGGCGGGCGGTCCGGGCGTGCAGCGCCACGGCGTCGGCGCCTTCCTCCTGGCAGATCCTCCCCAGCTCGAGGTAGTTCGCCCGGGCCGAGTCCAGCCCCAGGCGGAACTTCACCGTGAGCGGGACGCGGACCGCCTTGCGGGCGGCCGCCACGATCGCCCGCGCCAGCGGCAGGTCTCCCATCAGCGCCGCCCCGGCGCAGCCCTTGAGCACCTTGTTGGCCGGACAGCCCATGTTGATGTCCACGATGTCGCCGCCGAGGGCCTCGACGAAACGCGCCGCCTCGGCCATGCGGCCGGGATCGCTGCCGTAGATCTGGATGGCGAGCGGCCGCTCCTCCTCGCAGAACTGCATCATATGCCGCGTGCGCTGGCTGCCTCGCGTCAGCGCCTCGGAGGAGATGAACTCCATCGTGACCAGGCCGACGCCGCCGATGCGCTTCAGGATGAGGCGGAAGTACTGGTCGGTGATGCCGGCCATCGGCGCGAGGATGAGCGGCTCCTCGAGCGTCACCGCGCCGATGCGCATCGGCGCGCGCGTCTCGAGCGGGCTGGCGACTCCTGAGAGGTTCGTCATGGGCGGCGTATTCTCGCACGGGGCCTTCGCCGCTTCACGCCGCGCAAGGCCTCCAAAAGAAAAGCCCCGGCTGGTTGCCCAGCCGGGGCTTGCAGAACTGTTCTTCCGGTGGAACTAGGGGGCCGGTTCTTCGTCGCTGGGCCCGCCGGGGTTGTTGTTCTTGCAGAACTTCGAGCAGACGTTGCAGTCGAACGCCGCCGGGGGCGGACCGCAGAGCGTCGCCGCCTTGCAGCACTCAACGCACTGACCACGGTTCTTCGAGGTCAGGCACTGATTCGGCAGCCCGGTCTCGAGGCTGATGCTGCTCGCCATCGCCTGGGTGCCGATGACGCCGGCGAGGTACCCGGCCTTGGCATCCGACACGGGCGTGTTCGGATTCGCCGGGGCCGAAACCTTCATCCCGAGGTCGGACATGATGCGTGCAACCGTCCCCTCGGTCAGCGTCGCGCTGAGGTTCGCCGACAGGTCCACGCCGCGGCTGCGAAGCGCCTCAGCGGCCTTGTTCGCATTCGGCTCCTCGGTCCCGAACGCCGTCGCCAGACGGACCGCGAACTCCCCCACCGTCGTGCCGGTCTTCGCCGGCGCGGCCGGAGCAGCGTACGCAGCCGCCACCAGTCCCAGGCTCAAGGCCAGGACCACCAATGCCTTCGTCTTCATGATTCGCTCCCTCCCAGCATGTCAATGCACATTTGCCCGAACAGTTCTGCCTGCATGCAGATGATGAAATCTTTGAAATCGAGCGGAAAGCGCCCGGAATTTACGATGACTCATCCGACCCGTCAAGCAAGATCTTGTGACGAAACTGAAAGTAGAGATCTGAATTCCACGGCTTGAATCAGGCGCATACAGGAAGAGTCATATTGCATATGCGCCTTCATGAAGCCGACTATTAAGGCTGTGGTTCGCCGTCGCTCGGAGGCGGCGGAACGTTCGAATGGCAGAAGTGCGCACACTGGTTGGCCTGTCCACCCGCATCCTTGCAGCAGTTCACGCACTCCCCCCGGTTGCTGGAGCTGAGACAGGAATTCGGCAGGCCGTCGGTCGTGTACACCGGCTTGGCTTCGAGGAATGCGGCGAGCCGCCCGACGATGGCCGTGGAGCGGGCGGGCGACACGGGGGTGGAGGCGTTCGACCCCGGAGCCATGTTCACTCCAAGGTCGCTGGCCATGCGGGCGACGAATCCCTCGGTGAGAGCGGCCGAGGGGTCGAACTGACCCGTGCTCCCGAGCCGGCGCAGGGTGTCCTGGGCGGCGCGGATGGTCTGGGGCTCCCCGGTCACCGCGGCCGCGAGGTTGGCGATGAACTGACCGACAGTCTCGGCCTGCTGGGTCTTGGGACCGCCCGGCGCGGCCTGGGCGAGGCTCGCGACGCACAGCGCGATCCCCAGCAGGGTCACGGTTCGTTTCATCTTGGTCGTCTCCTTCGAAGTCTTCGAGTTCAAGTGCAAAGGCGCGCGGGTGGCGGAGCGCGCCGACGGCTGCAAGGCCAATTCCAGGCTTCCTGCGGCAACTTTTCGCAGAAGAGTACCGCCGGGACCCGGGGTTCGTCAAGCAACAACTCCGAGATCCCTATCGATTTACGGGCCGAAGCGTTCAACGCCGAGGTCCGAAGGAGTGACGAATCCTCGTGCCCTGAGGCACCGTCCCCGTCCACGGCCCGCCATGCTTCACGCCGGTTGCGACGGCGCGCGAATCATCACGGCGGGGAGTATCCGACCAGAAGGCTTAGCTTTCAATGAAGAAATCGACCAACTAGTCCGGCGAAAAGGCTTGACAAGACCGCCGTTTGCGGTAAAAGCACACCTGTTTCCCGGACAGTCCGCAGGTTTTCGCCGATCTCGCACACGCCGCCCTGCGGGGCCAGTAGAGGGTGCATTGGACAGACGGTCGGGAGGTCTCTGGAGGGAGTCTCCTCTCCGCGGTAAGGGAGAGGTCCGCGCAGCCGCCGCGGCAAGAACCGGCCGGCGGCAGCGCATGATGGCGGCGCTTCTGGCGCTGCTGTCGCTCGCCGCGGTCGCGGCCGTCGCCCGGATGGTGATGGCCGCCGCCAGCGTCACCATCTACGTCAACGCCAGCAGCACCTGCACCACCGGCTGCGGCAGCCAGGCCAGCCCGTGGAAGACGATCTTCGCGGGCCTGGCCGACGCCAACAGCCGGATCGGTGCGGGGACGGCCACGGGGGCCATCATCCAGGTCGCCGCCGGCAACTACCCCGAGACCTTCACCGTCCATCCCAACTGCCACGTCATCTGCACGCCGGTCGCCACCATCAACGGCACCGGATTGAATCGCGCCACGGTCCGCTTCAGCAACGCCGCCGCCCCCTCGCGGTCCCCGACCGATTTCTCCATCGACGGCTGCACCATCACCGGCGGCATCGGGGAGCCGCGCGACGCCGCCACGCGCATGTCGGGCGGCGGCGTGTTCGTCTTCGGTGATGCTGTGGTCACAAACAATGTGATCACCGGAAACAACATCACCGGATCGCAGCTGATCTTTCAGGGCGCCGGCATCTATGTCGCCCAGGGGACCACGGTCATCACCGGGAACACCATCCAGTTCAACAACGCCATTCCCGGCCCCGGGAATTCCCAGGTCGCGTCCAAAGGCCTCGGCGGCGGCGTCTTCGTGTGGGGCCCCAAGGTCCAGGGAAACTCCGCAACGACGACGATCGAGGGGAACCTGGTTCGGGAAAACAACACTGGCGGCGACGTAGGAAAAGGGGCTGGAATGCTGGTGGACGGGAATCCCGGGTCCGTCGTCCGGCGGAACATCATCATCGGCAACCGCGCCGGCTTCGGCGGCGGCGCCGTGTTCCAATACAACACCCTCCAGGTCATGGACAACCTTGTCTACGGGAATTCCGCCGGCCTGTACGGCGGCGGCATCGCCGCGTACGGCGGGTACGGGCTCATCAGCAACAACACGATCTTCGGCAACAACGCTACCAACCCGACCACCCTGAGCGGCTACAGCGCCGCGTCTTATGGCGGCGGCATCTCGGTCTCGGACCTGTTCGTCAACACGGGCCAGATCACCATCCAGAACAACCTCATCGGCGGCAACTCGGTCACCAGCCCAGGCCAGGGCGGCGGGCTCGACTCGTTCCATTCGCTGCCGGTGCTGCGCAACAACGACTTCTGGTCGAACCTGAAGCTGCCGAACGTGGCGCAGAACCTGAGCGGCGAGTTCTCCGACGGGACGGTCATCGGCTCGAACGGCAACATCAGCGCCGCGCCGAACTTCGTGAACGCGCCGCTGTTCGCCGACACGACCACGGCGGCGGGCACCACGACGACGGTGATCATCCGCGAGCCGACCCGCTACGCGGTCAACCAGAAGCTCGAGTACAACAACGACGGGATCGTGCGCACCATCACCGCGATCAACGTCTCGACCCGCGCGCTGACCATCACGCCGGCGCTCGCAGCCGCCTCCGCCGCCAACAAGATGGTCAGCAACTGGGGCGCGGTCACCAGCATGACCGAGGATTTCCACCTCCAGCTGCCCTCCCCCGCGGTGGACACCGGCACCAACACCGGCGTCAGCGCCTTCGACCTTGGCGGCAACCAGCGCATCGGGGACGGCGACGGCAACGGCAGCGCCATCGTGGACATGGGGGCGTACGAGATCGTCCCGCTCGACACCGACGGGGACGGCGTGCCGAATGCCACGGACTGCGCCCCGACCGTCAACAGCGTCTGGACGGTGCCGGGCCTCGTCGGCCAGACCATCAAGTGCTCGGCGGCGCCCTCCTGGCAGTCGAAGTGGTACCGCATCCCGCAGGCCAATGCCTACAACATCTACCGCGGCAGCCTCACCGGCGTCGGCGCGTTCACGTTCAACCACACCTGCTACGAGAACGCCTCGCCGGACCGCATCGCCATCGATGCGACCAGTCCGCCGGTCGGCCAGGCGTACTACTACCTGGTGTCCGGGGTGAACTCCTGCGGCGAAGGCGGCCTCGGCTCGACCGACCCGGGCATCGGCGGCACGCCCCAGGCGCGGCCCAACACCGCGCCGTGCGCGGCGTCGAACGCCGACAGCGACGGCGACGGCATCATCAACATCAACGACAACTGCGCCTGGATGGCGAACGCCAACCAGGCGGACTCCGACGGCGATCGCATCGGCGACGCCTGCGACAACTGCCCTGCCGTCGCCAACGACGACCAGGCCGACTGGAACTTCGACGGCCTCGGGGACGCCTGCCAGGACTTCGACGGCGACGGCTTCAACGGCCTGACCGACTGCGACGACTCGGCCGCCGCCGTCCATCCCGGGGCGATCGAGACGTGCAACGGCCGCGACGACGACTGCGACGCCGCGGTGGACGAGAACCTCGGGACCACGACGTGCGGCGTCGGCCCCTGCACCACCTCGGTCGCCGCCTGCACGAACGGAGCGCCGACCGCTTGCAACCCGCTGCCGCCCGGCACCGAGACCTGCAACAACATCGACGACGACTGCGACGGCCAGGTGGACAACCATCTCGGCACCATTTCGTGTGGCACCGGCGCCTGCCAGCGCACCGCCAGCACCTGCGTCAACGGCGCTCCGAACAACACCTGCACGCCGGGAACCCCGACGACCGAGACTTGCAACAACATCGACGACGACTGCGACGGCCAGATCGACGAGGACCTGGGCACCGTCTCCTGCGGTGTCGGGGCCTGCCAGGTCCTGCTGTTCGCCTGCTCCAACGGCGTGCCGGCCAATTGCGTTCCGGGGACGCCCGGCACCGAGACCTGCAATGGCATCGACGACGACTGCGACGGGCAGACCGACGAGGGGCTTGCAACCCCCGAGGTCTGCAACGGCCTCGACGACAACTGCGACTTCATCGTCGACAACGACGCCGACACCGATCAAGACGGCCTCTACAACTGCAACGATCCCGACGACGACAACGACGGCGTGGACGACGGCACCGATTGCGCGCCCCTCGTGAGCAGCGTGCAGACGGCGCCCGGCACGGTCGGCGACTCACTGGTCGCATCGGGGACCGGGCAGTTCTCGTGGCTGCAGCTGCCGCAGGCGAATGTCTACAACGTCTACCGTGGCACGGCCGGGCCGCTCACACCGGGGGCCTTCCTGCCATCGAGCGTCTGCCTGAAGCCGGAGAATCCCTCCGGGAGTTACACCGACGCGGCGGTCCCCCCGGTCGGGCAGGTCTTCTACTACACGATCGTCGGCACGAACTCCTGTGGCGAGGGATCCCCCGGCAACTCGTCCAACGGAACGCCGCGCGACCTGCCCTCGCATTGCGGCCCGACGACGAACGACACCGACGGTGACCTCGTCCTCGACCGGGATGACAACTGCCCGACGACCGCCAACCCGAACCAGGCCGACGGCGAGCACGACGGCCGCGGCGACGTCTGCGACAACTGCCCGGCGGTGGCGAACCCGACGCAGGCCGACAGCGACGGCGACGGCCTCGGCGACGCCTGCGACCCGTAATCGCGCCGGCCACGGGCACGGTCCGGAGCGTGTGGTACGCTTCGCGGCCATGAATCTCGAGACCATCCAGGGCAGCCTGAAGGAGCTGGGTCTCCCCGCCTGGCTCCTGTACGACTTCCACGGCAGCAACCCGATCGCGCGGCACGTCGCGGGCATCGGGCCCGAGCGCCTGGTCACCCGGCGCTGGTTCGGCCTCGTCCCCGCCATAGGCGAGCCGGTCTGGCTGCACCACGCCATCGAAGCGCACCTGTTCGCCGACCTGCCGGGGCGGCGCATCGCCTTCGTCGGCTACCGCGAGCTCAACGAGCGCCTGCGCGAGATCCTCAAGGGGCTCGACCGCGTCGCCATGGAATACGTCCCGCTGGGGGCGATTCCGTACGTGTCGCGCGTCGATGCCGGCACGGTCGAGATGGTGCGCGCCGCCGGCCCCAGCGTCGTTTCGAGCGCCGACCTCGTGCAGTCCTGCGAGGCGCGCTGGTCGGCCGAAGGGCTCGCCTCGCACCGCCGGGCGGCCCAGGGGCTGCGCGAGGTGCTGCAGGCGACCTTCCAGGAGGTGACCGCCCGGGTGAGCGGCGGCCAGGAGCCGACGGAGTACGCCATCCAGCAGTTCATGATGGAGCAGTTCCGGGCGCGGAAGATGTTCGCCGAGCCGCCCATCGTGGCGGTGAACGCCCACGCCGGGAACCCGCACTACGAGCCGACCGCGAAGGGGAGCGCTCCGATCCGCCGCGGCGACCTCCTGCTGCTCGACCTGTGGTGCCGCGAGGAGAACGAGGGCTCCATCTGGGCCGACATCACCTGGATGGCCTATCTCGGCCCCAAGGTGCCGGAGAAGCAGCGCGAGGTGTGGGACATCGTCGCCGGCGCGCGCGACGCGGCCGTGTCGTTCCTCAAGGAGACGGTGGCGCGCGGCAAGCCGGTTCACGGGTCGGAGGTGGACGAGGTGACCCGCGACCACATCCGCCAGCGCGGCTACGCCGAACGCTTCCTGCACCGCACCGGCCACAGCATCGGCTTCGAGGTGCACGGCAACGGCTGCAACATCGACGCGCTCGAGACCATCGACGACCGGCGCCTCATCCCGCGCACCGGCTTCTCCATCGAGCCCGGCATCTACCTGGCCGACTTCGGCATCCGCAGCGAGATCGACGTCTACATGGACGAGCGCTCGGTCGAAGTCACCACCGTCGTCCAGGACCAGATCGTTCCCCTGCTCGGCTGACCCCGGGTTTTCATCGCCCGATTCATTGACACGGCGGCCGTTTCGCCGTACGGTCCCGACCACGCTCTGTCTTTCGGCTTGGCGGGGGCCAGGCTCGCGAGAGGGGCGTCGGAGATGCGTTCCCGCCTCGTCGTTCGGGTCGCAGTGCCGGTCTGCCTGTTCCTGCTCCTCTCTTCTGACGGCCGGGCGGCCGCGCGCGCGGGAAGTCCGTTGTTCTCCGAACGAGCTACCGCGCAGCGGTCACGGTGATTCGAAACCGAGTGCGAGGGAGGGCGTAATGAACGCTCTTATCAGGTTCGCAGGCTGGGTTGGTTTTCTATCCGTTCTAGTGATGACTGAATCCTCCCTAACAGAGATTCGGGCTGATGATTCCAAGCCATGTCCTGGGCCCTCCGGCTTGAGTCTTGTGGCGACGGCAGGAAAGCCGACCTACACCCTGTACGAACCGGTCATGTTGACCTACACCGTGAGAAACAGGATGGACTGCCGAGTTGAGACCGGCCTCTATATCGAATGGGGACGTGGCATTCAAATCGTCATCGAAGACCGCGGGAAACAGATCCCTTTCAACGACGGAATGTCATCGTCGTCGATCATCGTCAGGAACAGGGCGTTGGAACCGGGTGATGCCGACACCGGGGAACGAATCCTGTTCTATAACGATGCCGCTCGGCAGCTTGCCTTTCCGCGACCTGGACAGTACAGGATACTTGTCCGTGCACACGTTTGGAACAATCCGGACCCAGTCTTGATTGAGAGCAATCCGGTCGTCGTCACGATTAGAGATGTCCGTGACCAGGAGCGAAAGGCGATCGATTCGCTCGGATCGATCGACGCATTGACCACGCTCTTTCGCGATGGCGTCAAGCGGTTCTGCGCGGAGCGCTCTGCTGAAGGATGCGGTGATGACCTGCGTGCGTTTCTGAGGAGACATCCCGATTCGGCTTACGCACCGGTGGTGACGTTCTATCTCGGAATTTCAATCGGGGAGGGTGTTCTCCCAATCGGAGCGGACGGGGACGATGCGTCCACGGTTCTAAATCGCTTCCTGGAGAGGTGGCCAGGTCATCCATTCGAGTCGTTGGTCATGAGAACGATGGTCGAGGAAAGTCAGCGTGCTGGGAGACGCGAAGAGGCCATGGAACGCCTGCATCAACTCGAGGGAAAGTACCCTGAGCACGTGAGCGAACTTCGGGAGCTCCGGAGCAAAGTCGAACGCACTGGTCAGTAGCTAGCGGAACCCGCGGTAGCCCTGCTCCATGCGGGCGACGACGACGGCGATCTGGTCGACGCTCGGGTAGTCCAGAACCATCTGGCGCACGAGTTCTTCACCCCAGCGGGGGTGCGTCGACAGGACCAGGCGCACCAGGAGTTCGCGCTCGGGCTCGCCGGGATGGCGCCGGCACAGGTCGTCGAATGCGCGGCGCATGGCGTGGCGCCGCAGCGCCGCGCTGCGGGCGACCACCCGCCACCCGAGGCCCAGGACGAAAACGCCGACCGCCAGGGCGGCCGCCGCCGGCGAGACGGAGGCCAGCAGGAGCAGCCCCCACGCGAACAGTCCCCAGCGCAGGAGCACCAGGAGCAAGTCGAAGCCGCGCCAGCGCGCCAGGGTATGACGCTCGAACCACGGGCGCTCCCGGATGTGCGTCGCGACCAGCCAGACGACGAACGCCGCGACGCAGAGCACCGCCCCGGTCAGTGCCATCAGTGGCGCGCTGCGGCGCGGGCGGCGGCGTGGCCGGAAAGACACGCACTCTCGACCGTCGCCGGGATGCCCGTGTCGATCCAGTCGCCGGCGAGGTAGAAGCGTTCGAGCGGCGTGGCGGTCGTCGGGCGGAGCGCCGCGGTCCCCGGCACGAGCGATACCGTCGCGCTCTTCTCCTTGATGACCAGGTCGTGGCGCGGCGCCAGGCGGGCCGTGGCTGGGACGTAGCGCCGCAGCTCTTCGAGCGCCTGGCGCACCAACGTCTCTTTCGCGCGGTCCGCCTCGCCCGAGGCCGCGCTCCTGACGAGCGTGACCACGTGCAGGCCGCCGTGCGCCGCGGCCTCACCCTTTTCGGCCGACGGGGGCGGGCGGACGCCGTCGCGCATGAACACCCACTGCCAGAAGCCGCCGAGCAGCGCCGCGTACGGGCGCTCGACGATCGGCGCCCCGAACCACAGGTACACGGAGAGGATCGCCGAGTCGCGCAGCTCTCCCACCCGCGCGAAGAAGCGGTCCGCGGCGAGCGCCGGCGGCAGCAGCTCGAGCAACGCCTTCGGCGGGACGGCGGCGATGACCGCTCCGGCTTCGATGCGCTCCCCGCCGGCGAGCAGCACCCCGGAGCAGCGCGTCCCCGACTCGAGCAGCCGCTGCACCTGGGCCCTCGGACGCACCTCGCACCCGCGGGCGCGCAGATAGTGGGTGCCGGGCTCGACATAGAGATCGCTCAGGCCGACGCGCGGCGCCCCGAGCGCGATGCCGCGCGGACCGCTGAAGAAGGCGTGCCGCAGCGCCGCCGCGAAGCCCGACGCGGCGGCCCGCTCGGGCGCTTCGTTGAGCGCCGCGATCGCGAGGGGATCCCACAGTCGCTGCCGCGCGGCCGGTGACTGCTCGAGGCGCGCCAGCCACTGCGCCACCGTCATTTCCTCGAGGGCGGGGTCGTCGCGTCGCGCGGCGATCGGCACCCGGGCGGCGGCGAGTCGCTCGCCGAACGCCAGGCCGTTGAAGCGCAGCAGCCCGGTCAGCGCCCCGACGCGCCCCGCCCCTGCGCGCAGGACCGTCGCCCGTCCGCCCGGATCCAGATAGGGAACCTCCAGCCCGTTCCCCCACGCCACCCGGTCGCTCGCACCGATGCGCCCGAGGAAACGCAGCATCTCGGCGTAGCACCCCATCAGCAGGTGCTGCCCGTTGTCGATGATGCTGCCGGTGTCGGGGTCGATGAAGGAACGCGCCCGCCCGCCGAGGTGCGGCCGCGATTCGAGGAGAAGCGCCCTTCCCCCCGCCTCGGCGACCGCGGTCGCGGCCGAAAGCCCGGCGAAACCGCCCCCCACGACGACGACGTCGGGCGCCCCTCCGCGCGCCGTCATGCGAGCCCGCTCAGGCGCCGACGCGCCCGGTCACCCAGGCGGCGAGGGTCAGGCGGACCTGCGTGAGGCGCGGCACCGCGACGCGCCGCTCGAAGACCGGGAAGCGCTCGTCGCGCATGCGGCGCAGGAGACGCCGGTAGATCGCCCCCATCACCTCGGCCGGCAGCAGGGCGCGCCGGTCGCTGTCCGGCAGCGCCGCCGCGGCCGCCTCGAAATGCCGGTCGGCGCGGTCGGCCTGGTAGCGCATCAGCGCCAGGAAGGCCGTCGAGCGATCGCCGCGCAGGAGCGCCTGCTCGTGGTAGCCGAAGTGCTCCATTTCGTCCTGCGGGAGATAGATGCGCCCGCGCGCAGCGTCCCCCTTCAGGTCGCGCAGGATGTTGGTGAGCTGCAGCGCGAGACCGAGATCGGTGGCATAGTCGCGGCTCTTCGGGTGCGTCGCGCCGAAGATGGGCAGGCAGACGAGACCGACGGCCGAGGCGACGCGCACGCAGTAGCCGCGCAGCTCGGCGAAATCGGCGTAGCGCCTCTTGTGCAGGTCCATCTCGACCCCTTCGAGGATCGCCTCGAACGGCTCGCGCGGGATGCGGAAGCGGCGGATGTGCTCCTGCAATCCGCGCGTCACCGGCAGCGTCGGCGCGCCGTCGTAGCAGCGCACCAGCTCGTCCCGGAAAAGATAGAGGCCGGCCTGCGCGTCGCGGCTCGACGCGGCCTCGTCCGCCAGGTCGTCCACGACGCGGCAGAAGCCGTAGACCGCCTCGATGGCGCGCCGGCGCTCGCGCGGCAGGAGCGTGAACGAATAGTGGAAGGACGACCCGGTGCTGCCGGGCGCGTCGCCGCGCGCCGCCGAGCGCTGCGTCAGGATCGACACGCGCTTCCCAGACCGGCCGGCGGCCTCGCTTTCCATGCTTTCACCCACGGGGTTCCATCCCTTCACCCGCGCCAGGTCGCGGCGCGGGCCGCGAGGAGGGGCGCGTCGGCATAGCCGAGACGCGGCGGCCGCGCCAGCACGTCGCCGCCGGCCGCCTCGATCTTCTCGAGGATGCGCATGCCGCCGAGCCAGGTGAGCCGGAGCTGCCAGCCCAGCCGTCCGCCCGCCCGCCGCGGCAGACTGCGGGCCGCTCCGAACGAGTCGCGGGCGCGCCCGACCAGCTCCTGCATCAGCGCGCCGAACGCCTTGCCGGCGCGCGGCGCGTCGAGGTCGCTCTCCACGACACCGTGCCGGCGCATCGCCTCGCGCGGGATGTAGACGCGGCCGCGGCGGCGATCCTCGCGCACGTCCTGCCAGTGGTTCGCGAGCTGCAGCCCGGTGCACAGCGCGTCCGAGAGGGGCAGCAGCCCGGGGTCGTCCTTCTCGAACAGGTGCAGCATCAGCCGGCCGACCGGGTCGGCGGAGAGCCGGCAGTAGTCGCGCAGCTCGTCCCACGTCTCGTAGGACGTCTTCGTGACGTCCTGCCGGAAGGCCGCGAGCAGGTCGAGGAACGGCCGAATCGGCAGCCGGCGCTGCTCCACCGCCTGCGCCAGCGCGACGAAGACCGGGTGCTCGGCGCGGGAGGCGAACGCCGACCGCAGCATCCGCTCCCAGGCATCGAGCAGCGCCAGCCGCCTCCCCTCGTGCTTGGGCTCGTCGGCGAAATCGTCGGCCGTGCGGGCGAAGGCGTAGATCGCCCGCACGGCCGGCCGCAGCTCGCGCGGCACCAGGAACGACGCCACCGGGAAGTTCTCGTAGTGGCCGCGGGTCAGCCGTGCGCAGTAGTCCTCGGCCGCGGCCGCGGCGTCCGCTCCCCTGCCGGGATCGTCGGGCGCCGCAAGGGATGTCGTCGGCATGGCGGGAGGATAGCACTCCGGTTTGCGATGCTATAGTCGCCGGGAGCCCGGAGCGCGGATTCCACATGGCGGACGTCAGGCCTCTCTTCATCGACGGGAAATGGGTCACGACCGGCCGCGACATGCCGGTGAACAGCCCCTGGGACGGCCGCGAGGTGGCCCGCGTCGCGGTCGGGGCGGCGGAACACCTTGAAGCCGCGACCCAGGCCGCCGTCCGCGCCTTCGAAGAGACCCGCCGCCTGTCGCGCCGCCAGCGCTCCGACATCCTCCACAGCGTCGCCGCCTCTTTGGGCCGGCGCAAGGAGGAGATCGCGCTGACCATGACCGACGAGATGGGCAAGCCGCTCATGAACTCGCGGGCGGAGGTCGATCGGGCGGTCACCACCTTCACCCTGGCGGCCGAAGAGGCGAAGCGCTGGACCGGCGAGATCGTCCCGGTGGACATCGAGCCGCACACCAGGGGCTTTCACGCCCAGACGATGATGGTGCCCATCGGCCCCATCGCCGCCATCTCCCCGTTCAACTTCCCGCTCAACCTCGTGGCGCACAAGCTGGCGCCGGCCATCGCGGTCGGATCGACGATGGTCCTGAAGCCGGCGCGGCAGACGCCGCTCGAGGCGCTGGCGCTCGCGAAGGCGGTCGAGGAGGCCGGGGCCCCGGCCGGCACCTTCAACGTCGTCAACTGCGAGCCCGAGGTGGGCGAGAAGCTCTCCACCGACGAGCGCTTCCCCATGCTCACCTTCACCGGCAGCGTCGGCGTCGGCTGGCGCCTCAAGAAGCTCGCCTGGAAGAAGCGCGTCACGCTCGAGCTGGGAGGCAACGCCGCCTGCATCGTGCACGAGGACGCCGACCTCGACTACGCCGTCGCCAAGTGCCTCGCCGGCGGCTTCGGGCAGGCCGGCCAGTCGTGCATCTCGGTGCAGCGGATTCTCCTGCACGAGCCGATCGCCGAGGCCTTCCAGCAGCGCTTCCTCGAGGGCGTGGCGAAGATGAAGGTCGGCGACCCGCGTGACCCGCAGACGGTGGTCGGCCCGGTCATCGACCGTGGCGCCGCCGACCGTCTGGAGACCTGGATCGCCGAAGCCGCCAAGGGCGGGGCGCGCATCCTGGCCGGCGGGCGCCGCGAGGGCAATGTCATCCCGCCGACCGTCATCTCCGAAGCCTCTGCCGACCTCAAGGTCTCCTGCCAGGAGGTGTTCGGCCCGGTCGTCACCCTCGGTCGCTACCGCGAATTCAAGGAGGCGGTGAAGCAGGCCGACAACTCGGATTTCGGCCTGCAGGCGGGTCTCTTCACCCACGACATCCGGCTCATCCAGCACGCCGTCGAGAACCTGCACGTCGGCGGGTTGATGGTCAACGAATCCCCCACCACCCGGGTGGACAGCATGCCGTACGGGGGGGTCAAGGACTCGGGCATCGGGCGGGAGGGACCCCGCTTCTCCATGCACGAGATGTCCGAACCGAAACTGGTCCTCTACAACCTGAACCACTGATCCCGAATCCGGACATTCGGGCCACTTTGCAGGAACCGGCCGCCGGGGCCGCCGGTACTATGGGGACGGACCGAACAGACCCTCGATGGCCGCCGAGCCGACCGACCTCGAGCTGGTCCAGGAGGTCCTGGCGGGCAGGATCGAGCAGTTCGAGATCCTGGTTCGCCGGTACCAGCGCCTGGTGGCTACCGCCGCTTTGCGCATGGGGGTTCCCCGTCAGGAGATCGAGGATGTGGCCAACGAAGTCTTCTACAAGGTCTTCCGGAGCCTGCATCGCTACGAGCCGTCGCATGCCCTGTCGACCTGGCTCTACCGGATCACCGTCAACGCCGCCCTCGATCACAAGCGCAGCCGCCGGCACGACGCCAAATCCGACGAGCTGTCTCCTTCTCTCGCCGACGAGCGGCCGACCCAGGACGAGACGGCCGATACGAGGGAGCGGGCAGCCCTGCTCCGGGAGGCGCTCGAGCGGCTCCCCGACCATTACCGGACCCCTCTCGTGCTGACCCACGTCGAAGGGCTGCCGATCGAGGAGGTCGCCAGGGCCCTCGATTTGCCGGAAGGGACGGTCAAGTCGCGCCTTTTCCGGGCGCGGGCCCAGCTGAAGGAGATCCTGCGCCGCCACTACCCCGGGCTCGTGCCGCCGGGACTCCTGGAGGCCTCGTCGTGACCCGCCGCGGGACTGACGAAAACGACCTGGCCCTGTGGGCCGAGTCGACCCTGGCACCCCTGCGCCGCCAGAAGGCCGAGGTGGACGTCACGAGCCTGGTGATGCGCCGCATCGCTGCCACCCGGCCGCAGCCGGTCGCGTCGATTCTCCCGGTCCGCTGGCACCGGCCGGCCTGGGCGATGACGCTCCTGCTCGGCTGCGCGACCGTGGTCCTCCTGACCGCCACGGCGGTCGTCATGGTGACCAACGGCGACGAAGGCGCGCGCGCGGCCATGACCCTGGCCGCGACCGCCGGGACGCTGATGGTCCGTGGCCTGGCGGCCGCCGGCGGCGTCATGAAGGCGCTCCTGGAAGCGGCGTTCGCCGTGGGACGCGGCGGCTGGACCGTCGTGGACGTCGCCTCCCCGATCGTGCGGGCGGCGGGCATGCTCGCCGCCTTCTGCGGGGCGCTGTCGATCGGATTGTCGGCCATCGTGGTTTCGAGGGCCCAGCGGCACGCGCCGGTCGTCGGGCGCGGCTCCTGGACCCGTGGTTCCTGGCTCCCTCTGGATGGAGGAATTTCATGACCCGTTCCTTTTCCCTGACGACCCTCCGCGCCCTCGGGCTCGGACTCGTGGTCGCCCTTTCCGCCCTGACCTCCGTCCCCGCGTTCGCCGGCGGTGATCAGGCGGTGTCGATCTCGGACGAGCAGGTCGTCCCGGCCGGCAAGGTGCACGACGGCGACCTCGTCTCCGTGATGGGGAACGTGCGGGTCGAAGGAAAGGTCACCGGCACGGTGGTCTGCGTCCTCGGCGATCTCACCGTGACCGGCCAGGTGGAAGGCGACGTGGTCTCGATCATGTCGAAGACCGACCTGGGCGGGTCGGCCGACATCTCCGGCGAGTTCGTCAACGTCGGCTGGAGCCCGCTCGGCGTCACCGGCGCGAACATCGGCGGCGAGAAGGTCAACGTGAACTTCATGAACCTCGTGCCGTTCGCCGGACACGGCGGCGGCCTCTCGGGCCTGCTGCGCTTCCTGTTCATCCTGGCGCTCATCAAGCTGGCGATGCTCTTCCTGACGATGATCATCGTCACCTCGCTCATCCCGCGGCGCCTCGCGGTGATGGCGACCGCCTTCCCGCAGAAGTGGGGCTGGTCGTTCGTCGTGGGCCTCCTGACCTACGTGGGCATCTGGATCGGCGTGCTGTTCCTGGCGGTAACGCTCATCGGCATCCCGCTGGCGCTGTTCCTGTGGTTCGCCGGCAAGGTCATCAAGTGGATGGGCCTCGCGGCGATCCTCTACCTGATGGGCCAGACGATCGGGCGCAACCTCTGGGGTCGGCAGCTGCCGCACCTCGCGAGCGTGCTCGCCGGCTTCGTCATCTTCGCCGTCACCTCGATGATCCCGGGCATCGGCTGGGTCTTCAGCGGCGTGATGAGCGTGCTCGCCGTCGGCATCGCCATCACCACGCGCTTCGGCGCCGAGCCGGTGGTGCAGCCTTCGGCCGCCGGCCCCGGCGGCCTGCCGGTGCCGCCGTCATGGGAGCCGGCCCCCGCCGGCGGCCCGATGGGCTCCGGCTCCGGCTCGACCCCCGCCTAACCCGCGGTAGCGGGACTCGGGAGAGAGCCGGCCGCTCTGGCCGGTGCGGCGGCCGCCGCGAGCTTCTGCTGCTTGCGCGCCAGAGCGAACGAGACGGCCATCCATACGGCCGTCAGGGGCACGCTGAACCAGGCGACGCGGCTGGCCGCGTCCCCCGATGCGGTGACGAGCAGGTAGACCTGGCCGTTGAGCGCGTCGCCGCCGCGATAGACGAACGTGTCGATGAAGGACTTCGCCTTGTACTTCTCTTCCCGCGGCAGGACGGTGAACAACACTTCGCGCGCCGGCTTCGCCACGGCGTAGTCGGTCCCGCGCCGCAGCACCTGGAAGGCCACCAGCGTCCCGAGGGTCGGCCACGCCAGGAGCGCCCAGAAGCCGCCGAGGCTCAGGAGCGGCAGGAGGCACAGCGCCCCGAAGAGCCCGACCCAGCGGACGATCCGCCCCGTCAGGAACAGCTGCACGGAGATCGCCAGCAGGTTCACGTAGAGATCGATGTTCGCGAAGATGGCGGTGCGGACGGCCGGATCCTCCGACGCCGCCTTCACGAAGCGGGCCTGCTCCTGGTAGGTGAAGGTCGAGGTATTGGTGTACAGGAGCATGAACAGGCAGTAGAGCAGCAGGTACGGCGAGCGCGCGACGAGCGTGAACCCGCCGAGCCAGCCGGTCCTGTCAAGCCGCTCCTCCTTCCTGCCGGCCGAGACCGCGGCGACCTTCTCGGCGAATGCGTCGAGCGAAAGGTTCGAGGCCTCGCCGAGCGCGACCGGCAGCCGGTCGAGCATCCGGAACGCCTGCACCGCCGCCTCGATGACGAGCGCGGTGATGAGGAACATGGCGTGGGTGCCGACACGCTGCACGATGAGCGACGTGAACCCGGCTCCCGCGATGCCTCCCAGCGTCCCGCCCGCGGCGATGAGGCCGAACAGCCGCTTGCCCTGGCCGCTCGTGAAGATGTCGGCCATGTAGCCCCAGAAGACCGAGATCACGAACAGGTTGAAGGCGCTCACCCAGACGAAGAAGGCCCGCGCGGCCCACACGCGCGAGTCCTCCGGCAGGAATTCGAAGAGCAGGTAGAAGCCGACCAGGTTCAGCGCGAAGAAGCGGTAGGCGTAAGGGATGAAGCGCCGCCGGGTGAAGCGGCTGACGAGCGCCGAGAACAGCGGCACGAGGACGATGGTGATCGCGAGTGTGCCCCAGTACAGGTTGGGGATGTTCCTGACCCCGCCGGCGACCCCCATCTCCTCGCGCAACGGCCTGAGGACATAGTTGCAGGCGAGGACGAAGAAGCCGTAGATGCAGGCCCAGATCACGGGCCTGACCTCGCCGTCCCGGATGTCGACGGCGCGGCGGAGGAAAGTCGCGATCACCCGGCGGGTTGCTGCTTCGCGCGCCAGGCGGCCAGGACCTCGGCTTCACGCTCGGGCGCGAGGCCGGTCTTGAGCTTCGCCTGGTGCTCGGCCGGCTCGGTCTTGAACCAGTCGAGCGTCGACTTCACGGTGTCGGGCGTCGAATGGAACGTGAGCCCCTTGGCGATCGCCTTCGCGCACGAGGTGCGGGAGAAGCCGGCGCTGTCGCCGGTCGGCGGCACCCAGACCGGCATGTCGGACCAGGGCTCCACCTTCTGCTCGGCCAGGAAGTCGGCGTTGGCCCAGACGAAGTTCGCCTTGCCGCCCCCGACCTTGTTGCAGGCGTCGAGGAGCGCGCCCATCCCGACCTCGTCCTTGGGGCCCGTGTTGGGACCGGTGGCGTTGTAGACGCCGACCGTCTTGTCGTCGATGACCTTGACGCACCACTCGCCGAGGTCGCGCACGTCGATGAACTGCACCGGGTCCGACGGGGTACCGGGCGCCAGCACGTCCCCTCCCTTCGCCACGCGCACCGGCCAGTAGGTGAAGCGGTCGCTCGGGTCGTCGATGCCGACGATGAGCCCCGGCCGGATGTTGGCCACGCGCCCGGGCATGATGCTCTCCGCCGCCTGCTCGCACAGGGCCTTCAGCGCGCCGTAGTTCTCGCGCACGTTCTCGTTCTTCGGGTCGTCCACCTTCATGAGCGGCCCGCTCTCGTCCATCCACGGCTTGCTGTTGTCGGAGTAGACCGAAATCGTCGAGATGAAGAGGTAGTGCCCGACGTTGTCCTTGAGGAGATTGCACGAGTCGCTGACGATGCGCGGGACGTAGCCGGAGGTGTCCACCACCGCGTCCCACTTGCGCCCCTTGAGCGCGTCGAGCTTCCCGTCCCGGTCGCCGATCAGGGTCTCGAGGTTCGGGAAGCGTCCCGGGTCGGTCTTCCCCCGGTTGAACAGCGTGACGGTGTGGCCGCGCTTCATCGCCGCCTCGACCACCGCCGGCCCGAGGAACTTGGTGCCGCCGAGGATGAGGATGGTCTTGCCGCCCTTGGCGGGCTTCTCCGCTTTCTTGTCCTTGGATTTGTCCTTGCCGAAGGCGAGCCCCGACGCCCCGATGCCGGCGAGGGCGGCCGCGGCTGCGGCGTTCTTGAGAAAGCTGCGGCGGGAACCGTTCGTTGCACCGCCGTTGTCGTCGCGATCGTCGATCCCGCTCATGCTCCCCCTCTCGTGTCTGGCCGCATCCGGGCGGCGAAAATGCCGGCCGCTGAAAGGCGCGGCCTGCATTCTAACGAAGGCGGCCCGCCCGAGGTTCACCCCGGCGCGGACGAGGGGATCGCGCCCCGATTTGGATTGACGATGGTTCCCCCCTCCCGGTAGGCTGGACTTGCTGTCGCCGCATAATCACCGCTTCGCCGAATCGAGGGTTTTTCAGATCGTGAATCGCGTCGGGCGAGCCCTGCTCGCCATCGGGTTTTTCTTTGCAGGCACGGGCACGGCCCTGGCGCAGAACACCGGCGGCATCCGCGGCCGGGTGGTCGACGCGGCGGGCCAGCCGCTGGTTGGGGCCACGCTCGCCCTGTCGAGCCGCACCCTGCAGCTCGACGAGCCCATCGGGCGCAGCGACGCGCAGGGGCGCTTCCAGGCGATCGCGCTCGACCCGGCGAACGACTACCTCGTCAAGGCGTCTCTCGCCGGGTACGCCTCGATCGCCGCCCCGGACGTCATCGTCCGCGCCGGCCAGATGACCTCGATGACCATCGCGCTCCCTCCCGAGTCGAGCGTGCGCGAGCACGTCAAGGTCACCGGCCAGGCGAGCCCCGTCGATCTCGAGGAGCGCGGGCTGACGACGCACCTGTCGTCGGAGTTCATCGACAACCTGCCGATCCTCGGGCGCAACTACCAGGAGGTGCTCACCCTCTCGCCGGGCGTCAGCGACGTGGACGGCGACGGCAACCCCAACATCCACGGGGCGCGCGACACCGACGTCGGCACCTTCGTCGACGGCGTCAACACGACCGATCCCCTGACCGGCAAGGTGGGGGCGCAGCTCAACATCGAGTCGATCCAGGAGATCGAGGTGAAGACCGCCGGGGCTTCGGCCGAGTTCGGCCGGGCGCAGGGCGGCTTCGCCAACATCCTGACCAAGTCAGGCGGCAACCAGTTCGAGGGGGCGTTCAAGTTCTTCTGGCGCGGCTCGGCGCTCGACGGCGACGGGGCCGGCCAGGACTCTTCCCAACTCCACGGCGGTCTCGGCGAGAACGGCCTGCGCGATCTCACCTTCAACGACTACCTGCCGTTCCTGTCGCTGAGCGGGCCCATCGTCAAGGACAAAGCCTGGTACTTCGCCACCTTCGAGTACATCCAGAAGGAGGAGCCGGTGAACGCGGTGACGCAGGCGTTCGTCACCGGTCTGAACGAGCAGCGCGCCTTCGTGAAGGGCTCCTGGCAGGTGTCGCAGAACTCGCGGCTGGTCCTGACGCTCAACTACGACCCGCAGGAGTTCACCAACCAGGGGCTGAACAGCCTGACCCGGATGGAGTCGGGCTACACGCTCAAGCAGGGCGGACCGCTCCTGACGCTGCGCGACACCACGGTGATGGGTCCGTCGGCGGCGCTCGACACGGCGGTGTCGTACTTCGACTCGAAGCCGGGGGTGCAGCCCAACATGCCGCTCGACAACAACGGCGACGGAGTCATCTCCTACGATCGCAACGGCGACGGGTTCCGGGACGCGCGCGAGCGCGACGCCGGGGAGGACTACGACGGCGACGGGCACTTCGACGTCTTCGAGGACTCGCTCGATCACAACGGCAGGCTCGATCAAGCGGAGAACCCTTACTGCTTCGATGACGAGAGCGGGGTCTGGGTCCCTTCTCCTCCGCTGTATTGCCTCCGCCCTTACCTGCACCTCGACGACGAGGACGCCCCGAGGCTCCAGCCGACCTTCCCCCAGGTCCTCGACGGCGACGGGGATCGCCGCCTGACTCCCCCCGGCGGCTGCGAAGGGCTCACCCGCGAGGACAGGGACTGCGACGGTCATCTGGATACGAAAGACGAAGACCGCAATCACAACGGTCAGCTCGATCATGGAGAGGACCTCGACGGCGACAATCACCTCGACGACGGCACCGAGGACCGCAACCACAACAACCGGATCGACGACACCGCCTTCCCGGAATCCCTCTATCCGTACGGACGGCTGGCGCCCACGCCGACCGACCGGGACTTCGCGATCGACCTCCGCCAGGGCATCATCAGCGGGCCCTACTACCAGGCTTACGACGACCAGCGCCAGCGGTTCACGCTGCGCCAGGACCTGAGCGTCTTCGTCGCGGAGGCCAGGGGAACCCACGACCTCAAGGGGGGCTATCTCGTCGAGAAGGAGCAGTTCGATCGCGCCGCCGACGGACACCCGATCAGCGCCGTCAACGATCCGGGCTGGGTGACGGGCATCCAGCGCGACCGATTCCTGCATCCCGGGATCCACATCGACTGCGACCCCTACAAGGACCCGTGCATCGACCCGGGGGTCGGCCGCCTCACCGCCATCCTGCCGACCGCCCTCGTCGCGGACCAGGCGGCGCAGTCCCTGAGCGCCGGGGTGTACCTCCAGGACACCTGGAAGCCGATCCCCAATGTGAGCGTGTCGCTGGGGCTGCGCTTCGACCGCGAAGCGGCCTCCACCTCCGGCTATACCTACTTCACTCCCGATGCCGAGCGGGACCACATGGATCGCCTGCTGGCGCTGGCCGGGAACGAGGGCGGCAAGGACGACCTGCAGCAGGGGAACAACGACGGCATCGAGAGCTTCGGGATTCCGAACGATCCCTTCTTCATCAAGGACCTGCCCCTCTTCGCGTCGGTCGTCAACGGCCTGCAGCGCAGCGCCTATTCGAGCCTCACCCTGCACCGCGACAGCACCCAGTTCAGCCTCGCTCAGCTGAAGGCCTTCTTCCCCGAGCTCATCAAGAACGGCGCCATCGATCCGGTCCAGGCCGCCGCCTACAACATCCAGGTGCAGGCCCCCGAGGATTTCCAGGTCACCAACAACAACCTGTCGCCGCGCCTCGGCGCCTCCTGGGATCCCGGAGGGGCGGGGCGGACCAAGATCTTCGGCGCCTGGGGGCGCTACTACGATCGACTCTTCCTCAGCACCGTGGTCGGCGAGCAGGGGATCGAGACCATCCAGCGGTACTACGTTCTCGATCGCGACGGCGAGGACATCCTCCAGCAGGGTGGAACCGGCGGAATCGACGACAGCGTCTCGAACCACCATTACGGGAGGCGCATCTCCGCCTCGCCGCCGACCGTCACCCAGGTGAGCCGCAACCTCAAGACGCCCTATTGCGACGAATGGATCCTCGGCTTCGAGCAGGAGGTTGCCCCTGAGACGGCGCTGTCGATCCGGGCCATTCAAAGACGCTACCGCGATCAGCTCCAGGACATCGACGTCAACCACGAGACCCGCTTCGACCCGGTCAAGCAGGCCCTGAGCGACCGCTTCGGCTACGGCAACGACGTCGGCACCGCCGAGGAACCGAACATCGTGATCTCCCCCGACGGCAAGCCGGACCTCTTCGTGCGCAACCCGTTCTTCAACCAGGTGCTGCGCGTCGGGAACACCAACACCTCGGCCTACGGCGCCATCGAGGTCGAGCTGCGGCGGCGGATGGCGCGGCGCTGGCAGATGCAGGGCTCTTACACCTACTCGCGCGCCCAGGGCGCCGCGGAGGACTTCCAGTCGCGGCTCGGCAACGACCCGTCCACGGTCGAGAGCGAGTACGGGTACCTCGACTTCGACCAGCGGCACGTGGTGAAGCTCAATGCCGGCTTCTTTCTCCCCGGCGACTGGCAGATCGGCGTCGGCAGCCAGTGGGCCAGCGGGCTGCCGTATTCGATCGTCTCGCGCTTCTTCGCGCTCGACGACGTCGGCTACCAGCAGTTCCGCACCCGTTACGGCTTCACCGAGAACGTCAACGGGGATCTCGAGTTTCAGACCATGTCGCGCAACAGCGAGCGGAACGAATCGACCCTCAACATCGACACCAGCGCCCGCAAGAACTTCGTCTGGGGCCGGACCACCTGGGCGGTGTCGCTCGAGGTCTTCAACCTCCTCAACAGCGACGACCTGCGCGTCTATTCCTACGAGCCGAGCCGGACCACGGGCTTCGACGCCGGCGGCGCGACGCTCATCGCCACGCCGCTGCAACTGGATGCCGAGCGCCGCTTCGGGCGAAGGTTCCAGGTCGGGTTTCAGTTCAACTTCTGATTCACCATCGGAACGACGAAGCTCCAGTCACCGCCTCAGAGGGAACAGGAATCGACCCCGCCGGGGACGGGTCCGGGCTCGCTGCACGAGCCCTCCCCTCCGTTCGCCTCCCGTCTACCCTTCGCGCCAAAAGCGCGCGAAGGGGCCCCGACGGGAGGTCTCACAGGCCCGCCAGTTGTTTCGCCGGCTTCGAGGCGGACTGACGCCCGAGCTGATTTCGTCGTCTGAAGCGTCGCTGTGCTCGCTGCCAGGTCCGGAAGTCGATCGCGGACGCTGAGCTGGCCAGCCCGGATTACGGGCAGGCTGCGGGGGACAATGCAATTCCTTCGTCGCGGCGGCCTGTCTGGCCGGCTCCGCCGGGCACGTCGTCGTAGGTGCCGACGCCGGCTCCGTTCTGCGGCCTGGCAACCAGCCAGAAAACCTCGCCGAGATCAGGTGTCGGGGTGAACTCGATCTGGGTCGAGGCGATGTCCGCGCCTGCGCAGCCTGTCGTCGAGAAGGAATAGTCTCCTCCGGACTCCTGCAGCAGGCTCATCGATCCCCACACGAGGTCATACAGGGTGGCGCCTGCGACCGGAGACCACGACACCGTCGTGCCCATGAGGTCGATCCGCATCGCGACGCAGGGCAGGTTCTCATCGGTGAGACCGTCACAATCGTTGTCGAGGGCGTCGCAGACCTCGGCGGACGCCGTTCCCGACGCGCAGCTGTCCGTCCCGGCGACGCACTGTCCTGAGGCGGCGCACACCCCGACTCCGCACGTCGTGGCGAAGCCGTCGACGAGACCGTCGCAATCGTTGTCGCGGTCGTCGCACAGTTCGATCGCCCCGGGATGCACGTCTGCGCGCGTGTCGTCGCAGTCGCCGGAACACGCCGCGAAGCCGTCGCCGTCGTCATCCACGTCGGGAGTGGGTACGTCCGGCAGGTACGCGCCGCCGCTCGCTTGGTAGGCCGAGTTCTGGCCGCCCCAGACGATCATGCGATTCCCTGTCCAGATCGCCGTGTGCAGGTCGCGCGGCGCCGGCGCCGCCGCACGCGAGGTGGGTTGCCACGAATCCGCCGCCGGATCGTAAACGCCCCCCGTGTCGAGGGGGGTTTCCGTGGTTTGCCGGCCTCCCCACACGACCATCCGGCTGCCGGTCCAGACGGCCGAGTGACGATACCTGCCGGCCGGGGCTCCAGACAACGCGGTCGGAAGCCATGTGTCGGTGAACGGGTCATAGCGCCCGCCGGAGTTGGTGCCGGGAGGCGCCGGCCCGGGGCCACCACCCCACACAATCATCGCGGCGCCGGTCCAGATCGCAGAATGCTGCGCGCGTGCGGAAGGGACCCCGGTCATGGTCACCGGGCTCCAGGTATCCGCGACCGGATCGTAGCGGCCACCGGTCGCGGTGTCGCCGGATGAGTCGAGGTCGTTGCCACCCCAGATGATCATCCGGCTGCCGGTCCAGACGGCCGTGTGCCAGTAGCGCCTGTGCGGTGCGCCGACGGCCGTCATCACCGTCCAGGTGTCCGTCACCGGATCGTATCGCCCCCCGACCTTGGCGACCTGGGAACCGAAGGGATAGCCTGAGCCGCCAAAGACGAGCATGCGGCTGCCGGTCCAGACCGCCGTGTGCAACGTCCTCGCGTCCGGCGCATTGAGCAAGGATGTCGCGGTCCACGAGTCCGTGGACGGGTCGTAAACCCCACCGGTGTTCTCGTAGGGCGCGCCGTGATCGCCGCCCCAGACAATCATCCTGTTTCCTGCCCAGATCGCCGTGTGCCTCGCCCGGCCGGTGGGAGCATTCACGGTGCTGACCGGGTTCCACAGGTCGGTCACAGGGTCATAGCGACTCCCCGTGTTCTCGTAAAGTCCGCTGAACCCTCCCCAGACGATCATCGAATTACCGGTCCAGACACTCGCGTGACTGATTCGGCCGGAAAGACCGCCGCCCGTTGATGTGGGGAGCCACGAACCGGCGCCGCAGGTGCTCGCCGCCGTGGGCCTCGGCAACGCTGATTCCCGGGCGACAGGCCGGACGGCTGTGTCGTCGAGGCGCGCGGACACACCATTCCACCATGAACCCCACGAACGCTTCGGCACCGAGTAGGTGGCCAGCGTCACGGAATCTCCGGTCTCGGCGATCACCACGCGCACGACATAGGAGTCGTCGAGTTCTTCGAGATTCGTGGGCCTGCCGGGAAGCGCGGGCCATGCGGCCCGGGAACGACCGTACTCCTCCTCATCCAGCACCAGCGTGTCGCTCTCCGGCGTCGGCGCTACATTCTTCTGACCGCGCCCGATGGTGGTGCCCGGAGCGGCTGTCGCACGGCCGTCCGCGTCGTCCGACCGCCGCACCAGGCTGACGGTGCGCCGCGGGTGCGCTGCGCCGGGGTCGATGACGCCCGAGTCGAGATCGGACCAGAGGCGGGTGGCCTCGTCCCGCGCCGCGGCCTGGAGTTGCGGGTCGGAGGCGAGGAACTCGCGGGCCAGACGTTCGACCAGCAGGGGACGGGCATAGCACTCCGCAATGGTCCGTGGGTCGTTGCCGAGCGCCCCATAGATCTCGCTGAGCCGATCGGGCATGCGCGTCCGGGCGGCCAGGCGGGACAGCTCGCCCTCGAGCAGATCGGACGTGACGGGAGCGTTCCAGAACGCCTTCAGCGCCGCCGACAGCTTCAAATACCGCCGGACCTTTTCTTCGAGGCGCGCCCGCGGATACGCCTGCTCGAAGGTCTGCGTGGCTCCGATCTGGTGCACATAGGTGACGCGTTCAATCGCTTCCTGGGCCCGGACTCGATCCTCGAACGTGATGTCGCGGGCCAGGAGTGGTGCGGTCGCCAGCAGGAAGAGGACCGAGAAACCGAGCGCAAGGAATGGACGTCGGATCATCGGCCTCCTTTCGTCGCCTTCACTGGCTGTGGAGCACTGGAGCAGTTCTTCACCATGTACCCCCACCCCCCCGGAATGTCAACCGATCGTTGACCGCGAAGCAATAGCGACCAATGGGACCCGAGCGTGCGCTTGAAGAGCGACGGAAGCGCGGGTCCGTCGCGGGCGCAGGAAGAGCGTCGTTTGAGCGGGTTAGAGAAAACGGGAACGCCTCCGCAGGGGCGTGGGAGACCCCCGAGCGGGTCCCATCGCGCCGCTCTTCAGGCGCGATGGGTGGCGAGGGGGCGACCCGAGGGGAGGGCTCGCGCAGCGAGCCCGGACCCGTCCCCGGCGGGGGGGTTTTCTCTGAGGCGGTGGCTGCGACTCCCTCTTCCCGTGGCCGCGGCCGATCCGCGCCTTCTGTTAGCTCTTCAGGCGGACGTACTCGAAGTCGAAGGGATGGTTGTTGATGCCCTTCGTGGGCGGGGCGATCCAGGCGGCGATTTTGCCCGGCTCGTGGACGGGCTGCATGAGCGACGCCACGTAGCGGCGGTCGTCTTCCGAGGGGAGGAATTCGTCCTGGCGGCGCTCCCACTCTTCGCGGCTGAGGAGGGTGCCGTCGGGAGCGGCGTGCAGGTTGGCGTAGAGTCCGATGCGGCGGTTGAAGCCACGGAACGGCAGGGCGAGGCGGAAGTCGATGCCGTTGTCGGCGAGCGTCTTGTTCCACTGATCGACGGCGCGCTGGTTGTCGTCGATGTACGCGTCGCGGATCACCTCGTTCATGGCGTTGCGCAGCGGGACTTCCTGCTTCGCCAGGCGATTTCCCTCGGGCACCGTCATGGAATACGAGCCCTCGAGCGCCAGGTGGTCGGTGTACTTCTTCTCGTTGGCGCGCCCCTTGAGGCCGGCGGCGAAGTAGTCCGCCGCGTTCGAGGAGATCTCCCCTCCGAACAGGTCGAGCGACAGCGCGTACCAGTAGTTGATGTACTTCTGCAGCGTCTTGAGATCGATGCCGCCGAGCGGACGGATGTCCCCGCCCTTCGCCTCCTTCAGGAGCTCGCAGGAGCGCTGCACGATGCGGCGCACGCCGGTCTCACCGACGAACATGTGGTGCGCCTCTTCGGTCAGCATGAAGCGCGTGGTGCGCGACAGCGGGTCGAAGCTGCTCTCGGCGAGGGCCAGCAGCTGGTACTTGCCGTCCCGGTCGGTGAACATCGTGAACATGAAGAACGACAGCCAGTCCTCGATCGGCGCGTTGAAGGCGCCGAGGATGCGCGGCTTGTCGGGGTCGCCGGAGCGGCGGGCGAGGAGCGCCTCCGCCTCTTCGCGGCCGTCGCGGCCGAAGTAGGCGTGCAGCAGGTAGACCATCGCCCAGAGGTGCCGCCCTTCCTCGACGTTCACCTGGAACAGGTTGCGCAGGTCGTACAGGCTGGGCGCGGACGCCGCCAGGTGGCGCTGCTGCTCGACCGAGGCCGGCTCGGTGTCCCCCTGCGTGACGATGAGGCGGCGCAGGGCGTTGCGGTGCTCGCCCGGGACCTCCTGCCACACCGGCTGCCCCATGGAGTCGCCGAAGCCGATCTTCCGGTCGGTCTCCGGGGGCGCGAGGAAGATGCCCCAGCGGTAGTCCGGCATGTGCACGTAGTCGAAGTGCGCCCAACCGGCCGAATCGACGGCGATCGCCGTGCGCAGGTAGACGTCGCGGTCCTGGAAGCGGTCCGGCCCCATCCCCTTCCACCACTCGAGGAACGACGGCTGCCAGTGCTCGAGCGCCCGCTGCAGGCGCTTGTCGGTCGAGAGATCGACGTTGTTGGGGATGACCGCGTTCAGGTCGATGTTCATCGCTTAAGTCCTCGTCCAGTCGAAGGCCGGACGCTCGGGCCGGCCGTAGCACTTGAGCGCCCCGTGGTCGCCCGTGGCGTTCGGGCGCTGGAAGATCCAGTTCTGCCAGGCGGAGAGACGGCCGAAGATCTTGGTCTCGGATGTCTCCTTCCCGGGGAAGCGCAGCGACGCCTCCATGCCGGTGAGCGCATCGGGCGAGAGCGAGGCGCGCTCTTCGAGGGCGACGCGCACTTCGTCGTCGTAGTCGATCTCGTCGGCCGCCACCGTCACGAGCCCGGCGTCGAGCGCCTGCGCGGCGTCGAACTTCGGGCTCTCCCCCGCCTGCACACGCCCTCGGAGCGCGGCGTGGTCCGCCGGCCGCGACAGCAGCCGCACCTCGAGGCGCGTCAGGCCGTGCCCCATCGGCAGCGGCCCGAAGTTCACGGGCGACAGGGCCATCTCCACCTTGCGCTTCTCGTCGTCGAGCGCGTAGGTGCGATCGGCCGACAGCGCCGTCTCGAGGAGCGACCCGGCGAAGCAGGAACCCGGCTCGACCAGGGCGAACAGCGACCGGGCGGTGACATCCAGGCGCCGCAGCGTCCGCGCCAGGTGCAGGACCACCTCGCGCGCGAACCAGTCGGTGGTGGCGAGGGCCGCCATCTTCCGGTCGTGCGCCAGGACCGCCTCGGGCTTGCCGAGGGTCTTGATGACGAGGAGCCCGACCTCCTGTTCGTTGAAACGCAGCCGGCACAGCGCGTCCGACAGCTCGCGCGACAGGCGCAGCATCCACAGGTTCGCACCGAGCTTGTGCGCGGCGGAGGCGTCGTCGGGAGGCGGACCGTCCGGCCCCTTGAGGGTGATGGTCGCGGTGCGCGCCTTGCGATCGAAGGCGACGCCGAGGGTCGAGTAGGCCCAGAGATCCCGGGCGATGTCCGGCTCGAGCGGCGGCAGCGCCACGCCGGGACCGCGCCGCGGCGGCGCCTGCGCTCCCCGGTCGGCCGAGGCCAGCGCGGCGGCCCGCTCCTTCACGACCGCGTCGAAGCGGCTGCGCGGGGCGACGGCGTCCACGAGCCTCCAGTCCACCGCCCGCTGCCCCTTCACGCCCTCCGCCAGGGTGCAGAAGATGTCGGCGTGGTCGCGCCGCACCAGGCGCTTGTCCACGACCCGCGTCAGGCCGCCCGTGCCGGGGAGCACGCCGAGCAGCGGCACCTCGGGCAGGCTCACCGCCGAGTTGCCGTCGTCCACGAGGACGATTTCGTCGCACGCCAGGGCCAGCTCGTAGCCGCCGCCGGCGGCGATGCCGTTGCAGGCGGCGAGGAAACGGATCCCCGAGCGGGCGGAGGCATCCTCCATCGCCAGGCGGGTCTCGTTGGTGAACTTGCAGAAGTTGACCTTGAAGGCGTGCGAGGACGACGCGAGCATGTGGATGTTGGCGCCGGCCGAGAAGACCCGGTCCTTGCCGGAGGTGAGGACCACGACGCGCACCTCCGGGTGCTCGAAGCGCAGCCGCTCGACGGCGTCCGCCAGCTCGATGTCCACACCGAGGTCGTACGAGTTGAGCTTGAGGGCGTAGCCGGGGCGCAGCGGCTGCGCTTCCTGCACGTCCCACACGAGGCGCGCGGTGGCGCCGTCGGTCTCGAGCCGCCAGTGGCGGTAACGTCGCGGCTCGGTCTCGAAGCTCAGAGGCCCCGCGGCGGTGCTGGTGGTTTCGCTCACGATCGCTCCCCGCCGCGCGCGCGACCCCGTGCGCGGCTCATGCACTATAGTGCAGTTTCAGTGGCCCTTCCGGTATTGACGTGCACTATACTACCGCAATGCCCCGCGCCGCCGCCACCCCGTCCCGTTCCGAGGCGGCGATCCTGGCGCGCGTCGGGGCCGCGGTCCGAGGCGCCCGGCGCAGGCGCGGCCTGACGCGGCGGGCCGTGGCCGCCCGCTCCGGCCTCTCGGAGCGCTTCCTGGCCCAGATCGAAGCCGGAACCGGCAACATTTCCCTCCTGCGGCTGGTCGACCTGGCCGGGGCCCTGGAGGTCCCCGTCGGGGCGCTGCTCTCTCCCGAGGAAGACCGGGTGACGCAGCGGGCGGCGCCTCCGCCTCCCCGCATCGCGCTCGTGGGACTGCGCGGCGCCGGCAAGAGCACCATCGGGCGCCGCCTGGCGAAACGGCTGCAGGCGCCGTTCGTCGAGCTCGACGCGCGCATCGAACGGGCCGCCGGCATGACCATCGGCCAGATCTTCGACCTCAACGGCGAGCGTCATTTCCGGCGCCTCGAGCGCGAGGCGCTGCAGTCGCTCGCGGCCGAGCCGGGGCCGCTGGTGGTCGCGGCCGGGGGCGGCATCGTCACCGAGCCCGAGACCTGGGCCCTGCTGCGCGCCGCTTTCACGACCGTCTGGCTCTCCGCCGCACCGGCGGACCACTGGACGCGCGTCGTGGCCCAGGGGGATCGCCGGCCGATGGCCGGGAGCGCGGACGCGATGTCGGAGTTGAAGGGCCTTCTGGAAGCGCGGCGCCCCCTCTACAGCCAGGCCGACGTCACCATCGACACCTCGCGCCTGCGCATCGGCGACGCGCTCCTGCGGATCGTCCGCCACCTCGACGCGTCAGCGGCCGACCTCGGGGAGCGCCGGCCTTCCGCCCTCGACGCTTCGAAGCGAGGCCGCCGGGGCCGCTGACCCCGCGGCTTTCTTCTTCGGTGTCGCGAGCTTGAGCTGGACCCGCGTGGGCCCGCCGAGACTGTCGAAGAGCAGGTCATCGTCCCCCAGGAACTGGATCGCTCCGAACCCTCCGTTGCCCAGCGGATGCTGGCCGAAGAGGGTCCGGTGCACGGTCCGGCCGGTCATCCAGTCCATCCCGGTCAGCTCCCAGCCGTCCTCTTTGGTATAGCCATGGACCAGCACGGTGGCCGACCGCGCGCTCAGGGCCGGGGCCATTCCACTGGTGACGACGTCGCCGCGTGTCCACACCGATCGCCACTGGTCGTATTCGGCATTCCACTCGAAACGCTCGGCGCCGGCGGCGGGAGCGAGGATCGGGCCCGTCGCCATGGTGTCCAGGAGGGGCTGGTCGGCTCCCTGCGGGCGGACGGTGTTGACGACGAAGGCGTCGTAACCATGCGCGACCACCGAATGGCCGCTCTGGAGAAAATCGGGCGGCGGCGCGACCCCGCAGCTCACCTCGATCTGCCCTGCGACGCGCAGTGTCCGGGCCCGGGGCCGCTGCACGAACCGGTTGGGGATGTGATCGCGCCAGAAGGCGACGAGCTTCATCCGATCGGCGCCGTCGGTGATGACCACGAGCTTGTCGGGATCGTCTCCGAACCCCATCAGCACGGGCGCGGAGCCGGCCCCGGTTCCCGTCTTCCCCGCAGGCGGCCGGCGGCCGGTGTCGTAAGGCGCCGCCCAGGCCCCGTCGGCCTCGGAGGCCGTCAGGCGAAAGCCGTTCCAGACGAGCTTGTGCATCATCCTGTCGCTGGCGACGTAGATCCCGCCCTTCGCGTCCACCGCGACGCCGTGCGAGACCGTCTCGTCGTTCCCAAGGGAAATCACCTGAGGCTGTCCGGCCAGGGTGCGCTCAATCACGGCGACGCTGCGGCGGCCCACAGCGATCACTCGACCGTCGTAAGTCATGTTCAGGCCGACGATCCCGCCCTCGCCGACAGGCTTCCCGGAGGGGCCGGTCACGGTCGCCAGGTCGAGCCGGGACATCACCTTGAGACCCGGCCCGGGGTCTCCCTGCACCAGCCGGATGGCGAGGAGCATCGTCCCGCCGGGTCCGGAGTTGACGTAGAGAACGTTGTCGATGCTGACGACGGCGACGCCTCCCTCCGAAAGGGACGGCCATCCCTGCGGATCTGGACCGAATTCCAGGCGGACGGTCTCCTCCAGCCGTGGCAGGTCCGGGAAGGGCTGGAGCAGCCGGTCGAGCGCGGTGGGCCCGACGGGCACCACCACCGGGTTAGCGCCGAGCTCGAGGGCGGCGACCTCGACGACATCGGACAGCTTCAGCTCGACATACGCCACCCTTCGCGACGACACCGCCCAAAGGAAACGCGGCGACGGCGAGGCGTAGGTCATGAGATTCACGGGTCCCTGCCGGATCCGCGGCGCCTTGAGCAGGTCGACCTTGAACGTCCCGGGAGACACGCCGTGGACGAAGACGCCGGTCCGGGAGGAATTGAACCCGTCGGCGCCGTACGTCTCGGCGGCGAGAAATGGATTCCGTGCTGCCTCGGCCGCGGCGGGCAGTCCCTCGGATCGCGCCGGCACGACGCCGGCCAGGAGCACCGCCAGCACCGCGATGACTAGCCGCGCGAGTCCCACCGGTCAGGTCGCTTGTGGTCGTGGCCGGCGACCCGCTCGCGCATGAACGGCACGGCGTGGCTGAGGAGGCCGCCATTCAGAGCCAGGAGCGTGTAGTGGCTGCGGCGCAGCCAGTGGAGCGCCGGGCGGTCCCAGACGTTCCACAGGCGCCGCACCGATCGCGGCAGCATGATCTGGTCGTAGAGCCCCGCCACGAGCAGGATGTTCTCCTTCGGGACCTTCGGGCGGAAGGCGCCGGGCGAGATGATGGTCCAGGCGCGCGTCAGGGACGCCCGGTCCCCCATGCCGCACGCGGCGAGGTCCTCGCGGACGTTCGTCCCCAGGGGCGTGTCCATGATGGGCGAGACGGGCGAGTGCCCCGCGCCGCCGATGACCACGAACGACCAGTCGCCGCGCACCGCCGCCATGATCCCCGCGAGATAGCCGCCGAGCGAGTAGCCGAGCACGCCCACGTCTTTGTGGCCGCGGCTCCTGAGCCAGTCGGCGGCGCCGATGAGATCGATCACCCCCTGGCGAAACGCTTCCGTGGTCAGGACGACGTCGGCGCTGACAACCAGCTCGCCGCTGTACGAGCCGCGCGGGGTGCGCTCGAGGTGCATCGGGTGCGACACGAAGGCGACCGCGAAGCCGGCCTTGAGGAACGGGCGCACGTAGAGGTGCTCGATGGTGCGCAGCATGCGGTGCGCCCAGCCGTGGCTGATGAGGACGACCGGCGCGTCCGGCACGCCGCGCACGCCGTAGTAGCGGCCGAAGGCGGTGTTGGTCTCCTCGATCGGCATGCGGTGCAGCGTCGGAAAGGTGAACCGCTCCACCTCGCAGCCGGCGATGCGGCGGCTGACCTTTTCGGTCGTGACGATCGGGATCCTGCGGTCGCCGCGGTAGAAACGCTCCGGGTCCTCGAGGTACTCCGGGGCGTCGTGCCTCTTCCACGAGTCGCCGGTGGTCGCGAGGACGCGCCCGCGCTGCCAGGTGATCTTCGACCAGACCCGGAAGCGGTCGAGCTGGATCTGCAGATCGCGCAGCAGCCGCGGCGGGCGCTCGGATTGGAGGCGCAGCGCGCGGCGCTCGCCCTGGCTCAGCGGAGCGGTGGAGATCTTCGACCCTTTCTCTCGAGAGGCGGCCAAGCGGTTCGACTTGCCGTCAGAACCGGCCGCTGTAGAACGATTCGACCGCGATGCCCGGAAGACGCCTTCGCGCCTCGGCCGCGATGGCGTCCACTTCCTGGTCCGACAGCGGCGTGACGTACGATTCCGCCGGGGGCCGTGCCACCGTATACACCTGCACCAGCCGGATCGCGCCCCCTTCCTTCAGGATGGTCTCGATCCTGCCGCACCAGGCGTCGATCTCCGCCGCGGACGGGGCCTCGTCCCGGATGCGCATGAACAGGCTCTGGATGACGACCGGCCGCTCCCGCGCCGCGGCGGCGAGGTTGGCGAGGACGCGGGCGAACGGGATGGTCGTCCGCTCGACGAGCTGGTAGTACTCCTCGGTGCCGGCGTCGAGCTTCAGCCAGTGGGCGCCGCCGTCGGCGTCGATGAGCCGCATCCCCTCCTGCACCCGCGGCCGATCGATGAGGGTCGCGTTGGTCAGGAGGTTGATCGGCAGACGCTCGAACCCCTCTTCCTTCTTGATCCGGATGGTCTCGCGCACGACCCCGGTGAAGTTCCGGTAGGACGGCGGCTCGCCGTCGCCTGCGAAGGTGACGTCGCGGATCTCCCGCTCGGCCGGGCCCAGCGACTTGAACTCGTCGCGCTCGAACAGGGCGCCGCTTTTCGCCTGGCGCAGCGTGTCGCGCAGCTCGTCGAAGAGACGCGCCTCGTCCACGTCCTTGACGATCGCCGGCACCTCGCGATCCACCTGGCAGTAGATGCAGTCGAAGTTGCAGATCTTGTCGGGGTTCAGGTTGATGCCGATGGAGATCCCGTGGGCCCGCCGCGACAGGACCGGATAGACGTACCGGTTCTCGCGGTAGAGACGCGGATGGCGGTCGATCCGCAACGGGGCCCCCCGAACCTCGGACACGCGCTCATTATAATCGGCGCGTGCGCCTCCCCCGCCACAAGCGCTCCCCCCAACCGTCCGACCCGCGCCCCTTCCCGGGCGGAGTCGCCGGGCCGCTCGTCGCCTGGTTCCGGAAGAGCCGCCGCGATCTGCCCTGGCGCCGCCCCGCCTCCGGACGGGGGCCGCGGCGCGATCCCTACCGCGTCTGGGTCTCGGAGATCATGCTGCAGCAGACGACCGTCAAGGCGGTCGTCCCCTACTTCGAGCGCTTCCTCGAGGCCTTCCCGACGATCGAGGCGCTGGCGCGGGCGCGCTCTGAAAAAGTGCTGGCCGCGTGGTCCGGCCTCGGCTACTACCGGCGCGCGCGGCACCTGCACGAAGCGGCCCGGCTCGTCGCGCGCCGGCACGCCGGCTTCCTGCCGCGCGATCGCGAAGCGCTCCTCGAGCTTCCCGGCATCGGGCGCTACACCGCCGGGGCCATCCTGAGCATGGCCTGGGGGGATCCCGAGCCGCTCGTGGACGGCAACGTCGCCCGCGTCGTGTGCCGGCTGCTCGGAGAGCGCCGCGACCCGGCGCTCAAAGAGGTCTCGGATCGCCTGTGGCGCACCGCCGGAGAGCTGGTCGCGACGACGAAAGCCCCCGGCGACCTCAACGAGGCGCTCATGGAGCTGGGGGCGACCGTCTGCACGCCGGTCTCCCCCGCCTGCGACGCGTGCCCGGTGCGACGCGGCTGCCTCGCCCGCGAAGCCGGCGTGCAGGAGACAATCCCACCCCCCCGGTTGCGGCGCAAGCCGGTCCTTTTGCGCCGGCGCCTGGCGATCGTCGAGCGCGGCGGCCGCTATCTCGTCCGCCGGCGCGGCACGACCGGCCTCATGGACGGCCTGTGGGAGTTTCCGGAGCTGACTCCCGGCGGCTCACGCGGCTCCCGAGCGGGCGCCGAGGGTCCGAGCCTTCGGGCGATCGAGCGGCTCGGCGCGGTCCGTCACCTCGTGACGTTCCGAACAATCGACGTCGCGGTCCACCGCGCGAGGCTCGAAGGCGAGACTCCGAAAGGCTGGCGCTGGGTCACCCGCGAGGGGCTGCGCCGGCTCCCGGCCTCCTCGCTCCTGGGCAAAGCCCTCGCGCTCGAAGAAAAGGCCGCTCGCCCGAAGGAAAAGGGCTCCCGGTCGATGGCGGCCGCCGGGCTGTGAAATAATCGGCGGTCTCATGTACACCGTCACCGAAATCCTCGATTTCTGCTACGGCCATCGCCTCATCCAGTACCAGGGGAAGTGCGCGCACCTGCACGGCCACAACGGCCGGGTGGAGATCGTCGTCGCGGCGAAGACCCTCGACCACCAGTCGATGGTCACGGACTTCAGCGAGATCCAGCGCGTCGTGAAGGGGTTCATCGACGCGAACCTCGACCACAAGCTGCTCCTCTCGAAGGACGACCCGCTGGTCGCGGTCCTGAAAAAGCAGGACGAGCCGATCTACGTGATGGACAGCGACCCGACCGCCGAGGCGATCGCCCGCCTCATCTGCGACAAGGCGCGCGCCGCGGGGCTCGACGTCGCCGAGGTCCGGCTGTGGGAGACGCCGGGCTCGGTCGCCTCGTACACCCCTTCGCGCTGAGCGCGTCCTCCTCGACCATTTGAAACTCCTGGAGCTTTTGCGCGCCTCGTTCGCCGGGATCAACGGCCGCTTCCACCTCGTGGGGGTGAGCACACTCGTCAGCCTGCTGGTCCCGATGAGCTTCATGCTGGTGGGAGAAGGGGACGAATGGGCCCCGCTCATCTTCATGGGCCTGTTCGTCGCCTATGGCGTCTCGTTCGCGATCCAGGGGCTGGCGTACCACGCCGCCGCCGACCCGCCGGGGCGCCCGCGTCCTTCCGGCGTGCGGCTGGGGCTGCTGCTCTTCCCGACCCTGCTGTGGCTGCAGGCGCGCCTGCTGCTTCTCTGCTACATCCTGCCGTTTCTCATGGTGCTGGCGGTGGAGGCGATTCGGACGCGCGCTGTGCCCGACGAGAACTGGGCGAAGCAGGCGGAGTTCTGGGTGCGGATCTTCGCGCAGGTGACGTCGCTCGTCCTGACCACTGCCGCCACGCCGCTCGCCATCCGGCTGCGCGAGCATGGGCTGCGCGGCCGGGCGATCCGGGACAGCCTGCGCTTCTTTTCCGCCCGGCGCCGCGAAACGGCGCTCATCCTGGCGCTGATCATCCCGGCGGCGCTCCTGGGCGCGGTGATCGAGATCCTCCGGGGACCGTCGGCGACCGACCCCGTGCCGCGCCTGCCCGAGGCATTCGCGATCTTCGTCGGCTCTTACCTGGAGCTGGTCGCCCTGTTCGCCGCCAGCCGCGTCCTGACCGTGGGCCTGCCCCTCGTGATGCGCAATGCCGACCGCCCGATGGCCGACCCGTCGGAAGCCCCGCCCGCCGCGTAACGGGTCCGGTCGGGGACGCCCGCTTCGAGGAAGGCGTCGATGCGCTCCTTGCACTTGCAGCAGTCGCCGCAGTGCCGTCCTCGGGTCGGGCTGATACACGAGAAGGTCAGGTGCAGCGGCAGGTCCCGCCCCATCTGCACGACCCGGTCCTTGGTCAGCCGTCGGAACGGAGTCGTGATGCGGAACGGCGCCCCGAGGCCGGTCGCCAGCGCCCGCTCCATGGCGCGCAGGAAGCGCGGCGAGCCGTCCGGGAACGGATTGGCGCTGAGGATGCCCGAGACGAGGGCGGGGATCCCCTCGAGGGCACAGAAGGTGGCCGCCTTCGAGAACAGCGCGATGTTGCGGCCGGGGATGAAGACCGAGGCGTCGCCGTCGTCGTATCCCGGGCCGCCGCGGCCGCTGGCGCTCCAGTGTTTCGCCAGCAGGTCCCCCATCGGCACGTCGATGGAGCGCAGCGGCTTCAGCCGCGGATGACGCAGCAGCCGGAGCAGGCGGCCGAGCGCGCGCCGCTCCACCGGCTCCCAGACCATCCCCGCGCGCACGTAGAGCGGCTGCACCGATCGGTGCACGCGGAGCGCTTCCCGGAGAAGGACGATCGAATCGAGCCCGCCGCTGACGAGAACGCAGCAGGGGCGGGCGTGGCGCACGGGGAGGCGCCGGCTCGGCGGGACGAGACGTCCCCGGGTGCGCTTCTGGTGCTGGCCGGGGCTCGGGCGACGCTTCTTCACGGACGCGCCGGTCGAGGCGCCCTAGGACGAGCGCAGCTTGTTGCCTTCCTTCTTCGGCGCGTCGTTCGCGGGGCGCGGCGTGACCGGAGCGTTCTGCTTGAAGGCCGGGGTCAGCTCCTTGTTGATCGCCGCCCAGTCGGGAGATTCTTCCTCGGTCTCGACGATCGCCTCGATCGGGCACTCCGGCAGACACGCGCCGCAGTCGATGCACTCCTCGGGGTCGATGATCATGAACTGCTCGCCCTTGTACTCCCCCGGATGGATGCAGTCGACCGGGCAGACCGCGACGCACGTGGCGTAGCGCTCTCCCAGGCATTTATCGACGATCACGTAGGACACGGTCCCAGCCTCCTGTCGGTTCGGTGGTTTCGGCTCGGTACGAGGCGGGGATGTTAGCACAGCGCCGGGCCGCCGGAGTCCTGGGCGCAGCCCGTGGAGTTGCGGGCCCGCGGGGCCCTGTCCGGGGCTAGAATCCCCCCCTTCGCCGTCCCGAAAAGGGGGAGCCGAATGCCATGTCGCGCCCGGATCCACGCCACGGCCGTCGCTGCGCCGACCCGCGCCACGGCCTTTGCCGCCACGGCCCGCGCCAGCGCCTTCGCGACCGCGACCCTGCTCCTGCTGACGCCGGTCTCCCCCGCCCGCGCGTCGGTCGCGCAGGTCACTCCCCCTTCGGGTCGTGAGACCGTCCTGAAGCAGATCAAGGTGCCCCACAATTATTACTACCGGGAGATGTACCTCCCTCAAGTGACGAGCGGGCCTTCGGGGGCCGACTGGTCGCCGGACGGCCGGCGCCTCGTCCTGTCGATGCGCGGGTCGCTCTTCATCCACGACCTCGAAAAGCACGAGACGCGGCAGGTGACCGACGGGCCGGGATACGACTACCAGCCCGACTGGTCCGCCGACGGGCGCTTCATCGTCTATGCCTCGTACCGGGACGACGCCGTGGACCTCTACGTCCACGAGGTGGCGACCGGCGCCAGCCGGCCCCTGGTACGCAACGGCGCGGTCAATGTCGAGCCGCGCTTCTCGCCCGACGGGAAGAAGGTCGCCTACGTCTCGACCGAGTACGAGGGGCGCTTCCACGTCTTCACCGTGGACGTTCCGGACACCTCGGGCGAGACGAAGGCGGCGCGCCCCGAGCGGGTGACCGACGACCGCGACAGCGGCCTGCCGCGCTACTACTACAGCGTCTACGACCACTCTCTCTCGCCGGCGTGGTCCCCGGACGGGGACGAGCTGCTCGTCGTGTCGAACCGCGGCAAGATCTGGGGCACGGGCGGCTTCTGGCGCATTCGCTCGCGTCCCGGCGGAAAGGCGAAGGCGGTGCACGACGAGGAGACGACCTGGCGTGCCCGCCCCGACTGGTCACCCGACGGCAGGCGGATCGTCTACGCCTCCTACGCCGGACGGCAGTGGCACCAGCTGTGGTTGATGACCGCCGACGGCGGCGACCCGCTGCAGCTCACCTACGGCGATTTCGACATGACCTCGCCGCGCTGGTCGGCGGACGGCCGGCGCATCGTCGCCATCTCGAACGAGCCGAGGGCCGACCGCGGCGCCGGCGGGCGGTTCTCCGACGCCGGCACCCGGCTCGTGGTCGTGGACGTGCCCGGCGGCGCGCACGAGCTGGACCTGGGGAAGGTCGTCCCGTTCGGACCGCGCGGCAGGCTTCAAGTTTCCATGGCCGACGGCGCCGGGCGCCCCATCCCGGCGCGCGTCTCGGTGATGGGCGAGGACGGACGCTTTTTCGCCCCCGACGACGCGTGGCGTCACGCCGACGAGGCGTTCGTGCGCGGCGAGAGCCGCTTCGAGTACGGCTACTTCCACGCGCGCGGATCGGCCACGCTGTCCCTCGCGCCGGGGACGTACCGGGTCGAGGTGAGCCGCGGCCCCGAGTTCAAGGTGCACCGCTCCGACGTGACCATCCAGGCGGGCGCGACGCTTCAGCACCGCGCCACGCTCGAGCGCCTGAAGGACATGCCGGCGGCCGGGTGGCGCAGCGCCGACCTGCACGTGCACATGAACTACTGCGGGAACTACCGCAACGACCCGAAGCACCTCGCCTTCCAGGCGGACGCCGAAGGCCTGAACCTGATCGAGGACCCCATCGTCAACAAGGAGCAGCGCTTCCCCGACATCTCGTACTTCTCGCCGCTGCCCGACCCGGCCTCGACTCCGAACGTCCTGATCGTGCACGGCCAGGAGTTCCACACCTCGTACTGGGGGCACACGGCGCTCCTCGGCCTCGACGACCATCTCATCCTCCCCGGGTACTCGGCGTACGCCAACACGCCGGCCGCGAGCCCCTACCCGCACAACGCGGCGGTCTTCGACCTGGCGCACCAGCAGAAGGCCCTCACCGGCTACGTGCACCCGTTCGACACGCGTCCCGATCCGTACAAGATGGACGAGCCGCTGGCGTACGAGATGCCGGCCGACGCGGTGCTCGGCAAGATGGATTACTTCGAGGTGATGGGCTTCAGCGACCACCTGATCACGAGCGAGATCTGGTATCGCCTGCTCAACCTCGGCCTGCGCATCCCCGCTGGCGCCGGCACCGACGCGATGGCCAACTACGCTTCACTGCGCGGCCCGGTGGGTCTCGTGCGGGTCTTCGTGCAGACGGGGCCGCGCTTCGACCACCCGACGTTCCTCGCGGGCCTGAAGGCGGGCAAGACCTTCGTGAGCAACGCTCCCCTGCTGGATCTCGGCGTGCGCTCGGACCGGAGCGGCGCGTTCCGCGGGCCGGGATCCGAGTTCCGCCTGGCGGCGGGGCGCCGCAACCTGGAGGCGCGCGTGGACGTGCGCTCGCCGGTGCCGCTCGACCACGTCGAGCTCGTCGCCAACGGCCAGGTGGTGGGCACGGTGCCGCTCGCCGCCGATCGGATGTCGGCCCGCGGCAGCGTCACGGTGCCTTTCGAGACGAGCGGGTGGCTTCTGCTGCGCGCCTGGGCGGACAAGCCGGCGTGGCCGGTCCTCGATCTCTATCCCTTCGCTTCGACCAGTCCCGTCTACGTGCGCATCGGCGAGCAGGACCCGCGCTCGCCGGACGACGCCGCCTACTTCGTCCAGTGGATGGACCGGGTCATCGCCTCGGCGAAAGCGCGCAAGGAGTGGAACACCGAGGACGAGCGCGCCGATGTCATGGCCACGCTCGATGCGGCGCGCCAGAAGTTCATCGCCCTCGGGGGCGACTAGAAGGTGAAGCGCGTGGTGATTCCCGCCGTCCGCGGCATGTTGGTCAGGTAGCCGACGCGCGCCAGCGTGCCGCGCTCGCGGTCGAGGGCCAGGTAGGCCAGCTCGTTGGTGAGGTTGTTGACGTAGGCCGCGATGTCCCACTGGCCGTGCCGCAGCCCGAGGCGCAGGTTGATCAGGCTGTAGGCCGGCAGCTTGGGGTCGTAGGAGAAGGTGCTCTGGGTCAGCGGCCCGCCGATGGTGTTGGGCAGGGTCGTCATGTCGAGGGTGCCGAGATCCTCGTCCCCCACCTGCGTGAAGCGCGAGCCGACGTACTGGTAGATGCCGGTGGCATACACCTGCGAGCTCTTCCCCACCATCCAGCGGTAGGTGGCGGCCAGCGAGCCCTGCAGCTCGGGCACCGTCGGCAGGCGCCGTCCCTCCTCGATGCCCGAGACGACGCTGGTGTTGCCGAGCGCGTCGGTCGAGGTCAGGGTCGACATGATCTCGGCGTCGTTGTAGATGCCGGAGAAGGCGATGTCGAAGTTCCTGGCGGGGGCGACGTCGTACTCCAGCTCGACGCCGCGGCTCCGGGCGTTCGGCACGTTGAACACCACGCGGGACGAGCAGGTGCCGGCCGTCACCGTCGTCTGGAGATCCTGAATGTCCTCGTAGAAGAGCGCGACGTTGAGGAACGAGCGCCCGCCCATCCGCTGCATCTTGTAGCCGACCTCGTAGTTCCAGACCGTCTCGTCCTCCCACGCGTCGTGGCCGCCGAACGTGAGGAGGTCCTGCGGCGAGCAGAGGGGGACGTTGAGGGGGTCGTTGATGCCGCCGAGGCGGAAGCCTTTCGAGACCTGCGCGTTGATGACGTCGGATTCCGTCACCTTGTAAGTGCCGATGAGGCGCGGCGCGAAGCCGCTGGCGTCGGTCGTGCCGGGGATGTGCTGCACGTCGAGGGGATAGTTCGGATTGCCGCTGAACATGCCGTCCACGAGCTGCTGCTTGTCCTCCTTGTAGTCGTACCAGCGCAGGCCCGCGGTGGCGCTGAACTTGTCGGTGAATTTCATCGTCGTCTCGCCGAAGAGGGCGAACTGGTCGAGGTCGTAATCGAAGCGGGCGAAATAAAGGGTGTCGACCGGTGCGACGGCTCCCGCCGACGCGAAGCCGACACCCGGTCCGCCGGTGGCGGCGTTGAGCCCGGGCACCGTGACGTCCTGGCCGTAGCGGCGCGTGGCGTTGGTGTAGAAGAGGCCGCCGAGCCACGTCAGCTTGTCCTGGCCCCCCGTCAGGCGCAGCTCCTGCGTCCAGATGGTGCCGTCGGTGTCGTCGTAGAGGGGCGAGTCGAGCGTGTAGATCGGCTCCGGCAGCCCGATGTTGCCGCCGGTGAACGAGGCGGTCAGGGCGGTGGTGTCGCGCACGACCCTGATCTCCCGCTCCATGTACGACGTGATGGAGGTCAGCGCCAGCCCATTGCCGAAGTCGTAGTGGACGTTGACGTCGGCCATGAGCACGTTGTCCTGGAACGACTCGCCGAGCTGCGTGAACTCCTGGCGGTTGTCCATGTCGACGGCCGGCCGCGTCGTCGTGAACGGGTTGGCGAGGATGTTGAACTCATCCTGGAGATTCCATCCGTACGACCTGGCCCGCTGGTAGACGAGGCGCGGCGTGATCGTCAGCTTCTCGTTCGGCTGCATGGTGAGGGCGGCGCGGGCGCCGGTGCGGAAGCCGTCGTTGACGTCCTGGTCGACGCTGAAGTCGGGCTGCAGCGCGTCGGTCGAGCCGGGCAGGTGCGAGTAGTAGCCGACGACGCGCGCCGCCATCTTCTCGCCGAGCGGGATGTTGACGCCGGCCTTCACGTCTCCTGCCTCGCTGCCTTCATCGGCCGCCGCCGCGCCGAAGTCCACGAAGCCTTCGTTGACCTTGAGGAGCGGCTGGTTGGTCACGTAGCGCACCGTGCCCGCCTCCGAGCCCGAGCCATAGAGGGTGCCCTGCGGCCCGCGCAGCACCTCGACGCGATTCAGGTCGACGAGGTCGAAGTCGGGGGTGAAGAGCGACATCGACACGGCCGACTCGTCGAGGTAGACGCCGACCTGCTCCTTCACGCCGGGCTGGTCGCGGGCGATCTGGCCGGACGAGATGCCGCGCATGGCCACCTGGCTCTGCCCGGGCCCGAGGCTCTGCACCGTGAAGCCGCCGACGTTGGCGGCGATGTCCTCGATGTCCGAGGCGCCGCGGTCGCGCAGGTCGCCCTCGTTGTGCGCCTCGACCGAGTAAGGCACGTCGAACGGCTTGGTCTCCCCCTGCTTGCTGGCCGTGACGCTCACCGTCTCGGTGAGGATGGGCATCATGCCGAACTCCATCTGGTCCTGCCGCCCCGCGACGAGATCGATCTGCCGCGTCGGCCCCCAGAACCCGGTGGCGGCGGCCGTGACGCTGTAGGTGCCCGGCGGCAGGATGAGGACGTACTCGCCGCTGGCGTTGGTCTTCGCCGTCTGCGACACCTTCCCCGACGTGCTGGTGGCGGTGACGGTCGCGTCGGCGATCGGCTGCTGGCCGGCGTCGCGCACGACCCCGGCGAGCGTCGAATCCTTCGCCGTCCCGGTCTGGGCGAGCGCCGGCACGGCGGCGAGGCCCGCCGCCGCGAGGAGACCTGCAAGCACGACCGTGACGACCACGCGCCGGTCGGCGCGCACGAGCGGAATCCGCATGACTTTCATTCGAGTCCCCCGATTCGGCGTTCGACGCGCTGCGCGCGCGCCGGGCGAAGAGTCGGGGGCCGCACGAGCAAGCGATGTGCCACGCGCGCCAGGCGAGCGAGGTGGCTCGAACCGGGCGTTCAGCGCGAGTTTGCGGGAAAAAACGGGGAGCGCAGCCGTCCGGCGAAGACCCGACCATCATGCCGGCGCGAACCGCACATAGGAATCACGCGGGCGCGGTCGATCAGGCGGTCCCGGTCACTCGCGGCCGACGCCGAGCGCGTCGGCGACCCGGTTGATGTAGTTGAACCAGGAGGCGATGAGGGTGATCTGGAGGATGCCGCGGTCGTCGAACCCGACCGCCTTCAGCTTCGCCTGATCCTCGCGGCCCAGGCGTGTCGCGTCCCGGGTCAGGGTCTCGACGTACTCCAGCATGACGCGGTCCTGCCCGGAGATCGGCGCCGTCCGGAAGTCCTTCCGGATCGCCGCCACGAAGTCGTCATCCAGGGTCACGCGACGCAGAAACTCTGCGTGGGACTCCAGTCAATAGTGGCACCGGTTCACGGCCGACACGACGGTCGTGATCATCTCGTGCTGGCGCCGCGTGAGCGGGAGGTCCGGAGACATCAGCGCGCCGAACGCGGCGAACGCGTGGTGCAGCGCCTGGGGGATCAAGGTGTGGGTCGCGACGATGCTCTCGCTCGTGTCCCCCGGTTGCCTCTCGTACTCCTTCGGGTAGAGCGCGTGCTGGGCCTCGAGCGCCGCCTTCAGCTCAGGGCCGGCCTCATCGGGCGGGATCGTCTTGATCCAGGTCATGGGACTTCCTCCGCGAGCCGCGCGGCGCGCGGCGCGACGATGAGACGGTACACCGGATATCCCAGCGCCACGATGCCGGTCCCGAGGGCGGCCTCGAACGGCCGGCCCGCACCCATGAGCGCCAGGAGCATGACGAGCAGCAGCAGGAACAGGAGCGGCGTCCACGGATAACCCGGAACGCGGAAGACGCCCTCGGCGGGCCGCGGCAGCCGGTAGAGCCCCGCGACCGTCAGCGCCAGGAACACCAGGGTGATGAAGACGAAGTAGCCGAGGATGGCGTCGTAGTTCGCGAGCCCGACGACGAGGCAGGCGAGCAGGGCCTGGAGCGCGATGGCCCGCACCGGGGTCCCGAGGCGCGGATGGAGCCGCCCGATCGAGGCCGGAAGGTAGCCGTCCCGCGCCATGGCGTAGGACACGCGCGGCGCCGTGACGATGACCGCCGAAAGGCTCCCGGCGATGGCGATCATCACGATGACGGCGAAGACACGGCCGCCGCTCTCGCCGAAGAGCGCCGCCCCCGCCTGCGCGGCGAACGCGGGCCCCGAGGCGGCAGTCTCCATCGGCACGAGGCGGATGAAGGCGCCGCTCACCAGCAGGTAGACGAGGGTGGCGACCGCGACGCCGATGGCCAGCGCCCGCGGCAGGGTCCGCGCCGGGTCCTTGATCTCTCCGCCGATCTTGGCGATGTCCCAGAAGCCGGCGAAGGCGAAGAAGGCGCCGAGGACGCCGCCGGCCAGCCCGGCGACGAGCGGCGCCGTCCCGGGGCGCGGCGCCGCGAACGGCAGGAAGTTCGACCACGTCCCGTGCGCCGACACGAACCCCAGCACGATGATCGCCGCGAGCAGCAGCAGCTTCACCGCCGCGAACAGCCGCATGACGTTTCCCGCGACGCGCATTCCCAGGACGCTCATCGCCGCGAGGACGACGACGATCCCGATCGCGACGGCTTTCTCGCCCGCGGCGCCGAGCGGGACGACCGCGGCGGTGTACTTCCCCAGGCCGGCCGCGAGTGCCGCGGTGAGACCGGGGTCCATGACGAGCAGGCTCTTCCAGCCGTAGAGGAAGGCGACGGCCGGCCCCCACGCCTCGCGCAGGTAGACATAGCCGCCCCCCGCCTGGGGAAAACGCGACGCCAGCTCGCCGTAGCAGAGCGATCCGGACAGCGCCGCCGCACCCACCAGGAGCCACACGACGAGCACGAGCAGAGGCGAGCCGAGGTCGCGCGCCATGCCGGCCGGAGTGAGGAAGATGCCGATGCCGATGATCTCGGCGACGACGAGCGCTACGGCGGCATCGAGCCCGAGCTTCTGCGGTCCCGCCCCGTTCGATGCGGCGCGTTTCGGTGCGTCTCGTTTCGAGCCCCAGGCGAGCATGGTCCGGGGCGACTCCGCAAGAGTCATTCCATGGTGGTGGGCAGCTTGTGGATCGGATCCCGGGTTGCGAGGCGAGGCTGGGACTAAACCCATGTCAGGTCAATGGCTTGCCTGGGCCAACGGGCGCGCGATCCACAGGCTTCGCACCACCATGCCGGGGGCGCCCTGAACATAGGGGGAATGCTCCGTCCAGGGCGCCTCGTACGGATTACGGGCTACGGCTGGCGGTCGAACTCCATGACGCGGCCGATCCAGGCGAGCGTCCGGGGCGCATTGTCGATCTTCACGTGCTTGCGGAAGAAGCCCCACGCCGGCATGCGCTTCACGGCCGTGTCGGTGCACGCCCCGAGGAAGAGCATCGTGCCGACGGTGAAATCCGCCGCGCTGGGGCCTGAGCCTCCGACGAGCCACTCGCCTTTCTCCGAGAGTGTCTCCTCGACGCGCGAGGTGGCGCGGCCGAGCAGGTCGTTGGCCCGCTTGATCACCTCGGGATCGGGCGTCTCCGCGCGCAACTGGCCGAAGGCCGCCGAGATGCCGGGACCGGCGTCGGTGCGCGCGAACAGCTCCCATTGCTCGATCGACTTCAGCGTGGCGCGGTCGGAGCTGAACAGGGGCGCGGTGTCGCGAAAGTTGGCGTCGAGGTAGCGCAGGATGGCGTACGAGTCGAAGACCACCGTGTCGCCGTGCAGCAGCACCGGCGTCAGCGGCTGGCCCGAGACCTTCACCACCGCTTCACGGTTGGCCGGGTCGACGGCGACCCGCTCGTACGGCAGCTTCTTGTATGCCAGCGCGCAGCGCACCTTGATGTTGTTCGGGGACGGACCGAGGTCGTAGAGCTTGAGGGACAGGGACATTCATGCCTCCTTCAGGGATGCCTTGGCTGCGAGGCTGGAGCGGAGCCCGATGTTAGCACGCCCCCCGCGAGGGTCTTCTGGACGAACGCGGCGACCTCGTCGGCGATGACGTCGTAGTCGCCGCCGAAGTGATGCCCGCCGCCGAGAGCGCGCACGAGCCGCGTCTCGCCCGGGGTCAGGCCGGAGCAGGCTGATTCCCGGTCCTCGGCGCCGTAGACGCACAGGGTCGGCAGCTTCAAGGCCTCGATCTGCGGCCGCACCTTGTCGGGGCTCGGCTTCTCGCTGTGGCGGAACCAGTCGAGCGGGCTCACCTCCCAGGTGGCGAATGGCCCCGGCGACACGATCACCACCGCCGAGAACACCGGGTCGGCGGCGCCGGCGCCGTACTCCGGACGGTCGACGAGGAAGGGCGCCACCTCGGCCCCGAACGAGTAGCCGCCGAAGAGGATCGGCTTCCCCTGCGGCCGCAGCAGGTCGAGGACGAGCTTGAGGTCCGCGGCGGTGCGCGGCGCCGGCTTCTCCTTCCAGAAATACTGCAGCGCGCTGATGCCGACGGTGTCCACGTGGTCGCGCGCCAGGCGCGCCGCGAGGGTGCGATCGAGGCTCGACCAGCCGCCGTCGCCGGAGATGAACAGGAGATAGGCGCGCGGCCTGTCGGAGAGATGCAGCATCAGCGGCAGGTCGAGCTTCTCGAGGCCCGCGCGCAGCGCCTCGGCGTTGGACGCCGCTCCCTTGCCGCCACGCGCGCCGCCTCCCGCATCCCCGCGGCCCGGCGAGGCGCTCTCTTCCGGGGCACCGGCCTCGGCGTCACCGTCGGCGAACACGCCGCCCGAATCGGCGACCTCCTCCCCCGCCGCGGCGCCGGCGCGGCCGGCGACGATCGCCGGCTGCGCCGCGGCGCTCTCCATGAGCAGGCGCACGCCGTTGTCGAACGCCGGCCCCCAGCGTTTCTCGTTGCCGTAGCCGTGACCGACGCCGTCGAGCGCCTCGAGCTTCGCCCCGTTCACGGCATGGACGAAGCGGCCGGTCGCCTCGGCGCCGCACACCTTGTCCACGTTCCCCTGCAGCACCACCCAGGGGCGCTGGAGATCGGCCGGCGGGAAGTCGATCCGCTTCTTCGCCGCGTCGTATTCCGGCCGGAAGCCCCGATGGCTGCAGATCGACGGCGCCCCCTCGAGATCGGGACAGAAGCCGAGGCTCATCCCGCCCGCGAAGGTCTCCGGCGGCCCTCCCGCGAGCGCCGCGTACACGAGCGTCGCGCCGCTCGAATAGCCGAGCAGGATCGGCGGGCTCGGCGCGTCGAACCCCGCCTGCTTCTCGATGGACTTGCCGATCTCCTCCAGGTCGCAGGCGGGACACCAGCACGGCACACGCTCGCTGTTCGCCGCCTTGAGGTACGCCGGCAGCGACAGCCCGGCGACGGCGGCGCCGCTCTCGCGTGCCGCGCGGCGCGCCATCTCGACGACGCCGAGGTTCCACCCGCCGTCGCCGCTCAGGAAGAGAATCGCCCGGCTCGGCTTCCTGGCGGGGTTGCCCGACGACCTGGGCGGGAGATACAGGGTGGCGCTGCCGGCGAACGGAACCCGCACGTTGAGCTCGGTGAGGCCCTCCTGCGCCGTCGCGGCGGCCGACGACTTCGACGCCGACGACGCGTGCGGCTTCGCGGGTGCCGCGGCGGTCGAACGCTCCCCCGCGGCGGTCGTTCGTCCCGCCGCGACGCCCAGCGCGAGCGCCAGGACCAGCGCCGTCACGCCTGGGCCTTGCCGGGGCGCAGGACCGCGCGCCAGCCGCCGGCGATCAGGACGGACACCTGCACCACCGCGAACGGCCACTCCCACGATTCGCCATACGCCATGTAACGGGGCACCCACCGGGGCTGGAACTTCGCCTTGTACGACCGCAGGCCCTGGAAATGATACAGCCCTTCACCGTGCCGGAAGAGCAGGTGCGCCATCCGTTCCCACAGGCGCGCGCCGCTGAGATCCCCGACCGCCGCCAGCGGCGCGACGCCGAAGTTGAAGGTGGCGAAGCCTTCCTTGTGTCCCCATTCGAGGAGGCTTGCGAACAGGTAGTCCATGACGCCGTCCGGAGCCTCGCGCCCGTGGCGCATGAGATCGATCGACAGCTCCCCCTTGTTCGGGCCGCACAGGAGGTTCGCGAAGGCGACGACGCGCTCGCGCTCGTCGAGGACGACGGCGCACGGGAAGCGCTTCAGGTACTCCTCGCTGAACGCGCCGACCGAGAACTGCTTCTCGCGGCCGACCTGGCGCTCGAGCCATTCGTCGGAAACACGCCGCAGCTCGGGAAGACGAGCCGCGACTTCCTCGGGCGGCAGCACCGCGAAGCCGCCGCCTTCCTTCTCCTCGACGCGGCGCACCGCGTGGCGGAAGGGCTTCCAGCGGCCGCCGGCGAGCGAGAAGTCGGTGAGGGGCAGGATGGCCTCCTCCCCCAGCTTGAAGAAGGAGAAGCCCCGGTCGTGCAGGCTCGGCAGCCACGCTGCGGAGAGCTGGTAGAACATCAGCCGTCGATCGAGCGCGTCGGCGTGCTCGATGAGCGCGTCGAGGAACGGCCGCTCGTCGCCCTGGGGCGTGGTCGGGTCGCCGAACACCACGAGATAGGAACCGACGACGCGGTACGAGCAGAACGCGTCGCCGTCCTGGAAGAAGATCGCCTTGTCCCCCGCCGCCACCATCATGGCGGTGGTCCCCTGTCCGGTCCGCGCGTGCGAGGCGAGCGCCCGGTCGATTTCGGCCGCGTCGGGCGCGTGGAACTTCGACGCCGCTCGCAGACCGCCCAGCAGCAGCACGCCCGCCCCGGCGATCGACAGGAGCGCCAGCCCGCGCAGGACGCGGGCCATCTGGTCGGCGTGCGCGCCGAACCCGAAGCGTCCCCACGTGGCATGCTCGTACGCCGAGGCGGAGAACGACCCGAAGCCGACCGCCGCGTAGATGAAGATGGCCAGGCCGACGAGCAGGATCGCCGTCCAGCCGACCCACGGCGCGCGTCCGGAGCGGCGGAACTGCGCCGCCTGCGAGCCGACGATGGCGGCGATCGCCAGGAGCACGATCGCCTCCTCGTAATCGAGCCCCTTCAGCGCCGCCGCCAGCGCCGCGGCGAGCAGGATGCCGACCGTCAGGTGGTGCGCTTCGCGATAGCCGCGCATCACGCCGCGCGCCAGGAAGAGCAGCCCGAGCCCCGCCAGCGCTCCGAAGAGGTGCGACACCTCGACGACGCCGATCGGCACCCAGTGCGACAGCGTCTTCATGCGGTGCTCCACCGCCGGCGAGGCGGTCGAGACCAGCATCACCGCCCCGGCGCCGGCGACGAGAAGCCCGAGCACCGCCGGGATCGGACTCAGCCAGCGGGCCCCCGTGCGCGCGCCCCGGGCCAGGAGGATCAGGCAAGCGATGAGCCACGGGATGACGTAATAGATGATGCGGTACGCGACGAGGGCCGCGGCCAGCATCGACTGCTCGACGGGCAGGCGCAGCAGCCAGTAGGCGTCGGCGCTGCCGAGGCCTCCCGGCATCAGGGACACGACACCGACCGCCTGCCCGTTGAAGAAGCCCCGCAGGGCGTCGGTGAAGGGCAGCGCCGCGCCGCAGGCATTGAGCGCCGCCGCGAACACGAGCGCCGCGAGGATCCAGTCGGCCAGCGCCACGGCGAGAAGGGCCCGCCAGCCTCCGCTGCCGCGTCGCAGCCACACGGGCACCATGCCGGCTTTCTCGAGAGCGCCGAGCAGCTGAGCCACGATGGCGAGGAGCACCGCTGCGGCGGCGAACGCGGCGAGCGGCGGGAAGGCGGCGACGCTGACGAGGACCGCCCCCAGCGCCGTGGCGAAGGAAATCATCGTGGCGATGACGGCGCCACGCAGCGCCCCCGCCTCGAGGTCGTACGGCGCATAGAGCCAGATGCGGATCGCCGGCCCGGCGAGCGGCCCGAGCGTCAGGAAATTGCTCCACGCGAAAGCGAGCGTTCCGAAACGCCAGCGGGCGATCGGCGGCACGGACGTGCGCGTCAGCGCGACCATGTCATAGAGGCCGAAGAGGACGAGGTTGACGACGGTCAGGCCGGCGGCGATGCCGAGCCAGCGGCGGTCCAGAAAGTGCAGCGCCGATCGCACGGCGGCCAGGTCGAGCTTCTTGAGGTCCTCCCAGCCGAGAAACGCGATGGCGGCGAGGAGGAGGAACGGCCAGAAGCGCCCGACGCTCGCGAGGACCCGCAGCCCGAGCGGCGGTCTCGAGGAACCGGTCTTGTCGTCGGTCACTTGCGGAGGAACGGCTCGATCTGCTCGGCGAGCTGGTCGAGCTTCTCGTGCAGCGCCTTGATCTCGACCTCCGCCTGGAGATTGATCTCGTAGTCCGCCTCGGCCCGCTCGCGGTCGCGCTTCGCCTGCCGGTTCTGGCTCATCAGGATGACCGGCGCCTGCAGTGACGCCAGGCAGGAGAGGAGGAGATTCAGCAGGATGTACGGGTACGGGTCGAAGGCACGCTCAAAGAGAATCCACGAGTTCAGGGCGATCCAGGCGATCAGCGTGGCGACGAAGAGCCCGATGAACGTCCAGGAGCCGCCGAACTCCGCGACCTCGTCGGCGATGCGCTCGCCGAAGGTGCGCTCCTCGACCTTCCCGGGCGCCTCGCGGCGCCGGCCGATCTGCTCGGCCATGGCCAGGAGGACCCGGCGCTCGTGTTCGTCCGCCTGGTCCCAGGCCTTGCCCAGGAAGCGCAGCGCGAGCTGGTGGGCCCGGTGCTTCATCGAGGCCGATCCTCCGACCCTTTCCGGGCGATCAGAAGATGTAGACCGCGCCGAAGAGGACCTGGTAGTCCGGGGTCGCGTCCGTCAGCGGGATCGCGAAGGCGCCGCGGAAGCCGAATCCCGGCCGCGTGGCCACGCCCTGCAGCCCGAAGGTCAGGCGCGCGTCGTTGCCGACACCGTCGAGGCGCTCGCTCTCCCAGGTCGCCTCGATGACGGCCGACCACTCGTTGCCGAACGGGAAGATGACGGCGCCACCGGCCAGGATCGACACCTCCGAGTCGGGAAGGGGCGCGTCCGGCTGGCCGTTGTAGCGGCCTCCGATGTTGCCGGTGAAGGTGGCGGCGTGCGTGTCGGCGCGGCAGGCGGCGAAGAACTCGAGGTCGGTCTTGCCGGTGCCCAGGCCCTCGTCGGCGTCGGCGAATCCGAGCTTCATGAGCCCGCCGAGCGCGCAGTGCGACTCACCGTTGAGCAGGCGGTGCTTGAAATACACGTCCGCGTCGTCGATGCCCGAGCCGTCGGGATCCGGCGAGTTGGCGTTGAGCTTCTCGAACCCGAGCCGGAACCCGACCTCGTTGGTGTGTCCGACCGCGAAGGCGAAGAGGCCGCTCAGGTTCATGCGCTCGACGCCGCTGTCGATGTGCTCGAAGTTGAACTGGCCTTCGATCCATCCGCCCGGGATGATCGCCGCGTCCTCGGCGAAGCGCTGGAACAGTCGGCGCGAGTCGCGGTCGGCCTGCGACGGCCGGACCGACTGCTTCTGCTCCGGCGGCGGGTTCTCGGTCCCCGTGTCCTCGCGCGGCGGCTCCTGGCCGAAGGGCTGCGTCTCCTGCGCCCGCAGCGCCGACGGCGTGAGCGCCGTGGCTGCGACCGCAAGGCAGGCAAGTGCAAGCAAATGGAATGGTTTCGTCGTGAGCATACCGTCGGCATTATGGCCACTTCCCCACTGTTGACAAGTCCTCTGCGCCGGTCCCCGATGCTAGACTCCGCAACCGAACGGACCCCGGCCTGGCGCCGGCGACCCGGCTCGATCCGTACTCTCCCGGGGGGGGAACGATGAAAACGACGCGACGCAGGTTCGTGCTCGGTTCGATGGCCGCGGCGGGGGCCGGAGCCATCGCCGCCACGGGGGCCGGCAGCCTCGCCGAGGCGGCGGAGGCCGCCTCGAAGAAAAGCTCGGCCATCCCCGAGATGCCGCCGCCCGCGCCGAGGCCGGGCTCCTCCGAAGCGCTGCTCGTCCCCAACCCGGATCACCCGAAGCCTTCGAAGATCGACCGGCTCGACCAGATGTGGCACCTGGGGCGCGTCAAGCTCCTCAAGCAGCGGCTCAACGAGGAGGGGCTCGCCGGGATCCTGCTGGCCGACCGCTGGAACATCATCTATTTCAGCGGGCTCTGGTTCACCTCGACCGAGCGGCCGTTCACCCTGTTCGTGCCGGCTTCATCCGACGCGCCGCCGACCTTCTTCCACCCGAGCCTCGACCGCGATCTCGTCGGCTCGTGGTGGATCAAGGACACCGAGTCGTACTTCGATTTCCTGCACGGCGAAGGGGCCTTCCCGAACCTCGGCAAGGTGCAGATGGGCGCGACCGTCGACCTGAACCGCTGGCTCCTGAAGGGGCTCAGGAAGCGCGGCCAGGGAGGCAAGCCGCTCGGGGTCGACTTCCCCATCACCGCCGAGTGGACCGGCGCGGTCGAGGAGATTCTTCCCGGGACGACGCTGCGCAAGGCGGGAGCCATCGGCGAGAAGATGCGGATGGTCAAGACACCGGAGGAGATCGCGCTGACGCAGCGCGCGATGAACTACTGGAGCCGCATCCACGCCTTCGCCCGCGACTACATCCTCGAGCACGGCACCGACGCCACCGACTTCGAGGTGCAGTCGGCCGCCGTCCGCTACGGCACCGACCTCATCCTGCGCGACATCAAGCGCGACGGGAAGCCGCACACCGCCGTCGGGGTGCAGGTGGACATCGGCGTGCGCACCGGCATCGGCACCGCCTACCCCCACCCGAATCAGTTCCACCACAACAGGATCAAGAAGGGGGACGCGCTCCAGGTCGCGGGCGTCGTGACCATCGGCGGCTGCGGCGGTGAGCTGTACCGCGGCTACCAGATCGAGCCGTGGACCAGCGAGCGCGAGAAGATGTGGCAGGTGCACACCAACTCGTGCCTCATCCAGGCCGAGGAGTCAGCCGCCGGCGTGACCTGCTCCCTGGTCGCGAAGAAGGTGCACGACTACCAGGTCAAGAACGGCATGCAGAAATTCATCTACCACCGCCCCGCCCACGGCCAGGGCTGGGAAGGCCACCAGCCGCCCTACATCTCCCTCGGCGACCACACCATGCTCGAGGAAGGGATGATGTTCAGCAACGAGCCGGGCCTGTACGCCCCCGACCTCGGGTTCGGGTACAACCACTCCGACGTCGTGCTCGTCGGGGCGAAGAAGGGAATGCAGCTCGGGAGCGTTCCGTACAGCAAGGAGTGGTGCACGCTCAAAATCTAGGCGCCCCTCCGACGCTTCCCTTCCTGATGGAGATGCTGCGCTTCAGGCTGACAACGGTTGCGGTCCTCGCAACGGCTCTGATCACCGGCCTGTCCTGTGCAGCGGATCATCCTTCGATCCCTCCGGGCACGGCAGAATCCGTGAATCGCGACACTCCAGGCGATACGCCGGCCCCGCTTCCCGAGCTCAACAACATCACCGTCGAGAACAACGTGGCCGTGCCGATGCGGGACGGCGTCGTGCTCCGGGCCGACGTCTACCGGCCGGCAGAGCCCGGTCACTACCCGGTCCTCATCATGCGCACGCCGTACGGCAAGGACGGCGTCATCGCGGACGGCTCCGAGCCGACGGTGCTGCGGGGCGCACGCGAGGGCTACGCGGTCGTGGTCCAGGACGTGCGCGGGCGCTATCACTCCGACGGCGACTTCAACCCGTACCGCAACGAGGGGAAGGACGGGTACGACACCATCGAGTGGGCGGCGGCGCAGCCGTGGAGCAACGGCAAGGTCGGCACGTTCGGGCTGTCGTACCCGGGGGCGGTGCAGTGGCTGGCGGCGATGGAAGCCCCGCCGCATCTCGTCTCCATGTCCCCGGCCATGACCTTCGCCACCGCGCGCCACTTCTTCTACTTCGGCGGCGCCTTCAACCACGACTGGATGCGCTGGATCCTGAACTACATCGCCCCGGAGGAGCGTCGCCGGCGCGGCCTCAAGGACGGCCCCCTCGACGAGAAGGAAGCCGAGGCGCTGTGGGCGAAGCGGAGGTGGGAGCTCGAGAAGTACCTGCCGACGGCGGGGCTCCCCGAGCTGAAGACACTCGCCCCCTGGTACGCCGACTGGCTCGAGCACCCGGACGACGGACCCGCCTGGGCCTTCGCCGACGTGACGTCCGCCTACCCCCGCATGAACGTGCCGGCGCTTAGCTTCTCCGCGTGGCACGACAGCAACTACGGTCCGCTGGGCGCGACGACGAACTTCACCGGCATGCGGGCGCACGCCGCCACGGCGGAAGCGCGCTCCGGCCAGCGCCTCGTCATGGGGCCGTGGGACCACGGCGACCCCGGCATCGCCGAAACCAAGGTCGGCGAGCTCGACTTCGGCGAGAACGCCCCCATCGACTACTACGGCCTCATCCTCCGCTGGCACGACCGCTGGCTCAAGGGGATGCGCAACGGCGTGGACGAGGGCCCGCCGATCCGCCTCTTCGTCATGGGCGAGAACGTCTGGCGCGACGAGAACGAATGGCCACTGCAGCGGGCGAAGGAGACGGCGTTCTACCTGCGCGCGCCGGGCGGCCGCCTGGCCGCGGAGGCGCCGCCCGCCAACGAGTCCGCCGACCAGTACGCCTACGATCCGAAAGACCCTGTCGTCATCGAGAACTTCGAGGTGATGGGGCCGCGCGACCGGTCGGGACTCGAGAAGCGCCGTGACCTGCTCGTCTACTCGACGCCACCGCTCGAGGAGGATGTCGAGGTCACGGGCCCGGTGTCGGTCCGCCTGTGGATCTCATCGAGCGCCGTGGACACCGACTTCATGGTGATGCTGCTCGACGTCTTCCCCGACGGCAAGGCGTACAACGTGATGCCGCTCGAGGCGGGCGTGCTGCGCGCCCGCTATCGCGAATCGCAGGCGGCGCCGAAGCCGCTGACGCCGGGGCAGCCGGTCGAGCTGGTCATCGGCGACATGGCGACGAGCAACCTGTTCCGCCGCGGCCACCGCATCCGCCTGCACGTCACCTCGAGCCGCTTCCCGGTCTTCGACCGCAACCTCAACACCGGCGAGCCGCCGGCGCACGCGACACGCATGGTGGTCGCGAACCAGGCCATCCTGCACGACGCCGCGCACCCGTCGCGGCTGATTCTTCCCATCGTGCCGCATCACTCGGTAGCTGGTCCGCGCTAAGGCTTACGGTGCCAGGACTCGCCTAGCCGGTTGCACCGCCTGACACAGAGCCAGGCTGCGGTTCTGCGTAAGCCGGAGGTCCGAGCACGGGACTGAAATCGTTCCGGATCTTCCAAATCGTCTCCGGGTCCAGATCGATCTGAATCGGCTTTTCCGGCTTCAGTCCATCGTGGATCACGACTGAGACGTGAGAGGTTTCCTTCACGTCCTTGAGGAATTCGATGCCGAACGTGTACACGCCAGCAAAGGCTTCATCGTTCGCGAAGCCGTTCGCCGAAGCGAACTTGGCCGACCGTGTGAATCGATTCTTGCGGATCGGAGTCACGCTCTTTCCATCGACAAGCAGCTCAGCCTTGTCGAAATCGCTCTTGTAGCGGTAGTGTAGAACGCTGGAGTCCCCCACCATCATTGCCCCGAAGATCGAGCCTCCCGTCGCCTTGAGCCGCGGGAGCATGTAGACCTCAACAACAGGCCGAAACTCACCGAGAGAAGAGCGCCATGTCCTGAGGTTGGTGTACGGATCGGCATCTGGGTTGTCCGCCACAGCCTCTGCATGCTTCTGCTTCTTCGCCCGATTCTGAACCCTTTCCACTTCTTCCTTGGTTTCGAGGTAGTACTTCAAAGCAGGTGTCATGACCTGAACGTCGAATGTCGACCGGCGCGCGCTGTAGTCGTTGGGGTCGACGACATGGTCTGTTAACTGTTTCTTCAGGTCAGCAAGAGGGAACTCTCCCGCCGGGACGGCAGGCAAGGGATCCGCCGATGGCGGCGTCTTGCTCTGTGCCATCTCGCGCGCCTTCTGAATCAACGGCTCTGCAACCTCGATCCTCACGATGCCCGAGACACCCCCACCGGTGGGATCAAGATCCTTGAAGGTCGTGATGCCGATGACAACGCCTGATCCATTCAGCAGCGGGCCACCGGAATTACCGTGGTTGATATTGACGTCGGAGAGAATGACGCCTTCATCGACTTTGCTCACGATTCCCTTGGTGATGATCTTGTCCTGATTCAGCGGACTCCCGATAGCGATGACCGGGTCCCCCACGCGGACGGGCTGCGCGTCTTTCAGCGCGTATCGCAAAGTCACGGCTTCCGGGAATGCGCCGGGGTTGTAACGCAAGACGGCAATATCGTGAGCACTGTCCACCACCATCACGTCGGCGAGGAATCTGTGGGCAGGGTCGAAAGCGGCGATCATCTCTCTCGATTGCTCGACGACGTGCGCGTTGGTGACGACGAGCCCCATTGGATCCACGACAAAGCCGGACCCATGCCCCGTCTCCGACTCTACGGTCAGGACACCGTCTCTTGAGCTGTTGAAGACCTGACCTTCGGTCGTCAAGGGCGCGCTGGGTTCAGTGGGCGCCGACACTGGAGAGGCGTTGTCGTTGCTCAGTTCGAGGAGGATCTCTGTTGCCTTGCCATCGATGGCAAGAGGGACATCCCATGAATACATTCGGCCCTCGAAGGAGACCGGCTCGGACACCACCACCCGATAGGAACCTGGTGAGAGCTGAGCCTCGACCCGTCCCTCCAGATTGGTAACGAGCCTGACCTCAGGAGAGGCCCCGGGCGGAGACGACTGAACGACAACTGCTTTTCGTGGAACCGGTCGAAGTAACAAGTCCTGCATCACCAGTGCGATCCGGATTTCGATTCGAACAGTTCGTAGTTGGTCCTCTGAACTGATCGCCGGCCTGGCAAGGAGACCGAACAGGAGCACGGACACGATCGGGATGACTTTCCATCGGCTGCCCATCGAGATCCCCCCTGGTTTCAGAAAGACGAGGCGGCGTTTCCAGTTTTATATCGCGCAGCGATTTTTTCTGTCAACGAGCGCCACGAACGGCTGGGGGAGCGGAAGGTTATGGATGCCCGGATGAGACCGGCCGAGTTGGCGTCGTCATCCGGGCATCAGGGCTCGACGGGGGCTGACCAGGGGTCGGTCAGGTTTTGTCGAGATCCCTTGGTGGGGAATTAGTACCACTGCAGGACCGCGCGTGGCAAGGTCTCCCCGGATGCTGCGATGCCCGGACACGCTCGGCGGGGAGCCAATCGTGCCCGGGCATCAAGGCTTGATCAGAACGGGATAGGGGGGTTCGGGGGTTCCGTCCTGATCGCAAGCAACTTCAAGCCCACCTAAATACGCACAGCGACCTTTCCGAACAATACGAAAATCTACGCAGAGACCCCGCAAAAGTGTGGACGTTTCGGTGGAAACCCTTGGCAACCGGGCATTTGCGGCCTGTGGATGGCCTCGTGGCCGCAATGGGATTTCCGCTTGTCAGAGGCGGAAGGGCCCGGATGCCGGCGGCCGAGAAGATGCCGGCATCCGGGTGGTGTGGACGACCGGGGGGTCAGGGGGACACGGCCCGGTCGATGTTCGCCGCGGCTGCAGCCGCCGCTTCAGGACGGCGGGCCTGCAAGCCACTGTGAAGCTGGCCGAACTCTAGGCTCGACGCGACGAGCGCGACAATTGGGGAAACACCCGAGAGCACGAACGGACCTGGGGATCGAAACCGGCCCCGGGATCGTCGCGCCGGAACCCGGCGCGCGCTATTTCGAGCGGGAGAAGAGGCGCTTGAGGGGGTCGAAGAAGCGGTCCACCACCCGCTCCTTGAGCGGGATGATGGCGTTGTCGGTGATGGTGATGTGCTCGGGGCAGACCTTGGTGCAGCACTTGGTGATGTTGCACAGGCCGATGCCGTCACGCTCGCGCAGCTCGCTCACGCGATCCTCCGTGTCGAGCGGGTGCATCTCGAGGGCCGCAGCGTAGACCAGGAAGCGCGGGCCGATGAACTGCTCGTGCATGTGGTGGTCGCGCAGGACGTGGCAGACGTCCTGGCACAGGAAGCACTCGATGCACTTGCGGAATTCCTGCACGCGATCGACGTCGGCCTGCGCCATGCGCCACGTGCCGTCGGGCGCGTCGGGCGGACGCGGCTTGAACTTCTTGATCGCCTTCTTGACCCGGTAGTTCCACGACACGTCGGTGACGAGATCGCGGATGGATGGGAAGGCCTTCATCGGCTCGACGGTCACCGGCTGATCGAGCGGAATGCTGTCGAGCCGCGTCATGCACATCAGGCGCGGCTTGCCGTTGATCTCGGCCGAGCACGAGCCGCACTTCCCCGCCTTGCAGTTCCAGCGCACCGCGAGGTCGTTCGCCTGCTTCGCCTGGATGTCGAGCACCGCGTCGAGGACGACCCAGCCTTCGCCCGCCTCGCAGGGATAGTCCTTGAAGCCGCCGCCAGACGCCGAGCCGCGCCAGATCCGGAACAGAGCCCTCGTCCCGCTCACTTGTTGTCCTCGACGATCTGCTTCAGCTCGGGGGGCATCGGCGCCAGCGGCTGGCGCACCAGCTCCATCCCGCCGTCGGGCTGCTTGCGGATGACGATGTTGAAGGTGGCGCAGGCCGGATCCTTGTCGGGATGGTCGTCGCGGAAGTGTCCGCCCCGGCTTTCCTTCCGCTCGATGGCCGAGCGGGTGATCGCCTCGCTGACCGTGAGCAGGTTGCCGAGATCGAGCGACGCGTGCCAGCCCGGGTTGTACTCGCGGTTGCCGGGGGCGGCGACCTTCTTCGCCCGCTGCCACAGCCCGCCGATGGCGCCGAGCGCCTTTTTCATTTCTTCTTCGCGCCGCACGATGCCGACGAGGTCCTGCATCGTGTCCTGCAGCTCGTGCTGCACGGCGTAGGGACCCTCGCCGCCTTGGCCCTGGCGCTCGAGCGGCTCCAGCGCCCGGCGCTCGGCCTCCTGCGCCTGGGCGGCGTCGATCTGCGGGGCGCGTGCGCCCTCGCCCCTGGCGAACTTCGCGGCGTACTCCCCCGCCCGCTTGCCGAAGACCAGCAGGTCGGAGAGCGAGTTGCCGCCGAGCCGGTTGGCGCCGTTGATCCCGGCGGCGCACTCGCCGGCGGCAAAGAGGCCGGGCACGCGCGACATCTGCGAATCGCCGTCCACGCGCACGCCGCCCATGATGTAGTGCGTCGTCGGGCCGACCTCCATCGGGGTCGTGGTGATGTCGAGGCCGGCCAGCTCCTTGAACTGGTGGTACATGCTCGGGAGCTTCTTCCTGATGTGCTCCGGCGCGTTCGGGATGTGCTTCTTGATCCAGGCGATGTCGAGGTAGACGCCACCGTGCTCGGAGCCGCGTCCCGCCTTCACCTCGCGCATGATGCAGCGCGACACGTGGTCGCGGGTCAAAAGCTCCGGCGGCCGGCGGCAGGACTTGTCCCCCTGCGTGTAGCGCCAGCCTTCGTCCTCGTTGTCGGCGGTCGAGGAGCGGTAGTTGTCCGGGATGTCGTCGAACATGAACCGCTTGCCCTGCTTGTTGAGCAGGACCCCGCCCTCGCCACGCACCCCTTCGGTCACGAGGATGCCGCGCACGCTCGGCGGCCACACCATGCCGGTCGGGTGGAACTGGACGAACTCCATGTCCATCAGCTCGGCCCCGGCGTGGTACGCGAGGGCGTGCCCGTCGCCGGTGTACTCCCAGGAATTGGAGGTGATCCGGTAGGCGCGGCCGACGCCGCCGGTGGCCAGCACGATGGCCTTCGCCTTGAACAGGCGGAAGCGCCCGCGCTCGCGGTCGTAGGCGAAGGCGCCGGCGACCCGTGGGCCGTCCTTGAGCAGGGCGATCGTGGTGACCTCCATGTGCACGTCGATCCCCTGGTGGATGCCGTGGTCCTGGAGCGTGCGGATGATCTCGAGACCGGTGCGATCGCCGACGTGCGCCAGCCGCGGGTACTTGTGCCCGCCGAAGTTGCGCTGCAGGATGCGGCCGTCCTTCGTGCGGTCGAAGACCGCCCCCCACGCTTCCAGCTCGCGGACGCGCGCCGGGGCTTCCCTGGCGTGCAGCTCGGCCATGCGCCAGTTGTTGACGTACTGGCCGCCGCGCATGGTGTCGGCGAAGTGGACTTTCCACGAGTCGCGGTCGTCCACGTTCGCGAGCGCCGCCGCCACGCCGCCTTCGGCCATGACGGTGTGCGCCTTGCCGAGAAGCGACTTGCAGACGAGGCCGACCTTGCACCCCGAGGCCGACGCCTCGATGGCGGCACGCAGCCCCGCGCCGCCGGCGCCGATCACCAGGACGTCGTGCTCGTATGTTTCGTAGCTCACAGGAGCCTCAGGTCGTGCCAGATGCCCATGGAGCAGAGGCGGATGTAGGCATCGGTGAAGCCGACCCAGAAGAGGCTCATCCAGGCGAACAGCATGTGCCGCGGGTTGAGCGCGTTCGTGCACTGCCAGGCCTTGTACCGGATGGGTGATTTCGACGGGCAGTCGAGACAACCGCCGACCAGGTGGCGCAGGCTGTGGCAGGAGAAGGTGTAACCGCCGAGCAGGATGACGTTCACCACCAGGATCAACGACCCGACGCCGATGCCGAAATGCGTCCCGCCGCCCCCTTCCTCCGCGAACCAGAACCCCTTCCACGCGTCCCAGGCGAGGATCACGATGAACAGGGCCGCCAGGTAGAAGAAGTAGCGATGGATGTTCTGCAGGATCAGCGGGAAGGATCGCTCCCCCCAGTAGGACTGGCGCGGCTCGCCGACGGCGCACGAGGGCGGGTCGGCCCAGAACGCCTTGTAGTAGGCGCCGCGGTAGTAGTAGCAAGTGAAGCGGAAGCCCCCCGGCGCCCAGAGGATCAGGAGGGCCGGAGAGAACGGCAGCCAGGCCGGCCAGAAGGCGGGCATCGTCCCGAACCACGCGTGCTGCGACTCGCCGAACAGGAGCGGCGAGTACATCGGCGACAGATACGGCCCGAACTCGTAGTGGGCGTTCTGGAAGGCGGCCCAGGTGCTGTAGACGAGAAAGGCGCCGAGCCCGAGAAACGTCGCGACCGGCTGCAGCCACCAGAGGTCGCGCCGCAACGTCCCGCCGAAGCCGCGGCGCGTCAGTGTGGCGCTGAGGTCTGCCAAGGAACCGCTCCCTCCCCTGTTCCGGCCGCGAAATATATCCGAAAAGGGCCGCGGCGCGATCCCGGGCCCGCCTCGCCGCCCGGCCCCTGAGCGGTCAGCGGCGCCGGCGCTTCTCGCGCTGCGCCGCACCGGCCTCGGCGGCCGATTCGTGGGCCGCGCGGATGCGGGCGCCGACCTCCGGATCGCTCAAGCCGCGGTCGAGCCGGACGCCGATCCAGCCCGACGGGCCGACGTACGGCGGGATGAAGTAGCTGTCTGGGTCGCTCGCCACGAAGGCCTCCTGCGCCCCCGCCGCCGCATGGCACCAGATCGCCACCCGTCCGTCGCCGTGGTGGTTGTCCATGAACATGACGAAGAGCCGGCCGTTCACCCGGAACGTCGGCGATCCCCAGGCCACCTTCTCGGTCGTGTCCGGAAGCTCCAGGCACGCGCGGCGCACCTGCGCCAGGGCCGCTTGCGCGACGGCTCCGCCGCGCACGGGAGTTTCGTTGCGGGCGGCCCGCTTCGGCGGGCGCTTCGTCCGTTCTTTTCGCGAACGAGGACCCTTCGCGGCCGTCGTTCTCCGGGTTGAAGTTCTTCTTCGCGCCGGCACGGAGGGATCTTCTCACGGCAGCAGGCGCAGGGGGCCTTTCCTGATCCGGGCCTCCGCGGCCACCGCATCCTTTTGATCGCGGCCCAGCGTGGCCGGGGCGAACAGGAAGCGCTCGCGCAGGTCGTCGCCGCGGGTGCGCGCCTCCTGCGCGCCCGGCTCGCGCAGCGTCAGCGCCGAGCGGTAGTCGTCCAGCCGGTAGTTGCGCTCGAGCGGGATGTTGATGCGCTCGTACTGGCCCGGCGTGAGCAGGCGGCGGGCGATCTCGTGCGCGCCGCGCGCCTGGGCGCCGAGGATGTGCTCGTACAGGGCGCTGCGCCACTGCCAGAGCCCCATGCGCACGGCGTGGCTCTGGGGGATACGCTCGGCCCGCTCGCCGGCGCCGATCGACAGCACGCGGATGCGGTCGAGCGGCTGGGCGAAGACGTGCACCGCCTCGGTCAGCCCGACGAGGACCGGATTGTTGGCGTACAGCCCGCCGTCCACGTGGCTGTCCCCTTCGAGCACCTGCATCGCCGGGAAATACAGCGGCGCCGCCGCGCTGGCCAGTGCGATGCGCCACGCCGGCTGATCCCCCCACCAGTGCAGGTGCGCGGCGTGCTCATCCTTCCAGATGCGCGGGTAGGCGTTGGTCAGCTCGTACGACGGGATGCAGACGGGGACGCGGGAGTCGTTGATCGTCCGGTCGCCGAAAATCTCCCGCACCGCCCGCTCCAGGTGCCGGCTGCCGTAGCGCGGCCGCAGGATCCACCCGAGCAGGCGCGGATGCCGGAAGATGCGCGCGCCGCGCTCGACGTACAGGTCGAGAACGGTCCTGGCGGGGATGCCGAGCGCCACCGCCAGCCCGATGATGGCGCCGGTCGAGGTGCCGACGATGAGGTCGAAGAAATCCCCCGCGCGCCGTCCGGCCATCTCTTCGAGCGTGGCCAGGAACGACGCCGTGAAGATGCCCCGGATGCCGCCCCCGTCGAGGGACAGGATCCGGAAGACCGGTTCGCGGGTCTCCGTCTTCGGAAGCATGTTGCGCCTGCTTCGAGAGCCATTGTGCGGATGCCTTGCGAGGGAAACCGTGGGAGGCGGCCACGAGTCCTGGCGGGCCTCCCGCTCTCCGGGATCAGATTGAACTGATCTCTTCCCGCCGACAATGTCGGGAATTTGACGCCTTCCATGGTGCGTCTGAGAATGTGGGGAGTCATCAGACGTCCAGGGCCGAGGAGGAATCGATGATCGACGTCACCGTGAAGCGCTTCGAAGAGCTCGACAGCTACCAGGGGCAGGGCGTTCCCAAGGGGCAGTTCGCCTATGCGGGGCGCGGGCTCGGGGTCACCGCCTGGGGAATGAACCTGCTCAACCTTCCCGCTTCATGGCCCGGGTATCCGGCCCACGACCATGCGAAGGACGGACAGGAGGAGGTCTACATCGTCCTCGAAGGGACCGCGACCCTCGAGGCTGGCGGGAAGGCATGGGCGCTCGAGCGCGGGACGCTGGCCCGCGTCGGGGCGCAACAGAAACGGAAGATCCTCCCCGGTCCGCACGGGGTGACCATCCTCGCGATCGGCGGGACGCCCGGCAAGCCCTACGAGCCGCGCCGCTGACCTGAAAACCCGACAGCCACCGCGCGTTCGCCGGCGAACACTCGGGCTGTCCCGCCAGCCGCCTGAACTCCCCACAATCTCGCGCGCACCTTGGACGTTGCGGGGGAGGGGATCGATCCCTAGATTGACGCTGGATTGGGCCGCGTCCCGCCCGACGGCGATCACAGGATCGTGATCGCCGCGCGCGCGTCGCGTTCCCTTCATGGCGGAGCGATGCCGCAGAGCTTTTTCGACAAGACCCTCATCACCGAGCGCCCGGAGGAGGACACCCAGCGCTGGAAGAAGCACCACGCCTGCCTCGTGGTGATGCAGGGAGCGGAGATCGGCCGCGACTTCCGCCTGCGCCGCGGCTCGATGACCATCGGCCGCGGCCTCGACGTGGACATCCGCATCCCGGACGATCTCGCCTCGCGGCGGCACGCGCGCGTCGACTTCAACTGGGATCCGTTCAAGGAGACCGCTTCGTTCGTGCTGGTCGATCTCGACAGCACCAACCACACCTTCGTCAACTCGCGCCAGGTCGATCGCACCGACCTGCAGGACGGCGACAAGATCCAGATCGGCGACACGGTGCTGAAGTTCGTGGTGCTCGACGAGATCGAGGTGAAGTTCCACGCCGAGGTGCGCAACCGCATCACCTTCGACCAGCTCACGGGCCTCCTCACCAAGGAGTCGCTCTACCTGGCGCTGGAGATGGAGCTGAAGCGCTGTCACCGCTACACGGTGCCGCTCGGCGTCCTGATGATGGACGTCGATCACTTCAAGCAGGTGAACGACACCCACGGCCACCTGATGGGGAGCCACGTGCTGAGCGAGGTCGGTCGGCTCATCTCCCGGTCGATCCGCGGCGCCGACGTGGCGGCGCGCTACGGCGGCGAGGAGTTCATCGCCTACCTGCCGGAGGCGGACGGCGCCGGCGCGGTCCAGGTGGCGGAGCGCATCCGCATGGCCATCGAATCGAACGAGTTCACGCTCGACGGGAAGACGGCGCGCGCGACCATCAGCGTCGGCATCGGCCTTTTCCCGGCGCACGGCGGCGAGCTGAAGGCGCTCGTGGCCCGGGCCGACCAGGCGCTCTACCGCGCCAAGGAAGACGGCCGCAACCGCGTCTGCCTCGACGTCAACTAGCGCGGTTGACGAGGGTGAGGATCTCCTGCTCCTGCAGGACGCGGTCGCTCTTCTTGGCGGCTTCGTAGACGCGGGTCACGGTCGCGTCGTCGGACGGGTAGCCGTGGGCCTCGAGCCAGAAGACGACGTTCGATTTCCCCGACATCGGACCGATGACGATGCTCTGCTGCCGGCCGACCTCCGTCGCCGGCACGCCCGAATAGACGCGATCCGCCAGCCAGGTGTCATTGCGCTTCAGCGCCTTGATGACCGCCGCGGCGTGCACGCCGGTGCCGGTCTCGAATGCGTCGTGGCCGACCACCGGGTAGTTGTGCGGGATCGGTAGCCCGACTCCTTCCGACACCAGCCGGCAGTATTCCGGCAGCGCCGACAGGTCCTGGTCGCTCCAGCCGAGGAGGCGCAGGTTGACCAGCATCAGCTCCATCGGGGCGTTGCCCGCCCGCTCGCCGATGCCGAGGCCGCAGCCGTGCACGCGCGTCGCGCCGGCCCGCACCGCGGCCAGGACGTTCGGGATGTCGAGGCCGCGATCGCGGTGGCCGTGCCAGTCGATGCCGGCGGCGGGGCTGCCGTGCTCCTCGGCGATGCCCTTCACGAACGCCACCACCGCGGCGGCTCCCGCGGGCGTGGCGTGGCCGACCGTGTCGGTGACGCACAGACGCTTCGCCCCGCACTCCAGCGCTCTGGTATAAAGCCTGCGGAGCGTCTCGGGGTTGGCGCGGCTGGTGTCCTCGGTCACGTACATGACCGGCAGCCCCTGACGCACGGCGAAGGTGACCGCCTCTCCGGTCCGCTCGAGGAGGGTCTCCAGGGTCCAATCCTCGGCATACTGGCGGATGGCCGAGGACCCGATGAAGAGGCAGGCTTCGATCGGAATCCCCACGGAGGATGAGATGCTGACGATCGGCTCGATGTCGCGGATGAGGGTGCGGGCGGCGCAGTTGGGACGGATCTTCAGACGGCTGTCGGCGATCTCGCGGCACAGCGCGGTGACGTCGGCCACGGCGCGCGGCCCCGCACCCGGGAGCCCCACGTCGGCGGTGTCGATCCCGAGCCGGTCCATGGCGCGCAGGATTGCCCGCTTGGTCTCGATCGGTGGATCGACGACGCTCGGGCCCTGCAGCCCGTCACGCAGCGTCTCGTCGTCGAGCATCACCCGGAACGGCGGGCGCCAGCCGTCGCCGTCGCGGTTCCAGTCGTGGATGAGGGCGTCCTTGTCGTTGTTCTGCGGCATGAAACGGATGATACAACGTGTCGTCTCTCCCGCCGCGGCGCTGCGCGGCGTGGCGGTGGGCGCCGTCTTCGCGGTGCTCCTGTTCGGCGCGCCGCGGCCGGCGTTCGCGCTCGCCGACTGGTTCGGGATCGAGCTGTCGGCCCTCCAGAACCATCCCGACGGGACGGCGGCCATCGAAGACAACAACGTGCCCGGCACGACCTTCGACGTCCGGGACACCCTCGGCGTCACCGACGACGACACCTCGACCCAGGCGCGCGCCTGGTTCCGCTGGGGCAAGCGCAACCGCCTGTTCTTCGACTACTTCGACGCGAACCACGAGGGGAACGCCGGTCTGTCGCAGCCGCTGGTCTTCCACGGCACCACCTTCAACGCCGGGGAAGAGGTGGACACGAAGATGCAGATGGAGCTGATCCAGGCGCGCTACCGCTACCACTTCATCAACCTCAAGGTCTTCGAGTTCGGACTCGGGTTCGGCGTGAACCAGGCGTCGCTGACGATGGACCTGACCGGCACGACGACGGCGACCGAGTCGCTCGACGAGAAGGTTCCCTTTCCGAGCGTGGCCGGGGGGCTGGTGATCAAGCCGCTGCCGGGGCTGCACATCCGCGCCGAAGCCGACTGGTTCTCCGGCAGCGAGGGTGGGGACAAGGCGGACTTCCTCGATTACCGGGCGCAGATCGAGTGGTACTTCTTCCACTTCTTCGGCCTCTTCGGCGGCTACCGCAACGTGCACTTCGACGTCACGACCGAGGACTTCGGCCAGGCCGACCTGACCTATGCCGGACCGTACGCCGGCCTGGGCGTGAAGTTCTGAAGCGGCGCGTCCTGTTCCTCGCCGCGGGGGAAGCCGCCTCGCGGGCGGCGGTGGACTGGGTCGTCGAGCACCAGGCCGACTGCGAGGTCATCGTGGCGCCGCGCGCCCTGCCGGGCCGCCCGATGGGCCGCCTCGATCACCCGCCCTTCTGCGCCGCGTTTCCCGGCGACGCCGCGCTCGCGGAGGAGACGGTGGCGCACCTGCCGGCCCCGGCCACACCCGGGCACCTCGAGCCGCGTGCGGCGCGGCAGGCGGCGGTGCTGGCGATCCTGGCGCGCGCGCCGCTCCTGGTCTCGGGCCAGGAGGCCTTCCGCGATCTCATTCCGCTGTCCTCCTGGTCGATGAACGTGCCGTCGCCGCCGGCCGACATGCAGCTCGTGCGGACGCTGACCACGGCGGGGGATGCGGTCGCGATCTCGCCTCCGCCCGCCGCAGACCTGCTCGATCGCCTGCTCGAAGGGAACGAGGAGAAGGACCAGCGCCTCGCCCTGGTGAACGAGAAGCGGCGCCTCAATCTGGTGCGCGAGCGCCGGCGCGAAGCGCGCAACCTCGGTCCGGATCTCTTCCGCCGCATCGCGCCCCGAAGCGCCGGGCTGCGCGGCTTCGCGGTGTCGCTCGATCTCCTCCCGGCCTTTGCCGCCTCCGCCGGGGCGCGAGAGTGGCTCGCGGGAGTGCCGCGCGACCGCGCCGCGGCGCTCCTCGGCGGCGCACCCGCCATCTTCATCTAGGAGGCCAGCCCCGGCCAGGTGTGTCCCGGTGATCGGGGCGGCCGGAAGACAACGCGGCCCGGCGCCCCACGATTGGAGCGCCGGGCCGGACGTGCCTGGGCGGGATCAGCGTATCAGGCACGCACTTCCTGGCCGGACGGGAGGAGGAGGAACAGGTCCGCGCTGGTCGGACCCGCTCCGGTCCGGCTAACGATCGCTGCTCTGTCCTTCGAGGCGGGCGCGGCGGGCCTCTTCGACCGCGCGGCGAATCTCCGCCCGCTGCTCCTCGGTGCCCTGGGCCGAATCGGTGCTCTGGCCCGAGTCCACGTAGGTGGCGCCGCGGTCGGAATCGTCGGAGTCCGGCGCCTCGTACTGCCGGCCGTCCTCGTCGTCCTGGCCGCCTTCCACGCCTTCCTCGATGCCCTGCTCGACGGCGTCGTCGTACGCATCCGAGCCGGACTCGACCGAGCCCGTCTGCTCGTGGAGGCGCTGCAGCGCGTCGTGGATGGCGTCGCGGATCTGCTGCCGCTGCTCTTCGTTGAGCTGCGTCGCCTGGTGCACGGCGCGCATCGCCTCGGCGTAGGCGGCGCGCTGGCTGGCGAGAACATCCTTGCGCACCTGATCGCTGTCGAGCATGGCCCGCTGCGCGTCGCGCATGGCGCGGTCCACCTGGCGCTGGATGTCCGCGGGCTTGGCGCCCTTGTGCGCCGACGGCGTGCCCGGCGCCGGGGTCTCGTCCTCGGGCGGCGCGGCGACCTTGATCGTCGTCTCGCGCCGTTCGCGCACCACGGTCAGGGTCAGCGCCTTGTCGCGGCGATGGCGCATCGCCATGTGGAGATCGCCGGCGTCGGACACGCTCTCGTCGTCCACCTTGACGATGACGTCCCCCGCCTTGATCCCGGCCGCTTCGGCGGCGCTGCCCTTGCCGACCGAGGTGACCAGCACGCCGCTTCCCTGCTTGACGCCGAAGTAGTCGGCCAGCTGCTTGCCGACGCTGTCCACGGTGACGCCGAGGCGCGGGCGCCCGCCCGGGAGCCCCATGATGGCGAGCTTGTCCTGGAGCCCCTCGAGCTCCTGGAGGTTGATGTCCGGAGGCTCGGGCGGGGTCGGCGTGTGGAACCAGGTCATCTTGCCGTCGCCGTCGCCATCGTCGCTCCAGATCTGCATGTGACCGGGCAGGTCCTCGTCGTCCCCGTCGTGCTCGCGCTCCTTCATCTGCACGGTGAGGTCCTTGCTCGACCCGTTGCGGAACACCTCGACTCTGGCGGTGCGGCCGGCGGGGGTCTCGCGCACCAGCCGCGTCAGCTGCGCCACGCCCTCGATGCGGGTCCCCTGGTACTCGGTGATGACGTCCCCTTCCTTGATGCCCGCCTCTTCGGCGGGGCTGCCCTCGGAGACCGACTGCACCTCGGCGCCGTGCACATCCTTCAGGCCGAGCTCCTTGCCCCGGTCCATGTCCACATCGGCGATCTGCACGCCAAGCCACGAGCCGCCCGAGCGGAAGATCACCACCTTCTTGTGAACGTCCTTCTTTCCGTCGTCCCCCGCGCTCGCGGCCGTGAACCAGGCGCCCGCGAGCACCAGGGCGGCCGCCAGGGCCGTCGCTCCCCAGATGCGACTGCGTGTCATGCGTCCTCCTCCTCCGTTACTCGAACTCCGGTTTGCTTTCGTCCCGCTTCGGCAAAGGCTCCGGGGTCGGTTGCGGCGTCCCCGGCACCAGCTTGACCTTCTGGATCACGATGCGCTCGCCGAGCGTGCGCAGCTTCAGGAGCGGCCCGCCGCCGCCGATGCGCATCTCGCCCATCTCGAGCGGCCTTCCGGTCGTCTCCGCTTCGCGCAGCACGGTCAGCGGGAACTCGCTCTCGATGGCCCGGCCCACCGGGTTGTCCACCAGCGCCCGCACCGTGAGCGGAAGGCTGTCGGGGATCGTGACGATGACGTCGCCGTGCCACGTCTGCAGGTCCGAATCCCCCGGCAGGTTGCCGTTGAGCAGCGCCCGGATGCTGCCGGCCGACGTCAGGGCCCGCAGCGGCCCGTTGACCCCGTCGAGCACGATGGACCCGGCGCCGGTCTCGCAGCGCACCCCTCCGACCGCGCGACCGACCCGGATGCCACCGCCGCCCGTGGACGCGGCCACCTCGCCCCCCGACTCCCCGACCTGGATGTCGCCGCCGTTGCTCGCGACGCGCACGCCGCCGGAGGCCTGCTCGATGGCGACGCTGCCGCCGCCGGTCTCGGCTTCGACCTTGCCGCCGATGCGGCCGATGTGCACGTCGCCGCCGGAGGTGCGCACGAACAGGTCCCCGTCGCCCGGCCCGACCAGGATGTCACCGCCGGCGGTGATGAGACGCGCCCCGTGCTTCATCCCCGAGACGGTGATGGTGCCGGCGCGCGTCTCGGCCTGCAGCGGCCCGCTGAGATCGCGCGCCACGATGGCCCCGGCGCGGCTCATCAGGGTCACCTTGCCCGGAGCGCCGAGGCAGCGGATGTCGCCGGCGCCGGTGGTGATCGCCACCTCCGACAGCGAGTCGGGGATCTCGAGGTCGAAGTCGGCGCCCAGGCCCCGGCTGTCGGCCTCGGGCTTCGGCAGCGCGCCCACGAAAGAGAGCAGGTCGCCTTCGCGGCTGGCGCCGACCACCATCCGGTCGAGCCGGCGGCGCGCTTCGTCCATGTCGGGGCCGAGGGCGCGGACGCGCACGCGGTAGGCGATGTCGCCGCCGGGCCGCTTCACGATGCGCACGGCGCCGAGCTGCGTGTCCACTTTCAGGCGGGCGGCGTCGGCCGGGATCGTCCCGGTGATCTCGTGGATCATGTTGCGCCCTTCCTGGTAGTAGGCGACGTGCGGGTCGCGCACCGGTGCCGTGGTCACCGAGAGCCCCAGCCGCACCGTGAACAGGGCGACGAGGAGGCCGGCCAGCGCCGTCATCAGCCGCGACGGCACCATCGGGCGCCGCGAGGGCGCATCGAGTGCGGCGCGGGCCGGAAGCGACAGTCGGGTCGGCGTCACTGGCCGTTCCCCGTGCTGTTGCTGGCGTAGAGGGCGTCCACGAAGGCGCCGGAGCGCATGCGGACGTAGGCGTCGGGGTCGTCGCGCGACAGCCGCTCCATCACGGGCAGCAGGCGCCGGTCGCGGCGGCTCGCGAGGGTGTCGATGGCGCGCACGCGCACGCCCGGGTTGGTGTCCTTCTGCATGGCATCGACGATGGCGCCGCGCACCTGCGAGTCTTCCGGAGCGCGGGCGGCGAGCGCGTCGAGCGCCTTGAGCCGCGCGCCGGCGTTCTCGTCGCGCCGCAGCGCGTCGAGAAGCGCCTGGCGGACGTCGGCCTGGTCGGCGTGCGAGGCGAGGGCGTCGATGGCCTCGAGCCTCAGCCCCGAGTTGAGACTGTCGCGCAGCGTCGTGACCAGCATCGCCCGGATCGCCGGGTCGGCCGCGGTTCCTTCCATCGACCCGCGCTGCAGGGTGTCGTAGCCCACCCGCACTTTCCCTCCTTCCGCGGAGGCGGACTCGAGGCTGCGGACGCTCTTCACCGGCAGGCTCTCCGGCCGCCGCGACGACGCAAGGCGATCCTCCGCGACGCGCGCAGAGGCAAACGGCGCGTCCCCGGTCTTGCGCGCCAGGAGATTGGCCGGTGCGGTGCGCAGCGTGAGCGCTCCGGCCAGGAACCCGGCCGCGAGCATCGCGAAGCCGTACGCCGGGGACAGGCGCACCTGCCGCCAGATCTCGAAGAAGCGCAGCCGCAGCGGCAGGGGCGCCGGCGGCGCCTCGGCATCGAGGGCCCGCGCCAGCGCATCGCGGCAGCCGTCGACCAGGTCGTCCGATGGCTCGATTGCGGCATCGACCTGGAGCATCGCGTGCAGCCGCCGCTCGGACGCCATCGCGTCGGCGCAGGCCGCGCAACCGGCCAGGTGCGTATCCATCTTGAAGCGCTCGCGCGCGTCGGTCTCCCCGTAAAGGTGAAGGAGGATGGCGCGGCGGGCGGATTCGCAGTTCATCTCAGACCTCCGCCGGGGCCGGGTCGCCGGCCGGGCGCACGAACCCCGGGGTCATGTCACCGAGGTCGCCGAGCGCCTCGCGCAGGTTGCGGTGGGCGCGGAACAGGCAGTTCTTCACCGTGTCCTCCGTGGTGCCGAGGAGGTCGGCGATGGCGCGCAGGCGCAGGCCGTGGTCGTGCCGCAGGACGAAGACCATGCGCTCGCGGGCCGGAAGCGCGGCCAGGGCCGCGGCGATGCGGCGGCGGATCTCCCGGCGGGCCAGCGCCCGCTCCGGGTCGCGATCCGGGTGATCGTCCGGCGGCTCGAAGGACGGGAGGGTTCCGAACGACGCAGCGCGCGCCTCGCGGCCGCCGGGCGCCGCGCCGTCGAGCGGCACCGCCTCGGGCTGGCCGGCGCGACGTCGGAGGTGATCGAGACAGACCGTCGTGACGATGCGCTGCAGCCAGGTCCCGAAGGACGCCTCGCCCCGGAACTGGCCGAGGCTGCGATACGCCTTGAGGAAGCTCTCCTGGTAGATGTCACGCGCCTCGTCCTCCGTCCGCATCAGCCTGAGGGCCAGCCTCAGGACGCTCCGGTCGTGCATCCGGACGAGAGTCTCGAAAGCGGCCCGGTCACCGGCCTGGGCCTGGGCAATCAGCGTGGCTTCGTCGGGTGGCGGCACGAAGTGGTCATCCTTGCCTGGGGCCCAATCTCGTCCTGACATCTTCGATAGACGGAGTCCTGCCCGGAAGGTGAGCAGACGAAAAGGTTTTACCCGCCTTTTTCGGGGCGGTTCCTGTTTTCCGGGTTGGCTTTCGAAGGCGGAATCCCCGTCCGCCGGTGGGACCACCGCCCCCTGATTACCCCGGCCGGGCCCCCCGGGTCAAGCCTTTCGGGGCCTGGGAGGTCAGCGGCCGGGGTCCCGGGCGCCGGCGCCCACATTGAAGAGGTAGATCGTCCCGCCCAGGACCGCCCTGGGGTGCTGTTGTCTCGCCGCCTCGTAGAAGCGCTCGAGCCAGGGGTCCCAGACGTAGATCCCCTGCAGCTGGGTGGCGGAGATGGCGAGCGTGGCCCGCTCTCCCGGGGCCGGCAGCGACGTTCCCGGCTCGGAGGGGGACGATGTGGGCAGCTTTCTGGCCCGGATGCCGTAGTGGGCCGGGTCGGCCTGCCCGAAGTAGGCCAGGTACAGGTTCTCGTCCGGATGGGATCGCTGCCAGGCGGCCAGGATCGGCAGGTCCTGCCCCCAGTCGAGGTTCGAATCGCCGAGCAACCTGAGCCGGTGCGGGCGCGAGGGCAGGTTGAAGAAGGCGATGTCGTCCGGCCACGCCGAAAGCGATTCCGTTGCCAGGCCGGCCAGGAGCAGCACGAGCACGGCCGTCGTCGCACGTCTCCAGCGCCGGCTCAGGTTTGCCGCCGCCACCCCGGCGCCCAGGAACAGAAAAGGATAGAGAACGAAGGCGTGCCGCACTCCCAGGCTGACTCTGGACGTGAGCGACGCGAGCCCGAACACGGCCGCCGGCAGCACGAGACACGCCGCCGCCCAGAGAAGGGCCGGATCGATCCGGCCGGCGTTCTGTGATCGCCCGGTGTCGGGCGGCGCTTCATCCCGGGCCAGTCGCGCGGCGCGCCGGAATCCCCAGAGCCGCTCGGCGAGCCAGCCCTTCGTCGCGACGACTGCGGCGATGGTCGCCAGCGGCGCTTTGAAGAGGAAGGCCAGCGGCAGGTAGTACCACCAGCCGCCGAGGCGCCGCTCCCCTGCGAGGAAACCCTCGCGCCGCTGCATCCCTTCGGCCGTGTAGACGATGCCGTAGAGCCACGCCTGCGGAAACAACCGCTGCGCTTCCGCGAAACGGACGGCGCGTAGCAGCAGCCCCGGCTCCCAGCGCGGAATCGGCGCGTCGAGAGTCCCATCAGGACGACCGGTGGCGGCGAAGCGAACCACGTCCTCGTGGTTGCGCTCCATCCTCTTGAAGAGGGCATCGAGGTCGAGCCGCTTCGAAGGGTCGGGCGTCGGCAGGAACCGGAAGCCGCTCGTCACCCAGATGGACCCCCACGCCGCCGCAAAGCAGACGACGGTGATCCCCGCCGCCGCGATGACCCGATCGCGGCGTGAGGTGAGTGTCGAACCTTGGCCGCGCGCCCAGGGCCACGGGAGCAAAGCGCGCAAGGCGAGCAGCAGCGGCACCAGAGGCAGGAAGAGAAGCGCGGAGAACTTCACGCCGAAGCCGGCGGCGAACGCCAGCACGACCAGCGCGACGCGCCAGGCGGTGATCCGCTCCCCGAGCCGCCACACCGCGAAAGCCAGAAGGAGCGTGACGAACGCCAGCGCGATGTCGTTCTTCACGAGCGAGGCGTGACCGATGAGCCCGGGGTCGAGCGCGAACAGTGCCGTCGCCACGAGCGCGGCGACCGGCCCGCCGAGCCGCCATCCAAAGAGGACGACGAGCCCTCCGAGAGCGACCGCGACGACGAGCATCATGAGCCGCGCCCGCGCCACGACCCGGTCCGGGTCCGTCGCCGCCGCGGCTCCGCCGGGAGCGGATGCCGCATCGGTCGTCGGGTGATAGAGGGTGTCGGCGGAGAACAGGTAGCAGGACCAGTAGTTCGAGAACATCCGGTCCCAGTGCGGGCTGCGCGTGTCCGGATGGAGCGCATCCGGCCCGTTCAGGAGCGCCGACCAGCGCAGCCACAGCGACGGATGATCCGGATCGACCCGGAAATCATCCGCGTTGCGGATCAGCCAGCCGCCGACTGTGTGGAGCGGCTCGTCATAGACCGGCGACTTGCGCGCCGCCGCCGACCACGACAACAGCGCGAAGACCGCGAGGAGCAGAACGCACGCGACGACCCCGCCCCGAGCGCGCCCCCCCGCGTCCGTCATCGCCGCGGAGTATAAGTTGCCGGAACCGCCTGAGGTCAGCGGATGAGCGTGCGGCTCTGCTCGCGCATGAACTGTTCGACGTAGTACGGACCGCCGGAGGACTTGCCGGAGGAGCCGCTTCCCTTCCAGCCGCCGAACGGGTTGATGCCGGGCCAGGCGCCGGTGGTGGCGCCGGCGCGCCGGTTGACGTAGACGACGCCGGCCTCGATCCGGTCGAGGAACTTCTGGACGTCGCCGTCGTCCTTGGTGAAGAGGCCGGCGGTCAGGCCGAACTCGGTGCGGTTCGCCAGCGTCAGCGCCTCGTCGAGCGAGTCCGTCTCCCACACCGCCGTGATCGGCAGGAACATCTCCTCCTGCGACAGGTGGTGATCCTTCGGCAGGCCGCCGAGGATGGTCGGCTGCACGAACCAGCCGTGGGCGTGCGGCTCCTCCTTGAGCTGCGCGCCGCCGGTCAGCACCTTGCCGTCCTTGCGCCCCATCTCGACGAAGCGGGCGTAGCTCTCGTACGCCGAGCGATTGATGACCGGCCCGAGCCAGTTCTCCCGCTTCGACGGATCGCCGATGGCGAGCTTCTTCGTCTTCTCCACCAGCAGCTCGGTGAAGCTCTTCGCGATCTTCTTGTCGACGTAGATGCGCGAGCAGGCGGAGCACTTCTGCCCCTGCAGGCCGAAGGCCGACTTCAGCACGCCCTCGCTCGCCTCGTCGATGTCGGCGCTGGCGGCGACGATCGCCGGGTTCTTGCCGCCCATCTCGGTGATGCAGGGCTTCGGGTAGCGGGTGGAGAACTTGCGGTGGATCGAGAAGCCGACGTCGCGGGAGCCCGTGAAGAGGATGCCGTCCACGTCGGGGTTGGTGACCAGCTCCTCGCCGACGGTCGAGCCGGGGCCGGTGACGTAGTTGAAGACGCCTTCCGGAAGGCCGGCCTCGCGGGCGCAGTCGTTGAGGAGCGCGCCGCTCCACGGCGTGTCGGTCGCGGGCTTGAAGACGACGGTGTTGCCGCCGAGGAGCGCCCCGCCCGTGGGCCCGCCGGCGAGCGCCATCGGGAAGTTGAACGGCGCGATGATGACCCACACGCCGTACGGACGCAGGACGTCGCGGTTCTGCTCCTTGTCCGACAGCGTCTCCATCGGCTGCTCGTAGCCCTGGTGCTTCTCCACCTGGTCGCAGTAATAGGAGATGAGGTCGGCGGTCTCCTGCGCGTCGCCCATCGCCTCGAGCCGGTTCTTGCCGACCTCGAGGCTCAGCGCCGCGGCGATCTCGAACCGGCGCTTTTCGATCACGGAGGCGAGGCGCCGCACGTGGGTCACCCGCTCCTTCCACGCCATGCGCCGCCAGGTCCCCTCGTAGGCCTTGCGGGCGGCCGCGATGGCGTTGCGCGCGTCCTCGCGCGTGCCGCTCTGGAACCGGCCGAGCACCACGCGGGTGTCGCTCGGGCTGGTGTCGCCGAAGGTCTCCTTCGCCTGCACCTCCTTGCCGCCGATGAACATCGGCCAGCTGCGGCCGAGGCTCTTGCGGGCGTTGTCGAGCGCCTCGTCGAAGGCACGGGTGAACTCGGGCGTCTGGCCGGCGGCGAGGGTGGCGTAGGTGACCTTGGGTGCGGCGGGGTTCGACATCGTTTCTCCTTTGGGGTCGGGCGGAGCGCCGATTGTACCGCAGCCCGGAGACAGCCCGGCACGGCGCCTACTGGAACAGCTCGGCGAAGGCGCGCCAGAGCAGCGACGCGGTGCGCGGGCCCGGGGAGCGCTCCTCACCGCGCGGCGCCGACGCCAGGCCGTAGCCGAACGGGGGGCGGGCGTCCCACTCCGAGGCGGGAAGAAGGTCCCCCAGGTCGTCGCCGCAGGCCGCCGCGATGAGCTTGATCGGCGCCGGCATGAGGGAGCGCAGCGGAGCCTCGGCCGGAGCACCGGGCAGATCGGCGGCGCTCTCCTGCGGCGACTCGATGCCGCCGTTGACCAGCTCCGGGAAGGGAGCGCCGGGAATGCAAGCCAGGTCGAGGACGGGCGCACCGCCTGCCGCGATCCGCAGGGCGGCGACCTCGGTGCCGCGCTCGGTTCCGGTTTCGGAGGCGCGCCGGACGCCGCGCGCCACCGCGTCCCGCCACTCGGCTGTCTCGATTGGCACCGACAGCGACCGGGTGCGCAGCACGATCCGGCCGGTCGTCAGGTCGGCCGGCATCGGCGCCGCTCCTTCCGCGCGTCCGGACCAGGCGACCACCAGGCCGCGGGCCACCGCGGCGCCGAACGCCTCGGGCCCCGCCGGCTCGCGGGCCGGCTGCATGCGTCCCGCCTGCGCGCCCGGCAGGATCATGCCGACGCCGCCGAACGCCCCTTCGAGAGTGGCGGCGGCGCCGCCGGGCCACTCGGCGGAGATCTCCCGTCCGCCGCGCGGCAGCGTCTCCGGCACGGCGGAGAACTCGGCGACCGCCGCGATGCCGACGCGGCTCTGCGCGTTCTCGACACGCAGCAGCCAGGCCTGGTCGTCCAGCCGCAGCGGACGGCGATCGTCCTCGAGCAGGCGCGGCAGCCGCGTCGTCGCGAACGACAGCCGCGCCGGTTTGCGATCGCGCCACGCCTCGGCGATCGCCGCCGCCGTCTCGGACACGAGGCGGTTGCGCCAGGCCGGGTCCACGCGCTCCCCCGGGCCGGAAAACACACCCTGAAGGTCGGGGCCCCACCGGGTGCCGGTCGCCGCCACGAGGAGCCCCGACAGGTCCTTCCCTTCCAGGCGGCTGCGCGCCTCGCGACGGATCGCCTCGACCTCCTCGCGGTCGATCGCGAACAGATCGAGCGTGACCAGTGCGAACGCGGCGCCGCCGTTCTCGAGCACGAGCGCGCGGGCGAAGATCGGATCGCGCACCCCGGTGGCCACGCGTCCCTCGCCGAACCCGGCGAGCGTCACGGTGGCGGCGGTGCCGCCGACCGCCGGCGTGATGTCGTGCGCCGCCGCCCCGGCCAGGATGGGCCCATCACCTGTGGCCGCCTTGCGGGCGGCCTCCTCGGCCGCTTTCTTCGTCGCCCCCGCGGCGGCCGGAAGGATGGTGATCGCCGGCGCGAGCACCAGGATGCCCAGGATGGAGCGCGCCATCCACGCAAAACCCGGGTTCACGGGCCCTCCAGCAGCGCGAGGAGAGCCTTGCGCACTGCCGCGTCGGGCTCGGCGGACAGCCGCGCCTGGAGCACCGGCCGCGAAGCCGCCCCGCCGATGGCGAGCAGCCCCTCCGCCGCCGCCCGGCGGACATCCGGGGATCGATCCTCGAGCGCCCGGCGCAGCGGCGCCAGCCCCTCGGCCAGACCGAGAGCGCGCAGCGCGCGGGCGGCTGCGAGGCGCGACTCGGCCGGGTGCGCGACGAGCAGCGCGCTCAGCGGCGCAATCGCCCGGTCGTCGCCGAGACGGCCGAGCGCCGCGGCGGCGCCGGCCATCGATCGCGGCGCCCACCGCCGGGATGCAGCCGCTTCGACCGCGCGGGCCAGCGGCTCGATCGCGTCCGGACCGAACCCCTCGAGACCGGACGCGGCGGCGCTGCGCACACCTTCGTCTTCGTCACCGAGCCGCTCGACCATGGCGTCCAGGCCCCGCGTCTCGTGGAGCCGGGCCAGTCCCTCGATGGCGAGGGCGCGCACGCCGGGATCCTCGTCGTCGAGCGCCGCGCGCAGCGCCAGGCGGGCGCGCGGGTCGTCCACGAAGCCGAGATCCGCGGCCGCGTCCTGCCGCAGGCGCTCGTCGCGGTCCTCGATGTCGTGCAGGAGCCCGGCGAGACGATCGCGCGGCGTGAAGTAGCCGTCGATGGCGTGCACCACGAGGTCTCCGCGCGTCACCGCGACCCGCAGCCGGCGCCAGCCTTTCGCGTCCTTGTTCGGGTCGATGTCCCAGGCGAGGTAGTACTGGCTGCGGAACTCCTCGCCCAGACGCGCGAACAGCCGCGGCAGGTCGCCGCCGGTGTAGAGCAGGCGCCCGCCGGTGGCCTCGACGAAGCCTTCGAACGCCTGCCACGAGGAGGGCATGCCGGGGCGCACGCCGTACACCACGGTCTGCGTCCGCAGGCACAGCCGCAGGAGGTCCTGCATGTACAGGGACTGGGTCACCGGCTGCGTCCGGTCGAGCGTGTTGTCCACGCCATCGCTCACGACCAGCACCACCTTGCGCCCGGGCCGCCCGCGGACGTCCTTGAGAATCGACTCGATGGACTGGAACAGCGCGGTGCCGCCACGCGCCCTCCCGATCGCACGGAGGCTCTGCTCGAGAGGCGCGCTGTCACCCGTGAACGGCTGCAGGACGGTGACCTGGTCGTTGAACTTGGCGACCAGGATCTCATCGTCCGGACGCAGCCCGGCGAGCAGCGCCCGCGCCGCCTCCTCCACCTCGTGGATCTGGCTGCCCATGCTCTGCGACAGATCGAGCAGGACCGCGACCGACAGCGGGCGCTCCGCCCTTCCCTCCTCGGGGCCGCACTCGGCCAGGGCGATCGGCTCGCCGCTTTCGAGGACGCGGAAGTCTTCGCAGGTCAGGTCCCGGACCGGATGCCCCTGGCGATCGGTGACGGTCACGGTGACGCCGATCCGCTCCCAGGGGCGATCGACCACCCGCACGGTCTCCTGGTAGGCGTTGGTCGCAGGCGGCGCGGCCGGGGCGGCCTTCCCGGCCGACTCCGCGGCCACCGCAGGGAGGGCAGCGGCAGCTGACGCCAGGAGAATGAAGACGAGCCGCCGGAGAGCGCTTCTCATGCGCGGCATTCTAGAATCGGCGGCGTCCGCCGGCACGCCCCGCTCGGCTAGAATCCACGGCCGTGATGCAGCGCCTGACCTCTCCGCTTCTCGCCGCGACTCTCCTCGCCGTTTTCGGCTGCGGCGCCGGGGACGAGGCCTCGCCTCTCCAGGCGGCCCCGACTCCCCCGCCTTCCCCGTCCTCCGGTGCGACGAAAGCGACGGGCCCGCCGAAAGCGGCCGCTGCACCGAAAGAGACCGGCGGCGCGACAGGGGCGCCCGCCGCGGCGGCGGTGGAAGCCGGCTGGGAGCGCCTCGAGCCGGGGCTGGAGTTCGCGGCCTTCCGTTCGCGGCTCGCGGCGGCGGGAGATCGGCTGATCCGCGTGCTGCGCATCGACCCGGCCCGCTATCGCCTGCGGCTGCTCAACGCCTCTTCCGAGCCGGGCGGACACCCGCGCACGGCGCGCGACTGGGCCGAGAGGAACCACCTGACCGCCGCCATCAACGCCAGCATGTACCAGGCCGACATGCGCTCGAGCGTGTCGTTGATGCTGACACAGGGGCACGTCAACAACCCGCGCCTCTCCAAGGACAAGGCGGTCCTGGCATTCGACCCGCTCGAGGCCGGCCTGCCGCCGGCGCAGATCATCGACCGCGAGTGCCAGGACTTCGCGGCGCTGCGCGACCATTACGCCACGCTCGTGCAGAGCATCCGCATGATCTCGTGCGACGGTCGCAACGTCTGGGAGCCGCGGCAGGGAGCCTGGAGCACCGCCGCCATCGGCATCGACAAGTCCGGGCGGATCCTGTTCATCCACGCGCGCGCACCGCACACGACGCACGATCTGATCGAGGTGCTGCTCGAGCTGCCCATCGAGCTGAAGAACGCCATGTACGTCGAGGGCGGGAGCGAAGCGCAACTGTTCGTTCAGGCCGGCGGCAGGACGCTCGAATTCGCCGGCTCGCTCGAGGACGACGACACGGCGCCGGCCCGCCTCATCTGGCCGATTCCCAACGCCGTCGGGATCGAGAAGATCCGCTAGCCGGGGCGCCGGTAGACTTCGCGGCCGCCGACCCAGGTGCTGCGCACCTTCATCGCGCCGTCGGCCTCGGGCGGCGCGGCGAGCAGGACGAAGTCGGCCTTCTCGCCCGCGGTCAGCGCGCGCCCGGCATCCGCCTCGCGGCGCGGCGCGGCCCACTGATCGGCCACGGCCGGCGCCGGCGGCAGGACCTGGGGGGGCCCGGCCCCGCCGGTGCGGCACGCCGCCTCGGCCGCCTGCAGCGCGGCCGGATCGGCGCCGGAGGCGAACACCACGTCGATCGCGGCGGCCTTCGCACGGCCGCACCAGCCGCCCGCCGCGGCCCCGAGCGCCGGATCGAGGAGCAGGCGGATCGTGACGCGGGCGGGATCGCCGTCGGCCACGGCGCCGTGCGACAGGATCGCGTCGGCCGCCGCTCCCGGAGCCGGCACGAGGAGCACGACGCGCATCGGCAGGCGGCCGCTCCGGGCGAGGGCACGCCACGGACCGAGCACCGCCTCCTCCCCGGCCTGCGGATCGCGCAGCCCGAGGCGGCCGGAGGATGCGATCGCCTGCACCTCGGTGATGCCGAGTCCCGCCGCCTGTTCGAGCGCCGCCAGCAGGCTTTTCTGCCGCTCCTCGCTGGTCAGCGGCGTGACCCGGCGCAGCACCGCCAGGAGCGCCTCTCCCTCGACGATCCCCTCCCCCTGCAGTCCCGCCCGATCGAGCGCCGTCTTGTTGACCCAGCCGGTCCGTCCGCCGCGCCGCACGAAGAGCACCGGGTTCGCGCCGACGATGTCGCTGATGAGGCGCTTGTCCGGGAGGCGCGCCTGCACCCAGCGCGTCTCGTCCCAGTCGCGGCCGAGGACCCAGCCACCCGGCTCCAGCGTCCGCGCGCGCGCCCGGGCGCGCTGCACCGCGTCCTCCTCGCTCTGCGCGTCGCCGAGATCGAGGTAGTCGTCGCCGCCGCTCGCCTCGTTGAGCAACCGCTCGCCGATGAGGGCGGGATCGGCCAGGGACACGCGCAACCCGGGGACGACGGCGGCCCCGCCGAGATCGAACTCCATCGTCTTCGGGCCCCGGTGGACGTCGACCGCGTCTCCGCTCCCGGCCGCGAGGACCAGCCCGTCCTTCACCGCCAGCGCCTCCACCGTGCCGGCGCCGGTCTGGATCGAACCGTGTCGGAGGATCACCTCGGCTTCGACCGGCGGCTTGCCGCCGCACGCCGCCGCGGCGAGCGCGATTCCCATTGCCGCCGCCGCGACCGCAGCAGGCGGCCTCACGAACGCCCGCCGAACAGGCCGCGCCGGCGGAAGTGCCAGGTCATCGCCGCCACGATCAGGAGCATCACCACCCACACGCCGAGATAGCCGTAGCGCCAGTGCAGCTCGGGCATGTGGTCGAAGTTCATGCCGTAGACGCCGACGACGAACGTCAGCGGGATGAAGATGGTCGCGATGACCGTGAGCACCCGCATGATCTCGTTGGTGCGGTTGGAGACGATCGACAGGTGCGCGGCGAGCGCGTCGGAGACCTGCTCGCGGTAGGTGTCCGACAGGTCGGTGATGCGCACCAGGTGATCGGCGACGTCGCGCAGCCCGAAGATCGCCTTCTCGTCGATCACCGCGAACTCCCGGCGCACCAGCCGCAGCAGGATGTCGCGCTGGTGCCCGGAGATGCGCCGCAGCCGCATCAGCGCCTTCTTGAAGTCCATGACCTCCGTCAGCACCGCCTCGGTGGGCGCGGTGAAGATGCGGCCCTCGACGTCGTCGATCTTCTTCTCGAAGTTCTCCAGCACCGGGAGGTACTGGTCCACCTGGTAGTCGAGGACGTTGTAGAGGACCGCATCGGGCCCGTCGCTCATCACCTTCGGGTTGTGCCGGGCGCTCTCCATGGCGTGCTGCACGCTGCGGGACGCGTCCCGGTGGAAGGTCACGATGTACGACCGTCCCACGAACGCCGAGAGCGGCCGCGTCTTGAACTCGCGGATCGACGTGTCCGGGTGGACGCCGTGGGTCAGGAGGAACAGGTAGTCCTTGAAGTCCTCGACCTTGGGGTTCTGCCGCCTGGAGGTGCAGTCGTCGACGGCGAGCGGGTGGAAATGGAACACGCTCGTCAGGATCGCCGTCTCCTCCTTGCCCGGCGCCGCCAGGTCGACCCAGACGACACGGTCGGCGCGCCCGAGGAGCGCCGGGAGATCGGCGGCGGCGTGCCCTTCGCGCAACCCTTCGTCGGGACTCCAGGACAGGATGCTGATCACGCCGCCCTCCCGCGGTGGGGCGGCATCTTAGCGCAGGGTCAGCCGAGCAGGGGCGACGGGACGAAGAGCCGGCCCTGGTGGATGGCGACGAAATCGCTGAGCATCCCGTAGGCGGTCTGCGCCACGGTCGAGTCGGTGCTCGCGACGCGCAGCGTGCCGGCCAGCTCGGTTTCGAACGAGGCGCCCAGCGCCCCAGCCCCGAGCGTGGCGAGGAAATCGCCGGGCGAGTACGCGACCGGAGCGACCCGGATCTTCTCACCGCGCCCACCGGTGACGGTAAGGCGGACGCTCTTGCCCCTCTCCTGTTCGTGCCGCAGCCAGTCGAGATCGACGGCCGAGACGGGGATGCGCTCGACGTCGCCGGGGCGGAGGTTCTCGCCGCACAGCACGTTCGCCACGATGACCCCCTTGACCGCGTGGTCCCAGCCGTCGAGGTCGTGCGACGGGTTCGCCTCCGCCACGCCGAGGCGCTGCGCCTCGCGCACCGCCTCGTCGAGCGGGATCCCCTGCGCCACGGCGTGCAGCACGCGGTTGCTCGTGGAATTCAGCACCGCCTCGAAGCGCACGAGACGCCCCACGGGGAGCACCGACTCGAACAGGTCGAAGACCGGCAGGCAGTCGGCCACGGTCGACTCGAACCGGAAGCCGCACTTCCTGTCGCGGGCCAGGCGCAGGAGGTCCGCGGCGCCGAACGCGAGCGGTCCCTTGTTGGCGCTGACGACGGAGACGCCGCGGCCGAGGGCGCGCCGCAGGCGCGTCAGCGCCGGCTCCCCTGTCTTCGGGTCGAGCGGCGTCGCCTCGAACAACAGATCGATCGGCGCCTCCTCGAGCGCGTCGTCGAGCGCCGGCCCCTGCGTCCAGCCGTCGCGCAGCGCCGCGGCCAGGTCGAGCCCGTCCGCGCTCACCATCGCGCCGCGCCGTCGGTCGGCCACGAGCGTCGGAATGAAAGCGAGGCCGTGCCGCGCCTGCAGCTCGTCGCGCCGCTCGAGGAGCAGCGCGGCGAGCGCGCGATGAACGTGTCCGAACCCCGCGAAGCCGATCCGCCACGTGCGCGTTGCGCTCATGACGCGGATGATACGATGCCCGGGAGAGGCCATGACGGCATCTCATCACGCGCATATTCTTCGAGGGGGGGGGACGATGGCGGATCGTTTCAGCATCCGGTTCGGCGAAGCGATGGGAGCGGGCAGCGAGGACTGGCTCTGGACCGAGCCGGAGATCGCCATCGGTCCGATGGACGGTCCGGTCGGGCAGGCGATCGCCAACCTCATGGGCCAGACCGCCGGCTTCTCGCGCTTCTTCTGCCTCGTCGACGGCGGCAAGCAGGTCAAGCCGGTCACCCTCATGGTTCCGAAGGTGCAGCTGAAGAAGATGGTGGACGTGTCGATCTACGGCGGCCCGGTGCAGGCCGGCATCGCCGACGGCGTGCTGGATGCCGTGCAGGCGGGCATCATCCCGAAGGCGAAGGCCGACTCGTGGGCCATCATCGCGATGGTCTGGGTGGATCCGCGCCTGTCGGACATGAAGGACGCCGACTGGGACGAGCTGTACCGCAACAACCGCAGCGCCATGAAGGAAGCGATCGAGAAGGCGCTCAAGGGCAAGCCGACGGCCGCCGAGCTCCTCAAGGAGGACCGTCGCAAGCCCCGCCACATGTACTTCAACGCCTCCAAGAGCAAGTGGGAGTTCTAGAAGCCCGGAAGGAGTTTCCGATGCCCGAGAAACTGCCGGTCCTCGACGCCGCCGCGATCGACGCGCGGCTCGCTGACATGCCCGGATGGAAGGTGGAAAACGGCTGGCTGCGCCGCAAGTACAACACCGACGGCTGGCCCACTACCCTCATGCTCACCAACGCCATCGGCTACCTCTGCGAGGCGGCCTATCACCACGCC